>Ga0114931_10002537_pt1 | contig 23202 bp, 24 predicted proteins | sample 2SBtaG_FD_89579 | JGI IMG/M metagenome (GOLD analysis project Ga0114931, IMG submission 89579) | Deep subsurface microbial communities from Kolumbo volcano to uncover new lineages of life (NeLLi) - 2SBTROV14_V59a metaG | ecosystem: Environmental > Aquatic > Marine > Volcanic | place: Kolumbo... | reverse complement strand
TGGTTGGGGAGGAGGATCTGGCCAAGCGAATTCAAGGTGGCTGGACGGATTTCGATGCCTGCATTGCAGCTCCAGATATGATGAAGGTGGTTGGCCCATTGGGTCGCGTGCTGGGGCCTCGTGGTTTGATGCCCTCCCCGCGGTCCGGGACCGTAACTCCCGAGGTGGCCAAGACGGTATCTGAATACAAGGCAGGTAAGGTGGAGTTTCGTAACGACAAGGGCGGTAATATCCATGTGGTTGTTGGAAGGTTAAGTTTTGACGGACAAAAGTTGGTGGATAACATACAGGCCTTTGTCGACAAAATTGTCAGCATGAAGCCTGCTGCCGTGAAAGGGACTTATCTCAAGGCAGTGCATATAAGCGCGACGATGAGTCCTAGTGTGAGTGTTTCAGTCTGACAGGATAGGGGTTGTGAGATGGCATGTGGCCAATTCGTGGCCGTCGCCGGTAGCAGTTATCCATTGAGAAGGTGTCTTCGAGATCAAGAAGGCCATTTGTTATGAGCAAGTATCTTAAAAATCTGATTGCCGAGGACCTCAAGGGTCGGCTGGATGGCGTGTCTGATGCGCTGATTGTCGATGTTGTGGGTATGGAAGCAAATCAAAACGTAGTTTTACGTCGCGAGTTGCGTGAAAAAGGATTTCACTTAATCGCAATTAAAAATAGCCTGGCTCGCAGAGCGACTGCAGGAACCACGCTGGCGCAAGCTCTTGAGGGTGTCAATGGGACGGCAGCCATCGTGTGGGGAGGTGAGGATGTTGTCTCGCTGGCTAAGGAAGTCGCTCGTTTGTCAGAGGATGAGCAGTTTGCTCCATTTGCCCCCAAAGGGGGGGTTATGGATGGGGCCAAGCTGTCCGCCGAAGAGGTGATAGCTGTTAGTAAATGGCCCAGCCGGTCGGAGCAGTTGAGTTTGCTGATGGGTCAAATTCTCGGTCCGGGGGCCGCGTTGTCGGCTCAATTGCTAGGTCCTGGGGCTAAATTGGCCAATCAGATCGATCAGAAAGGGCAGCAGGAAGAGCCTGATGCTGGTTAAGCCGTAAGTGGTTGGGACGTGCTGCCTGGTGTGGTCGCGTGTCCTTGGTGGCAATAAGCCCATTGGTCTGGGTAGGTTTTCAGCTCGGAACGATAAGTTTAAGAGATTCGTAAGTCTAAGAATAGTGAACCGTGGTTGGCTTGGCCGGCCCGAGTGAAACAAGCATGAAAGGGGATTGACCCATGTCAACCGATGCAGCAGTTGTTGAGTATTCAGATTCCACCAAGGATATGGGCGACAAGATTGTCGAGTTAACGCTGAAAGAAGCCAAGGAACTGAGCGATTACCTCAAGGATGTGCATGGCATTGAGCCCGCGTCAGGTGGCGGAGTCATGATGGCCGCGCCCGGTGCCGGGGGGGGGGATGGTGCGGCTGCAGAAGAGCAGACCGAATTTGATGTGGTACTGGAAAGCTTTGGCGAAAAGAAAATCCCGGTGATTAAGGTGGTGCGAAGTGCTACCGGTTTGGGGCTGAAAGAGGCCAAGGACCTGGTGGAATCAGCGCCAAGCAAGGTCAAGGAGGGTGTTTCCAAGGAGGATGCTGCAAAGGTCAAAGGCGAGTTGGAAGAGGCTGGCGCTACCGTTTCCATCAAGTAAGGCTTGCACGGAACGCGCCAACCCATGATTCGTTCATGAGTCGTGCGCATCTACATTTTAATTTTTCTCCCGTGCAAACTGGGTTTTTACGACGGGTGCATTGGGTTTTTACGGCGGGTGCTTGGTCAAGTCTCGCTTATCCTTGCAAAAGGTTCTGTGGCGTATTCACCAGTTTGGTCAGCAAAATGCAGTAGCTAATCGACGGCAGCGCACCGTGGATGAGCTGCGCATTTGGTTAGGCCTCATCTTTATGAGAATGGAGTAGCCCACTTTATGGCAGTCACATCTCAGCGGCGTTTGGCCATCCAAGAAGTCCGACGCTTTGGAAGTGGCCGGGAATCATTTCCCATTCCGGACTTAACGAAAATTCAGACTGCAAGTTACGAGCGTTTTTTGCAGTACAACGAGGAATCCTCTCAACCCCGTAAAGTCGATGGATTGGAGAGTGTTCTGCGCGAGATCTTTCCCATAGAAAGCTATGATAAGACTATCAAGCTTGAGTATCATCGTTACGAACTGGGCAAACCTCGTTATGAACCGGATGAGTGCCGTCAGTTGCGTTTAACCTACGGCAGGCCTTTTCGTATTTGGTTGCGTTTGGTCAAGGATCAACCGGTGGAAGAGGAGGTCTATTTGGGCGATCTGCCCGTTATGCTTGGCGGCGGTGAATTCATTATCAATGGCGCTGAGCGAGTCGTGGTCAGCCAGTTGCATCGTAGTCCGGGGATTGATTTTGTTAGTGAATTGGAGTCTGGCGAACGTCGCCTACACAGTTGTCGTGTGATTCCTGAGCGTGGTAGTTGGATTGAAGTCAATACGACGAAGAAGGACAGTATTACCGTCCGCATCGATCAGAGCGGAAAGTTCGCGGCCTCCATGTTGCTGCGAGCGATGGATCCAAAGCTTGGTTCGGACGCGGAAATTTTGCGGACATTCTATGATGTGAACAAGCTTAAGATTGTTGATGGTCGTAGTGCTAGTAAGATTGAAGGGAAAATCGCGGTTGAGGATGTGATTTATCCGGTCGGATCGGAACGGGCAGGAGAAATCATCCTGGAATCGGGTCATCGTATCCTGAAAAATACGGCTGAAATAATCTGTACATCGAGCGTCAAGAACGTCGTGGTGATGGACCCGCCTCCCACCCCGCATTTACTCAATGCGCTGGCGGACGACAATACTTCCAGTCACGAGGAAGCTTTGCTTCGCATCTATCAGCGTTTGCGGCCAGGTAATCCGCCGCAGCTTGAAAAGGCCAAAACTCTTTTTCAGGAGAAATTTTTCGATTCCAACCGTTATCGTCTGGGGCGGGTCGGTCGTTTTCGAATTAATCGCAAATTGGGGCTGAATGTTTCCGAAGAAGAAATGGTTTTGCGGCCTGCGGATTTGCTCAGCACAATCAAGTACTTATTGCAATTGGTGGCTGGTGATCCAAATGCCGAGGTGGATGATATCGACCATTTGGGCAACCGTCGTATACGTACGATTGACGAGTTGGCATGTGATGAGATTCGAAAAGGATTTCTTAAGCTTCGCCGTACCGTACAGGAACGTATGAGCTTAAAGGATGCCGAGGACATGACGCCTCGAAGCCTGATCAATCCCAAAAGCATATCCGCTGCGATTGAGTATTTCTTTGGTCGTGGTGAGTTGTCCCAAGTGGTTGACCAGACGAACCCGCTTTCCATGCTTACGCATGAACGTCGTCTTTCCGCGCTTGGTCCCGGTGGGCTCAATCGAAAACGGGCTGGCTTTGAAGTGCGGGATGTTCATATATCGCATTACGGACGCATTTGTCCGATTGAAACGCCTGAAGGCACAAACATCGGTTTGATTTCCAGCCTGGCCATGTATGCCACGGTTGACGATTACGGGTTTCTCGTGACACCATACTGCAAACTCGATGCAGGTCGGCTCACCGAGGAGGTGGTCTGGCTGCGGGCGGACCAGGAGTCGGAGGCTTACGTTGCCTCAGCGGATGAGCCGATTAAAGACAATCGGATCAAAGCAAAAATGGTCGTTGCCCGCCATCATGCCGATTTCGAGATGGTGCCGGTGGAGAAATTGGAATACATCGATGTCGCCCCCAGTCAGATGATAGGTGTATCTGCCGGTTTGATCCCTTTCCTGGAGCACGATGATGCCAATCGGGCCTTGATGGGTTCGAACATGCAGCGCCAGGCGGTGCCTCTGCTGATTGCCGATCCGCCGGTGGTGGGAACCGGTTTGGAGAAGGATGTCGCCCGGCATTCCGGGATGCTGATCCGTTCAGGCCACAAGGGGACCGTGTCCTATGTGGATGCTCAGCGAATTGAAATCGGCTCGGAAGTACATTCGTTGCGGAAATTTGTTGGTTTGAATGAACGGACTTGCCAGAATCAAAAGCCAATCGTTCGTGTCGGCGACAAGGTAGAAAAAGGTGATGTGATTGCCGATGGAGCTGCGACCTATCAAGGGGAGCTGGCTTTGGGTCGTAATGTGCTGGTCGCATTCATGTCCTACGAAGGTTACAACTTTGAAGATGCGATTATCATAAGTGAGGAATTGGTCAAGAGCGATACCTACACATCCATTCACATCGAGGAGTTCGATGTGGAAATTCGCGAGACGAAGTTAGGACGAGAAGAATTTACTCGCGACATTCCCAATGTGAGTGAAAAAGCGTTGAGAAATCTCGATGAGAGTGGCATTGTTAAAATAGGCACCTATGTCAAGCCAAGTGATGTCCTTGTCGGTAAGGTATCGCCCAAGTCGAAGACCGAGTTGACTCCAGAGGAAAAGTTGCTCCATGCGATCTTTGGCCGTGCCGGTGAAGACGTCAAAAATGATTCGCTTGAAGTTCCTCCAGGGATCGAGGGCATTGTCATCGATACGCAAAAATTCTCGCGTCGCATGAGCCTGGGCGAGGATGAGCGTAAATTGTTTGAAAAATCCCTTAAGGAGGCGGAGAAGGAAAGTTGTGAAAAAATTGCCGCAACATTTATTGAACTAGTTCAAGAAATCGAACAGGTCCTGCAGCGCAAGCTGACCGATGAAGACAGCAATGAAATCATCCATCAGCAGGAGCCAGCCTTTGTGGCGGAACAAGCTCGCACCTTCAAGCTGGGTTCCCTGGAAATTCGCAGTCCACAGAGAAAGAAAGATGTGGATAAGATTTATCGGGCACGGTGGCCCGCAGTGGAAGCGGCCCTTGATGCGCGTGATCGCAAGCTGAACTCGATGAAGCGTGGTGACGAGTTGCGTAGCGGCGTATTGCAAATGGTAAAAGTATACATTGCCACAAAGCGGGTGATCTCCGTGGGTGACAAAATGGCCGGTCGTCATGGCAACAAGGGAGTCATATCCAAAATCTTGCCAGTTGAGGATATGCCATTTCTCGAAGATGGCACGCCTATTCAAATCATGCTGAATCCTTTGGGGGTACCGAGTCGCATGAATGTGGGCCAGATTTTGGAGACCCACCTTGGTTGGGCTGGTGCAAAAGTGGGATTCCGTGCCCTAACGCCCGTTTTTGATGGCGCCTCGGAGCTTGACATAAACAACGCACTGGAAGAAGCCGGTTTGCCTCGCCATGGTAAAGCCAAATTGTTGGATGGCCGCACGGGCGAACAGTTAGAGCAAGAGACTACGGTTGGTTATATTTACATGCTTAAGCTGCACCACCTGGTGGATGATAAGGTGCATGCTCGCAGTACGGGCCCATATTCCTTGATCACCCAACAACCGCTGGGTGGCAAGGCACGGTTTGGTGGCCAGCGTTTTGGCGAAATGGAAGTGTGGGCACTGGAGGCCTACGGCGCCGCGTATATCCTGCAGGAATTGCTCACGGTGAAGAGTGACGACGTGGAAGGTCGTACAAAGATATATGAATCGATGGTCAAAGGTGAAAACACTTTGCAAGCAGGCACACCAGCCAGTTTTGATGTACTCACCAATGAGATTCGTGGACTTGGTCTGAATATGCAATTGGAGAAGCGTCACCTTTAGCAAAAGCGGAAAGGGTATGAGGATGGCTAAAAAGTGGCAAGCCTACTCTAGTCCCTGGCCCCAGTCCCTTACCTATTTGCCATGCCGCTCCTACCGGACGGCAGACAGAGGAGTGTCGGATGAGTGTTTTGGAAGGTACAAATTACGATCGTGTCAATGATTATGGCTCGGTTAAGATCAGTTTGGCGCGACCCCATGATATTCGTAGCTGGTCTTTCGGCGAGGTGAAAAAGCCTGAAACGATCAACTATCGCACGTACCGTCCGGAAAAGGACGGATTGTTTTGCGAGCGCATTTTCGGTCCGGAAAAGGATTGGGAGTGCTCCTGCGGAAAATATCGTGGCATGAAATACAAGGGCATGATATGCGATCGCTGCGGAGTGAAAGTCACGCATAGCCGAGTGCGTCGGAAAAGAATGGGACATATCGAGCTAGCCGCGCCCATCGTCCATATTTGGTTTTTCAAGGCGATGCCGAGTCGCTTGGGGAGCTTGTTGGCGATGAAAACCACCAGTCTCGAAAAGGTGATTTATTTTCAGGATTACGTGGTCATCGACCCGGGCGACACCGCTTTGAAGCCGAGGCAGTTGCTTACGGAAGAAGAGTACCGACAAGCACGGGAACAGTTTGGCGATGCGTTTGACGCCGACATGGGGGCTGATGCGATTCGCAAATTATTGCAAAGTCTCGACCTGGTACAATTGTCGGATGATCTGCGGCAGGATCTCCGAGAGACAGGATCCAAGCAGAAGGCCAAGGATTTGGTCAATCGGTTGAAAACGGTTGAATCCATACGCGATTCAGACAACAAGCCGGAATGGATCGTACTGGATGTCATTCCTGTGATTCCTCCGGACCTTCGCCCGTTGGTTCTTCTCGATAGTGGTAATTTTGCGACGAGCGACCTGAATGATCTCTACCGTCGTATTATCAATCGTAACAACCGATTAAAAAAGCTTGTCGACTTAAATGCGCCGGAAGTGATTATCCGTAATGAAAAGCGGATGCTTCAGCAATCGGTTGATGCACTTTTCGACAACAATCGGTGCAAACGGCCTGTGCTCGGTTCGAGTAACCGGCCACTCAAGTCGTTGACCGACATGATTAAGGGGAAGCAGGGGCGGTTCCGAGAGAACCTGCTTGGTAAACGAGTCGATTACTCGGCACGCAGCGTGATCGTTGTTGGCCCGCGTCTTAAGCTACACCAGTGTGGATTGCCCAAAAAAATTGCTTTAGAACTTTACCAACCGTTCATTATTCGACGGCTGAAGGAACTGGGGCATGCCGATACCATCAAAAGCGCCAAGAAGATGTTGGAACGCAAGGATGAAGAAGTATGGGATATCCTTGAAGAGGTGATTTGCAATCACCCGGTGTTGTTAAATCGTGCGCCTACACTTCACCGTATGGGCATTCAGGCATTTGAGCCAATATTGGTCGAAGGAAATGCAATCCAGCTTCACCCGCTAGTTTGCAAAGGTTTCAATGCGGATTTCGATGGCGACCAGATGGCGGTGCATTTGCCCCTGTCGATCGAAGCGCAGGTAGAATCGCATACCCTGATGATGAGTACTCATAACATCTTCAGCCCCAGTAATGGATCGCCGATCATTAGTCCATCACAGGATGTGGTGATGGGATGTTATTACTTGACGATGAATGTGCCCAATGTCAAGGGAGATGGCATGACATTCAGCTCATTGGACGAGGTGGATACGGCCTATGCGGCAGGCAAGGTAGGGACGCATGCCAGAATCAAGGTTCGATTGCCTTCGAATCGTCGATTGAAGGACGATGTCGAATCGGATGGCGGTTTTGGCAAGTTGGTTGATACTACGGTAGGCCGCGTGCTCTTCAATATGGTGCTGCCGGAAGGTATGCCTTTTTATAATGTTCCGTTGCGTTCCAGTGAGTTGGCCCGAGTCATTTCGGACAGTTACGCAATGGTTGGCCGCCGGGCAACCATTGGATTACTCGACGACATGAATCAGATCGGCTTCCGCCAAAGCACCTTGAGTGGGTTGTCGTTTGGAACCGATGACTTGATTACGCCAGAGGCCAAGGGACCGATCCTCGCGACAGCGGAAAAATCCGTTTTGAAGTTCGATAAATTATTTCAACGCGGCGTGATTACAGAAGTAGAACGGTACAATCAGATTCTTGATACATGGACTCATGCACGTGAAGAAATTACTGTCGAGATGATGGCGGGCCTGGAAAATGATTACCGTAAGGATGGCTACGTAAATCCGATTTACTTGATGGCCCATTCGGGGGCACGTGGTGGTGTTGAGCAAATGCGCCAGTTGGGCGGCATGCGAGGCTTGATGGCTAAGCCTTCGGGAGAGATTATTGAAACACCGATTAAGGCAAATTTTCGTGAGGGCTTGTCTGTGTTGGAATACTTCAGTTCCACGCATGGTGCCCGGAAAGGCCTGGCGGATACGGCTCTGAAAACGGCCGACAGTGGTTACCTGACGCGCAAGCTGGCTGATGTGGCCCAGAATGTGGTCGTTACTTGTGATGACTGTGGTACGACCCAAGGCATCACCAAGGGGATTATTTACCGCGGCGAAAAGGTCGAGGTGAGTCTGGCCGACTCCGTTCGTGGACGAGTAAGTCGCAACAACATTGTTAATCCGATTACGGATGAGGTGATTGTCGCTGAAAATGCATTGATTACCACGGAAGTAGCTCGCAATATCGAAGAGCTGGGTCTCGAGAAAATACAGGTGCGCAGTCCCATGACCTGCGATGCCAAGTTGGGTATTTGCCGTTGTTGTTACGGAATGGATTTGTCAACCGGTTCGATGGTCGAAGAGGGGATGGCGGTGGGGATCATCGCGGCTCAGAGTATTGGGGAACCGGGCACTCAGCTGACCATGCGTACTTTTCATATTGGCGGAGTTGGCCAGCATGATATCGAGGATAGCGATATAAGATCCAAAAAGGGTGGCATCGTGAAATATGCCAGGCTCAAAGTTGTGACCAACGAAACAGGCCAGCAGATTGCTCTGGCTCGTAACGGCGAAATGGTCCTGGTCGATGATAAGGGGCGCGAGGTAGAAAATTACGAAGTTCCTACCGGAGCGATTCTCAAGGTGAAAGAGAACCAGCAAGTCAAGGCAGGCGAAGTGTTGTGCGAATGGGATCCGCACAGTATCCCGATTCTTGCTGAAACGGGCGGTGAAATTCGCTATGAGGATCTGGTCGAGGGTATCACCATGCGGGCAGAAAAAGATCCTAGCGGCCATGTCCGTTATGTGATCATGGAACACAAAGGCGACTTGCATCCGCAGGTAGTTGTCGAAGACGCCAAAACAAAGCAGATTTTGGACTTTTACTATATGCCGGAACGCGCTCACCTGGAAGTGAAGGCAGGAGACACGATTTCTCCAGGGACACTCATTGCGAAAACACCACGCGAAGCGTCGGGTACGCAAGACATCACTGGCGGTCTGCCGCGGGTGACCGAGATTTTCGAAGCTCGAAAGCCGAAGGACCCTTCGGTGATCGCTGAAATTGACGGTGAGGTTGAACTTCTTAGCGAAAAGAAGCGAGGCAAACGGGCTATCGTGGTTCGTAGTGAGGCGGGCATTGAGCGGGAACATTTGGTTGCCCACAATAAGCACTTGCGAGTCCATTCAGGCGATAACGTTCGGGCTGGGGATTCGCTGGTCGACGGGCCCTTGGTGCCGCACGATATTTTGCGCATTTCGGGCGAAGAGGCCGTACAGCAGTACCTCACCCGAGAAATCCAGAACGTGTATCGCAGTCAGCGCGTGGAAATCAACGACAAGCATATCGAAATCATTGTTTCTCAAATGCTTCGAAAAGTGCAAATCGAATCTCCTGGCGATACGGATTTGCTGCCAGGTAGCATGCTGGACAAGACGGATTTTCGTCGGGCCAATGAAACGGTGGCCAACTGCGTAAAGATCACTGAGCAGGGGGACAGCGAGTTCATTCTGGGGACAGTTGTTCCCACGGATGCTTTGGAGCAAGCCAATGCCCATATTGAAGCCTTGGGGGGCGATATTGCCAAGGGAACCAGGCCCAAAAAGGCTACGGCAGTGACCCAGTTGCTGGGCATTACTAAGGCATCGGTTCAAAGTTCCAGTTTCATTTCCGCAGCCAGTTTTCAGGAGACAACCAAAGTGCTCACCGAAGCTGCTTTGGGGGGGCGAGTCGACGCCCTGGTGGGACTGAAGGAAAACGTGATTTTAGGCCACTTGATACCTGCCGGCACCGGATTCCACACGACCCATGAGGCGGAAGTGCGTATCCACCCTGCGGCGTTGGAAGAATTAGCGGCCGAAAAGCAGCGTGTTTTGGAGAGATCCTTCCCGTTGTTGGAGTCGGCTTTGCAAGCGGGAGCCGGGGGCGGGAGCGAAGGAAATGGAGAGGGCAGCTCCATGGCGGTCCCTGTCCAGGATGCGCCCAGTGGATTGGATGCCTTGTTGGGAGAAAATCCAACGGATTCATCATCCTTAGAACCCCGGTCAGGCGAAACGACCCCTCTCGCCAATGCTGATCAGGTGAACCTGAATCAAGTTTCCCAGGGGCCCGCCTCTCCGAGCCCCGTGAGTCCAGGCATTCTGCCAGGGGCGGATGGCGACCCGGGGCCCTCGGAGCCCAGCCTTTTGGATCAGGGGATTTCCGAATTAGGGGAGTCGGCAACCAGCAATGAGACCCCCAACGATCAGGACCGTTGAAATTGAGCCAAGGATGCGAGTCAAAAAAAGTATTTAAGTCGAAATAGAGTTGCCCCTGAATTAGGGGCATGAGGTATGCCGCAGCTGTTGACATGGTGCCACAAAGCGATAAATTGAGTGGTCCCATTATCTATTGATTCGTAGCCAGGAAAGTGGCCCAATGCCTACCATCAACCAATTGGTCCGTAAAAACCGCAAAGCCAAGCGAAAATTTAGTAAATCGCCAGTACTCGATCGCTGCCCTCAAAAGCGGGGAGTGTGTTTGCAGGTCCGTACCATGACCCCCAAGAAGCCCAACTCCGCATTGCGAAAGATTACCAGGGTGCGTTTGTCTAATGGCAAGGAGGTGACGGTCTACATTCCCGGAGAAGGCCATACCTTGCAGGAACATAGTATCGTTCTGGTACGTGGTGGACGGGTTCGAGACTTGCCTGGAGTACGTTATCAGGTTGTGCGTGGTGCACTTGATACTTTGGGTGTCGATGGCCGCAAGCAGTCTCGCAGTCGTTATGGGGCTAAAAAATCTTGACGACGGTAGAATTCCAGACCGCCACCTTCAAACTTGCCACTTCATCAATTACTAACTAGCAACCATCAGCAACGCTATCATGGGTCGAATAACCGCCAGTCGTAAGCAGCTCAAGCCAGATCCTGTTCATGGATCACTTTTAGCGGGCAAGTTTATCAATTGTCTGATGTGGGATGGCAAGAAAAGTACGTCCCAGCAAATATTTTATGAGGCCTTGGAAATCATTCGGGAGCGGATTTCAGATCAGGAACCCATTGATGTTTTCACTCAGGCCGTTGAAAACGTGAAGCCCGCCATTGAAGTGCGCTCTAAGCGGGTTGGCGGTGCAGCCTATCAGGTGCCGATGCAAGTGAATCGTACTCGTCAGCAGTCCCTGGCAATTCGCTGGTTGCTACAGGCCGTGCGTGACAAAAAGGGGCGTCCGACCAAACAGAAGCTGGCAGATGAGTTGGTGGCGGCATTCAATCGCGAGGGAACTGCCATGACTCGTCGTGAGAATGTACACCGCATGGCCGACGCGAACAAGGCATTTGCACATTTTGGTTGGTAAGGCGAAAAATCCGGTCCGTAGCGGGCCGCCCTACCTGGCGGACACACGGGATCCAGTTTGAGGCTGAGCCTGAGGGTTTGGGCACTGGGGATTAGGGGTGAGGTTGCCGCGAGCAGTCTGGCCCTTGATCCCTGGTTTTTTTATGCGCAGAAGAGGCCCCGTTTCATTGAAGTCGATCGCATGTCCACGCCACTAAAAAACATCCGTAATTTGGGTATTATTGCCCACATCGACGCTGGTAAGACGACGGTGACTGAGCGGATGTTGTTTGTCAGTGGAGCAAAGCATCGAGCTGGTGAGGTGGATAAGGGGACGACGACTACCGATGACGATGTCGAGGAGGAAGAGCGGGGGATTACAATTTATTCGGCTTGTGTGCAGTTTCCCTGGAAGGGGACGGAAATTAATCTGATCGACACTCCTGGGCACGTTGATTTTACGGCTGAGGTCGAACGCAGTATGCGAGTCCTGGATGGCGCGGTGATTGTTTTCAGTGCTCGTGAGGGGGTTGAAGCACAGAGCGAGACGGTTTGGCACCAAGCGGATAAATATCACGTGCCCCGATTGGTCTTGATTAATAAAATGGATCGTGAGGGAGCGGATTTCACGAGCGTATTGAATGAAATCGGAGAACGACTGAATGCCCGGCCGGTACCCCTTCAGATTCCCGTAGGCCAAGGCCCAGCTCACATTGGCAATCCATTTCGAGGGATCATCGACTTGGTTTCTGAGCAGATGCTCACGTTTCCTGATGGCAAAGAGGGACGTGAATTGATCGCACTGCCGATTCCAGGGGAACTGGCCGACGAAGCGAATCTATGGCGAGAAAAGTTGCTGGAGGAGTTGTACGACTTCAGCAATGATCTGATGGAATTGGCACTTACCGAACAACCGATTCCAAAGGAATTAGTCCATCGGGTTGTACGGGATGCCACGGTACACCAGCAAATTCAGCCAGTTCTCTGTGGTTCGGCTTTGCATGGAGTCGGTATTCAGCCACTGTTGGATGCAGTCACGGCCTACTTGCCAAATCCGATCGATCGACCTTCTGTGGAAGGTATCGATCCTGGTGGGATTGGGGGTAAGGGAAAATCAAGGGACCGGGATTCCGGCTTGCATTCCAGGGTCGTGCGTAAACCGGATCCTGCCGAACCCTTTTGCGGCCTGGTATTCAAGATCCTGCCCTTCAAGACAGGCGACCTATATTGGGTGCGTGTCTATTCCGGGACTCTCAAGCCGAATAGTCGAGTATTGAATGCGGGCAAAGGTAAGAAGGAAAATGTAGCCCAGTTGTGGCGCATTCATGCCACCAAAAAGGATGAGCAGTTGGACTTCGCCCAGGCAGGCGATATCGTCGGAATTATCGGACTGCGTAATTCGGTAACTGGCGATACACTTTGCGATCCGCGTCAGCCCATATTGCTCGAGTCCATTGAGTTCCCGGAGACGGTTGTCTCGATGGCAATTGAGCCAGAAAACTCAACCGAGAAGAAAAAACTGGCCGACGCGCTCGGCATGCTCCGCAAGCAGGACCCCACCTTTACGGCGAATGAAAGCGAAGAAACCGGGCAGATTTTGATCAGTGGTATGGGCGAATTGCACCTGGAAGTCATTCAGCACCGATTGCAGCGGGATTTCAAGTTGAATGTCAAAGTTCATCACCCGCGGGTTAGCTACCGAGAAACCATTGGTAAACTCGTGGAAGTTTCTGGCGACTGCAATCGGCTACTGGGGGGATTGCAGCACACGGCCAAAGTAGCGTTGCGACTGGAACCGTGGGACAGTGAGACGGGGCGGGTGTTGGTTGCCAATGAGACTAGCTTTGAGGCCGAGGAAAATTTGCCGGCGCCGTTTTTGGAAACGATTCTGGAGGAGCTTGAAAGCGCCGGGCAGGGCGGGGGGGTCTATGGTTTCCCGTTAATGCGTATCAAGGTGACATTCCTTGGAGGCGAGGTGCATGAAACGGATTCGTCGGAAGTCGCATTCCGTATAGCCACCGCCCAGGCGTTTGACAACGGTCTCCGCAAGGCGGGAACGGTGATCCTGGAGCCCATTATGCGGCTACAAATCAGCACGCCGGCCGATTATGTGGGTGAACTGGTGGGCGACCTGCAGCAACGTCGGGCGATCATCCACCAGCAAGAAGTGCGTGGCAGCATCACCGTGTTGCATGCCGAGGCACCTCTGGCCAGGCTGTTTGGATATTCCAGTGCGATGCGTTCGCTGAGTCAAGGGCGAGCCAGTTGCTCGATGGAGCCAAGTTCCTATGGCCCCGCTCCCGACGAGATATTGGCAAGGTTTCAGTAGAACGGGCCTCTTTTGAAAGAAACTTGTGGGAAAAGGCTTTCGGGCCGTTGACACTGCAAGCCAGTAGCCGTAAAATCTGCGGTTTGCCGTCCATTGGGGTGGCCTGCTGTGTTCTTTGAAACCTTGAATTCAGGATCGGGAATGCCTTGCTAAAGGCCTTTTTTGTTAGTGCCGTTTGTTAGTGCCGGGGGCCTTGATGGGGGGGCAGTCGTGATTGAATGCATTCGATCGATAGGTCTGTCATTTATTTGGACCAATGGTATTTGGGGCTAAAGGGGGTTGTGTAGCGTGGCTGCGTCTCAAGAGGTGATTCGAATTCGTATGGAGGCCTATGATCATTCGGTTCTGGATCAAAGTGCGGCTGAAATTGTTGATACGGCCAAGCGTACTAATTCCGTAGTTCACGGGCCGATTCCTCTGCCGACTCGAATTGAGCGATATACCGTGCTTTCGGGGCCGCATGTCAATAAAAAATCTCGCAAGCAGTTCGAGATTCGAACTCATAAGCGATTGATTGATATTGTTCAGGCTACTGCCAAGACCATTGAAGCTTTGAATAAGCTTAGTTTGCCGGCTGGTGTGGACATCAAGATTAAGGCAACGGCGGGTTAGTCTTCGGGTTTACGGTTCGAGTCAATTGTTGTTCGGGCCAATTGTTGTTTTGGATTGTTCTGGGTGTTTATTGGTTGAAATAAATTGATATGTAATGGAAGTTATGTGGGTAAGCCTCGCTGTAGCGGGTGTCTCCTGTGTAATGACAGTTTCTGGGAATTATGATGGCTGGCAATAGCAAGATTGTAGGGATTTTGGGTCGTAAGGTCGGGATGACTCAGGTCTATGGTGACTCAGGTCTGGCTGTGCCGGTGACCGTGCTTGAGGCGGGGCCTTGTGAGGTGTTGCGGGTGCGCAGTGTGGTTAGCGATGGCTATGAGGCTGTTCAGGTGGGCTATCTCGACAAGCCTCGGAGGCTTTGCAGTCGCTCGCAACGGGGGCAGGTTGCCAGGCTTGATAGCAAGCGGGCTCGAAGGCATGCCGCGGGTGGGGTTGAGTTGGCCGCCCGGGCAAACTGCGAGCCAAAGCGTTTTGTGCGTGAAATTCGCGGTTCGGTGGGTGATCTTGGGGTTGGTTCTCTTCTGAAAGTTGGTGTCTTTGAGGGGGTGTCGCGCGTAGACGTGGTGGCTACGAGTAAAGGTCGTGGTTTTTCTGGAGCCATGAAGCGGCATAATTTCTCCGGCCAGCGCGCATCTCACGGGGTGAAAAAGTGTCACCGTCATATGGGTGGCACAGGCTGCAGTGCTTATCCAAGTCGTCTGTTCAAAGGCGTGCGTATGCCGGGCCAGTATGGGGCTCAGCGGACTACGGTTCGGAATCAAAGGTTGGTTCGTGTCGATGTTGAAAGGGATTTGCTGTTGATCTGTGGTGCGGTTCCTGGTCCGAGTGGTGGTTTCGTGGTCATCAAAAAAACTAATAAATTGTAAATAGAGCTGGGTATTTACCAGGGTGAAGCATGCCAAAATTAACCATCCATGATGCCAAGGGGAAGAAGGTTGGTACCTACACAATTGAGCCAGCGGATCTGGCTCCCCGTATTAATAAGCAGTTGTTGCATGATGCTGTTGTGATGTACCAGGCAAACCGGAGGCAGGGTTCTCATAAGACAAAGACACGCGCTGAGGTCTCTGGTTCTACAAAAAAATTGTATCGACAAAAGGGCACTGGGAACGCGCGTGCAGGGTCACGTCGTGCAGGGAATCGTCGTGCGGGTGGTCATATTCACGCCGTCCGTAACCGGGATTATTCGTACTCGCTGCCTCGGAAGGCATTGAAGTTAGCGGCTCGGATGGCGGTGGCTTCAAAGATACGTGATGGCGAACTGTTGGTGATCGATAAATTGGAGTTTAGCGAGCCTAAGACTCGTGAGCTGGCTGGAATTCTTACCACATTGGGCTGTGGGGGGGGGACGATGTTGGTTTCCACGGCTAGCTATAGTCCCAATGTTTATAAGAGTGCGCGAAATATTCCTAATGTGTCGGTTGCTCCGGCAGTCGAATTGAATGCCCTGGGGGTGCTGTCAGCGCGTCGATTGTTGATGACGCCCGAGGCGCTGGATCTGCTCAAGCAGCGGGCCGGTTCGGGGGGGGCGGCTTGAGTTAGCCGCGATTTATTTGTTTTTGGTGGTTGGTTTGTTACGAAAACGATTCAGGGTCTTTAGGCATGTCAAGGCATATACCGAAAAATAGCAGTTTAAGCCTGGAGCCCCATCAGGTGATCGTCAGGCCGTTGCTGACTGAGAAGGGCATGCATCGCGCAACTCGTTGCAACGCTTATGCCTTTGAGGTAAGTCGGCTGGCGACGAAGGTGGATGTGCGGCGGGCCGTGGAGGAGTTGTTTGAGGTCAAGGTTCTGAAGGTTCATACCCAGAGTCGTAAGGGTAAGCCGCGTAGGACAAAGATGCGATTTGGGTATACCAAAGACTGGAAAAAGGCGATTGTTACGCTCGATGCGGAGCACAGGATCGATTTCTTCTAAGTGGTTGTGTGTAATGTCCTTGTGGTGTGTGGCTGGTGTGCTAGCGGAAAATCGTAGTGGGTTGATGGCATGGGAATTAAGAAATACAAACCAATTACTCCAGGGCGACGAGGGGCCACGGTCAGCGATTTTGCCGAACTGACTCGGGGGGGCAGGCCAGAGAAAAGTCTGCTGCGTCCGGTTGTGAAAACGGGGGGGCGCAATAACCAGGGTAAGATAACTGCTCGTCACCGGGGTGGTGGGCATAAAAGGCGATATCGTTTGATTGATTTTCGGCGGAACAAGGATGGCGTCTCCGCGAAAGTCGATTCGGTTCAGTACGATCCGAACCGATCGGCGCGAATTGCCCTGTTGCATTATGTGGATGGAGAGAAAAGATACATTGTGGCTCCGGCCGGGTTAAGGGCGGGCGATATGGTGATGAGTGGCCCTGGTGCGCCTGCTTCGGTTGGTAATTGTATGCCCCTCAGCGAAATGCCGCTTGGTACCACAATTCATAATATTGAATTGCAGGCAGGTCGTGGTGGTGTTCTCTGCCGGAGTGCGGGTACCAGTGCGACGTTGATGGCCCGGGAGGCGGATTGGGCACAGATCTCGTTGCCCAGTGGCGAGATACGTCGTGTCCCTTCGGATTGCCGGGCTACCATCGGAGCGACGGGAAATTCGGATCATATGGGGGTGGTGTTGGGCAAAGCGGGACGCAAAAGATGGATGGGGCGCAGGCCTCATGTGCGTGGCACCGCGATGAACCCGGTGGATCATCCTCATGGGGGCGGTGAGGGTCGCACCAAGGGTGGGCGGCATCCGGTCAGTCCTCAGGGTAAGAGCGCCAAGGGGGGGGCGACTCGGCAGAGGCGTAAGGCTTCGAATAAGGCCATTGTTCGCCGTCGTCGAAGCAGGCGTTACGGTCAGTTGAAATTGGTGAAATAGTTGCAGGGTCGGTTCGTGTTCAAATAAATCTTTGCGGTTGGCCCTAGGGTTGGCTGTAGGGTGATTTGCTGAAGGATGGAAGTTTGCCATTATGGGACGATCGCTTAAAAAGGGGCCATACATAGATCCTAAGCTGTATCTCAAGGTCGAGAAGCAGAATGATGTGGGGCGTAAGGATCCGATTACTACTTGGGCCAGGGCGTGCACGATTGTTCCTGAGTTTGTCGGCCATACCTTTATGGTGCATAACGGTAAATCGCACCTTAAGGTGTTTGTTACGGAGGATATGGTAGGGCACAAATTGGGAGAATTCTCGCCAACGCGAAATTTCCGTGGACATGGTGGCAAAGGGAAAAGGTAGCTGAAAAGGTTTTATCATGGCTTACACAGCAGTTCATCGACATGCACGAATTAGCGCTACCAAGGTGCGTCCCATTGCCAGCTTGATACGCGGTAAGCGGGTTGATGATGCGTTGGCCATCTTACGATATCAGCCTCAACGGGGGGCTCGTATGCTGGAGAAGGTGCTCAAGAGCGCCTTGGGGAATGCGGAGGATTTGAGGGCCGCGAACCTGGGTGGATTGCGTGTGATTGATGCCCGAGTGGATGGCGGGCCAATGTTCAAGCGTGTAAGGCCGCGTGCGCGTGGCATGGCGCATGTGATCAAAAAGCGATTCGCGCATATTCGCATATCCATTGAATAGGGTTGTGTGGGGAATAGGGTTGTGTGGGCATTGCGTGCGATAAAAACCCGGTAGCCGTGGGGTTCCGGGTAATATAGAAAATTTTTGGGAAATCCAAGATGGGTCAAAAAGTCAATCCGATTGGGTTCCGCACGGGCATTATGCTCGGTTGGAAAAGCCGTTGGTATGCTTCCAAGAAAGAGTTTGCCGATCTGTTGATCGAAGACAAGAAGATTCGCGACTATGTGCACAAAAAGTACAAGTTTGCCGGCATTCCTAAGGTGGAGATTGAGCGAACTCGAGATGAGGTGAAGGTGGTTCTCCACGCCGCCAGGCCTGGTGTTATTATTGGCCGTAAAGGGCAGGAAGTGGAGCAGCTTCAGGATGAGTTGCAGGATCTGGTTGGCAGGCGGATCAATATTAAAATTGAGGAGATTTCCCGTCCCGAGCTGCAGGCCCAGTTGGTGGCTGAGGATATCGCCGAGCAGTTGGTGAAGCGAGCAGGGTTTCGTCGTACGATGAAACGGGCGATGGAGCAGACGATGGAGGCGGGTGCCAAGGGGATTAAAATTCAGTTGGCTGGCCGTTTGGGTGGTGCTGAGATGGCGCGACGAGAAAAGCAGATATCCGGCTCAATTCCCCTCAGCACGTTGCGCGCAAAAATTGATTATGGTTTTGTGGAAGCCAAGACGGCCCAAGGTCATATTGGTGTCCAGGTTTGGGTAAATCAAGGTATGTACGAGGACGAGATTGATGGCGCTGATGCCCAAGAGGGTCAAGCACAGAAAAAGCCAAAGAGGTCGTATAAGAGGTAACGCAACCCGTGGCAACCGGGTCGTCTTCGGCGAGTTCGGTTTGCAGGCCATGGAGGGCGGGTGGGTTAGTGCCGCTACGATCGAAGCAGGCCGTATTGCTGCCCAACAATATATACGTGGCGAGGGGAAGCTCTATATTCGCGTTTTTCCTAACAAATCCATTACATCCATTCCGTTGGAAACGCGAATGGGTAAGGGAAAGGGAGAGCCGGACTATTGGGCGGCTACCGTGAGGCCAGGCACAATCCTGTATGAAATAGGTGGGGTGAGCGAGCAGGCTGCCAAAATTTGTTTTGCTCGCCTGGCGCACAAAATGCCGGTCAGGGTGCGGATGGCAAAGAGGAAATAGCGGCGATTCTACTCTACTTGCGAGTGTGTCGTTTGGTTTTTTGGTGGGAAAGGATAGTGGAAGCGGACCGATGGGCAAAGATAGCGAAAACAGTGCCGGTAGTTTGCGAGAGATGAGTGACGAGCAGTTGGAACTCACGCTTAAGGAGGCGGCTGAAAAGTTCTTCCACCTGCGCATTCAGGCTCAGACGGACCGGCTGGATGCGCCCAGCGAATTAAAACGCCAACGCCGGCTAATTGCCAGGGTAAAAACCATCCATTCTGAAAGAGTAAAAAAGGCTGAAAGAGTAAAAAAGGCTGAAAGAGCAAAGAGCTGAGATAACACGATTTCGGAGTGCGTGGGTTTAAGCGGTATGGGCAGAGATGAGGTGGGACGAATCGAGGGGAGATAGGCCGTGAAGCTCCAGGCTGCATGGCCGGGGTGATTTTGGCCTTGCCTCCGCAGGTCGGATTTCAGCCCCATCCATTTGGGTCTTAAGGCCACGGGGACTGAAAAACAAAAGAGCCGAACAATGCCAAAGAAGCAACTGATAGGTGTCGTGACGAGCGACAAAATGGACAAGTCGCGGCGGGTCGAAATCGATCGGCTGGTGAAGCATTCGAAGTATGGAAAATTCATTCGTCGACGGACCGTTTGCCATGTTCATGACGAAGCGAACGAGTCGAATCTGGGCGACACCGTTGAGATTATAGAGTGCCCACCTCGTTCGAAAACGAAGCGGTGGGATTTGGTTAAGGTGGTCTCGCGAAGCAAGCAGGTCGATATTGCGGCCATGCGTGCTGCCGCCAAAAAAGCGGAAGAGCAAGCGTAGGTTTATTGTTGGGGCTTATCCTTTTCAGGGATGGGCATTTCGGGTGGATGAATATTCGTAGCGTAAATGCGGTGAATAGGTTTCTGCGATGATACAGATGCAAACGCGACTTGCCGTAGCGGACAATACGGGCGCTAAGGTTGTCATGTGTATCAAGGTTTTGGGTGGCAGCCGACGTCGGTTTGCTCGTGTAGGTGATGTGATCGTTTGTAGTGTGAAGAGTGTGATACCCGGCAGCGACATCAAGAAAAAGGCTGTGGTGCGTGGCGTGATTGTGAGGACAAGAGCCGCCACGCGACGCAACGATGGCAGCTACGTGCGGTTTGACTCCAATGCAGTGGTGTTGATCGATAAAGACAATAATCCGAGAGGCACTCGTATATTTGGCGCGGTGGCTCGGGAGCTTCGTGAATACAAATTCATGAAAATTGTGAGTCTCGCCAGTGAGGTGGTTTAGTTTCCTTGGATGGGTTCCTGCTCGCAAGAATATCTTGTCATGAGCAGGTCTGTTGAGAGCACCAAAAATGGCAAGGTGGTGAAAGAGCGATGCTGATTCGCACGGGAGATATCGTTGAGGTGATTGCCGGCGCCGATCGGGGTACGCGAAGTCGCGTGATCCAGATCGACCGGGCCAAGGGAAAAGCCTTGGTGGAAAATGTGAACCGGGTCTACAAGCATGTGCGACGTAGCCAGAAACATCCACAGGGTGGGCGTTTGAGTAAGGAAATGCCAGTACAGATTTCCAATCTTATGGTAGTTTGCCAATCTTGTGACGCAAAGGCCCGACAGGGTGCCCGCTACCTGGATGACGGGGCCAAGGAGCGGTTTTGCAAAAAGTGTGGAAGCAGCGCAGGCGATATTGCGCCGTCCCATCCGGCTTACGCAAAAACGGCCCAGTAAATATTTTTTAGAAATACTATTAACTGACGTAGATAGCATAGAAGGTTGACATTATGGGGGCCCGCCTGCAGGAACGGTACGAAAAGGAAATCATTCCCAAACTGGCGGACCAGTTGGGCAGGAAAAACCGTTTGTCGCTGCCGCGGCTGGAAAAGATCGTTGTCAGTATGGGAGTCGGCAGCGCCGTCGCTGATAAAAAACATTTGCAGGACGCGGTTTCCGCCATGAGTGAGCTCACAGGGCAAAAGCCTCGGATATGCAAAGCCCGCAAGTCTGTTGCCGGATTTCGACTTCGAGAAGGTGTTGCCATTGGATGCAAAGTGACGCTCCGTGGTGTGCGGATGTATGAATTTCTCGATCGGCTGATATCTCTGGCGCTACCACGAGTTCGAGATTTTCGAGGCTTGAGCCCCAAGGCCTTCGATGGGCATGGGAATTACAGCCTCGGCTTGAATGAGCAGTTGGTGTTCCCGGAGTTGAATCCAGACAAGTACATGCGAGTGCAGGGCATGAATATTGCGATTTGTTGTTCCAGCAAATCCGATGACGAGTCTCGAGGGCTCCTGCGGGAATTTGGGTTGCCGTTTCGTACGGATGAGACAGCAGCCTGAAAAATAGGTGATTTCCAGGTTGGAGTTGGCAGGCATGACCGGACTGGTCGGTAGGAGCCTGGAAAAAGGAATTGTCATCTGCTGGCAAAATTGTTTGAAAAATACTTCAAAAAAAGAAAGCATTCAAGTGGCGAGCAAATCGAAAATTGCAAAAGCGATCAAGACGCCAAAATATTCAACGCGCAGTGAGTCGCGATGTCGTATATGTGGAAGGCCCCGAGCCGTGTATCGCAAATTTGGCATCTGTCGTATTTGTTTTCGGGATCTGGCTGATAAGGGTTTGATTCCAGGAGTCAAGAAAGCCAGTTGGTAACCGGTTCCCGTGACTGCTTTGAGCTTTTACAGGGGAATTTTTTGAATGGCGCTGCTGGGATGCGGCGCAAGCGGACCGTGTATCTTTCGGGTTGTGTGTAATCCTGGGGTTGCAATTTACTGAGACTACAGGTTCCTGGGACTACGGGTTCCTGGGACTACGGGGTGTCTGAATAAAAAGGTGTTTTTTGCAAGAGGCATGAATCCTCGCAATGCATTAGGGGAATAAGAACGATATGATGACCGATCCAATTGCCGACATGCTTACTCGCATTCGCAACGCAGTGCGCATTGAGCGAGCCGAGGTAGGTATGCCGCTTTCCAAGGTGAAACGGGGTGTGGCCGAGGTGCTCAAGCGAGAAGGTTACATTTGGGATTGGCGAGAGGAAGAAGTGGATGGCGAGCCTGTCAAGCAGCTCTGTATCGACCTTAAGTATGGGCCGAACGGAGAGCGTGTTATTCAGCATATTAAACGAGTGAGCAAGCCTGGGCGTCGAATCTATAGCAAATCGACTAAATTGCGACCAATACTCAACGGTTTGGGGATTTCAGTTATTAGCACCAATCGAGGCGTGGTCAGTGACCGCGAAGCACGGCAAAAGAATCTTGGTGGCGAAGTGCTTTGCGAATTGTGGTAGTCGAACGATGGTTGCGGAGCGATCGTGCTTAAGGGGTGGCGCTTGCGAGGCGGCGAAGGCGTTTGTGGGACTAAAGGGTTTGTAGGACAGGGTTCGTAGGAGAGTGGGGTCGTTGCGATGTCGAGAATTGGTAAAAAGCCCGTTTTGCTTCCGGATGGTGTCAAGGTAGGCGTGACGCAGCGGGAAATTACGGTCGAGGGCAAGCTGGGAAAGCTTGTGTGGAGCCATCGTCCCGAAGTTGAAGTGACGGTTGTTGCCCCTGTGGGCGACAGCAGCAAGGATGGCGCGGATGGCCCGTCGGTGGTTGTTGCCCGGCATGAGGACAACCGTGAAAGCCGCGCTCTGCATGGGCTGACTCGAGCACTTATCCAAAATATGGTAATCGGTGTATCGCAGGGTTACGAAAAGCGACTGGAGATTCACGGAGTTGGCTACCTGGGAGCCATTCAGGGCGATACTTTGCAGTTGAGGGTTGGCTTTGCCAACGAAATACACAAGGTCATACCGCCAGGGTTGGAGGTGACTTGCCCTGATCAAACGCACGTGGTCGTCAAGGGTACAGACAAGCAAAAAGTTGGCCAGTTTGCCGCGGAGGTAAGGGCACTGCGTAAACCGGAGCCTTATAAGGGTAAGGGGATTCGCTACGAAGGCGAGCATGTACGACAAAAGGCTGGTAAGACAGCCAAATAAGATTAAGCCGCGGAAGCATAAAGAAAAAAGATAAGAATTATGGAACATTCCAAAACAGTCGGTCGGCAGCGACAACGGCGTACTTTTCGTGTTCGTAAGAGACTTCGCGGTACGCAGGATAGGCCCCGACTTAGTGTGCACCGTAGTCATCGTAATATTTCTGTCCAGATCATTAATGATCTGGAAGGCAAGACGCTTGCTGCCGCCTCGTCGA
>Ga0114931_10002536_pt1 | contig 23212 bp, 20 predicted proteins | sample 2SBtaG_FD_89579 | JGI IMG/M metagenome (GOLD analysis project Ga0114931, IMG submission 89579) | Deep subsurface microbial communities from Kolumbo volcano to uncover new lineages of life (NeLLi) - 2SBTROV14_V59a metaG | ecosystem: Environmental > Aquatic > Marine > Volcanic | place: Kolumbo... | reverse complement strand
TTGATGGACTTCACGAAGAAGGTCCTATCAGAGATAAGGGAGTTGGTCTCGTCCAGCCCAAAATCCTCTATTAGAGTGCTTGTGAACTTCAAAATGCCGTCTTGCACCTCATCCGGTATCTCCACCGTGCTCAGCTTGTCGAAGTACTCGTCGAACACCTCGCTTTTAACGGTTGCAGGGAGATCGAACCCAAAAGGCCTGTCTGCATAGAGTTTGAGCACCTTCTTTGCCTGGCCCCACTCTCTTCCGTAAGAAAGACCACGTGCCTTAATCTGGAGCACGAAACGGTCCAGGTTTGCCGGGTCGAGGGGTTCGTTGTAGTACTCATCCGCAGTGGGGTTGCTAGTCGCGATGGCCGTAAGAAGGGGGATTCTCTCCTCTCCAAACTTCCTTTCGTTTAGTATTCTCAACAAGACGTTAAGCGATTCTCCGGGAGCTCGCGATATATCGTCCAGAAGGCATATCTGCGCGGTCAATATGCCGCCTTTCATCACCGATTGTCTAATCATCTCGCCTTCGCCGTTGTCTGCGATTTGCTTAGTGATTACAAGATCGCCGATGAGCTCTGAAAGCCTTGTGTCTCTGTGCAATTGATAGAAGAAGAATCTGAGATGAGCCACTTGGGCGATGATCTCCGCAAGCATCGTTTTGGCGGTACCCGGAGGACCTTCCACGTATATGTGTTCGCGAGAGATGACGCCTAGGAGTAGTGCGGTCTTAACGTCTTCATGCCCTATAACAAGACTATCCATCTCTCTTTTAAGCTCTACAAAGGGATTAATAGCCGCCATTAGCCTCTCCTGATTAGGTCTTTTACCAGAAATATATTACACAAGATGTCGTTATTATTCAATTGGATGATTGGGGTCGATGGGCGATGGTAGTGCTTAACGCCCCCTAATTTGAAGGGGGAATGAGAACGGCATCAAGGGGATTCCTAATCATTTTGGTTTCTTAAACATATATGCGAGTCCGATACCCACTATAAAACCCCCGATGTGCGCCCACCAGGCCACACCTGCTCCATGCGCTCCCGAGGCGACAGTGGAAACACCGCTCAAAAACTGCATCCCAAACCAGATAAGGAGGAAGTACACGGCGCGTATCTCGATAATCTGAATGAAGAAGAATATCGGGATGAGCGTTAGTATCCTCGCCCTGGGGAAAAAGAGCATATACGCTGCCAGCACTCCGGATATCGCCCCGCTTGCCCCTATCATGGGTATCTCTGAGGACGCATTTGCAGCGATCTGAGTTATAGCTGCCCCTATGCCGGATAGGAGGAAAAACAGGAGGTATTTGGAATGGCCGATTTTGTCTTCGACGTTATCTCCGAATATGTAGAGGTAAAGCATGTTCCCTATTAAATGGAGCCAGCCGCCGTGGAGGAACATGGAGGAGAAGAACGGCAAGGTCCTGTCGATTGTGGTTACGCTGTCGGAGGTGACGTAGGCGGGGACGAGCCCGAAATGGAGTATAAAACGGGTAAGCCCGCCGCCTAGGGAGAGCTCATAGAAGAAAACGAGGGCGTTTATGACTATTAGAGCGGTATTGACGACGGGGAAAGTGTGGGAGGGATTCTTATCTCTTAGGGGTATCATATCGCTGACAGCAGTTTACATAAACCCTCATTTCACTTCAAACCGGGAAGGGTTATATGCCGATGGGCGCCGGGCGCAGCGTTCGGCAGTTTTGAAAGAGGAAGCATAATTATGTATTTTTAAGCCCGGCTTGAGCTTAGGGGGGGCGATTGAGGGGAGCAGCAATTAAGGAGGGTAGCGATTAAGAAGCTTAGAACGGATCTCGCCAAAAAATTAGAGAGAGTGAGCCTTCTCCTCATAAATTGCGACGGTATCATAGAGTGTGTCAACGGAAGCGACGCTCCTCTCGAATACCCGTCCCTTGACGAGGCTCTCTGCTCCCTTGAGCGCGCGGGCGTGCGAGTGAGGCTCATGACGAGGTTGCCGGCGGTCGACAGGGAGGCTCTCACCGGCCTTCTCGGCTCCGATTGCACTGTCTCTGAGCTTCCCGGGAGATTGGAGAAATCGGAGTTCTATTCTGCAATGAAGCTCGAACTGTCGCTCGCAGACGATGAGGTTGCGGTGTTCGGCTGCGATGCCGATGATGTGCCGATAATCGAGGCCGCGGGTTTTTCCGCAGTCCCCCTAGGAGCCGCTATAGATGTGAGATCGAGTGCATACTACGTCGCCTCAGGGGCGCCCGTTGACTCCCTTGCGGAGGTCGTAGATATTATCCTGCGCGCCAAGGCCTGAAAGGGTGCCCCCCCCACTATTTAAGGATATCCCCCGATATATCAACTGAGTACTCTTTTGGGCGAATATACCGCTCATCCGCTCGTTTCATCTGCTCATTGCCGCCTCTGCGACTGAGGTGCTGATTGGGGTACAATGTACGTTATGGACACCGGCGAGCTGTCCCGGGGGATAAAGGAGAAGGCGCTTGAGGTCGGATTTGACCTGGTGGGCATCTGTCCCGCTACCGAGCATCCGGAGAGCCGTTTCCTCTCGGAATGGCTCGACAATGGATTTGCCGGTGAGATGCGCTACATGGAGCGTGAGCCCGCTAGGAGGGCTTCGCCCACGGCGTTGGCCCGGGGCGCCAGGTCGGTGATTTCCTGCGGCGTCAATTACAACACCGAGCACGAGTACTCCACGCAGGCCGCAAACCCCGCTAGAGGGTGGATATCGCGTTACGCTTGGGGGGATGATTACCACGAAATAATAACAGACAGGCTCGGGCGCTTGGCCCGGCACATAGGCGATTTGGTCCCCCGCGATTTCGACTTCTATATTGCTGTTGATACCGCCCCCGTGCTCGACAGGGTCTACGCAAAGTACTCCGGGCTCGGGTGGTTTGGGAAGAACACCTGCATCATAAACCAGGGTATAGGCTCGTGGATTCTAATCGGCGAGATTATAACGAACCTCGAGCTCAGGTACGACGCCCCCCCGCCGGACAGGTGCGGCACCTGCACGCGCTGCATAGACGCTTGTCCCACCAACGCCCTCTTGGAGCCTTACGTGCTAGATTCGAGGAGGTGCATATCGTATCTCACCATCGAGCTCAAGGGCTCGATACCGAAGGAAATCAGAGAGAGGGTGGGGGACAACGTATTCGGGTGCGACATATGCCAGGACGTATGCCCGTGGAATAGGAAGGCGGGCGTGACCGATGAAGCGTCGTTCCGTCCGAGGGAGGGGCTTTTTAACCCGCAGTTGTCATCGCTTGCCCGCTTGACCCCAGAGGAGTTCCGCAAGAGGTTCAAGGGGAGTCCCATAAAGAGGGCTAAGCGGAGGGGGCTGCTGAGAAACATCATGGTCGCAATTGGAAACTCTGGGGATTCGGAGTCGGCCGGGGTCATCTCCGATGCCTTAAGGGACGACGAGCCGCTGGTGCGCGCGCATGCCGCCTGGGCGCTCTGGAAACTTATAGGGGCTTCCGCCTATGAGACGCTCTCAAGGCATCTCGAATCGGAAGAGGATCCGGTGGTGGTGGATGAGATACTAGAGATATTAAACGCAGGCGCGGGCTCGTAGTGCCCTGGTGCAGTCCCCTCCCCTCCGTGTTCCTATCTCAGGAGTTTTATGGTGGAGCCGTTAAATTGCATAGCTCCTCACACTCTGTTTTTTCTTTCCTTTAAAGCGCCGGTGGTTTATACTCCCTGTGCCGGGCTTCTGTGCTCGCAACATATTTCCGGTTTCATATTGACAACACCCCATAAACTGAATCATATTTAGTAGCGCTAAATAAATTCGGATATCAAGGAGGATTACAACTATGGCTACCGAGAGACAAGGGGCGGTTACACTGAAAGGCAACCCTATCACCCTAGTGGGCGATGAGGTCAAGGTGGGTGACAAAGCCCCCGATTTTACGGTTTTTGAGGGGCTGGGAGCGCCCCTCACGCTTGGGGATTTGGCGGGAAAGATTGCGGTTTTCAATGTGGTTCTCTCCGTCGATACGCCAATCTGTGACGCTCAGACTAGAAGGTTTAACGAAGAGGCCGCGGGGTTGGGGGAGGACGTGGAGATTCTCACCGTGAGCATGGATCTCCCATTCAGGGCCAAGTCCTACTGTGAGGGCGCGGGTATAGATAGGGTGAAACTGGTCTCCGATTACCGCGACGCCTCTTTCGGGGAGGCTTGGGGCATATTGATTAAGGAGCACGGGCTCCTTGGAAGGGCTATTTTCGTGGTGGACAGAGAGGGCACGGTGAGGTATGCCGAGTACGTTCCCGAGATAGCCCAGCACCCGGACTACGACTCCGCTCTGGAGGCCATAAAGGGGCTTTAGCGGAACGATATTCGCGTACGGGTTCAAAGCGGCCGTTTATTGCCTTTGTCTCTGCCCGTTTGTTTGGGATTCCCCATTAGGGTATTTTAATATGGTGGTGTGGAAACCTCGTGACAGGAGGCGGTTATGGGTATAGGCGAGATGTTCTCTAAGGTGTTTAATAGAGGTGGGGGAGGGGATACGGAGGGAGGTGAGCAAGAGGGAATCGCTCAAAGGGAGGAACGGTCGCCGGGCGCAAGCTCTAATGAGGCTGGAAAGGGTGAAGACCAAGAGCACGGGGCCGCCTCTACGGAATCACCCGAGACCACCGTCGCTGCTTCGGGGGTGCCGGAGGGCACCTTGTATGCAGATGCCTCGTCTGCACGCGCCGAATCTGAGAGCGTGGAGGCCGGAGACGCTCCCCTTTCTAAGGAGTTTGTCCTTGAGAGGTTGAGTGAGATATACGACCCTGAGATTCCGATAGATATAGTGAACCTGGGACTCATCTACGAGGTCGAGGTCGACGGGGCGAACGTTCATGTACAGATGACCATGACGTCCCCGGGTTGTCCTACCTCCGCGCAGATTGCCCAGGAGTGCCAACTTGTGATAGAGGAGATAGACGGGGTGGAAGAGGCGTGGATAGAGATAGTGTGGGACCCGCCTTGGGACCCGAGCAAGATGAGCCCTGAGGCGCGGGAGAGCCTCGGCATGTGACACGCGCTGTCGGGGCAGCGTGGCCTTTTTTGACCGTAAAGCGTTTTAAATAGCCTGTAATCAGGAGGTGTGCCGGATGCCGGAGATGCCTAAGGCGGGAGACAAGGCTCCTGCTATAGAAGCCAATACTTACGGGGAGGAGAGTGTATCGCTAGGGGATTTCAAGGGTAAGAAAGCGGTGGTGCTCTATTTCTATCCCAGGGACAACACGCCGGGGTGTACTAAAGAGGCCTGCGGTATGCGAGACAGCATGGAGACCCTATCCGAGATGGGTGTCCAGGTTATGGGGGTGAGCACCGACAGCGTCAAGTCCCACGAGAACTTCAGGGATAAATACGAACTCAACTTCCCTCTCTTGAGCGACAAGGAGAGGGAGATAGTGAGGGCATACGGCGTGGAGAACGAAAGGGGCTCCGCTAAGAGGGTTACGTTCCTGATAGACAAAAACGGGGTCGTAAAGCATGTGTGGCCCAAGGTGAAGGTGGACGGACACGTTGACGATGTGCTCTCGAAGATAAAAGAGCTTGGAGTCGCGTGAGATTTCTCATAGCTTAATAGAGCGTTCCGACGGATGACACTCAATTATAACGGCGTTTTCGTAACGGGCACCGACACGGGCGTCGGCAAGACGGTGGTCTCCGCCTGCATCGCTCTCTCGATTGCGCGGTGGGGGGAATCGGTAGGTGTATTAAAGCCCGTTCAGACGGGCGCCGGTTTCGTGGGCGTGCTTGACGTTGAGTTTGTCTATAAGGCTCTCGGCGAGGGCTTTGACCTGGAGGAGGTCTGTCCCTATAGATTTTCTGAGCCGCTCTCGCCCATGCTCGCAGCTAGTTTGGTGGGAGAGGAAATAGAGATTCCGAGGGTGGTGAGGGCATATCAGAGATTAAGAGCGGAATATGACTTTGTTGTCGTAGAGGGTGCCGGCGGGCTCCTCGTGCCGATAAAGGAGGGTTACTTGATGAGCGATTTAGCACGGGAGCTGGCGCTCCCCGTCGTCGTGGTGGCAAGGCCGGGGTTGGGCACAATTAATCATACTCTCCTTACGGTTCACAGCGCCCACTCGATAGGACTCGAAGTCCTGGGTATAGTGATAAACAACTACCCTTCCAATCCCACGAGAGCCGAGAGGACTAATCCGGCAGCGCTCGATGCTCTCTGCGACGCTCCAATTATCGGCGTCGTCCCCAGCGTGGGGGGTGTATCTGTGGGGGAGGGGGCATTTGGGGGTATAAACCCCATAGGCGGGATTGCAGAGCGCTCTCTGGGCGCCGAGCTGGGCGGAAGGTTCTCCCTAGGTGAATTTTTGAAAGCTCTTGAGGGATAGCTCTTACGGCCTAACTCCCTATTAATATTGCTAAAACTGCCGATTTTAGGTTTTGCAACTTATTTGATTTAATTATTTAATTCAGCTAATTTGTGCTTGACAGAACAACTTCATATGATATAAATAGTAAGCTTTTTTAACTGGAAGTTGTATTATAATGCCGGCGCAGTGCGGGGTGAAAGGTAGCTAAATATGTCCAAGTGGAAGAAATTGCTGTTCCTTTCCATCACCCTGGTTGCACTCGGACTCGGTTATGTCCTATACGGAAACGATGCTCGGAGCTCGAATGACGGCGTCAGCCAGCCGATTGCTTTCAGTCATAAGATCCACGCCGGGGAGAACCAAATTCCCTGTCAATACTGCCACTACGACGTTGCAAAGGGGCCAAGTCCCGCGATTCCTTCCATTAAGGCGTGCATGGGTTGTCACAACTACGTTGGGGGCACGGACAGAGAGTACAATTACAACGGCCGGACGATAAATTTCAAAGATGAAATCGGCAAGCTCAAGGGCTACTGGGCGAAGCAAGAGCCGATAGTGTGGAACAAATACCACTTCGTTCCCGATTTCGCCCGTTTTAAACATCGACCTCATATCCGCGCCAATCTTGAGTGCGCGACTTGCCACGGCGACGTCAAAAACGTCGATCTTGTTCTACCCGTGCACAAGCTGGAAATGGGGTGGTGTATGAGCTGTCACAGGGAAAAGCAGAAGAGTGAGTCCGAGATGGAAACGCTCGCCTCGGATGGGAAGGAGCTTGTATATCTTAGAGATTGCGCTACGTGTCACTACTAAGTTTTTTTTCAGATGAGGGGATGGAAGATCATGTCCGAAAGGGAAAATAAAGAGAACGGCGCTATCAACAGGAGGGATTTCCTCAAGGTCATCGGCGTTGCCGGCGGGACGGCTGTCCTTGCGGCAGGGTGTTCCTCTAGCCCGGTGGATACCCTCATTCCTTATGTTGTCCCCCCTGAAGACATGATTCCTGGGATTCCAAAGTGGTATGCGAGCACCTGCAGGGCATGCCCCGCGGGGTGCGGTATTCTGGTAAAGAACAGGGAGGGGAGGGCCATTAAGGTTGAGGGTAATCCCGCTTCGCCCATAAACAAGGGCGCTCTCTGCACCGTGGGCCAGGCGGTTCCCCAGGAGCTCTACAATCCGGACAGGTTGAGGGGGCCCGCGGTTAAGAACGCCTCGGGTGATTTTGAGCCCATTAGCTGGAAGAAAGCGGAAGAGCTTCTTGCTGGAAAACTCAATGATTTTAGGGAGAAAGGCTCAGGTGGCAAGGTCGTATTCATTACCGAGAACGTAACGGGTACCTTTAAGAATCTTATAGATGAATGGCTCCAAGCCCTTGGAGGCGGAGGGGAGCACTTGATCTATGAGACCTTCTCTTATGAGCCGCTCGTGAAGGCGAATGAAATTACATTCGGCGTAAGTTCGATACCGGCGTACCACATTGACAAATCCGATTACCTTCTCTCTTTCGGCGCCGATTACCTAGAGACCTGGCTATCCCCTACCGCATATCAGCGCGGCTACTCTGAGGTGCACTCCTTCAACGACCATTCGAAAAAGAGGGGGAAATCGGTGCAGATAGAGCCCAGGATGTCGCTTACGGGCTCAAACTCGGATAAGTGGGTGCCAGTAAAGCCCGGCACGGAGGGCTTTCTCGCCCTTGGGATTGCAAATGTTATTGTTTCGAGGGGTCTCGCCAAAGTCCGCGGCGGGGATCTCGCGAGGATAAGGGAGATAACGGCTTCCTATACACCGGATAAGGTGGCCTCTATAACTGAGGTGCCTACGGAGACCATCGAGGAGCTCGCTCGTGGTTTTGCAGACGCGCGCGCGGCTTTGGCAATAGGGGGAGGCAAGGCCAATTCTGGGACAAACTCCACTGAGACACTAGCGGCAATAAACCTGCTCAACTTTGTTGCGGGCAGCGTGGGTAAAACGGTGGACTTTTCAGAACCGCAGACCATATCCCAAGCCGCTAGCTATGAAGAACTCTCCTCGCTGGTTGAATCGATGACGAAGGGCGAAGTGGGGCTTCTCCTGATACACGACACCAATCCCGCATTCACTCTGCCCCCCTCGCTGGGGTTTAGGGAGGCAATGAGCAAAGTGCCCGTCATCGTGAGCTTCTCGAGCTTCAGGGACGAGACCTCAGACGCCGCCGATTTTCTCCTCCCGGATCACACGAACCTCGAAAAGTGGGACGATTACAGCCCGAGAAAAGGGGTGCTCGGTCTCGTGCAGCCCGCCATGGTGCCCGTGTTCAACACAAAGGCCACAGGGGACGTGATACTTTCCGTATCAAAGAACGTAAATGGTATTAAAAGCAGTTTTACTGCGAATTCATACTACGATTATCTAAGGGATTCATGGCGCAAGGTGCACTCCGACGTTGCCCCGCATGAGACCTTCGAGCGGTTCTGGGTTAAGGCCGTAAGAAATGGGGGTGTAGACAAGGGGGGTTCCCCCACGCGAGGCGCTTCGTTTACTCTTCGCTCCCTTAACCTCAAAGAGCCGGAGTTCGAAGGGTCGGGCGAGATGTACTTCGTCGCCTATCCGTCTTATAAACTGCTCGACGGCAGGGGGGCGAATAAGCCCTGGCTCCAGGAGCTGCCGGATGCGCTTACCACCTCGGTGTGGGGTTCGTGGGTGGAGATAAACCCCGAGACGGCTCGCAAGTTCGGAGTGGTGGAAGGGGACTTCCTCTCTATCGAATCCCCGCAGGGTACGATTGAGGTGCAGGCCTTTGTGTACGAGGGTATCAGGCCCGACACCGTAGCGGTGGGGATTGGCCAGGGACATACCTCTTATGGCAGGTACGCCAATGGGGTGGGAGTGAACCCTCTTACGCTGCTGTCCTCGAAGGCTGATCGCAACTCGGGCGCCCTTGCCTGGCTCTCTCAGAAGGTCAAGGTTGCGAAAACTGGAAGGAAGACGAGGCTGGTTAAGACACAGTATTCATTGACCCAGGCGGATAGAGAGGTTGCGGTTTGGACGTCGATGAAAGAGGCGACCGGCCACCACCGTAAAAACGGCAGTCACGAAGGTTATAACGGCGAAGCCGGTTTCTATCCCAAGCACAAATACCTTGGACACCGGTGGGGGATGTCCATAGACCTTGACAAGTGTACAGGTTGCGGTGCCTGTGTGGTGGCGTGTAACGCCGAGAACAACATTCCAATAGTAATGAAACCTCAGATTTCAAAGCGCAGGGAGATGTCCTGGATAAGAATAGACAGGTTTTTTGAGAAAGATAGTAAGGGTAATCTCGAAGTGAGGTTTATTCCCATGCCGTGTCAGCAATGCGAGAACGCCCCATGCGAGCCTGTATGTCCGGTGTACGCGACCTATACGAATCCCGAAGGGATAAACGCCATGATATACAACCGGTGCGTGGGCACCAGGTACTGCTCTAATAACTGCACCTATAAGGTTAGAAGGTTTAATTGGTTCGAACATAAATGGCCCGAGCCGCTCAACTGGCAGCTCAACCCCGACGTCACCGTGAGGAGCGTTGGGGTGATGGAGAAATGCACGTTTTGTATTCAGAGGATTCAGTTTAAGAAAGGGGTCGCCAAGGACGAGGGAAGAACGGTTCACGACGGCGAGATACAGACGGCTTGCCAGCAGACCTGTCCTTCACGGGCTATAGTGTTTGGTGATATAAACGACCCGGACACTCGGGTCTCAAAGACGTCCCAGAGCGAAAGGGGATACACGGTGTTTCCAGAAATCAACACCCAACCCGCCGTCACATACCTTAAAAGAGTAAAGTGGGATAAGGTTTAATGAGCCGAGTAATGGGCGAGCAAGCCCCACCAGTTACCTATTCTAGAGTCAATGAAGCCGTCATGGGGATGCTTGAAAAGCCAAGCTCCAAGTGGTGGGCTCTTTTCATCTTCGACCTTGCGGTACTTGCCTTCGGAATTTGGTGCTTCGTCTATCAGGTTAAGACAGGACTTGGCGTTGCGGGATACAGCCTCCCGGTGTTCTGGGGGGTCTATATCACAAACTTCGTGTTCTGGGTAGGTATAGCCCACTCAGGCACACTTATCTCTGCAATACTTTTCCTGTTCCGAGCACGGTTCAGGATGTCCATCTACAGGATAGCGGAGGCGATGACCGTGTTTGCAGTCGCGACCGCCGGCCTCTTCCCCATAATCCACCTCGGAAGGTCTTGGTTCTTCTACTGGCTCTTCCCGTATCCGAACCAGAGGGAGCTTTGGGTCAACTTTAAGTCTCCCCTCGTATGGGACGTCTTCGCCGTAGGTACTTACGCGACCGTAAGCACGGTGTTTTTCATGGTCGGCATGATCCCGGATATAGCGGCTGCGAGGGATAAGGTCAAGACTGGGTTGAGAAAGGTCATCTATACGCTTCTCTCGTTCGGCTGGAAGGGAAGCACCTGGGAATGGATGCATTTCTCGAGAGCCTATTTTTACTTTGCCGCATTCGCCACACCACTTGTGATATCCGTACACAGCGTTGTGTCCTGGGATTTTGCGATGGCAAACACCCCGGGGTGGCACTCGACCATCTTCCCCCCTTACTTCGTTGCGGGAGCAATATTCTCGGGGCTTGGAATGGTCATCACCCTTACCGTTCCCCTCAGGAAGATATTTAAGCTCGAGGACCTGATTACCGTAGACAACTACGAGGGGATGGCGAAGCTCATTATCCTCACCTCCAGTATAGTGACCTATGCCTACCTCACCGAGTTTTTTATGGCCTGGTACGGCGGAAACCCCTTTGAGTACGATCAGTTTATTTATCGCGCCACTGGGGATTATGCCCTGTTTTACTGGATTATGATTGTCTGCAATTCTGTTATACCCTTGTCCCTCTGGTCAAAGAGAATTCGTAGGAACATAAAAGTTTTGTTCATTATCTCTATATTCATCAACATAGGGATGTGGTTTGAGAGGTTCAATATTATCGTTATCTCCCTTTCCAGGGAGTTCGAGCCGGGAACGTGGGGCTTTTATAAGCCGACCTTTGTCGAGCTTGGAATTACCGCAGGGAGCTTCGCTTGGTTCCTAATGTTCTTCCTCTTGTTCATAAAGACGCTGCCCGCGCTCTCGATTGCCGAGATTAAGGAGACTCTGCGGGTTCCGAGGAAGAGGGAGGCGCAACCCAGTGAGTAATGACCAGATGGTAGTGGGTGTTTACTCTTACATGGATACGACCCTCGACTCGCTCCGGGCGCTTAGGGATGCGGGCTATAATAAGCCTAGGGTGTTCTCTCCACTCCAGCATCAGGAATTTGAGGAGTTTCTCGGGGCTTCCGAGAGCCCTGTCAGGTTCTTCGCATTAGTCGGTGCGAGCTTTGGGGCTTTTTGTGGGCTTATGCTTACTATACTAACGTCTATGGATTGGCCTCTAAGGGTTAGTTCTAAACCAATTGTTTCTATTCTTCCATTCATGATTATAGCTTTCGAACTGACTGTTTTGTTTGGCGCTTTGCTCACCTTGGCTGGTCTATTAATAAATTCCAGGCTGAGGCACAACGCCTCTAGAGCGATGTACGATCCACGCTTCTCTGAGGATAGGTTCGGCGTAGCGATTGTGTGCGATAAGGAGAAGATTGGAGACGTGGAGAAAATTTTGCGCTCCGGAGGGGCGGAAGAGGTTAAGTTTGAGGGTGCGGGGTAGACGGTGTTATCAAGGCCACTTTGGAGGTAGGCCGGGTTTGCGAAAGACGAGCGTGATGAAGTACATAGTAGGCGTTGCCTTAATGCTGGCGGTTCTCTGGGTTGCCAGGGTTTACGCCTTCCCATGGATAACGGATATGTTCTACCAGGCGAATATCCAGCCATATGAGCTCCCCGCCGGACGCACGAAGCACCTGCCGCTTCCCGCTAACTCTATTCCCGTAGGCGACGTGACGGCTGGGATGACGAGGCAGGATTTTGCCGTTATGAAGGTGAATCCGGTTCCCGCCTCAGCAGCATCACTAGCGCGGGGCGAAACCCTGTTTAAGACCCATTGCTTCCCCTGCCATGGCATGGAGGGGCTTGGCGACGGGCCGGTTATCAAAAAAGGGTTTTACCCGGTTAATCTCACCTCTCCGGTTACTAAGGCCAGGACCGACGGCTTCATCTATTCCTACATCCGGTTTGGGGGACTTGTGATGATGCCCTCTTACCGTGAGTTTATCGAACCCGACGAGGCGTGGGACATCGTGAACTATGTGAGAAAGCTTCAAGGCGGGCCTAGCAAGGCGGCCAATAGCATAGAGAAGTCGAGAGTGAAAACAGCCGATAGCTTTCACGAAGGGGCTAAATGATGATCGACGAGAGTATCCGAGAAGAGATTTTATCCAAGAGGCCCCTGCAACTGCCGATGTGGTTCTTAGGCCTTTTGCTGCTTTTTATTCTAGCCGGTGTTGCGGTTTTCATCGCGCGTATCATGGGCTCGAATCCCGGAGAGGCGTGGCAGATTTACCTGGTGAACTTCATCTTTTGGACAGGGATTGCACAGGGGGGCGTGGTCTTTGCCTGTGCGCTTCGCATCACGAGCGCGAAATGGGGCAGACCCATTATGAGGGTCGCTGAAGCCCTTGGCTCGTTCCTGCCGGTCTCCTTCCTCCTTCTATTGATTCTCTTTCTCGGAAAGGACTACATTTTGCCGTATGCCACGCAGGATTACGGGGCCAAAGAGGCTTGGCTGAACATTCCCTTTGTGGCCGCCCGTGAAGTGGGAGGGGTTCTGATTCTCTTCTCCCTGAGCCTGCTCTACCTCTATTACTCCTTAAGGGAGGATTTGGGAGGCACGAAATACGCTCTTTCCGGGCTCGCCGCATGGGTTGCTTTGGGGTGGAAGGGAGAGGACGAGAGGGCACACTGCTACACGAAGCTTTCGACCCTTTCTCCGATAATCACCCTATTGTACGCAATAGTCTTCAGCTTCCTCGCATTTGACTTCATGATGTCGCTCGACCCTCACTGGGTCAGCACCCTCTTCGGTGTCTATTACGTCGAGGCCAGCTTCCTCGGTGCTATAGGCATGATCGTAGTGCTGTCCATCATGGTCAGGAAGCACCTCACGCTTCAGGACTACATTACCAACATCCAGTTCAGGGACCTCGGGCGATTGATGTTCGGTTTCTCGCTTGGATGGGCATATTTGTTCTTTTCGCAGTTTCTGACAATCTGGTACGGCAACATGCCCGAGGAAGCCCATTTCTTAATTGCGCGACTCAAAGAGCAGCCTTTCCAGTCCGTAGCATGGGTGGTTATTTCCTGCGTTTTCTTCTTCCCCTTGATAGCCTTGCTGCCTAGAACTAATAAGGTGGTAACCCCAATATTTGCGTTTATAGCCGCCGTATCACTGGCCGGCCTCTGGCTTGAGAAGTTTGTGATCATCATCCCCACATTTACGCCACAGTTTCACATCTCTCTAGCCCAGTTGGTGATTACTCTCGGCTTTCTCTCGGCGTTTATCTTAATGTTTTCCCTCTTTGTCAAGGCTTTTCCCATAATGCCGTTGGGAGACCCCTACTTTGCGGGTAAGATTAAGTCTCAAGGCTCTTCTGGAGGACATTGATGTTAAGGCTTCTTGACAGCGTTACACAGGGTTTTACGGTTATGGTGGTTTTGGGGGCGCTGGGGTTTGTAGCTCTCGTTGCCTCGGTTGCTATCTTCGGCCCGCAATTCGAGCATCTCCTTCAGCACGGGCTCATACACTAGGTTAAGGCGGTCTGATGAGCACGCCTACCTTTCCCACTCTCCATTCGCCGCCCTCTCTGCGCCGACCCAAAAAGCATCATGGGATTGCCGGGGTTCTTTATGAAATTCTAATAATGCTCACCGAGCGGCGTTGGATGGAGAGCGTCGGCTACTCGAACTCCTTCATAACCTCCTCTGCGAAGAGCCTAAGGGTCTCCGGCTTCATCATGTCGGAAAAGAAAATCGTGAACTTGCCCACCCCCCTTTGAGTTTTCTCCTTTATCCTCTTTATGCACTCGTCGGGAAGTCCCACTATCCCCGTGCTCTCTATGTCACCGAAGAACCCGTAGCGTTTCTTGCCCTTTTCGAGTTTAGCGCTAAGCTCCTCCCGGTCTTTTGCAATCACACACACCGTCTGCTCTGATATCAGAAGCCCGAAGATGTTCCTCCCCACTGCCTCGCAGTGCCTCTTTAGCACATCGTGTTTATGGTCGAACTCCCCCGCGTTCGTTGCAGGGCAGTTCCAGCCGTCCGCACGCTCCGCCACTAACCTGAGCAGGTGTTTCTCCCCTGAGCCCCCGACTATAATGGGTGGGTGGGGCTTTTGTACCGGCTTTGGATTGCAGTAGGCTTCGTCCACGTCGTAATGATTCCCATGGAATGTGGTCTTTTCCTCCGTCCACATGGAGCGGATAATCTCTATTGACTCTCCAAGCTGCTCAATCCTGGTGGGCGTGTCTGGAAATGGGTAGCCATAGGCCTTGTACTCCGGCTCGAACCACCCCGCCCCTATTGTGACCTCGAGCCTGCCACCGGAGATATTGTCGAGCGTGGCCGCCATTTTGGCTAGCAGGGCCGGGGGCCTAAACGAGTTGCAGATGACCATAGTGCCTATTTTTACCGTAGTCGTGATGGAGGACAGGGCGGACATGAGTGTCCACGATTCAAATATGTCCTGGTTGCTGCCGCCCATTCCGAGGAGATGGTCATAGAGCCATATGGAGTGGTAACCGAGCTCCTCGCAGAGCTCCGCGGCATCCCTTATGGCTTGGAAATCTATCCTCTCCTGTCGTAGCATAACGCCGAACTCTACTTTGCTCATCCGTTCGGTTCTCCTTTAAGCTCTACCGGATTATATTCCCCTTTCTCTGAGGTTCTCACGAGGAGCTTATCCTCGTTAAGATAATCGCATATTGAGCACTTCTCAATTTCTCTGTTGTGGTTAGGGACTGGGATTTATGTTATTTCATTCCCCACTTGGCCTCTTTGCCTCCTCAAACACGCACCTCATCTCCAGCTCTTTTCCTTCGGTTGCGTTGCGGTGGGGATGAGGGTAAACTTAGTCTTCTAACGCATCCACATTGGACCGGAGATTTTGGTGCAGTGTGGAGATGGTTTTTCCCGTGACTGCCGACCGGTGGGGATGATTCGATTGAGAAAATTATCGGATGGAGGTGCGCTGTTGAGACATAAAGCGCTTGTAAGAGTTCTAGTTTTCATTATTCCGGTACTTATTCTCTTTTCATTGGTTAACTGTGAGCGTTTTCTGAAAGGCGAAGGAAAAAAAAACGATAAGGAAGGGAAAGTAATGGTAGAGATGAAGACCTCTTTAGGGAATATTAAGATTGAGCTATACAGGGATAAGGCGCCAATAACCGTGGATAACTTTATCTCATACGTTAACGATGGGTTCTATGACGGCACGATTTTTCACCGGGTGATACCGGGCTTCATGATTCAGGGAGGAGGGATGACGCCCGATATGAAGCAAAAGCCCACGAAGCCGCCTATAAAGAACGAGGCTGATAACGGACTTAAGAACGAGGTGGGGACGCTCGCAATGGCACGCACCGCGGATGTCGGCAGCGCCACGAGCCAGTTCTTCATTAATCTCAACAAGAACGAATTCTTAGATCATGGCGTGAGGGACTTTGGGTATGCGGTGTTCGGCAAGGTTGTGGAGGGCATGGATGTAGTGAATAAAATTGCCGCGGTACCTACGGGCACGAAGGGCCAATATCGAGACGTGCCGGTTGAGCCCATTGAGATTAAGTCGGCTAAAGTCATCGAGTAGGAAGTTGCGAGGTGGGGACTATCTACACTACTTACGCTTCCCTGCCCTGTACGCACGCGCTGTGGTCGAGGGCACGTGTGGACAAGGGATGGGTCTCTAGTTAGAGTCATAGCCATGAAGAAGAGGGCAACCTACAAGGGAGCCGGGGTCGATATAGAATCCGGCAAGAGGTTTATCGATAGGATAAAACCCCTTGCAGAGGCTACCTATGACGACCGCGTGGTCGGAGGGCTCGGCGGCTTCTCAGGGTTTTACTCACCCCCTCTTAGCGAATGTAAAAACCCCCTCTTAGTATCCGCGGCCGATGGGGTAGGCACTAAGCTTAGGCTTGCCTTTGAGCTTGGGTTTTTTAACACCATAGGGATAGACCTCGTGGCGATGTGCGTGAACGACATAGTAACCACGGGGGCGCGTCCGCTATTCTTTCTCGACTATCTAGCCACCTCTAAGCTCGATGTGGATAAGTGTGCCGAGGTGGTTAAGGGCATAGCAGAGGGGTGTAAGCAAGCGCGGTGTGCGCTCATCGGGGGCGAGACGGCTGAGATGCCCGGCTTTTATCACCCGGGCGAGTTCGACCTGGCCGGTTTTGCCGTGGGAATGGTGGATGCCGAGAGGGTGATTGACGGTTCCCTAATCTCGCCGGGCGACAAGATAATAGGCCTCGCTTCGAGCGGGCTTCATTCGAACGGATACTCCCTTGCGCGCAAAGTAATAGCGGATAGCGGAATGGATTTGGCGGAGACGCCCGGCCGGCTTACAAGACGCTTGGGGGAGACCATGCTAGAGCCAACGAGGATATACGCCCGCGCAGTTATTGGGCTGACCGAGAGAGTCCATGTGCACGGCCTTGCCCACATTACCGGAGGGGGGTTAATCGAGAACATCCCCAGAGTGCTTCCCGACGGATGCGCCGCGGCGCTGGATTCCTCTGCTTGGAAGGCACATACGATATTTCAACTCATCATGGATTCCGGCGGGGTGGAGTGGGGCGAGATGTACCGCACGTTTAACTGCGGCGTGGGCATGGCTGCGGTTGTCTCTTCTCAAGACACAAAGGAGGCATTGAGTGTGCTGGAATCAGTGGGTGAAGAGGCCTGCGTAATAGGAGAAGTGACGCGGCGCGGCGCAGGCGAGCCCGAGATATCGATATCATAGTCTTTTAGTTTCGGGAAAACCGTGGCGGCGGGCTATCTTCTGAACGACCAAAACCCCAGCCTATAGGAAAAAATGGCCCTTACGTTCAGCCTTTCCAGCTCCCAGCTTTTTGGGAAGGGGTTATAGGGGGCAGCGGTGTTAATCGCTCTTATGGCTTCGTTGTCGAGGCTTGCGTGGAGGGAGGAGTCCAGTATGGTTACACGCTCCAGTTTACCGTCACTGGAGATTGTGAATACGAGTAATAGTTCTCCTTGCTCCCCTCTCATTCTGGCGTCGCGAGGGTAGGTCCACACCCTTTCAATTTGACGCTTGAGCTTCATAAAGTATGAGTAATATCTAAACTCCGTGGTGTTTAGATCGACTGTGTCCTCCTTATTGGGCACGTTTCTCGATCCCAGAAAATCCCTGCTTTGGGGCCGTGGAATAGAGGGCGGGAGCGAGCGGGGACTTAAGAGCTCTTCGAGTGTGGGTTTCCTCCTCTCTTTGAATTCCTTTTCAGGCCTTGGTTCCCTGAGACCCTTGGGGAGCGAGGCCACCTGTTCTTTTTTCCTCCGTTGGGGCTTCTTAGCCTCTCGTTTCCTCTGAATCTGCTTTTTCCTAGGCTGAGTGGCGGGCTTCGGTCTCGGCAAAGCCCCTATAGAACCGCGCTTGGTGAAATCGTCCCTAGTCTTCTCTTTTTCCGCTTTATGAGACCTTTCTGCAAACCGTTTCGCCTCCTTCGGTGGCTTAGTCTCTTTCTTTTTGGGCACTGGCACATCGGTTATTTCGATGAAATTAGGCTTCTTGGAGAGCAACTTATTCGTATTGTCGGGGTTTAGGATTAGATAGAGGAGCAGGAGCAGGATTACGTGGAGGAGAAGGGAGGCGAGAATATACGGGATGAGCTTCCCTTTCTTCCTTCTAGGGGTGTAGTACTGAGCTGTAAGAACTGGCTTATTACCTTGCACGGTATTCGTTCGCGATAAAAAAAATCTCCATTATATAAGTTAACATAACTGTTTAAGTTTGATAAATACTTTTTTGGACGTATACGAGTCATTTTCCGCTCGGTGGTTGCTCTTTAATACCGCAAGGAGTACGCCGCCCCCCCCCCCTGCGCTTCCCTTTCGGAGTGATGGGGGGGGCTGTTAACTCTCCCCTATGGCTCGGTTAAATTATTACGGTCGAACTGTAATAAAGGCAAACGGAACTCTTCTCGTTTGGAATTGTTTGCCTTTCCGCCCCTAGGGGTAGAAAGTTGAAGAACCCCCATGGCTGGAGTATAATTTTTGTCTATAGCTACCCCCATTGCTTAACAATTTATGCCTAATAAGAAAGCGGCTAAAGAGGAAATTAAGAAACAGGTCCTTGAAGGGACGGCAAAGGTAGATCTGGTTGCACCGCTCCCTGTGCCGACCACTTCATTCGAGCACTATCTGGCGGAGATTAGCAGCTATCCGGTGCTTACGAGGGATGAAGAGAAGGAGCTCGCCCTGAGGTATCAAAAAACGGGCGACTTGGCCGCCGCGCGCAAGCTTATCACCTCAAATCTCAAGTTCGTGGTCAAAATTGCTCATGAGTACAAGAACTACGGCCTTAACCCGATGGACATAATTCAAGAGGGCAATATAGGGCTTATGAATGCGGTTAAGAAGTTCGATCCCACTAAGGGTTACAGGCTCATCTCTTACGCTGTCTGGTGGATTAGGGCTTATATCCAAAACTACGTAATAAAGACGTGGAGCCTGGTTAAGCTGGGGACTACACAGGCCCAGAGGAAGCTTTTCTATAAGCTCCGCTCGGCCAAGAAGGGGCTGGATATCACGGAGGACCGCCTTAGCTCCGAGGATTTTCACGCCCTTGCGGAGGAGCTTGGCGTGTCGGAGGATGCAGTGAGGGAGATGGATAAGAGGATGTCCTCCAAAGACCTCTCCCTGAACGCGGAGATAAACGAGGATACCACTCATATAGAGTTTCTTTCCATCGAAGAGCCGGATCAGGAGGACATTCTGGTAAAGGCGGAGCTCGAGGATGCCGTTAAAAAGGGGCTCGGCGTTGCGCTCGACGCCCTCAAGGAAAGGGAGAGGTATATTGTGGTCAATAGGTTGCTCGCCGAGGAACCCATGACGCTTGAGGAGTTGGGCAGCGAGCTCAACCTGTCTAGAGAGAGGGTGCGCCAGATTGAGAGTGCCGCACTCCAAAAGATAAGGGTTGTGCTGGAAAAGACCGGTGTAGCGGGGTAGGGGGTGTATGGTCGGGAATGGGACTCACTGCCCAAATCGTATGAGACTCAGCATGGCGCGGGCGGGTATCCACCGGAGCACTATGGCGGTGAGTGCTATAACGAACGCTCTTTAAGCCCCCTCTATTATTCCTTTAGCCATTTCCAAGGCTTTTCCGAGGTTCTCAGGGGAGTCGCCTCCGGCCTGAGCCATGTCCGCCCTGCCGCCGCCGCCGCCGCCGATGAGCGGGGCGAGTTCCTTTACTATGTTATTTGCGCGAAACCTGCCGCTTAGGTTTTTTGTGACGCCAACCAAGATGTAGGCCTTGCCGTCACTCTTGCTGCCGAGTACCGCAAGCCCATCGCCTAGCTTCCCCTTAACGTCGTCCCATATCTTTCTAAGCTCGTCCGGCGTCGCCCCTGCGACCTCCGTCGAGAGCAGGCGCACGCCGTGAATCTCCTCTATACCGTCCATGAGCCCGCTTGCCCGCTCGCTTGAGGTGGAGTGCTTGATGCCTGCAAGCTCCTTTCTGAGCGCTTCGTTCTCTTCTACGACCTTCTTTATTCTGGCCGCGAGGTCCGAGTCCCTGACCCTGAGAATGGAGGACGCCTCGCGCGTAATCAATTCTTTATGTTTTATGTAGCCCCATGCGGCCTCGCCCGCAAGGGCCTCTATCCTCCTTACTCCCGACGAGGAAGCCGTCTCGTGAATTAGCTTCACGGGCCCTGCCTCGCCCGTCCTCCTTAAGTGGGTGCCTCCGCACAGCTCCTTGCTGTAATCCCCTATTGTTATCACCCTGACCCTGTCGCCGTATTTCTCCTCGAATATCGCCATCGCCCCTACCTTTATGGCCTCGTCATATGGGACATCGGCGGCGACCGTAACCTCATCGTCCCACCTTACCCTCTCGTTTATGATGTCCTCCATTTTGGAGACCGTCCCGTCGTCGATTGCGGAGTAGTGCGTAAAGTCGAACCTGAGCCTATCGGCGGCCACCAGAGAGCCTGCCTGATGAACGTGGGTGCCGAGCACTTCACGGAGCACGGCATGGAGAATATGCGTCGTGGTATGGTGTCTCATCACGCCCAATCTGTGGGCTTCGTCCACCTTTAATTCTACGCTGTCCCCCGTCCAGAGCGTCCCCCTATCGACCTTTGCGATGTGAACGATTAGGTTCCCAAGCGGCTTCTTCGTGTCGATAACGACGGCACGGCCCGACTCTCCTTCAATCCTGCCTCGGTCTCCCACCTGGCCGCCCGATTCTCCGTAAAACGGCGTGGCGTCGGTGATAATCTCTACCGTCTCTCCGGCCTCGGCGCTCTCGGCTATCCTGCCGTACTTTAGAATGGCGATTATTCTCCCGGTGCCCCCGGTCGTAGAATATCCCTTAAACTCCACCTCCGCACCGCCGGAGGCGAGCTCCCTGTAAAGCGGGGTGAGTTCCTCTTCTCCCGAGCCCTTCCACGCGTGCCTTGACCTTGACCTTTGCTCGTTCATCGCCGTCTCGAACCCGGCGCGCTCGACTTGAAGTCCCCTCTCTCTCGCTATGTCTTCAGTGAGGTCGTAGGGGAACCCGTATGTATCGTAGAGCTTGAAGACCACGTTGCCGGGGAGCACTTTGTCGCCGCCGAGGTGCCTTTCTATCTCGGAGTTCAGCATCTCAAGCCCTCTATCTATTGTTTCAAAGAACCTCTCTTCCTCATTTCTTACCGCCTCTTTTACGAAACTCAGTCTTTTGCCCAGTTCCGGATAAGCACCTCCCATTATGCCGTTCACCTCATCGGCCAGCCTAAACAGGCACGGCTCCTCTATTCCCAGCCTCTTTGTGTGGCGCACGGCACGCCTCAGTATTCTCCTCAGCACGTAGCCTCTGCCTTCATTGGAGGGTACTACCCCGTCTGCGATAAGGAAGGTCACCGCGCGGGCGTGGTCGGCTACGACTCTCATCGAGATATCGCTCTCGGCCAGCTCACCGTAGCCCCTCTCGGACATCTCCTCTATTCTCGCGATTATCCCCCTAAAGAGATCGGTATCGTAGTTGCTCGGAACACCTTGAAGCACCGACGCCAGCCTTTCGAGTCCCATTCCCGTATCGATGCTGGGCTTCGGGAGGGGGTGGAGTTCGCCCTTGGAATCCCGGTCGTACTGCATGAATACCAGGTTCCAAAGCTCCAAGTAGCGCTCCGATTCCGGGTCTTGGGCGAGCGTGAGCTTGCTTCTTGAGCGCTCCTCGCCCAGGTCTATCAGTATCTCCGAGCACGGTCCGCATGGGCCCGTGTCCCCCATAGACCAGAAGTTGTCCTTCTCGCCCAAGCGGACGACCCTATCGGCCGGATAGCCTATTTCCTTGGTCCATATCTCAAATGCCTCGTCGTCGTCTTTGTATATCGTTACCCAGAGCTTGTCCTTCGGGAGGCCGAAAACGTCGGTGATAAGCTCCCAGCCGAACCTGATTGCGTCTTGCTTGAAGTAGTCGCCGAAGGAGAAGTTCCCCAGCATCTCGAAAAAGGTGTGATGCCTGGGGGTGAACCCTACGTTCTCAAGGTCGCTGTGCTTCCCCCCTGCGCGAACGCACTTCTGGCACGAGGTGGCTCTGCGGTAGCTTCTCTTTTCGTGTCCCAGGAATACGTCTTTGAATTGCACCATGCCCGCGTTGGTAAAGAGCAGGGTAGGGTCGTGTTTTGGTATTAGGGAGGAGCTCTTTACTCTGGCGTGTTCGTGTTGCTCGAAGTACTTGAGGAACTGCTCGCGAATCTCTGAACTTTTCATCTAATGCCCTTTATCTCAACCCGCCGCTTTTTTCTTGTTCTTATTAAAATAATTCACGGGGTACTCGGCCGCAAGTTGGCCGCAGGCTCCCATTATGTCGCGCCCGCGGCTCTTTCTGATTAATACGTGGAGCCCGGAGTCGGTAAGTATTCTCTGAAAGCTCAGCACTCGTTCCGGCTCGGGGGTTGCGTACTCAAGCCCTGGGGCTTCGTTAAAGGGTATCAGGTTTACCATGCACTTAACGCCCCTGAGAAGTTGGGCGAGCTCTTTTGCTTCTTTTGTGGAGTCGTTTACATCTCGGAGCAGGACGTACTCGAATGTCACCCTCTTTCTCTTAGGGGTAGGGTAGAGCTTGCTCGCCGCAATGAGCTCTCTGAGCGGGTACTTCCGGTTAATGGGCATCAGACGCGTTCTAATCTCGTCGTTTGGGGCGTTCAGCGATATGGACAGGTTTACCGATACGCGCTCTCCGAGCTCCTTTATCTTTGGTACGAGTCCCGATGTGGAAACTGTAATCTTTTTCGGGGAGAAGGCAATGAATTTGGGATGGGTCAGTATCTCGATTGCGGTTACCGTAGCCTCGAAGTTTTCAAGGGGCTCGCCCATACCCATAAACACGATGTTTGACACTCTCCCACTGGTCAAATCCCTCACCGCTAGGTACTGATTCACTATCTCGGCGGGCTTCAAATCCCTGCTCTTCCCTATTGTGCCCGTGAGACAGAAAGTACAGCCCATTAGACAGCCCACTTGGGTCGAGATGCAGAGCGTGTTCCGGCGCGAATCGGGTATTAGCACGCTTTCGACCCTGTGGCCGTCGCCGAGAGAGAAGAGGAACTTCTCCGTACCATCCGATGAGACGAGCCTCCCGTCGAGCTCGATCGCAGAGAGGGTGGCTGAGGACGACAGCGTCTCTCTCATGGAGAGCGAGAGGTCTGTCATCTCCTCGAATGCGGTCACGCCCCTTTTATAAACCCACTGCGCTATTTGGGCCGCT
>Ga0114931_10002535_pt1 | contig 23220 bp, 16 predicted proteins | sample 2SBtaG_FD_89579 | JGI IMG/M metagenome (GOLD analysis project Ga0114931, IMG submission 89579) | Deep subsurface microbial communities from Kolumbo volcano to uncover new lineages of life (NeLLi) - 2SBTROV14_V59a metaG | ecosystem: Environmental > Aquatic > Marine > Volcanic | place: Kolumbo... | reverse complement strand
GTGCTGACAGCAGCATGATGATGGTCACGGCAACCGGTACCGCTGTTCGCTATCGTTAGGGCGGCTATTTTTGTTGGGCTGGCTTGCGCCATCCCACGCCCCCATCCGGCCACGGCTTTTTTTGTTGGGCTGGCTTTCGCCATCCCGCGCCCCCACCCGACCACCCCAGGGGGACCCTGTGGGTGGCCGGGTGGGGGTTTGTGGGCCGGCAACGGCACACAAGACAAAGAATCCTGGGTGGCCGGGTGGGGGTTTGTGGGCCGGCCACGGCGCACAAGACAAAGAATCAGGGTGGCCGGGTGGGAGCGTGGGCCGGCCACGGCACACGGGACAAAGAATCCCGGGTGGGGGCGTGGGCCGGCAACGGCCCACAAGACAAACAAACAGGGTGGCCCGGCCTGTCAATAAACAGCGTGTTACGGCTGGCGGACGGTAGCCAGCAGCCCGGCGCCGGCGGCCAGAAAAAGCAGAATGACCGAAAGGCCGCCCCGCTGGCTGCCGCTGGCGGCGGTAAGCGGGGCGATCAGCAGCGGCGCCAGAAAGGCGGTCGCCTTGCCGGACAGGGCATAAAGGCCGAAATATTTGCTGCGCTCGGCAGCCGGCGCGAGACGGGCCATCAGACTGCGACTGGCCGCCTGTACCGGGCCACCGCTGAGGCCGACGATGGCGGCGAAGGCGACCATCAGTTTTTCGCCGGTTTCGGCAAACGGCCCGCTGTTGCCGGTTGCCGTCAGGGGAATCACGAAAAGGGCGTGGGCGCTGTCGATGGAAATAATCCCGAGAGTGCCGGCAAACAGGCCGGCCAGACCGATCAGGATGGTTTTTCCTGAGCCCAGCCGGTCGTCAAGCCGGCCCCCGGCAAAGGCGCCGACCATGGCAAAAATAATCAGGATAATGCCAAAAATGCCAAGGGTCGTGGTTCGCCAGCCAAAGACCCCGGCGGCATAAACCCCGCCAAAGGCAAAAATGGCACCCAGGCCATCGATATAAAGCATGCGGGCGACAAGAAAGCGGACAATATGGGGTTGCCGGCGCACTGCCCGCAGGGTCGCCCCCAGCGATTGGAGACCAAGCCTGAGAGAGCGGGCGTAACTGTCCCCGCCCCTTCGCGGCTGGTCGGGGGTCCACAGCATCAGCGGTAGTATAAAAACCAGCAGCCATAAACCGGACAGCGGACCGCTGGCCCGGGCCGGCTCGAACAACGCCGGATCAAGCCCCGATTCCGGTCGACTGAAAACCCCGACCACCAGCAGCAGGGCGAGAAGCCCGCCGACATAGCCCAGCCCCCAGCCAAACCCCGACAGCCGCCCCAGCCGGCCGGTCGCAACCAGCGACGGCAGCATGGCGTTGTTAAACACCACCGCTACCTCGACGGCAATCGAGGCGAGGGCGACAAGGGCCAGCACAAGCATTTTATCGAGCCCTCCGGGGGACGCCCACCAAAGGGCGGTCATGGCGGCGGCGGCAATCAGGGCGGCAGTGGCGATCCACGGCTTGCGGGGACCGCGAACATCGCCGATAGCCCCGAGGAGCGGGGCGCTCAGGGCAACAATAAGGCCGGCAACCGCCAGCCCGGCGGCCAGCAGCGCCTGCCCGCGGGCCGCATCGCCAACCAGCCGGGTGGTAAAATAGGGGGCAAAAATAAAGGTGGTAACAAGCGTGTAATAGGGCTGGCTGGCCCAGTCGAACAGGGCCCAGCCCCAGCGGGCCCGCCGTCCGGCGGCACCGGGTTCAGGAATGCTCAGTCGGCCGTGCCATTATGCAGCAGCCCCCTTACATGGCGGTTGGCATAGGCCAGCTTGGCGACGGTCATCGGGCCCGAGTTGCGGATGTCCCTGATCATGACCTGGCTGCGCTCTACCGCCGCCGCGTGATCGCCGACCCAGTTTTTCAGCGCCGCGGCGACCGGAATATCGGCCCCCAGGTCCAGCACCTGGTTGGTCAGCGCCCGCTGCTGGCCGAATAGGTCATCAACCAGATAGGCGACCGCCCGGGCCGACCAGTGCTCGTCGGTCTTGATTTCCTCGGCGGTCGTCCGCAGCCAGTTGAGGCCAAGATAACTGCCCAGTTCATAATAGGCCTCGGCGACATCCTCGACCGTCCGTTCGGTGGTGTTGGCGACCAGGCAAATATCGGTCGCCGATTCGAGGGGCTCCAGACTGGCCACATTATGGGCCAACTCGTATGGGATGCCCTTATCGATCAGCGACTGGCGTTTTTCCCGCAGGTTCGTGGCCTCGAATTCGGACAGCAGAGATTCGGGCCCCAGCGTCAGCGCCTTGATGCCGGGGGCGAAGGCGTTGACAGCACTTTCCATGTCAATCGGATGAGGCAGGTTGTTGAGAAACCAGATGGTCTGGCGGTAGGAAATAGCGATGATTTCCTGCAGCAATTGGGTTTGCACCGCCGCCGGAACCTGATTGTCGAGCGCCTCGGTCTGCGCCCACAGGGCGGGAAGTTCGAACACCTCGCGGGTGACCACCAGGGCGCGGACGATCAAGGCCGACTCCATCCCGGTGTCTTCCTCGATCCGGTCGATAAAGGACGGCCCGCCCCAATTGATGACGCTGTTGGCCAGCGCCGTGGCAATAATATCGCGACGCAGCCGGTGGCGGCTGATGCCCTCTGGATAGCGGCTCACAAGTTCCTTCGGGAAGGCGGCAAAAAGATCGCGCTTCAGATAGCCGTCTTCCGGCACATCGGAATCCAGAATTTGCTGAAACAGGGCCATTTTCGCATAGGAAACAAGGACCGCGATTTCCGGTCGACGCAAGCCCCTGCCGGCGCTCTGAAGGCTGTCCAGTTCCTCGTCACCGGGCAGATATTCGATATCCCGGTCAAGCAGGCCGATACGTTCCAGCCGCCGCATCAGGCGGCTATGGGCGTCGAGCAACTGTACGCCGCGCGATTCGCTGACGCTGATCGCCTCGGTCTGGCGGTAATTATCGATCAGGACATGGGCCGCGACCTCGTCGGTCATCTCGACCAGCAGGGCATCGCGGTCGGCTCTCGCAAGATCGCCATCGGCAATCACCGTATTAAGCAGAATCTTGATATTGACCTCATGGTCCGAACAGTCGACGCCGGCCGAATTGTCGATGGCGTCGGTATTGAGACGCCCGCCGGCGGCCGCGTATTCGATCCGCCCGCGCTGGGTAAAGCCCAGATTACCGCCTTCGCCGACCACCTTGACCCGCAGGTCGCGACCGTCGATACGAAGGCCGTCATTGGCCCGGTCGCCAACGTCGACGTTGCTTTCCTCATGCGCCTTGACATAGGTGCCTATGCCGCCCACCCACAACAGGTCGGCTTCAAGCCGCAGCAGGTGCCGGATAAGGGCGAGCGGCGCCAGCGCCTTGTCCTCGATGCCGATCATCTTGCGGATTTCGGGGCTTAGCGCGATTGACTTGGCCTGACGATCGAATATGCCGCCACCCTTCGAGATCAGTTTTTCGTCGTAATCGGCCCAGGAAGAACGCGGCAGATCGAAAAGCCGCTGCCGTTCATCGAAGGCCGGTGTCGGGTCGGGGTCGGGGTCGATAAAAATATTGCGATGATCGAAGGCGGCGATCAGCCTGATACAGCGTGACCGCAGCATGCCGTTACCAAAGACATCGCCCGACATATCGCCAATACCGACGACGCTGATCGGCTCTTTCTGGACATCCACCCCCAGTTCCCGAAAATGGCGCTGTACCGATACCCAGGCGCCCCTGGCGGTGATCGCCATTTTCTTGTGGTCATAGCCCGCCGAGCCGCCGGAAGCGAAGGCATCATCCAGCCAGAAACCATAGGCCGCCGAAATACCGTTGGCGATGTCGGAAAAAGTCGCCGTGCCCTTGTCGGCGGCGACCACCAGATAAGGGTCGTCGTCGTCGTAACGGATGACATCGGGGGGCGGCAATACCGCCTCGCCGTCGAGATTGTCGGTGACATCGAGCAGCCCGCTGACAAAGATTTTATAGCAGGCGATGCCTTCCGCCATGAAGGCGTCGCGACCGCCGCTTGTCGGCAGATGCTTGGGCACGAAGCCGCCCTTGGCACCGACCGGGACGATAACCGCGTTCTTGACCATCTGGGCTTTCATCAGGCCCAGCACTTCGGTGCGGAAATCCTCCCGCCGGTCGGACCAGCGCAAGCCGCCCCGGGCCACCTTGCCGCCCCTCAGGTGGACCCCCTCAAGGCGCGGCGAATAGACCCATATCTCGGCATGGGGGCGGGGCAGGGGAAGGCCTTCGATAATCTCGCTATCGAGCTTGAAGGCAATCGACGGCTTGGTCGTCCCATCCTTGGTGCGCTGGAAATAATTGGTCCTGAGCGTCGCTGTAATCAGATTGAGGAATTGCCGCAATATGCGGTCCTCGTCAAGGCTGGTTACCTTTTCGAGGGCGGCTTCGATGCTGGCGACGACCGCCTTGCATTTCTTGTCACCGTTCTTCCTGCTGCCCCCCTGACGGGGATCGAGACGCAAGTGAAAGAGGCTGACCAGGTCCCTGGCGATACCCGGATTGGAGATCAGCGAACGTTCCATATAGGCCTGGCTGAAGGTGGAATTTATTTGCCGCAGATAGCGGGCATAGGCCCTCAGCGTCGATGCCCGGCGCCAGTCGAGGCCGACCCGCAGGACCAGTGCATTGAAGCCGTCGTCTTCGATAATGCCGCTCCAGACCTTGGCCAGGGCTTCTTCCAGGCGCGGCCTGACTTCGGTATAGTCAAGCGCGTCGCCATGCGGCTCCTTCATCAGAAAGTCATGAATCCAGGCCGTATTGGGATCGTCGGGGCGATGAATATCGTAGGCATATTCCTCGATAACCTTAAGCCCCATATGTTCCAGCTTGGGCAGGCAATCGCTTAACGGAATGACCCGGCTGGCGTGATAAATCTTGAGGCGCAGGGAATCCGCGGGGTCGTCGTCCCGACGGTATATCTTGAAATCCACCGCCTCGTCGTCGGCCAGCGCTTCCAGTTTTTCGATATCCTCGACCGCCAGTTCGGGGGAAAAATATTCGACATAGGCAGTGGAAAACGAATCGCCGTAGCGGGCCAGCAACTTGCGGGCCTTTTCGGCGTTACAGCGGCAGGCCAGGCTTTCCCCCAGCCCTTCGCGCCAGGTGCGGGCGGTTGCCCGCAACCGTTCATCGAGCTCGTCGGTATCGACCTCCGGTACTTCACCCGGGGTCGTACTGATAATAAAATGAAGGCGCGCCAGAGCGTCGTCGCCAAGCTGCGTATACTGGGCCGAGATGCGCCCGGCGAAGGTCCGGGCCAGCATTTCACCGATCCGGACCCGCAGACCGGTATCGTGAATCTCTCGCGGTATGAAGACCAGCACCGAGACGAAGCGCTCATACTGATCGGCCCGGACAAAGGCCTTCGGCGCCGGTTTTTCCTGCAGCCGCAGAATACCAAGGGTGGTGTCGAACAGGTCATCGTCGGAAGTCTGGAACAGTTCGTCGCGGGGAAAATTCTCAAGAATATTGACCAGGGCTTTCTGGTCGTGGCTCGACGGCAGAAAACCGGATCGCTCAAGAACCCGGCTGACCTTGCGACGAAGAAACGGGATATCGAGGGTGCTGCGGTTATAGGCAACCGAGGTGAACAGGCCGACAAAGCGATGTTCGCCCAGAAGCTTGCCGCTGCTGTCGAATTTCTTGACACCAATATAGTCGAGATGGACCGGTCGGTGGACGGTCGAGCGCATATTGGCCTTGGTCACGATAATCGGATGGGGTTGTTGCAGGAATTCGCGAACTTCCGCTGAAAACGGCGACTTGCCGCTGCGTCCACCCAGCACATGGACATCGTCCGCCCTTAGAACACCAAGGCCGGAATCGCCAATCTGTTCCAGCCGGGCACCCTTCTTTCCGGCTTTGTAAGTGTATTCGCGGTAGCCGATGAAGGTGAAGTGATTGTCGCCCAGCCAGGTCAGAAAATCGATTACTTCCGAGAGTTCCTCGCGGGAAATATTTGGCGGATTGGCCTTCAGGGTGGCGATAGTTGCCTCAAGATGGCCAATCATTGGTCGCCAGTCCTCGACCGTCGCCCGGACATTTTCGAGAATCGTTACCAGCCGGTCCTGTGTTTCCCTGATCTCGGCGTCGTTGCCCAGCGGGTCGATCTCGATATGCATGACCGATTCGGCAATGGCGCCTTCGCTGGTATCGCCGCCCTTGCGCAGCGACTGCTTGTGTTCCAGTACCGCCGTCCGGTCTCCGTCCGAATTGCGGATGACCGTCATCACCGGGTGGTTAAGCAGGCGAATGTCATGGCCCATCTGGGAGAGGGCGGAAAGCACCGAATCGACCAGAAAGGGCATGTCCTCATGGACAATTTCAATGATCGTACCGCCGCCCGCCCGGCCTCCTTCTTCTGGGCTCGGATTGAAAACCCGGATATTGGCCTCGCCGGGACCCCGCCGGGCGCTGAACTGCCACAGGGAAACAGCGGTGGCGAAAAGATCGCTCTTGTCCCAGGCCAATATTTCACCCGGCGACAGGGTGGCGCTGAAAGAGCGGACAAAAGACGCCACTTCGCCGGCGATCAGGGGATCGAGATGCGACAGGGCGAATTGAACGACCTGTGCGATATGGTCGTTTTTCTGGTCCCGGATCCGGGCCGTAAGATTGTTCATTTCAGGGCACGCCGGTCAATAATGTCTGATATCGCAGTATCGGGATTACTTTATTGATAAAGCGTTGAGATTCTAGCCCCGTTAACCAAAAAAGAAAACCCGAACCGGCGCCTTTCGGCGACCGGAAACGATCGATCGACGGGTCTTGTTCAGCCGCCGCCGGTTTTTGCCATATCGGCTTTGGCGGCAGCCTCGGTATCGCTTGCGGAACGCCCGCTGTGTAATGCCTGGCGCTGCCGCTCATTCATTGCCGCCGCCACCAGGTCGCGTGAATGCAGCGCCGCCCGACGATTGGTCTCGTCGGCAAAGCCCCGGGCCGCCTTGTCAAGCCAGCACCAGGCGCCGATCAGATCACGCTTGTCGCCCCGGGCCCTGAGCAATATGGCGGCCAGACCGTACTGGGCGCGGGCAATGCCGGCTTCGGCGGCTTTTTCCAGCCACTGCCGGACGGCCTCAGGATTGCCCCCGGCCAGCAGCATCGCCCCCAGACGGGCCGCTGCCGCCATATTGCCCGCCCCGGCGGCCTGCTGATAAAGCCGCCGGGCTTCGCCGGGGTCACGCTCGGTGCCCAGTCCCTGTTCAGCCAGCATCGCCAGATGATAACCGGCCCGGGCGTCGCCCTCGTCCGCCAGTCGCCGCCAGATGCTGGCGGCGGCGGCGTAGTTTTGCAGGCTGTAGGCGGCTGCCGCATCGCCGTAATTCGGCAAATCCTGTGCCGATGTCCCGGTTAGCGGAAATAACAACAGGGTGAGGGTAGCCAGAAACGCTTTCATCATCTTTGCCCTTCCTTGTACAGCAACCCGTAAAATCTAGGCGCCGCCCCTGAAGCGGCGGTTAAGAAAGGCTCAAATTGTCAGCAACGCGGAACGGATATCAGGGGGCGTCCCGGCGGGCCAGCAGGGCTTTTTCGGTGAGGGCGAAGGAAAAGGGATTGTCGACATCGATCGGGGCGTAACTGTAGGGCAGCATATGGGAATCGACACTGACCCCGAGATTATGGCCGATCCGGTCCATCAGTCCCTGACAGGTGGTCGCCTTCAGTTTGTAGAGCAGGAAGGGGACAATACCGAAAGCCTTGAGAATGCGCCAGTGACGCTTGCCGAACTGGCCGCCGCCCTCGAACACCCGGACCGTATCGACCGCCCGCCGGTTGCGCAGGCCATACAGGTTGCAGGATGAAAAGCCGCCATCTTTCAGCCGGTGAAAGGCCAGACCCGACTGGGGAAATTCGGCCACCACGTCGTCTTCATGGGTGAAGGCAACCGATACATCGCCTTTTGCGGCCATGAACATATCGACATAATCGCGTACCAGTTCGGGGGTATGCAGGGCGTTGTCGCCGGTGGTGATGATCATCGGCAGGGGGGTATCGATACACGCAATCGCCGCGATAACGCTGTCGGCAAGATTGTCTTTCGATTCGACCACCACCACCTTGCCCCGGTCCAGCCATTCGGCGACCGCCGGCACTTCCCGCAAAACCGTCTCCGATTCGATGGAAACATAGGCAATGGCGCAGCGCCCACTGTCGAAAAGGGCGCGCAGGACCCGCTCGATCATCGCCATGCCGGCCAGATCGACCAGGCATTTGTGGGATTTTCCCTGTAGCCGGGCCACTGAATCCCCGGCCCCCCGGCGGCTGGCGGCAAGAACCAGAATGGCTGGATTCGCAGGGCTCATGATGCCGCCCCGTTCCCGCCCAGGGGGACCGCCAGACAGCGGGTAAGGGCGCCGGCGTCGTCCAGCGCCGGCAGAGCCTCAAGGGTCTGTCGAAGGGCCTCCTTGTCGGTTGGGCGCATCAGGGTGCCGAGGCAACTGTCGAATTTACGCCAGTATTGTTCGGTCGGGAAAGGCGCCGGCTTGCTGCCCTTGGGCATGGTGACGGTCTGCTCGACAACCCGGCCACCCTTGAGGGTGATGGTGACGGTGGTCGGCAGCTGGCTTTCCGGCAGGTCTACCGGGTCGCGGTGAATACGGGGGAAAAGGGCGCGTATTTCCGGGCGCATGACAGCGTCGTCGGTAAAGTCGGCCAGGGTGCAGTCGCCGGTGACCAGGGCGCAGGCAAGGGCATATTCAATCGAAAACTTGCCCTCAAGGCCGGTTTCCGGCTGCCGGTACATCAGATTGTTCAAATGGGTAAGCGGGGCCCTGACATTGACCTTTTCCACCGCGTCCGCCGTAATGCCATGGGCTTCGCGCAAGTCAAGAACGGCGTCGATGGAACGGTGGCTGGCGCCGCAATTGGGGAAGCGCTTGACCCGGAAGGCATGTTCGGTAATCAGCAGCGGCGCGCCGACATGGGCGCATTCGTAGTAAAGGGTCTGCCCGTGTTCGGGTTGTCTATTGGCGGCCCGCAGGTCTTCAAGGTCGGGGCCGACCATCAGCACATTCATCCCGTTCGGCCCGTCAAGCGTATGCCATCCGGCGGTAAGGCCGGCGGCGGCGAATGAAGCCGCCATAACCCCCGCCTTGGCGGCCAGTCCGGCATGCAGAGGCTTGGTCATGGTGCCGAATTGGGCCATGAAGCCGGCGGCCATGCTGGTGGCGATGGACAGCGCCATGGCGGACCTTTCGCTGTCCAGTTTCATCAGCCGGGCGGCGGCGGCGGCGGCCCCCATGGCGCCCATGGTCGCGGTGGCGTGCCAGCCCCGGTTGCGATGCGCCGGATTGACCCCCTGCCCGATCCGCCCCTGGATCTGCAGGCCGACGATATAGGCGTCGATGCACTGGCCGCCGCTGGCCCCGTGTTCGTCGGCGACCGCGAATATGGCCGGCACCAGCACCGTCGAGGCATGCGCTTTGGGAGGGTCGAAGTTATCGTCGAAATCAAGCGCATGACCGGCGCATCCGTTGACCAGCGCGGCCCAGGGGGCGGCAAGGGCGACGGTTTCGCCAATCGTATGGCAGGGGCCCTGCCCCCAGTGGCGGGCCAGCGGGGCAATCTTGCGGACCGCCGGCTCGATGGCCCCGGGGACCATGACGGCGATGGTATCGATGAATTCACGGTGGGCCGACCGGCGCGCATCTTCGGGCCAGTCATCGGCGGTGCCGCTGATCCAGGCGCCAAAGGCTTCAAGGGGGTTATCGCTCAAGATGTTCTCCTCCCCCGGTATCGGACTGATTTAGGAAGGGATGGAAAAGATGCCGGTAAAATCAGGCGTATGAGGTCGGCCAATAGCCCGAAAGGATACGTTCGCCCCGACGCCCGGCTTCGACTTCGGTAATGACCCGCTTGCCGATTCCCGACAGGTTGCGGTCATGCATCCGGTAATAAAAGAGGGGCTCGGCAATATGCTTGCCGACCCAGCCGTTTTCGACAATGCGCAGCCATTTATGATGCTTGGTGGCGACCCGGATGGTTTCATCCATGGGGGCGATTTCGAGCAATGCCCTGGTCATCATCAGCGCCGGTTCCGGCACATAACTGTATTGTTGCAGCAAATCCTTGTCGAAGGGGGTTGAACGCCCGCGTTCGATAATCGCCCCGCCCTTGTCCATCAGCAGGCAGTCGCTGTAGACGAAGCCCAGACGGGGGTCTTCCTTCTGGCCGGCTTTTATTTCGGCGATACAGCGTTCGCCATAGCCCGGCTCAAGCCGGTCATCGGCATCGAGAATGATGCAATATTCGCCGCACAGCTTGTCAAGCGCCGCATTCATCGCCCCCAGCTTGCCGATATTTTCCTTAAGCGCCATGAATTCGACCCGGTAAAGATTATCCGCCCCAGCCAGCGCCGCCTCGATCACGGCAACCGAATCGTCGGTACTGCCGTCGTCCACCACCACCAGCTCTATCGGGCTGTAGCTCTGGTCGCGCACACTGGCGATCGCCTCGGCGATGAAAGCGCCGTAGTTGTGATTGGGGATCAGAACTGACAAAAGGTTCTGGCTGTTACCGTTCATCATGTCGCTATTCCATGGCTTGCGGTTTCAACAGACGCCGCCAGCGTATTGTCTTGCCGATCAAACAGGTTTTGGCTTGCTTTCTCCAGCCGCGACATCAGGGCATCACAGGCCCGGTCAATTACAACGCGATCAGATGCCGGGATACCCGAGCGTTTCTTCTCACTGTCATCGCGGAAGGCGATCTTATCCGAATCGTCCTTCGAATGATACTGAAATTGTTTAAGCATCTCGTTGTAGTCGGCTCTGTCCGGCATCAGGTTAAGAGCGTACTTGAGGATATAGCCATAAGTATCTGGCCCAATATGTTTGTAGTTAACAAATGACAGGTCTTGACCGGTCCCGTCAAGCATCGTCTTGAAATAATTGGCGTAGCAGGCGGCCAGATAGGTGACGGAATCCATCCGTTCGACCGCCGCGCTCGGCTGTCCGGCCAGAAAGGCCGCCTGACGGTGGCCGCGGGCTTCAAGCACCGCCGTCGTGCCCTGCAGCACCGAGGCGATGACCTCTACCGGCTGGCGGTAAAGGAACAGCTTGGGCACCGCCGGACAGGCGGCGCGGATGAAATCCAGATAAAGGCTGTTCCAGCTTATCAGCTTGATGAAGGCGGCTTCGGCCCCGGGCCAGCGCGGGCGTGTCATCAGGCCGATCAGGCAGCGGAAGCGGCTCAGATTCTGCTGCGTCGGGCTGGCGGGCTGGCGGAAATCGTCGGTAATGGCGGCCCAGAAGCCCCGTTGCAGCGGCGCCCCCTGATTGATCACAATATTGCGGCGACTGCGCCCCAGGGCCTTGCCGATCAATGTCGAGCCGCAGCGCGAGACGTGAAAAATAAAGCCGCTTGGGGCCAGGCCAATGGTCTCGTCGATCTGGTCAAGAACCGCCAGCGGGGCTGAAAACGGCTGTTGCAGGCGGCCTTCGCCGGCCAGATGCTGAAGGGTGAAAATATATTGCCACTGGCGGAAGGGGTAATCGCCGATATCGGCGAAATAGATATGACCGTCGCCCGCCGGGTCGATAGCCAAAGGCACCACCCCCGAGCATTCCCCGATTCGCCGGCAGGCGGCATCGATGCCGAGAATTTTGTTTTCTATCCCCGGCACAAGGCGTTGCACAACCTCATGATCCGGCAATGCGTATAGCTCGTTCAACAATCCATGCTCCGGGTCCGGCTGTCGGCGTCCTGACAACCGCCTCGCCAACCCCACACGCGGTTGGCGGAAAAGCCGTCGGCGGCTTTTGACAAGGGCCTTTACAGCATGGCCAGCCGTCCGTCAACGGCCCGCCCTGCCGGAAACCGGGCTTAAGGGGTGGAATCGTCGCCGGCGATATCGTCCCCGTCGTCGGGAAGGTCGGCCGCCATTGCCAGGGAAAGGATTTTCCGTGCCGGCAGGGTGACCCCGGCCAGCCCGACCAGCAGCGCCAGCCCGCCGATAAAGCCGCCGGCCCCGGCGCTGGCCAGATAGACCAGCGGTGTCGCCGGTTCAGGCAGCATTCCGGCAAGGGCGCCGATCAGGCCTCTGGCGGCCCAGGAAAAAGGCCAGGCGGCGAGCGAGGGCAGGAACAGACAGCCGGCAACAAGCCAGCGACAGGGTTGCGACAAGCGCCAGGCCCGTCTGAGTCGGATTTTTTGATCGAGGCTGGCGCCGATCACCGATACCGCCACCGCCGTCATGATCAGCACCAGCGGCAGGATGCTGATGGCGATAGCCAGCAACAGCGGTTGAATGCCGGCGGGGAGAATATTGGCCATAAAAGCAACGATGCCAACCACCGGAACCAGCGTCATAATATAAAGCCCGGCCCCGCCAAGCTGGTGCCAGGCAACCGCCAGACAGCGCCCCAGAAGAGCCCGCGGGCCGCCGGCAAGCGCCTTTGCGTGGCCAAGTACGGTCGTTCTGATCCAGATCACATTGACCGCCGCGGCGACCAGAATCAGGAGAGCCATCCACAGGATAAGGCCGGTCAGGGAAGGGCCCGCCGCCGTCGGGTCCGGCTTCAGATAGTGTCGGGTCACGGCCCCGTCGGCGGCCAGCAGCACACCGATCAGGGCGGCAAGATAGAAGGCGACGACCGGCTGGTGAAAGACGCTCATGACCCCGAAAGACAGGGCCTTGACCAGGGTTACCGGCCCGTTATCCGCTTTGCCCGACAAGGGAATCAGGCGTGTATGGCGCCGTCGCCGGCGGCCAGGGCGGCTTCCTTTATCGCCTCCATTTCGGTCGGATGGGCATGGCAGGTGCGGGCGATATCCTCGGCCGAGGCGCCGTATTCAAGGGCCACCACCGCCTCGCCAATCATATTGCCGGCCTGGGCCCCGATGATGTGGACGCCCAGCACCTGATCGCTGGCGCTGTCGGCCAGAATCTTGACAAAGCCGTCGGTTGCGTCGTTGACCCGGGAACGGGAATTGGCGCTTAAGGGGAATTTACCGATGGTGTATTCCGTGCCGGCGGCTTTCAGTTCTTCTTCCGTCTTGCCGACGGTGGCGATTTCCGGGTCGGTATAGACCACCCCGGGAATGGCGTTGTAATTGACCATGGCGGCGTGGCCGGCGATAATCTCGGCCGCCGCCGCGCCTTCCTCGCTGGCCTTGTGGGCCAGCATCGGGCCGGCGATGACATCGCCAATGGCGTAAATGCCCGGGACATTGGTGGCGAAGCGGCGGTCGGTCTTGATCCGCCCCTTGTCGTCAAGTGAGACGCCGGCCTTGTCCAGTCCCAGCCCGTCGGTATAGGGGCGGCGACCGACCGAGACCAGAACCGCGTCGCATTTGATGTCTTCGCCATCGCCACCGGCGGCGGGCGTAACACTTACCGTGGCGCCGCGACCGGTCGACTTGACGCCGGTCACCCGGGTCGATGTGCGAATCGTAAAGCCCTGCTTTTTCAGCATCCGGGTGAAGCTCTTCGATACCTCGCCGTCCATCCCGGGCAGGATGCGGTCGAGGAATTCAACCACCGTTACCCTGGCCCCCAGCCGTTGCCAGACGGTGCCCATTTCAAGGCCGATATAACCGCCGCCAATCACCACCAGATGTTTCGGCACCTTGTTCAGTGACAGCGCGCCGGTCGACGAAACGACGCGCTTTTCGTCGATCTTTATGCCCGGCAGCGAGACGCTTTCCGAGCCGGTGGCGATGATGATATTGCGGGCATCCAGGCTTTCCTTGCCGCCATCCGATAACGTCACCGCTACCCGGGTTGCCGATTTCAGGCTGGCCGATCCCCTGATATAGGTGACCTTGTTTTTCGACAGCAGGAATTCGATGCCCTTGGTCAGGTCGCCGACCACCTTGTCCTTGTGGGCCATCATGGTCTTGAGATTAAGGCCGACATCGCCAACCTCGACCCCCAGGCCGGCCAGCTTGTTGAGCGCCGTCCAGTATTCATGGGAAGAATGCAAAAGCGCCTTCGACGGGATGCAGCCGACATTCAGGCAGGTGCCGCCCAGGCTGCCGCGTTTTTCGACGCAGGCCACGGTCAGCCCCAGTTGGGCGGCCCTGATCGCGGCCACATAACCGCCCGGTCCGCCGCCAATGACCACAAGATCGAAATTCTTCTCGCTCATAAGTCCTCCCTTAAGGACGCTGTGACGCTGCCGGCGTCGCCGTGACAATTACCGCAGACGGCTCAAAGATCAAGCAGCAGCCGGCTCGGGTCTTCAAGACATTCCTTGATGCGGACCAGAAAGGTAACCGCCTCGCGCCCGTCGACGATCCGGTGATCGTAGGACAGGGCAAGATACATCATCGGCCGGATGACGATATCGTCGCCAATCGCCACCGGACGCTTCTGAATTTTATGCATGCCGAGAATGGCCGACTGTGGCGGGTTGAGGATCGGCGTCGACATCAGCGAGCCGAAGACTCCGCCGTTCGACAGGGTGAAGGTGCCGCCGGTCAGGTCACCCAGGGTCAGCTTGCCGTCGCGGCCCCGTTTGCCCAGGTCGTGAATGATTTTTTCGATAGCGGCGAAGCCCAGCTTGTCGCAATCGCGGACCACCGGGACGACCAGCCCCTGGGGGGTGCTGACGGCGACCCCGATATCGTAATAATTCTTGTAGATAATGTCGTCGCCGTCGATCTCGCCGTTGACCGCCGGCAGGTCCTTGAGGGCGGTAACCGCCGCCTTGACGAAAAACGACATGAAGCCCAGACGGATCCCGTGTTTCTTTTCAAAGACTTCCTTATAGGCGGTGCGCGTCGCCATCATCGCCGACATATCGACCTCGTTAAAGGTGGTCAGCATGGCGGCGGTGTTTTGCGCTTCCTTGAGCCGCTGGGCGACCCGCCGGCGCAGGGGGGTCATCCTGACCCGTTCTTCCCGCGCCGCCCGCTCGACCGGCGCCGGGGCGGCGGGGGCAGGGGCTGGCGCCGCCGGTGCCGGTATCGGCTCCGGCGGGGCCGATTTCATAAAGGCGAGGACATCGGCCTTGGTCAGGCGTCCGCCCTTGCCGGTCGCCGGAATGCGACCGGCGTCAAGGTTGTTTTCAGCCACCAGACGGCGTACCGCCGGCGACATTTGGGGCGCCGGGGCGGCGGCTGGCGCGGCTTCGGCGGGCGCCGGGGCGGCGGCAGGGGCGCTTGTCGTGGCCGCCGTTCCATCGGTTGAAATGGTGCCGATGACCGCGCCGACGGCGACCGTATCGCCTTCCGCCGCCTGCTGGCGGGCCAGAATGCCGGCCGCCGGGGCGTTGACTTCCAGGCTTACCTTGTCGGTTTCAAGCTCGACCAGGGGCTCGTCAAGCGCCACCGCCTCGCCGGTCTGCTTCAGCCAGCGACCGATGATCGCCTCGGTAACCGATTCGCCCAGGATCGGTACGCCGACATCGACCGTGCCGCCGCCGCTTGCGGGCGTTGTGCTGGCTGCCGGGGCTGTTGCCGCGGCGGCAGGCGGCGGCGTATCCGCTGCCGCGCCGTCGCCAATGCTGCCGATAATCGCCCCAACCTCGACCGTCTCCCCTTCGGCGGCGGCAATCGCCCCCAGGGTGCCGGCCACCGGGGCATTGACTTCGACCGTGACCTTGTCGGTTTCAAGCTCGACCAGGGGCTCGTCAACCGCCACCGCATCGCCTTCCTTTTTCAGCCAGCGACCGATGATAGCCTCGGTTATCGATTCGCCAAGGGCGGGAACCTGGATATTGGTGCTCATGAAAAAACCCTGATTATCCTATGCCGACGATATTAGTATCAGCCACGTGTTAACCATAACTTATCAGGCGGTCAGGGCGGCGTCGACCAGCCCCTTCTGTTCGGCCAGATGGTGCGACAACAGCCCGGTGGCCGGCGATGCCGCGGCCTGCCGCCCGGCATAGACCGGGCGGTCGGAGACATTGCTGATGGGACCGAGAATTTCCTCGATAAGCGGGTCGACGAAAAACCAGGCGCCCATGTTTTTCGGCTCTTCCTGGCACCACATCACGCGGGCCTCGGGAAAGCGCGACAGTTCCGCCTTCAGCGACTTTCTGGGGAAGGGATAAAGCTGTTCTAGCCGCAGAATACAGGTATCCTTCTGCTGCCGCCGGTTGCGCTCTTCCAGCAGGTCGTAATAGACCTTGCCGGTACACAGGATAACCCGGCCAATATCCTTGTCGGGCAGCAGCTTGATCGATTCTTCCGGGTAAAGCTGGGCGTCGTCCCACAGCACCCGGTGGAACGAGGTGCCGGGGCCGAATTCGGTCAGCCTGGACACCGCCTTCTTGTGACGGAGCAGGGATTTGGGGGTGAAAATAACCAGCGGTTTGCGGAATTTACGGTGCAGCTGGCGGCGCAGAATGTGAAAATAGCTGGCCGGTGTGGTGCAGTTGGCGACCTGCATGTTGTCTTCGCCGCAAAGCTGGAGATAACGCTCCAGCCGGGCCGAGGAATGCTCGGGCCCCTGGCCCTCGAAGCCGTGCGGCAGCAACATGACCAGGCCGCACATGCGCAGCCATTTGCTTTCGCCGGAACTGATAAACTGGTCGATAATCACCTGGGCGCCGTTGGCGAAGTCGCCAAACTGCGCCTCCCACAATATCAGCGCATCGGGGTCGGCCAGACTGAACCCGTATTCAAAGCCCAGCACGGCGGCTTCCGACAGCATGCTGTCGATCACCTCGAACGACGGGCTCTCGCCCAGCGAATTCAGCGGAATGAAGCGTTCTTCCGACTGCTGGTCGACCAGCACCGAATGACGCTGGCTGAAGGTGCCGCGCCCTGAATCCTGCCCCGAAAGGCGGACCTTGAAGCCTTCGTTGATCAGCGAGCCGAAGGCCAGCGCCTCGCCGGTCGCCCAGTCGATGCCGGTGCCTTTTTCGATTGCCGCTCCCTTGTTTTTGAGCAGCCGGGTAATGGTGCGGTGAAGGTGGAAATGCTCGGGTACCGTGACCAGCGCCTTGCCGATGGTCTTCAATTCCTTCAGGGCAACAGCGGTCTTGCCCCGCCGGACATCGCCGGAGGCCACTTCAAGCCCCTGCCACTTGCCGCCCAGCCAGTCGGCATCGCCCGGCGTGTAGTCCTCCGAGCCGGCGAATTCGGAATCGAGCCGGGCCTCGATCCTGGCGGCGATGTCCTGCGATTCGGCGACCGGGATAACCCCGCTGTCGGCCAGCCGTTTGGCGTAAATTTCCCGGGTTGAGGGATGATCGGCAATCGCCCGGTACATCAGGGGCTGGGTAAAGGCCGGCTCGTCCGATTCGTTATGGCCGTGACGGCGATAACAGAACATGTCGATAACCACGTCCTTGCGGAAGGTCTGGCGAAAGCGGGTGGCCATCCGGCAGACATGGACCACCGCTTCCGGATCATCGCCATTGACGTGAAAAATCGGCGCCTGGACCATTTTCGCCGAATCCGACGGATAGGGCGAAGAGCGGGAAAAACGCGGCGCCGTGGTGAAGCCGATCTGGTTATTGACGATAATGTGGATGGTGCCGCCGGTACGGGTCCCCTTCAGTTGCGACAGGCCGAAACATTCGGCGATCACGCCCTGGCCGGCAAAGGCGGCATCGCCGTGCAGCAGCAGGCCCATGACCTCAAGCCGGTTACGGTCGCCGCGCAGGGTCTGTTTAGAGCGCACCTTGCCCAAAACCACTGGGTTAACCGCCTCCAGATGAGAGGGGTTGGCGGTCAGCGACAGGTGGATGGGCCGCCCGTCGAATTCCCGGTCGGCCGAGGTTCCCAGATGATATTTGACATCGCCCGAACCCTGCACTTCGTCGGGGTTCGATGAGCCCCCCTGGAATTCATTGAATATGGCGCGCAGCGGTTTCATCATGATGTTGCCGAGCACATTCAGCCGTCCGCGGTGAGGCATGCCGAGGACAATTTCGTGCACCCCGACCTCGCTGGCCTGGCCGATAATCGCTTCCATCGCCGGGATCAGGGCTTCGGCGCCGTCAAGCCCGAAGCGTTTGGTGCCGGTGTATTTGCGGTTGAGATAGCGCTCGAAAAGCTCGGCTTCGGACAGTTTCTGAAGGATCGCCCGCCGGGTTCGAAGGGTGAAATTGACCCCCTTGTCGATGCCTTCGATATGATTCTGTATCCAGCTTTTTTCGGTCGGCTCGCTGATATGCATGAATTCGACGCCGATGGTGCCGCAATAGGTCTTGCCCAGGGTCGCCATGATCTGTCGCATGGTGGCGGTCTTGAAGCCCAGCACGCCATCGAGAAAAATCGGTCGTTCCATATCCTTTTCGGCGAAGCCGTAGGTGGCGGGCTCCAGTTCGGGGTGCGGCGGACGGGCGTCAAGCCCCAGCGGGTCAAGGTCGGCGACCAGATGACCACGCACCCGGTGCGAGCGGATCAGCATCAGGGCGCGGACCGAATCGAGGGTGGCGGCGCGAAGCTCTGCCTCGGACGGCGCCGCGCCTTTCGCCGCCGCCGTCGGCGGCATTTCAATGCCGGCGTCGAGCGCCAGTACCATATCGTCGGTCGGCAGGGTCGGCCAGTTTTGCCGGGTCCATGAGGCGACATGGCCATTGGCCTGCCCGCCGCTGGCCTTTACCTCGTCGAAAACCGCCCGCCAACTGGCATCGACCGCCGTCGGGTTGGCCAGATAACGGTCGTACAGGTCCTCGATAAAATGGCTGTTGGCGCCATAAAGAAAGGAATTCACAGCAGTATCACGGGCCATGGGCCGATGTCAGGGGACGGGCCCCTGCTCCTTCAATCGTGGCGCTGCCGATCAGCCGTTGAGCACCTCGACCAGTGTGGTACCCAGCGCCGCCGGCGATCGCGACACCGTTATGCCAGCACTTTTCAGGGCTTCGATCTTGTCTTCGGCGCCGCCCTTGCCGCCCGAAATGATGGCGCCGGCATGACCCATCCTTCGGCCGGGCGGCGCGGTCAGCCCGGCGATGAAGCCGACCACAGGTTTCTTAATTTTTGATTGCTTAAGGAAATCGGCGGCGTCTTCTTCCGCCGAACCACCGATTTCGCCGATCATGACAATCGATTCGGTGGCCTCGTCAGCCAGGAACATATCGAGCACTTCAATGAAATTGGTGCCGTTGACCGGATCGCCGCCGATCCCGACGCAGGTGCTCTGGCCCAGGCCGACCGCCGTGGTCTGGGCCACCGCCTCATAGGTCAGGGTGCCGGAGCGCGAGATAATGCCGACCGAGCCGGCCCGGTGAATATGGCCCGGCATGATGCCGATCTTGCATTCATCGGGGGTGATGACGCCGGGGCAGTTGGGGCCGATCAGGCGGGTTGCCGAATCGTGCAGGGCGCATTTTACCCGCACCATGTCGAGCACCGGGATGCCTTCGGTGATGCAGACCACCAGCGGCACGCCGGCATCGCTGGCTTCGATAATCGCATCGGCGGCAAAGGGCGGCGGCACGTAAATGACCGAGGCTTCGGCGCCGGTGGCCGTCACCGCCTCTTCAACCGTGTTGAATACCGGCAGGTCAAGATGAGTGCCGCCCCCCTTGCCGGGGGTGACGCCGCCGACCATGCGGGTGCCATAGGCAATCGCCTGTTCGGAATGAAAGGTGCCCTGGGCGCCGGTAAAGCCCTGGCACAGGACCCGCGTTTCCCGATTGACCAGTATTGACATCAGGAAGCCTCCTCAACCGCTTTGACTACTTTTTTCGCCGCATCGTCCAGATTGTCGGCGGAAATGATGGGCAGGCCCGAATCGGCCAGTATTTCCTTGCCCAGATCGACATTGGTGCCGGCCAGACGGACCACCAGGGGGACATTCAGGCTGACATCGCGGGCCGCCGCGACAATGCCGCCGGCGATCACGTCGCAGCGCATGATGCCGCCGAAAATATTGACCAGTATGCCCTCTACATTGGGGTCCGAAAGAATGATCTTGAAGGCTTCGGTCACCCGCTCCTTGGTCGCCCCGCCGCCGACATCGAGAAAGTTTGCCGGGGCCCCGCCATTCAGCTTGATAATATCCATGGTCGCCATGGCCAGGCCGGCGCCGTTGACCATGCAGCCGATACTGCCGTCCAGCTTGATGTAGGAAAGCTCGTGCTTGGCGGCTTCCAGTTCCATCGGGTCTTCTTCGTCGGGGTCGCGCAATTCGACCACATCCTTGTGGCGGAACAGGGCGTTGTCGTCGAAATTCATCTTGGCATCGAGCGGGATCACCCCGCCGCCGCCGGTGACCACCAGCGGATTGATTTCCAGCAGGCTGGCATCAAGCTCGACAAAAGCCCGGTAAAGGCCCGATATCACCCGCACCGCCGCCGCCACCTGCTTGCCCTCAAGCCCCAGGGCGAAGGCGATCTTGCGGGCATGAAAGGGCATCAGGCCAATCGCCGGATCGAGGTCGATGGTGTAAATCCTGTCGGGGGTGGCGGCGGCTACTTCCTCGATATCCATGCCGCCCTCGGTCGACGCCATAATGGCGATATGGCTGGTTGCCCGGTCGACCAGAAAGCTCAGATAAAGCTCGCGGGCGATGTCGCAGCCTTCCTCGACATAGATGCGCTTGACTTCCTTGCCCTGGGGACCGGTCTGGTGGGTGACCAGGGTCATGCCGATCATGTCGGCCGCCGTATCGCGCACCGCCTCGACCGACTTGACCACCTTGACACCGCCGCCCTTGCCCCGCCCGCCGGCGTGAATCTGCGCCTTGACCACCCATACCGGGCCGCCCAGGTCCTTGGCCGCGTCCTCGGCTTCATGAGGGGTATAGGCAACCGCGCCTCTTGGCACCGGCACCCCGAATTTGGACAGCAGACCCTTGGCCTGGTATTCGTGAATATTCATCGGTGAGGTTTCTTTCCTGTTAGATCAAGGCGTGGCAGCCGGGCGAGCCCCGATTCAGGCCCTGAGCGCCGGCTCGATAGTGCAGACCGCGTCGATCAGTCCCCTGACCGCCGCCACCGAAGTATCGAAGGCAAGCTTTTCATCTTCGTTAAGATTAATCTCGACAATTTTCTCGACCCCGCCGGCGCCGATAATCGCCGGCACTCCGACATACATGTCGTCGACCCCGTACTGGCCGGCCAGATGGGCGGCGCAGGGCAGCAGGCGCTTCTTGTCGCGCAGATAGGCTTCGGCCATTTCAATAGCCGCCGAAGCCGGGGCGTAAAAGGCCGAGCCGGTTTTCAGCAGGCCAACGATTTCGGCCCCGCCGGCGCGGGTCCGCTGGATGATGGCGTCAAGCGCCTCCCGGGTTGTCCAGCCCATCGTAACCAGGTCCGGCAGGGGAATGCCGCCGACCGTTGAATAACGCGGCAGGGGGACCATGCTGTCGCCGTGACCGCCAAGGACGAAGGCCGTTACATCCTCGACCGAGACCCCGAATTCGCGGGCCAGGAAAAGCCGGAAACGGGCCGAATCGAGAACCCCGGCCATCCCCACCACCTTGTTGTGGGGCAGCCCGGTGATCTGGCGCAAGGCCCAGACCATGGCATCCAGCGGATTGGTGATGCAGATGACGAAGGCGTCCGGGGCGTGGGTCCTGATCCCTTCGCCGACGGCGTTCATAACCTTGAGATTGATGCCCAGCAAATCGTCACGGCTCATCCCCGGCTTGCGGGCCACGCCGGCGGTAACGATGATCACATCGGCGCCGGCGATATCGGCGTAATCCTGGGTGCCGGTCAGCGCCGTGTCGTGGCCGCCGATCGGCGAGGCCTGTTCCAGATCAAGCGCCTTGCCCTGCGGCAGGCCTTCGACGATATCGAAGATGACAACGTCGCCAAGTTGCTTGAGACCGGCCAGATGGGCAAGCGTGCCGCCAATCTGGCCACCGCCGATAAGGGCGATCTTGTTACGGGCCATAACCTCATTCTCCGCTGGTTTCTGCTGTTTGCGCCGGGGACGGCGGGACGGGCCCCGAAAAGGTCCCTGAAACCCCGGTTTAGCGCGAAACACAGGGCCCCGCAAGAGCCCGATATGCAAAGGGCCGGCGGGGTCAGGCTTTGTCGCTGTTTTCGTCCCGTTCGCGGCGCCAGAGGAGCCAGGACCAGGCGGTCAGCGAGAGGGCGGCGAGGACCAGCCCGACCAGCAGGCCGCGCAGGATCAGGGCGCCGGCGACACCGAGCGGGATGGCCGCCAGAGCGAGCAGTCCGAGCACAACGAATAGCCGTCCGCCGAGGCGGTGGGTGCGGCTCCAGACTTCCTCGGAACTGAGCGTCCAGGGGGTTCTGATGCCGATGAAGAACATGCTGCGCGATTTGCCGAGAAAATTACCGATCAGGACGATAAGAAGCGCCAGCCCAAGGACCCCGAAGTTAAGGTTGGGCATGCTGTGCCCAAGGGCCCGGGCCAGCATCATCCCGTCGATCGCGGCAAGAAAAAGAAGCACCCCCAGCCAACTGGTGGCATAAAGCCTGGCCGAGGCCTCAAGATGGCCAATGCGCGGTTCCAGCTTCGGCAGAAAGGCAAACAGGGCGCTTACCGCCAGCCCGACCGCCGGCATGATCATCAGGGCGACGTCGCGGGGCATGAAATTGTCCGCGTTGCCGGCGACATTCCAGTGCACCGGCACCAGGGCATCGGCGGGCAGGCTGTGGCCGGCGATCAGTCCGGCAACGACCATCGCGGCGATAATCAGCAGGCTCAGGATGGTCATGACTTTAACTGTTTTCTTGAGTCTCATTACGTTCTCCGACCAGTGACATAAAGGAAAAAACCGTCTCTTCGAGCACCGACATGTTAAGCCGGTAGATGATCGTCGTTCCCTGGCGCTCGGCGCCGATCAGATCGGCAGCCCTGAGCTTGGCGAAATGGCCGGACAGGGTCGGCTTGGCCAGACTGAAGGCGCCGGCGATTTCACCGGCGCTTTTGCCGCCTCCTTTCAGCAGTGCCAGAATGCGCCGCCGGACCGGGTGGGAAAGGGCTTCGAATACGCTGTCAGCGGCCATGACGATGATCCATCGGGGGTCCTTTATTCTATATTTCGCTAAATACCAAAATAACGATGCGGGACGCTTTTGTCAAGGGTTTGCGGCAATCCTCTCCAGTCCTGTTCAGCCGCCGGGCCAGCCGCTGCTTTGCATCTCATAAAGGCGGGAAGCGGTGCGGGCGAAGGCATCGGCGCCCTCGCCGGTAACATAAAGGGCATCCGGGGTGGCAGCGGCCGTGCAGATCAGCCGTATTTTCTGCTCGTAAAGCGTATCGATCAGGGTGATGAAGCGCCGTGCCTGATCGGCCCGCCCGGCCTAAAGCACCAGAATATCGTCGATAATAAGGGTGTGATAGTGCGGCGCGAGGGCCAGGTAATCGACCGCCCCCAGGGCCG
>Ga0114931_10002534_pt1 | contig 23223 bp, 30 predicted proteins | sample 2SBtaG_FD_89579 | JGI IMG/M metagenome (GOLD analysis project Ga0114931, IMG submission 89579) | Deep subsurface microbial communities from Kolumbo volcano to uncover new lineages of life (NeLLi) - 2SBTROV14_V59a metaG | ecosystem: Environmental > Aquatic > Marine > Volcanic | place: Kolumbo... | reverse complement strand
TTGATTCTGTTGTTGCTTTGAAGTTCATTACTCTTTCTAGATGTTTTCGGATTTCCATGATTCTTTCTGACACAACTTGTTCGGATATTTCTGTTATAGTGTCTGATGAGAGGTTTCCATTTCCTGCACCTTGGTAAGGGTCGTATTGTTGATATTCTGAATCTTCAGTTGGATAAGCTTGAGGTTCATATTCGCCTAGTCCTTGTTCAGGATTTTGTATTGGAAATTCTTCTGCTCCTTGGGTATTTCCTGTAATTGAATGTTCCATTCCCGGGATTTGTTCATAGGAAGTTTGTGTTGGTCCTGGACCTTGTGTTGCGTTTTGAGTTTGTATTTGATTATTTTGTGCGTTTGCCTGTGTGGTTTGTGCTTGCATCTGAGGATTTGTGGGATCTCCATTTTCTACGGCTGCTTTTATTTTTGATTGTTCTAACTCTTGAGAAATGTCTTTGTATGTAGTTCCTTGTGCCTGCAATGCTTCTGTGATTTCTTTTTCACCTCTGCCTTGTGCCTGCATTTGTTTTACTAATTCAAGTGTGCCTATTTCCATTATTTTTCTTTTTTGATATGTGGTTCAATCATATCAAATTGCCTCTTTAACATCATTAGTTCTTCTCTTCTAGCAGATTCTGATAGTTGTCCAGCTACTCTTTGTAAAAATTCTTTCATTCTGAGGTTTTCTTCTTTTAATTGTAATGCTATTTTTTTTATCTCTTGAATCTCTTTAGAACTGTCTTCTCTTTCTGAGATTAAATTTTGACCAATTAGTAAAATTCTGTCTTTTAGAAGTCTTTGTTTTTCTTCTAAGTCTTTGACTCTAGTGTTCACGTCAGAGAAATATTGTTGTGAGGGGTCGGCGTAAGGTTCTTGCATATTTATTGGAGGTGTGAAGAGTTTAAAATAGTTTTCTTTATGGTTGTTATTGATAAAATGTACTGTTTTTTAAATAGAAATTTATTTAATCTTTGTTTTTGTTAGTTTTATAGAAAGATGGTGTTTAAACAAGATTCTCCTATGTATGGGGTTGAGATTCAAAGAAAAGAAGGCGAGAATATAATGTATATTAATTTTATGGGTGCGCCTTTAGTTCCTAGCATTTCAGATTCTTTGGAAGTTATGGTTAAGTCAGTGGATGCTTTGATGGAGAATCCTAATGTTTCTAGAATTGTTTTCGTTCAACAGAGAAACTATAATTACTCTTCTAATCAAGTTTTGTTGCTTGCAGAAATAGCTAGGTTGTATAATTTTTTGGTTAGACAAGATAGAGTTTTTTCTGAGGAAAAGATGAGTTTGTTTGGAGATTTGGCTTTTGTTAGGTCAGAAGTTAATTATTTGGTTAATCTTCTTAGGGGAGACCCTGTTGCTTGTTATTTAGAACTTCGAAAGAAAATAAAGGAGACTGAAAAACAATTAGATTCAGGAGTCACTTCAGATAATAAATCTGCTTTGATAAATTATCTTCGTTTTTTAGAAAGGTTTTATGATTTGTTGAATAGTACAAAATTAATACAGAAAGTTATAGGCACTATAGATACGTATTCTATTGGAGATAGAACAGTTTACAGGAAAATTTTTAGGCCAAATATAATGCCTAATTTTACTTTTACTAGACTTGTTGCACAACTCCCTGAGAAAGCAGAACTGGTCGATCAATATGAGATTTCTCCAGAAAGTGAAAGTGTAAATGTGACTATTTTAAAGAAAAAAGAGGATTCTAAATATCTTTATCATATTATGCCTCCAGAATATTCTTTGAATGAAGAGCATCATGTGTTGTTGAATTTAGGAAGGAATGTTTTAATTGAACATCAGCCTAAAGCCGAAGAGTTTACCGACCCTGCAAGAGTTAGAGAGATATTTTTTAATGTTGCAAGGGATTTGTTAGGGGAGCTTGCGGAGAACAAAGGGATTAGTTTGAATTATAGAGAATTAAGTAAGTTAGCGAAAATTCTTGTTAGACAAACTATTGGTTTTGGAGTTATAGAAATTTTATTAACAGATGATAAAATTCAAGATATTTTTTTGAATTCGCCAATTGCTCAAAACCCTATTTTTATTAGACATTCTGAGTTTGGTGATTGTGTTACTAATATAATTCCTAGTTATGAAGATGGTGATTCTTGGGCTGCAAAGCTTAGGCTTCAGAGTGGCAGACCTTTGGATGAGGCAAACCCTATTCTTGATACTGATTTGATGTTTGATAAATCTAGGGCTAGAGTTGCAGCAATTCAGAAACCTCTTTCTTCTAAAGGTTTAGCTTATGCAATTAGAAGACATAGAGATTCTCCTTGGACTTTACCTTTATTTATTGAAAATAAGATGATAAATAGTTTTACTGCAGGTTTGTTGAGTTTTTTGATTGATGGTTCTAGAACTTTGTTAATTGCAGGAACGAGGAGTTCAGGTAAGACATCTTTGCTTGGGGGTTTGATGTTGGAAATAATGCCTAAGATTAGGACGATTGTTATTGAAGATACTTTAGAATTACCTATTAGTTCTATAAGAAAAGTTGGGTACAATATTCAGAGGTTGAAAGTTAGAAGTGCTTTGACGGAAACAACTTCAGAGATTGAGGCATCGGAAGGAATTAGAGCTAGTTTAAGACTTGGAGATAGCGCGTTAATTGTTGGAGAGGTAAGAAGCACCGAGGCGAAAGCATTGTATGAGGCGATGAGAGTGGGTGCTTTGGCGAATGTTGTTGCTGGAACTATTCACGGTGCGAGTCCTTATGGTGTTTTCGATAGAATTGTTAATGATTTGCAAGTTCCAATTACGAGTTTTAAAGCAACAGATTTAGTTTTGGTTGCTAATCCTATAAGGTCTCCAGATGGGTTACATACAAAAAAGAGAGTTGTGCAACTTTCTGAAGTTAGAGAACATTGGGTTAAAGATCCTTTGGAGGAAAAAGGTTTTGTTGATTTGTTGAATTATAATGTTGATAAAGATGAGTTGGAACCTAGCGAGGATTTAATTAACGGAGAGAGTGAAATAATTAAAGGGATTGCAGGTAATGTTAAAGGTTGGGCTGGAGATTGGGATGCGGTTTATGATAATATTATTTTAAGAGGAAAGATTAAGCAAGAGATAGTAGATATTTCTAAGAAATTAAAAAAACCACAATTAATGGAAGCAAAATTTAATGTTTTAAGTAACGATGCATTTCACATGATAAGTGATGAGATAACCAAAGAGATTGGGTTACCTAAAAGTGAGAGGGTTTTTCCTGCATGGCGGAAGTGGTTGTTAGAGAATGCGAAGAAGATTTAGTAATGTTTTTTAAAGTCTTCACTAGCTCTTATCATTTCTGAGGTCATAGGAGGTTCTCCTGGATTGTGTGCACCGTTAGGAACAATGATTAATTTAGATTTTGGGAGTGCTTTGTGTAAATCCCATGCGGAACGCATGGGACATATTGTATCATAACGGCCTTGTACTATTGTCAAAGGAATATTTTTTATTTTTTGGATGTTTTTTAATAATCCTAATTTTTTATCTACAAAGAAATTGTTTATTGTATAATATGATTCTATTTTAGCGAAAGAAATTTCTCTTTTTTTATCTAGCAATTTTTTTGTTTCTTTTTTAGGAGGTGTTAAATTCATTATTGTTGTCTCCCATTCTGAGAAATAGTGTGCTGCTTTTTCTCTTGTTTTTTTATCTTTCGATGTAAGGAGTTTTAGATATGCTTTAGGTATATTTTTTCTTTTGTTTTTTGGTATGACTGAGATAAATTTTTCCCATTCATCTGGCCAGATTACTGATGCACCTTCTTTCATTAACCAATTGTTATCTTTTTCTCTGCCTAAACAGACACCCCTAATTATTATCCCTTTGATGCTTTTAGGATATTTTACTGAATAAGCAATTGCAAGCATACTTCCCCAACTTCCACCAGTTACCAACCACTTTTTTATTTCTAGATGTTTGCGTAACTTTTCTAAATCATTAACTAAATTTTTTGTGTTATTTTCTTTTAGTTCGGAAAAAGGTGTGCTTTTACCTGAACCTCTTTGGTCTAATAAAATAACTCTGTAAAATTTAGGGTCAAAGAATCTTCTATATTCTGGAATTATTCCTACTCCTGGTCCTCCATGTAGGAAAATTACAGGTTTGCCTTTTGGGTTTCCAACTTCTTCATAATGTAAAGTGTGTAATTTAGAAACTTTCAAGTAGCTTTCTTTGTAAGGTTTTATTTTTGGGAAGAAGTTGTATTGTTTGGGCATTATCCTGATATTCCTCCTAAAGCAACTATTGCTAGAATAGTGAGTGCAACTATGGAGAGTAAAGCTACTGTAATATATATAAGCATGCTTCGTTTTAGATTTTTAGAGAGCATGAATTTTTCTTGAAGTGGGTCTTTTCCAGAATCTACTGTTACTAGCGCCTTTGTTAAGATAAATGAAATTTCTACTAAGTAAATTCCAATTGCCACTTGTATGAAATAGGGTGGTATCATTGATGTGACCTCAAACAAACTTGTTATTGTTGATACTGAGCCTAATCCTCCAATTGTTTGTTCTCCTCCACCCAAATCAGTTAGCCCTTGTAACCTATTTAGTATCATAGTTATCATTGCAGAAAGTCCTACAACAATGCCTGCTAACAAAGGAGCTAAGAAAACCATATTTGATTTCATATCTGAAATAACTTCTGCTAACAAATCACGCAGGCGGTCGTTTATTTTTTGAATGTTTTTTATGTATTCAGAGATTGACATTAAAGAACGTGCAGCGACTTTTAGGCCTTTCTTTACAGATTCTGTTAAAATACGCATACTTGTGGAAATTAATGGAGATGGAAAATAAATTAACGCGCCTCTTTTTGGATTGAAGATTGCATTTTCTAGGGACATTCCTAGTCGCTGAATATTTTGATTAACTAATGAAAAGAATTTTTGGGTTTTCTGTCCTTGTGTTGAGTTGGCTACTTTTGAAAAAGCTATTTCTGCAGGTATGCCGTCGCCTAGTCGATTACCAAGTTGGAAAAGAGAGTTTGTAAATTCTTTTTCTAAGTCTTTTGTAGAGTTTCTGGATTTAATGAGCTCATGAGTTTTCATTTTATATCCCATTGAGAAAAATAAAGCAATTGATAAGGGAATAAATAGACTAAGCAGAACTGCAATTGGACCAAAAGGACCAACAGTTTGGCCTGATGAATCTTTTTTGAAATCAAATATTTTTACATCTTGGAAAAATGGAAGTCCTAGTTCTTTGAAAGTGTAATCGCTTTGCATTCCTAAAGGTCCGATTAAGAAACTTATTTGAAAAATGAATGGAAGTAATCCTATTAAGAGAATTGGTAACATTATTATTCCTGCTTTAATCCATGGTTTTTTTGATTTGAATTGGTAGTATTTTGGGTTGAGTTCTAAGACACTTGCTTCTCCATGTCCTCCTGGACGTTTTAATAGAACTTCAGAAGTCATATAAAATACAAAGAAAGGTATTAAGATATTGAAAATAACAAAGACATGTTGCCATTGTAATATTCCTCCTAATAGTGTTGATGCTAGGGGCAGAAGTGCTAATCCTAAAGTAGGAAGTATTATTCCTAACATGTATATGTTTGTTAAAGGGCTTCTTATGGATCGTGAATATTTGAGCATTTTTTCGTAAACTCCGTCTAGTATAATTTGGAGTGATTTCTCTAGAGTTTGAACTCTCATTGTTTCTTGTGGTTCATAAAGACTAGATTCTATCAAATGAAAAGATTCTATAAATTCTGGAGCGTAATTACGCCAAGTTTCTAAATAATTGTCTAGGGATTGTTTAATCGTGGAGAACTTTCCTATTTCAACGTTGTAGAATATTTTTTTAAAGTCTAAAGCTAAGGGGGGTTCTAGGTTTTGTGATGCGAAATCTATTGCACGTTCTAGATTTGATGTGTGTTTCATGTAAACTACAATGTAAAGTATTGCAGGAACCATTTGAGAAGATGCTTTTAGTCGCCAAGAGTTTGCTAGTCTTTGGGGCATAGTGTAAGTGAAGTAGAATACAAAAACCGAAGCGAGTAACCCTAAAAATAATAAGAGTAATTGGAAACTTCCATTTATTAAAAATATTGATACGGTTATTAGGAGACTTGCGAAGAAGACTATAGATAATGCAAACACTGAGAGAGTTAGAGCTTGGCTCGGTGTAACTTCTACGTGAGCCATATCTAGATATTTTTGTATTTTTTCTTTTTCTTTAGGGGCTATTTTTATTTTGACGAGGTTTCCAAGTGTTTCAGCCCACCTTTTGTATCTTGATATTTCAGGCATCATTTCTTGTCTAAATTGTAAATATTCTTTAGATGTTTTTCTTGTTCTTGAGGAACTTGAAGAAATTTTACTTTCAATTTTTTTACCGTATTTTCTAAGAATATCTTTTGTGCTTGGCATCTTCTCTTTTTATGATTAGATTAAGTTTGAGAAGGTTATAAAATATATGGTTAGATTTATAATGAAGAGATTGTTTTTAATCGAATGAAGAAAAGAGGAATTATTTGGGATAGTTTGATACCTTGGATTATTGGAATGGTTATTTTGGTTTTGTCTTTGATTTTTATTTGGGCTCTAAAAGGGGGAGGAGATTCGGCGATTGATTATGTCAAAGATATTTTTAGGTTTGGAAGATGAATAGAAAGGCAATTGTAGGAATAAAAGTTCTTATTTATGGTGTTGTAGCATTTGTTGTTTTATTTATTTTGACTAGTGCAGCTGCAGGAAAATATAATGATTTTGGGCTTTTTGTAAGTTTATTTGGATTTAATAATTCTGTTGAGCAATTTGAAGGTTCAGGAATTGTAGGGTATAATTTAGATAATGGAGGTAATTCTTATTTTTTAAGTGGTGCAAGTATTTATCATTATAATGGAAATGAATGGGTTAAAGTTCCTAATGAAGAAATGAAGATCGCCGGACAAATTTTTAACCCAGGAGATTTTAGCAGAGAAATGACTCAGTTTTATTTTTTCACTTCTAGATTTAAAAAGACTTGGGATTTTCCCGGAGATTCAAGTAGAGAAATTTTGAATGATAATGCTTGGAGTATTGGTTTTGGTGATAGTGGTTTTATTTTATTTGATATTATTCCTAATAATGGTTTAAGTGGAGAGACTAGTCAGTTTTACTTGGGGCTTGATGATAAATTATATTCCGAGGATAAATTAATTACAGATGAAGCGTATGTTTCTTTGATTCCTAAACTTGTTGCTTGGAGAGACCAGATTTTACAGGGTGGGGGGTGTGAAAAGTTTATAGAAATTAATGGAGAATCTTATACCGTTAGGAAGCAGTATCCTTACTTAATTGTTGATTTAAATAATCCTGCTTCTGGGGAAGAGAAGTATAATTCTTGTAGTGATGATTTTGGAAAGAGCTTTGTTAATAATTATGATTTGTCTGTTTCTTTTGTTTTTGATAAAGTAAGAAAGAATTTTCTTTATAAATCTGAAGAAGATAAGTGGGTTTATTTTGGAGATCAAAAGGATAAATTTAGTTTTAGTGAATTTGATGCTAGGGATTTTTATGGTGGTTTAAGTGTGATTTTAGATAAGGCATTTAAAAGGTCGCATTCTGCTTTTAATGCTAGGATGTTTAATTTTAAGACGCAAGATACTATTTTTTTGAACTCTGAAATAAAAGACTATTTAGATGCTGATGGAAGAATTAAGGATAAAGCAGGACTTTTACAGACAATTACTAGGGAATATAATAATAGGGCTGAAGAAATATGAAAAAAGGAGTTATTGAGACAGAGTCTATTGCGACAATTGTTTTGTGGATAATATTTTTAGCTTTGGCTTCTGGGGTAGTTTATTTTATATTTCAAAGAATAGCAGGATAAGCAACAATATTATAAACTATTTTTGGGTTTGTTTTTTATGTTTGGAAAAAGAGGGGAGTTGACTTCTTCGCAGATTATAGGGATTGTTATAGTGCTTGCTGGTTTTGTTGTTTTGTTGTTGTTTTTGCCTGCAATTACAAGTATTTTTGGAGAGGGAGGAGATTCAGACAGGGAGCTTTGTAAGTTATCAGTTATTGCTAGAGCAACAGCACCTAATGCTATACAAGCAGGAGTACCTTTAAGGTGTACAACAGAGAAAGTTTGTTTGAGTGAAAGTGGTAAAAAAAATGAGTGTAAACAATTTGCAGGTGAGGAAAACATTAGAGGTGTTAAATTAAATATTAAGGACCCAGAAAAAGCAGCAGAAGTTATCGAGAAAGAAGTTGCAGACTCTATGTTTTTCTGTTGGCAAACAATGGGAGAGGGAAAACTGGATTTATGGAATAGAAGGACTTCTCTTGGTGATGTTGCTCCTATGTGTGTTGTTTGCTCTAGGGTTGCTATAGATGAAAATTTGTTTAATGACAAGGATAAAAATTTCACAGATAAAGTTATGAATTTAGTTGATGTAAATGATTATATGGCTAACAAGAGACCTAGTGATAGTGTTCCCTTTACTTATTTGCAGTTCTTTACTGATATTGGTGTTGGAGTTCCAAGTAGAGAAGTTAGTACTGAAGGCAATGGAGAACCCTCTGACCAATTGGCTGTTGTTTTTGGACAGGTAAAAGTTGGTAAGTTAAGTGATGCTGCTTTATCGACGGCAGGTACTGGAGTTGCTTTATATGTGGGCTCTTTATTAACTCCTGCTGGACGCATAACTGCTAACCCTTATGTTGCTGCCGGAAGTGCAATCACAATTTTAACAGCTACAGGGATATCTGTTTATAAAACTCATAAAGGACAAGTTTTAGCAGGAGCTTATTGTGGAGACTTTACAAGTAGCGATGAGAAGGCTAGAAAAGGTTGTTCTGTTGTTAGGGCTATTGAGTGGGATGCTGGAAAAATTAATGGTTTTTGTTCTGGAGGTATTCAAGGGGACTTATGAATAAGGAAGGAACTTTTTTATTGAAGAATTTTATTGAGTTAGTTATTGCTGCCATAGGGATTGTTTTTATAATTATTTTAGGAGTATCTCTCTTTAATTTTTATGTAAATCAAGATACAAAGAATGCACAGAAGTCTCTTGATAGTTTAATGGGAAAGATAAATGCTTTAGAAGATGGAGAGAATAATACTTTTTTGATTAGGGGAGTTAAAGGATGGAGTATTGTCAGTTATAGCAAGGCTCAATTTCCTAAGCCAGATAAATGTTTTTTTGAGAGTTGTGTTTGTATTTGCCGTTCGTATTCATTAGAAGATAAATTAGATACTTTTACTGGCAAGGGACAGGCGGATTTATGTCAGAATGAAGGTTTTTGTAGGAAATTGGATAAGGATGAAGTGAAAGTAAAACAGGCAAGAATCTGTAAGTCTACAACAAGAGTTGCAGGACCTTATGCAGGACAAGTAGATACAACTTGTCATTATAAAGGATTAGAAGACAAATTAAATACTATTAAGGTTTCAAAAGAGGACACATCTTTGCTCCTAGAATTTTTATGAAGCTTTAATTATTAGTTACCTTTAAATTATTCATTTTGTTTCTTTGGGAATGAATAAAAGAGGAAATGTTGGTGATAATCCTTTAATGAATAATACTATGTATTTTATAATTTTCATAGTTTTTCTTTCTCTTAGTGCTGGTTTTATTTATAGCCAGAAAGATGGAGTTTTGGTATGGGAAGATTTTTATGCTAAAGAAATAGCTAGAGTTGTTGATGTTTCCAGTCCAGGTACAGAGGTGTTTCTTGACGTAACAAAAGCTACAGAGATTGCTAAAAAGAAAGGGCAAAATTTTGATAGTATTTTTAGTTTTGACAATGAAAATAATCGAGTCATTGTGAGTTTGAGATCTGGAAGTGGGAAGTCTTTTGGTTTTTTTAATAATGTTAATGTGAGTGAATGGAGGCTCGATTTAGTTTCTGGAGGGGCAGAGACAAATAGACTCTATTTTAAGATTGATAAGTCCGAGGAAAAGGAAAATGAATAGAAAAGGGGCTACAGGATATTGGCTTAATTTTACAGGGTTTGTTTTGATTTGGTTAATTATATTGGGAGGCTTAGTTGGGGCAGTTTTGACTTTTTATGGACAAGATTATGCTTTTAAGAAAGTGGAGTCGGTTTTGCTTTTTGATACTGTAAAAGTTTGTTTTGAAAATAATGATTTTTTTGACTCTAATTTTAAAAATAATTTTTTTAGTAAATGTGGTTTGAATAAAAATGTTTTAGAGTCTGAACATTTGGTTTTTGTTAAAAATTTAGATAGCGAGGAGAAAGAAGAGTTTTTTGTAGGGGTTTATGATTACCAAACACAATGTGAACTAACAGATAAAAAAAATAATTTTGCTAAATGTAAGAAAGGGATTATTGTTAAGAATGGGGAAAGGTTTGAACTTATTGTAGGAAGTAATCAAAATTCTAGGGGTGTAGTTAGATGAACAAAAGAGGACAATTAGGACAAATATTAACTACAGTTCCTGTTTTAATTTTAGTTTTTGTGGTAATGTTGATTTTTGTTATAATAGTTAGTGGAGTTTCACTAATTAAAGGATACAATGGAGGAAGTTCAGTTGTTTCAGGTTCTGATTCTTTACTTTTACAGAAAATAAATTGGAATGGAGAAAAGGTATTTGTTTTTGATGTTATAAAAGATTTTGTAATAGTTGATCCTAAAACAAGTTTTAATAATAAAGAAAATAAAGATTCTTTAGAGAAAGAGTTGATGGGGTTTGTTGATGAAAATTTTAATTGTCTTGCGCTTTTTAAGACTAAAGAGCAGAGTGGTTTAGATGATTTGATTGGTAAAAATTTTTATGACTCTAATTTGTTTATAATTGAGTTTGTTAACGGGAAACCTGAAAGATATGAAAATTTTGGAGATGCAGAGAGAGTTCACAGAGTTTTGAAAGATAAGTTTGGGTGGCCTGAGAATTTCCAAGAAATTAAATACACTAATGGAAATGATGAATTCTTTATTTCTTCTTATTATGGTTCTTGTGTGGAGGAAGCTAAAAATGAATAAGAGGGGACATCTTCCGACAGTTTTATTGCTTGTAACTGCTTTGATATTGGTGGGAGTGGTTGCTTTTTCTTTTGCAACTTTTAAAGGTGGTGTTGAAGATGAATCTAAAGGATTACATCTTTTGGTTTCTACTTTGAATTTTCAAGAAGAATATGTTAGGATAAGTTTTAAAGATATGGTTGAAGACTCTCTTGAAAAAGCGAAAGGACAAGAAAACTTTGAGTTGGCTTTTAATAATAGTTTAGAAAATATTGCTGATGAAAGGAGAGATGTTTACTTCGGGAATTTCTTTGGTAAGATAGTAAACAAACAATATGTTGTGAATAAAGAAGGTGGAGTTTATGTTCTTCAAGTTTCCGATGTTTTTGTTCGTTCTTTTGTTGATAAAAATGAGATAAAAAGAAATTTCGATTTGTCTTTAAGATTTAATGAAAATGAAGTTATTGAGTAAGGTTTATAAATAAAAAAGGTTTAATTGGTTTATGTTAAAAAGAGAGATGAATAAAAAAGGTCAAGGGTTGTCTATTACTACTATAATTTTAATTATTTTAGGTCTTGTTGTTTTGATTTTTTTGATACTTGGTTTTACAAGAGGATTTGATTTCTTGTTTGGAAAATTTGATGTTGCACCAGGACAGGATTTGGAAGCTGTTGCACAGAGTTGTAATATTGCTGCACAAGGTAATTTAAGAATAGATTTTTGCACATTTAAAGAAGTTAAATTTCAAGGCAAAAATGAATTTGTTAATTGTTTCGATTCTAAATTAGCGGGAAGTATTACGGCAAGTCACAATATTAATTGTAATGGCTTACCGGATGAGAAAGCATTTTGTGCTGGAAAAGATGCTAGTGATTTAGTTAATGGAAAAACTTGTGAAGAGTGGATAAAAAAGAAGACAGAAGATACTAATACTCAAGATCAGAGCGCTGGTAAAAAATGAAAAAAAATAAAAAAGGTGTTGAACTTGCAATTACTACGTTAATATTAATCATAATTGGTATTGCTGTTTTGGTAGGGTTGGTTATTGCTTTAAGAGGAGGATTTAGCACTTTGAAAGGGTCCACTGAACCTCTTTTAGATAGTAGTGAAGCAAGTGCAGCTGTTGAATCTTGTAATATTGCTTGTGATGCAGGAAACAGGCTTACTTTTTGTTGTAATGAGTTTAAGATTAATGATGAAACTTTAAAGTGTAATGATGGTCGCTTAGGGATTAGTTGTAGTTTAAGTTGTGATGATTTTTCTTGTAACGCAAAGAGTTAAAGTTTTAAATCTTTCTTTCTAGGTTATTTAATGGTTAAAGATGATTATGGATATCCTCAGAAACGTAAGTCTAAGAATGATAAGAGAAAGAAGAAGCGTCAGAACGTTTATAAAAAAGGTGGAAAGTATAGGGCTACTAATGTGAATGAAAGCCGTTCTAAGAAATAATGGAACAGTACTATTTTTTGTTTGCTCTCGCAGGAATCTGGACTTTGTTTGCGACTATTCAAGATGTTAAGACTACAGAAATATCTAATTGGTTAAATTTTAGTTTGATTGCTTTTGCTTTGGCTTATAGAGGATTTTATTCTATATTTATTGGAAATTTTAATTTTTTATTTTATGGAATAGGTGGTGTTGTTTTGTTTTGGGCACTTGGTAGTTTGTTTTATTATGGTAGAATTTTTGCAGGAGGCGATGCTAAATTATTGTTTGGGCTAGGGGCAGTTTTACCTTTTGAGAGTTTGTTTGACTATGTTTCTTTAGGAATAGGATTTATTTTATTGTTGTTTGTTGTTGGCGCAGTTTATAGTCTTGTTTATACTTTATTTGCAGTTTCCAAAAATCCTAAAGGTTTTAAAAAAGAATTTATTAAAGAGTTTAAGTTGTATAGAAAGTATAGAAATTTGTTTTATTTATTAATTATTTTATTAATTATTTTTATATTTATGTTTGGAGAGTTCAATAGATTGTTTGCTCTATCTTTTATTCTGATTTTGTTGTGGCCTTTACTTTATTTTTACGCGAAAGCTGTTGAGAAAAGCTGTATGGTTAAATTTGTTTCTCCTGGAAATCTTATGGAAGGAGATTGGTTGATTAAAGATGTGAAAGTTAATGGAAAGACGATAAAGAAAACAGTTCATGGATTGAATAAGAAGGAAATTGCTTTACTAAGAAGAGCCAAGAAGAAGATTTGGATAAAAGGAGGCATTCCCTTTAGTCCTGTATTTTTCATAACTTTAATTTTATTTGGTTTATGGTATTTTTCTATTTAATTTAATTATTTCTTTTGAAGTCGGTTTTGCTTTTTTAATTTTTATTGTTTTAGGTTTTTTTATGGTTCTTAATTTTAGAAAAACTTCGTTTAGTTCTTTTTCTGAAGCATCATATCTTTCAGAGCTAATGGTAAGAGGTTTGTCGTAAATAGGTATAATGTTGATTATTGTTTCTCCAAATTTAAATTCTGTTTGTATTTCTGTTCCTTGTGCTTTAAGTTTAGAAATTATTTTTTTAGATATTTTTTTTGCCAGACTGAAACTGGGTGTTTTTAAGTCCTTAGAACTCTTACAAGGGTTTTTAGGTATGATTATTGTATGTCCTTTTGAGATTGGTTTGATATCTAAAACTGCGATTGATTCTTTGTTTTCATCTATTTTCTTAGAAGGTATTTTTCCAGAAATTATTGCTCTAAATATAGATTCTTGTGGTTCTTTTTTTTGTTGATTTAACATAGATTCTAGAGCTTCAGAGGACATATTATCTATTTGTTTTTGAGCTTCATCTTTTTGATTAGGTGGAAGATGTTGGATTTGCTCAGAAAGCTGTTTTTTTAGTTCTTGAACTTGTTCTTGTGTGAGTGCCATAATTTAATATTGTACTTAGAGTTTTTAGGAGTTTGCATTAAATTAAGTTTAACCAAAAGCTCTTCTGTAATCTGTTATTTGCGCAGATGAGACGTGCTCTATTTCTGCTAGTTTTGTTTCAATTATTTCTGTGTCTTTTTCTTCTGGCCAAGCCATTTTTAACATTATAGCATTTAGACCAAAAGCTATGGGCTCTCTAGAATATGAAATATTCATTCCACCCTGTTCTTCCATGACTTTTTTTGCTTTTTCCTCTATTTCATCAAGATTTGTGTCTGGAGATTCGGGCATTATTTTTGTTATTACTGCTACTGTTCCTGCCATATTAGAGTTTTGGAATTGGGGTTTAAAAATATTTGTTATTAGCGCTATATAATAATTCTTTTAAAGAGAGCGTGTTTTGGTTAGGTATCAAATGGAAAACTATGAAAAACTTCTTGAAAGGGTTTCTAGGACTTCTGGTGTTAATAAAGAGGAGTTGGAAAGAAAAGTAGAGGCAAAGAGGGCCAAATTAGCCAATATGATTTCTAAAGAAGGTGCTGCACAAATTATTGCTGCCGAGTTGGGAGTTGTTTTCGATAATGAGAGAATGAAACTTTTGGAGTTAGTTCATGGAATGAAAAGAGTTAATGTTGTTGCTCAAATAGTGAAGATGTTTCCGGTTAGAGAATTTAATAAAAACGGAAGAGAGGGTAAAGTGGCCAACATGATGATAGGGGATGATAGTTCAAATACAAGGTTAGTTTTATGGGATATTAACCATATTGGTTTGATTGAAAAAGGAGAATTAAAGGAAGGGGATTTTGTAGAAATAGGCAATGGAAGTGTAAGAAATGGAGAAGTTCATTTGTCTGCTTTTTCAGATATAAAAAAATCTTCAGAAAAAATTGACAATGTTAAAACAGAAGCTGTTGTTTCAAAAGGAGACCTTAAAAATGCTAGACCTGGGAACAAAGTTAAAGTTAGAGCTTTGATTGTTCAATCTTTTGAGCCCAAGTTTTTTACAAAAGAAGGTGAAACCGAGCAGAGGGCTTTGTTGAATATAGTTTTAGATGACGGCACAGAAACTATGAGGTGTGTTCTTTTTGGGGAAGTAATAGAGAAATTGGGGTTAACAAAAGAAGATATTAATTCAGCAGAGAGGTTTAAAGAAAAGAAAATGGAGTTTTTAGGAGAAGAAATGATTTTTTCTGGTAGTTTTAGGAAGAATACTTATTTCAACAATATTGAGATGTCTATAGATAATGTTGAGAAAATGAATGTTGATAGTCTTATTAAAGAATTGGAAGCAAAGGTTTAGGGATTTAAGAGATTTTAACAATATATCTTTTTGATACACCGAGAATCTTTATGGTTTGTTTTGGATTCTCGGGTGTGCTCAAGAACCAAAAATAAGCTTATGTTAATGGTTCTTGACAACTAGAATATTTATATAATTAAACAATTTGAATTTTAAATGGCAAAAGCAAAAGAAGGGGAAGAAGAGAAAGAAGGTAAACTTACTGATATTCCAGGGATTGGTCCTGGGACTGTGGCTAAATTGGAAGCTGCTGGAATTTACGATTTAATGGGGTTGGCTGTGATGGGTCCTACGGATTTAGCCGAGCTTGCCGGATTAGGTGCTGCAGTGGCTAGAAAAGCTATTCAGGCAGCTAGAGATATGATGAGATTAGGTTTTATGGATGCTGGTGAGTTTGATAAAAAGAGAAAAGATATACATTATATAACGACTGGAAGTACTAGTTTGAATGATCTTCTTGGTGGGAAAGGTGTTGAATCCAAGTCTATAACAGAAGCTTATGGGGCTTTTGGGTCTGGCAAGACTCAGCTTGGTTTGACTTTGGCAGTTAATGCCCAATTACCAAAAGAAGCTGGAGGAGCAAATGGAAAATCAGTTTATATTGATACAGAAGGAACTTTTAGACCTGACAGAATTAGGCAAATTGCAGAAAGTTTAGGTGCTAACCCTGATAAAGTTTTGAAGAATATATTAGTTGCCAGAGCATTTAATTCAGACCATCAAATATTATTGATTGATAAAATAAATGAGATGATTAAAGAAGGTGAACCTATCAAAATAGTAATTATTGATTCTTTAACTGCCCATTTTAGAGCAGAGTTTTCGGGGAGAGGGCAGCTTGCAGATAGGCAACAGAGGTTGAATAGATATTTACATAACTTAATGAAGATGGCTGAACAAAATAATGTCGTAGTTTATGTTACAAACCAAGTTATGAGTAATCCAGCGATGATGTTTGGAGACCCCACAACTGCTATAGGTGGAAATATTGTAGGACATGCTAGTACCTATAGAATTTACTTAAGAAGAGGTAAGGCGGGAACTAGAGTTGCTAAGTTAATTGATTCTCCTAATTTACCTGATAACGAGGCAATGTTTTATTTGACTGAAGGCGGTATTAGAGATAATAATTAGATTTATTTTTTATGTTAATGCCCTCACGAGGAATTGAACCTCGGACTATTCCTCCGCAAGGAATTATTATATCCACTTAACTATAAGGGCTTTACAACTTCTCTCAGAAAGTAAAGTTCTAGGAGTTTAAAAAACTACAATAATTTTGTTTTTAAGTTTTTAGAATTTATTTTTATCTTGCATGTCTATGTTTGAAAGTGGTATCATAACTTTTTTTCCTTCTGTTTGGTTTATGTCTCTTTACTAAATAATTAATTTCTTCATCTGAATCTCTAAGAGATATAGATAATCTTCTTTCTCTAGCGAGTGATTCTTTATTATGTAAGTATTTTTGACAAAATAAGCTTATAGCACCAATTCTTTCGTTTAGTCCTTCATATGTTAAAGGATCTTTTGCTGTGGAGTTTTGTGGTAATATTCCTAGTGCTCTTTCTATATCACTTATTCCTCTGTAAATTGGTAAGAATTCTCCTCTAGGCTCTCTTGTTTCATAATCTCTTTTCTTTTTCATTATTCTAAGCAAATTGCGTCGTGAGCAGTTTTGTAACTATGAATTTCTGATTCCTCAAACCATAAAGGTATTTCTATTTTGGCATCGTCTTGGTCTGCGGAAGCATGAATGAAATTTTTTACTGATATTCCTTTTGCGTTTGCGAATTGTTTTGAGACATGCCCGAAGTCTCCTCTGATTGTTCCTGCTGGAGATTCATTGGGATATGTTGATCCAACCATTTTTCTGGTTACTGCAATTCCATCTACACCTTCAAGAATTATAGCAATTATAGGACCATCTCTGATATGTTTTAAGAGTGTATTTCTTACTTCTTCTCCATGTTTGTCTGCTATGTCTTGACGATAATGTTTGCCTGCAAGTTCTTCACTGGTTTGAAGCATTTTCATTGCAACTATTTTTAGTCCTGCATCTTCGAATCTTGTAATTATTTTACCAATTAGTTGTCTTTTTACACCTTCAGGTTTTATTAGAACGAGTGTGCGCTCTTTTCCAAGGTTTTCCATTGAGTATTTTAGCAAGATAGTTTTTTAAGGATTATGGTAATTGATTTAATATGAATCAAGATATAATTGAGCTTGCTAAAGAAACAGAAATCTGTAAAGCTTGTAAGAATGTTGTTGTTGGAAAGGGAAATGAAAATGCAGACATTCTTTTTGTCGGTGAAGCTCCTGGAAAGAATGAAGATGAGCAAGGATTGCCTTTTGTTGGAGTTGCGGGAAAGAATCTAGATAAACTTCTTGAGAAAGTTGGGCTTAGCATGGATGATGTTTATATTGCCAATATTCTAAAATGTAGGCCTCCCGAAAATAGAGATCCACTACCTGAAGAAATTAAAGCACATACTCCTTGGCTTTTAGAACAAATAAAAGAAATTAAACCTAAAGTTGTTTGCTCTCTTGGGAATTATGCTACCAAGTTTTTCCTTGCCGGAGGGGATGTAGATTCTATGAAAAACCAGGCTGGAATTACAAATGTGCATGGGAAGATTAAAGATATGGAGATTAGTGGAGTAAAAATAAGACTTATTCCTTTATTTCATCCTGCAGCAATTATTTATCGCAGAACATTAGTTGATGACTGGGAAAAAGACATGGAGATTGTTAAAAAAGAGTTAGCACAGAAGAAATTATTTTAATCAGAAATATCTTTTTCTAAAGATGAAAGCCGTCTTAAGATGTATAGTTGTTCTGGAGTGGTTCTAGTAATAAATATATTTTCAATGTTAGAATAATAGTTAGTTAGTTTTCTATGTAATGCTTCTTCTGAATTATCTTCTCTTGCTTTCTTAATTGCTCTAAGTAATTTCTTTTTCTCATCTATTAATCCAATTAAAGATCTCTTTATTTTTTTTGAAGGTTCAGTTCTCCCATTAAATATTAATCTCAAGTAAGAACTGATACTTTCTGTGCTTTTGCCTGCATAAGAAGTACTATCACAGATTTTTCTAGATAATTCTGCTATAGAGAAGTACCCTTCATTTCTTAATATATCCATTACTTCGTTGTTCATCTTGTTTTTTGCACATCTCTTATTTTTATGAATTTATAGTGTGCTGGTTTTGTTACTTTGCTAGGTTTTAGAGTGTAGACTTTTTTGTTTGTTTTGTCTTTGATATAGAAAAGTAATTTCATTTTTTAGTTTTATTTTATCTCTAATTGAACATTAAGTTTTTTTGCTTTTTCTTTCATTTCTTTTAGGACTTCTTCTAGATTGTGATTAGCAGTTTTGAAATCTTTGGCTTTTATTTTTATAGAGAATTTAGATGAACCTTTATATTGTATTTCTAAGTTAGGCTCTTTTGTTTCAAGTACTTTTTGTATATCATATAATCCAGATTCTGAAAAAGAATTAACTATTATTGTTTTTTTAATTTCTTTGTCTTTTTCTCTTTTCTCTGAGAAGATTTTTTGTAGTTTTTTGGATTGTGTTGGCGTAACAAATTTATCTATTAATTTTGGGTTTTCTCTTACTTCATCTAAAAAGTCTGCTAGTTCGTATTCTTTAGATATTTTATTTAAAGTTTCTGAGGTTTTATTTTCTAATACTGGCTTTAGAATTAATCTAATGGTTTTTTCTTTTTTATCTCTTTCAAGAGTTTCTTCTCTTTCTTTTCCTGTAACTCTCCTTAGAGATAATTCTATATGTGTTCCGGAAATTCTTAATATTTTACACACTATTCTTTTATTTGGGACGACATATTCTCTTATATTTCTGATTCTTCCAGGAGATACTTCTGAAAATATCATTGAACCTTGAATTGGGCCTTGTGGATTCTCTATTTCTAAAAATACAGTTGTTCCTTCTACTTTTGTTACTTTGCAAATTACTATATCGTTTTCTTGGAGTGTATTTTTATCTATCATAATACTTCTTTAACGGATGCTTTTATTTTAGCTTTGCCTCCTTTAGTTTTCATTAATAATTTATTGCATTGCTTGCATTTTATTTTAGTAGATGATTTTCCAAATATAATTTTACTTTTTCCACATCTAGGACACACTATTCTGAGGAACTTGCTTTCCACCATAAAATTAATAAGGATTGTGTTTTTTAAAGTTTGAGGTTAAGCTTTAATGACTTCTATATCTAATGTATTTTTTAATTCTTTTATGAATTGATCTTCTTGAGTTTTAGAGATTAAACAGCCTGCGGCATTCGGATGACCTCCTACTTCGCTTGATAGTTGGATAGTTGCTTTTTTTAATATTTCTCTCACATTTCTTCCTTTTTTCCCTGAAAGGCGAGCGGAAACTTTTATTTTATCATTATCATAAGCCATTGCAATTATGATAGTCCCTTCAGGATATATGGGAGAATAAGACATTATCGAAGCCACTGTTCCTATTACTGTGTCTTTTATTTTATCTTTAGCATTTATTATTGTGTAATTATTACCTGTTAATTTTTCGGTTTCTTCAATATGTTTCAAAGCTGATGAAATATTTTGTCTGTGTTTATTGTATGTTTTTTGAGCTTCTTTTTTTGAGTTTTTGTCTCCTAAGCAAAAACTAAGTGCTATGTCAGAATTACCTGAGCGACTACACGAGTTAACTAGTGCAGATATTTCTCTAGCATCTTCTAATTTATTGAATAATTTTATGAGATAGATGTTTCCTATTATTTCCTGATTGGATGATTTTTCTTTTCTTCTTAAAAGAACGGCTGTTACCAGTCTTGACATTTCTTCTTTGTTTAGTTCAGAAAGAGATTTATGTCCTTTTTCTGTTTTTTCTATTCCTGCTTCTTTTAGGAGTTCAAATACTCCTTTAAATGAGCCTGTAACTCCAGGGATGTAAAGACTTGTTGAATACTCTAGCACTCTATCTATGGGGCGTGTTGATGGATATAACAAAAGGCCTGTTTTAATTATAGTTTGTGCGTCGTTTAAAATTTCATTAAAGACTTTTCCTATGTGTTTGTCAAATTGGTCTCCAACCATTCCTAAGACTGCAAGGTTTGAAAGGTCTTTGTTTTCTTCTGATAGTGTTTTTGCGAATAGGTAACAAACTGCGGCTCCTGAATAGTTTTCTTTATCAAATAGTAAAGGATGTATCATAGTTATGTTTGAAGGCATGTTTTCTGAATGTTCTTTGGGTATTTCGTGATGGTCTAAAATAAATACTTCAGTTTTCTTTTTTTCTAAATGTTCTATGCTTCCGGAAGCAAGATCTAGAAAAATTAAGATGTGGGATTCTGGAAGATTTTCTATAATTTCTTGAGTTAAATTTTTAACTATTTTTAATGAGAATTTCTTGCCCCATCTTTGGAGGGATTTTGAGAATATTGCTGCAGAAGTTATTCCGTCCGTGTCAAAGTGACTAATTACCTTTATTGGTTTATTTTTTGAAAGTTCGTTAATTTTATCAATAGCTAATTTTATTTGTTCTCTCATCGCCCCTTATGTACAGTATAAAAATTTTATTTTATCTTTTTTCTGATTTTGTTAATTTTTCCTCTGTTCTGTACTATTGTTCTTTGTGCTTTATAATCATGTTTGTTTTTTAGAACATGTTTTTTCAGAGTTTCTTCTTTTCTTAGTGCGTTTTCGTATTCAGAGTCTTTGTACATTCCTGCTTCTTTTAGAACTTGAGATATTCTTAGTCCGAATATTTTTACTTTAGGTATTCCGTGTTCGTCTCTTAAAGTCAAACCTATTTTTTCAGTAGGTATGTTTTGCTTTGCTAACTCTATTATTTTTTCTTTTATAGTCTCTGGTTTTTCTTTAATCCATGAGGTTTTCTCTTCTGCCATGATAAGTTTTTGAAAGGTAGATTTTTAAAGGTTCCTATTTATTTTTTAGGGTATAGCCTTGTAGTGTAGTGGTCAAGCATGTCGGGTTTTGGGCCCGGAGACCCCGGTTCGAATCCGGGCAGGGCTAGTTGATATTTTGTCTAGGTGAAAAATGTCGGTTGCGTGTAAATAGGAACAATCAAGAAAACGGATCAGGAATTTTTTTATCGGAAGAATCTACTGAAAGTACGGACTTTGCATTTCCGATTATGGCACGAGAGACCGTTCCTTTCTTAGATTCATACAATCTAGCAATTTTCACATTATATTCATCCCACTCCAAATTATTGATGATTTCTCCAACACTATACACTTGTTTAATATTAATTTGAATTTTTTTATCGATTGTTTTATCTTCAATATATTTTCCTCTTTTTTTAGCTAATTTCACGTCTTGCAAAGACAATAATTTTCTTTTTGAACGATTGGAATTGGACATACCCTTGTCTTTTCTTAAGATTCCATCTAAGATCATGTATGCTTCTCCACTTGACTTTTCAATTGCTTCTTTATAGGAACTTTTGACTGATGACCCAAAGATTAACACCCCATCAATTTTTAGTATCGTTACAACAAATGGAATAAGATTGGGAAGAAAACAAGTATACCAAGATTGAACAACATCCACTTGCAATTTCTTATCTTTCCTAATTTTAATAAATTTCAAATTTCCATACCAAAGCTCATAAAGAATATGTCTTTCAATAATTTCAAGGATTGCATTTCGGTCTGCCTTACGTGCATCCAAGTGAAACGCAACACCATTAGAGTCTTTTTTTGACATTTTTCCATTAGGTAATGGGCCAATCAACGAATCTTCTAGTTTTAATTCTCCAACTTGTTTAGAACTAAAAAAATTAATTAGTTTGAATTTTTTATTTGAATGATCACCATAATGTGTATAATACCTTTCTAAAACTTCGTATTGAGAGAGCTTTTGAGAAAGTTTATTATTATTATTGGTTGAAAATCCTCCGATAAAAATCAACTTATCTTCAAAATTTTTAAGCATGAATCCGCTTTTAGAAATGAAATATTTTTTAGGAATTAAAGAATTCCGGGTAATTGTATTAATATTAGACATTAATTCATCAATCATTTTTTTGTTCTTTCTCAATTTCTCGAGCTAAAGAGGACATAGAATTCAATAATTTTTTACCATTACTTGTAAGTTTTCCATATTTTTTGATAGTCTTATATCCAATAAGAAATTGTAACTTGCGAAGTTCATGGGTTTTTTTTAACTCTTTAATTTGTTTTTTAGCCATTTTAACTTTTTGATTGTCAATAAGTTTCTGAAATGCTTGAACTAACCTTCCAAGAACAAAAGTAGCGTGAACTATGCCATACATGTGCCTTTTATCCTCCCTAAGGGGTGCAGTATATATTTTTTGATTGTCATTAAGAATTAACTTATCTTCTGAAAAAAGAAGAAACAAAGTTAAATGTGTTGCCTCATGAATAATATGCTCAAAATAATAAACTATTGGATCGACAGATTCAGTAGGTATTTGAAAATAGATTGAACCAAAGATGACATTTGCACTAGCACCATAAAAAAGTTGTTGATTTTTCTTTTCAGGTTTTAAAAGATGGATGTTAGAGAGGAGTTCATCAATTTCGGAAGAATATACCGGATCAACTTCAGAAATCAAATTTAATGCATCCGAAATTTTTTCTTTTTGAATTATAATTTCCTTAGAAGTCAATTTTTTTATTCTACCGCGAACACCCATTGTTCTATCCATATCTATTGAAAATCTAGTTTCGAATAAATCTTCATCCCAACTAGAATCAAAGATGTTTTTTACAGCCAAATCATCACTTCGCTTAGAATTAGTTAGAGCTTTTTTAAGTTCATTAATATAATTTGTAGAATTTTTAACATCATTATTTTTTAATGATTCTGCAATTTTTAATTTAAGATAGAAAAAATAAGGATTTAATTTTCCATTAGGTTTTAAAGAAGATAGTGTATTGTGTAATTTTCCATAATTTTTACCCATTCCTTTTTCATATGCAGACAGGAGCTTCCGTAAAGAATCAATAGTATGTTGGTTATATTTGGTATGAACTTTCTCTAAATCGTTTATGTCTGGAAATAACGAAAAAATAGAACTTTCTACTACCATCTAAAAAAATAAATTAATTAAGCTTAGCTAGAGTGTAATTTAACTTACTCTGCATT
>Ga0114931_10002533_pt1 | contig 23230 bp, 21 predicted proteins | sample 2SBtaG_FD_89579 | JGI IMG/M metagenome (GOLD analysis project Ga0114931, IMG submission 89579) | Deep subsurface microbial communities from Kolumbo volcano to uncover new lineages of life (NeLLi) - 2SBTROV14_V59a metaG | ecosystem: Environmental > Aquatic > Marine > Volcanic | place: Kolumbo... | reverse complement strand
GGATTCGGAGCCGAGATCGACGCGGGCACGGACGAGGCCGCCGGCACGACGGGCTGCGGGGCCGGTGCGGGCTCGGCGGCGGCCAGGACCTCCGACGCCCGTGCGACGGCCGGGGCAGCATCGGGGTCGACCACGTCGTACTCGGGCGAGCCGATCCCCGGCGGATCGGACGCGGCGACGGGATCGGCCGGGGCAGCCGTGGGGGCGGCCGGCGGGATGGTCTGCTCCCGTGCGGGCATCGCCGGCAGCGGCCGCTCCCCGGTCGCCTCGGGGGACGGCGGCGACGGTGCCGGAACCGGCGGGGGCATGGGGGGCAGGGTCGCCTCGGGCGGGACCGGCGGCGGGATCGTGGCAGCGTCGGGGGACGAGACCGACGCGACCGGGTCCGGAGGCGGAGGTGCAGTCCCGACGGGCAGCCCGAGATCCCGGAGGATCGGCGCGAGGGCATCCGGCATGTCGGGCTCCTCGACGTAGGCGTCGGCCCCGTAGAGCTCCGAGGGGGTCCGCCGATAGCGCTGCGGGTGATGGATTGCACCGATCAGCACGACGCCGATCCGGCGGAGGCTGGCGTTGCGCTTGATGACCTCACAGACCTGGAACCCGAACATCTTCGGCAGCTGCGGATCCAGCACGACGGCCGACGGCCAGAGGCGATGGATCTTGAGGATCGCCTCGACGCCGTCGTGGGCGGACGCAGCCTCGAGACCCCAACCCTGCAGGGCTTCGATCCATCGCTTGGCGCTGTCGGCGTCCGGGGTCGCCACGAGCACCAGGCGTTCGGACCACGAGGTCCCTTCTGCCGTCGCCGGGGGATCGGCGAGGCTCGATGCTGCCGGCGCCACGGGGCTCGGCGTAGGGGCGCTCGCCGCCCGGGGCGCCCGCACGCGGAAGACGGTCTGGCAGCGGGTACAGCGAAGCCGGACACCCTCTGCGGAGAGCCTCTGCGGATCCACGCGGTACTGGGTCCGACACCCGGGACAGGCCGCGATCATATGGTTCCCCTTCCTTCCGACGTTCTCCGGCGCCTAGAGCCGGAAGCGTTGGACGCTGTCGCGCAGCGTCTCTGCTTGGCGGACGAGGCCTCTCATCGCCTCGCGCATCCGCTCCGTCGACTGCTGGTTCGTCGCCGTCTTCTCGTTCACATGGGTCAGGAACTCGACAGCCTGACCGCACTCCCTCGACTGCTCCTGCAGCGAGCGGTTGATCTGGTCGACCGCCTCTCGAACGCTCTCGACGGATTCGCCGATCCGGCGGGAACCACGGGACTGTTCATCGGTGGTGGAGCGAACCTGCTCGGCCACCTCGCGCATGGTGGTGCAGCTTTCGAGCACCACCTGGTTGCTGCGACCCTGTTCGGTTCCGGCCGCGCGGATCATCTCCACGCCGCTGCGGACCCGATCCATGAGCTCGACCACGTGCGCGCTGGCCTTCGCCTGCTCCTGGACCGCCGAGACGATCTCGGTGATCCGGTCCCCCGCCCCGCGCGTGGCCCCGGTGATCTGCTCGAGGGCCACGCCCGCCTCCGCCGACCGATCCACGCCGCTCTGGACGCTCTCGGCGCCTCGGGCGATGGCGCCGATGGCATTGGCGCTCTCCCGTTGTACGGCCCGGATCTGGCCGTCGATCTCCTTCGTACTCGAGAGCACCCGGTCCGCCAGCTCCTTGATCTCGTCGGCAACCACCGAGAACGAGCGGCCGTGCTCGCCCGCCTGGGCGGCGATGATCGCCGCGTTCAGCGCGAGCAGGTTCGTCTCGTCCGCGACGTCGTCGATCACCTCGACGACGGCGCCGATCTCCCTGACGCGCTGGCCGAGGTTCTTGATGACGCGCTGAGCCGTATCGGTGGCTTCCCGGATCTCGTACATGCCGTCGATCGTCTGGCGGACCTTGTCGCGACCCTCGTCCGCCATGCTGGCGGCCTGGGCCGAGAGGCGGGCGGTCTCGGAGGCGTTTCCTTCGACCTCGCGCATGCTTACCGCCATCTCTTCCATGCTGCTCGAGGTCTCGCTCGCGGCCTCGTGCAGGTCCTCGGCGTTGCGAGACACCTCGCTCACGCTGCGGATCATCTCCTCGACGGAGCTCGACGACTCGTCGACCTTCGCGGACAGCACGGCTGCGTTCTGGCTCAGCTCCTCCCCCACCGCGCCGAGCTCCGCCACGGAGCTGGACGACTCTTCCATGAAGGTGTTCAAGGATTGAGCCGATTCGGCGACGCCCTGGACCTCGGCGCGGATGTTCGCCATGGAGTCGCCCGCCTGTCGGACGCCGCTCCGCTGCTCGGACGACGCCTCGGTGACGGCATCGCCCACCGAGGCGAACTCCGCGGCGGCGTTCTCCACCCGGTCGGCGGCCTCGACGACGCGGCCGACCGTCGTCCGCAGGAAGCCGGTCATGCGCTGGAAGCCGCGCGAGAGGTCGCCGAGCTCGTCTTCGGACTCGAAGATCCGTCCGGCCGAGAGATCGCCGTCGGCCACGCGCATCACCTCGGACCGGACGGCCTCGACGCCGGCAGCGACGTCGCGAGCCAGGGCGAGCCCGAGGCCCAGGGCAATGACGGTAGAGATCAGCAGCAGCGCCGCGAAGGCGAGCCCCATGCCGCTCGAGCTCTCGGCCAGGACGTAGGACGGCGCGTAGGCCACGAGGATCCGGCCGTCCCACAAGGTCTGCCACGCGAAGATCGCGGAGGAGTCGAAGCCCCGGCTGTCGCCAAGGGCTCGATCTCGATCGACTCCCGGATCGCCTCCAGCTCGAAGGGCGAGAGCGCGTTCGAGTCCCCGTCGACGATCTCGCGGGCCTCCGGGTCGACCAGCAGGAACGACACCTCGAAGGGCTTCGCCTCCTCGCTCACGTCGATCTCCGCGACGGAACCCTCGAGATCCGGCGCCACCTTGGCCGCCAGGTCGGCCTCGTAGCGGACTGCGAACTGCTCGATGCTTCGCGAAGCGCGGACCTGGGCCAGGAAGATCGCGAACAGCACGACCACCAGGGTCACGGAGCTGACCGAGAGGATCAGCTTGGTGCGGAGGGACAGGCGTCGCACCAGATCGCCCCGCTCTTCGCCCGAGGGCAGCTCGGCCGCCAGGCCCTCGCGAAGCGGCGTCAGCAGCGCCTTGGTCGCGAACGCATGGAACAGCATGCCCACGAAGCCGCCGGTGAAGCCGGCCGTGACGATGACCAGCGCCGAGTAGGCGGTGATTCCGGCGAACCCCTTCAACCACGCCGCCAGCACGGCCGCACCCAGCCAGTACCACAGGTGTCCCCAGAAGAAGGTGTAGCGGGGGAAATGGACGACGGCGGCGAAGGCCTCGCGACGGACCTCGTGGGACAGGTCGGGCTGCTCACGCTGGTCCAGATAGGCCCGCATCGGCTTCCACAGGCGCGGATCGATGAACCACCACTGAGCCAGGGTCAGCGCGGGCGCCATGACGCCGACGAAGCCGAAGAACGACCGCCACTGACCAGAGGTCAGGGAGAGCAGTGCCACCAGATAGCCCGAGATGAGACTCAGAGAGACGATCGAGGAGATCACCGTGAGGGCCTGGTAGCGCCGCACCAGCTGAGAGCCGGAGGGCAGACCGCCCGCTCGTTCGGGGCTGAACGGGATCACGGTGTCGCCTCCGTCCCGGAGAGAGCCGATCGATAGATCGTCTCGAGAACGTGATCCATGGAGAGCACCAGGACGGGGACGTCCTCCGGACGGCGCAGCACCGCTCGAACCGCGTCGTAGCCGCTCTGGGTGGCGAGCGCCGGGGGCTCCTCGAGCTGCGTGGCCTCGACCGGCAGCACGTGGGTCGCGGCCTCGACCCGCATTCCGAACACCAGTCGCTCCACTTCGACCACGGCAATGCGCGCCCGGTCGCCCTGCTTCACGGCCTCACCTCCCAACACGCGCCCGAGGTCCACGACGGGTACGACCGCGCCGCGCAGGTCGATCACGCCCTCGATGAGCGTCGGCGCTTTGGGAAGTGGGGTGACCGCCTGGCAATGGACGATCTCGCGCAGGTAGGGCACCTCGATGGCGTAGACGTTCCCGCCCAGCAGGAAGCACGCCAGGTTCACCCGCCCGTCGTCGAGCTCGATGTCTCCTTCACGGCCCAACTTCGAGCACCTTGTCCAGATCCAGCATCGAGACGAACTCGTCACCGCACTTGCACAGCCCGAGGACCGTGTCGGCATCCGCCTCGGCCGCGGGCTGGATCTCTTCCTCGCCCACGCGAAGCACCTCACGGACCCGATCCACCATGCAGCCGGTCACCCGCCCGTCGAATCCGTGGATCACGACGACCCGGGTGCGGCGATCGGGCTCGGCCGGCGAGAGTCCGAAGCGCCGACGGAGATCGAGCACCTCGACCACCTCTCCGCGGATCGAGATCACGCCGAGTACCAGATCCGGTACGCGCGGCAGCGGGGTGATCGGACGCATGCGCAGGATCTCGCGGACCCGCTCGATCGGCACGGCGTAGGGGGTGTCGTCCACCTCGAAGATCAGCAGCTCTTGAAGCAGCTCGATCTCCTCGCGGTGGTCGCCTCGCAGCGAAGCGTCTCGGGCGAGATCGTCCCAGCGCGAGTCGGTCGGCGCCGCGCTCGTCGGCTCGCTCATGCGGCCTCCCTGCGGCGGTGAACGTCCTCGACGAAGCTGGTGACGTCGAGCACCAGGACCGCGTGCTGGTCACCCAGGTCCGTGGCGCCGGCGATCCCGGGAACCGCCGTCACGGGACCCTGGATGGGCTTGATGACGGCATCCTGCTGGCCGAGCAGGCGGTCCACCACGAGACCCAGACGCGAGCCCCCGAGGCCGAGAACCACGACGAACTCCCGGGCCGCGTCCTCGGGGCGGGCCTCCATCTGGAACTCCTTGGCCAACCGGCGCAGCGGCAGGGCATCACCGCGAAGGTTCAGGAGCTCGCGCCCGTCGCTTCGCTGGATCTCTTCGGGCTCGATCACCAAGGTCTCGAGCACCGACGTCAACGGAATCGCGTAGGACTGGTCGCCCGCGCCCACGATCAGGGCCTGGATGATGGCCAGCGTGGTGGGCAGCGTCATGGTGAGGGTCGTGCCCCGACCGATCGTCGAGTCGAGGTCGACGATGCCCCCGAACGTCGTGAGGTTCGCCTTCACCACGTCCATGCCGACGCCGCGGCCGCTGGTCGAGGTCACCTCGGTTCGCGTGGAGAAGCCGGGCGAGAACAGCAGGTCGTAGGCTTCACGATCCGTGATCTGCTGGTCGGCGGAGATCAGGCCGAGCTCGCGGGCGCGCACGCGGACCTGCTCGGGATCGATCCCACGGCCGTCATCGACCACCTCGATCACCACGTGGTTCCCGCGTTGGTAGGCGTCGAGTCGGATGCAGCCTTCCGGCCCCTTCCCCGCCGCGGCGCGTTCCTCCGGCGTCTCGATCGCATGATCGAAGGCGTTGCGAACCACGTGCATCAGCGGATCGACGAGCTGCTCGACGATCAGTTTGTCGAGCTCCGTGTCGGCGCCGTTGAGCTCGAGGCGGACCTCCTTGCCGAGGTCGCGGCGCAGCCGTCGTGCCACCCGGGACAGCTTCTCGAACACCTGGCGCAACGGGACCATGCGGACTTCGAGCACGCCCGCCTGGAGCTCCCGGAGCTTTCGGTCGAGGCCCTGGTAGACCTTTCCCAGCTCGGCCCCGATCCGCGCCATCCCCGGCTCGGCGATCAGTCGGCGGGCGATGGAGTCCACGGCGCTGCGCTGGATCACGAGCTCGCCGACGAGATTCATCAGCTCGTCGAGCTTGCGGATGTCGACGCGCACCGTCTCGCTGATCGAGCGGAGGGATTCGATTTCGGCGCCCTCGGCGGCCACGGGCGCAGGCTCCTGCGCGGCGCTGGCAGCGGACGGCCCCTTCGACACCACCGCAGAGCCTTCCGGCGGCGCCGGCGGCGACCCGACGGCCGCGTCCGGCTCGGCGGCAGCCGAAGCGGGCTCGGCCCCGGAAGCCTCGGTCGCGGAAACGCGACGCACCGTGGCGTGCGGGAAGTCCAGACGGCCCCGCAGGGAGTGCGCGTCCACGTCGCTGGCGACCAGCAGCGCGAAGCGGATCTGCGACTCGGGCGCCTCGCCGGGCGACGGCAGCGTCGAGAGCAGCTCGCCGACTTCGCGGACCGCGCGGCCGAGATCGGCAAGGCCCTCGTCGAAGGAGAGGATCTCGAAGGTCGCCTCGACCAGCAGGATCGCGCGGCCCCTCCGCAGGTTCTCGCGGAGTCGGTGCTCCTCGTACTCGGTGAGCGCGCGCAGCAGTGCCGGGTCGAGGGCGAGCGAATCGAAGCCCTCTTCGGCGGGGGCCGACCCCCGACAGGCGGCTTCGATGCGAACCACGAGCCCACGGACCTTGTCCTCTGCAGCCTGCTCGGCGGCGGCGTCGCCCAGGCCCTGAAGCAGCGCTCCGAACTCGACAACCGACTCGCGCAGGACGGCCACCAACTCGGGGCCGAGCGCCGTCCGACCCAGGCGCAGGGCATCGAGTACGTCTTCCAGATGGTGGGCGAGGCTCGAAATCGAGTCGTGTCCGAATATGCCCGCCAGGCCCTTCAGCGAATGCGCGGCGCGAAACAGGCCGTTCACCAATTCGGGGTCGACCTCCTGGTCGTTCTCGCCCTGATCTTCGAGATCGACGAGGTTCGTCTGCATCCGCTCGAGGAGCTCTTCCGCCTCGGAGACGAACTCGCGCTGGGCTTTGGTTTGCCCGCGTGCTCGCGATCGTCGCGCTGCCATGGTGATTCGCCGCTCCCCGTCCTAGGCGTTCCGACGGCCCAGCAGATCGCGCGCGACCTCGCGCAGCTCTTTCGGATCGAAGGGCTTGACGAGATACGCGTCGGCGCCGAGTGAGATGCCCTTTTCGCGATCTCGCTCCGAGCCCTCGGTAGAGATGATCACGAGCGGAATGTCCTGGTACGCACCGTTGCTCTTGGCGAAGGAGACGAGCTCGAGCCCGTTGATGTCGGGCATGTTGATGTCGGTGACGATCAGGTCGTACGGCTCGCGGGGGAGCCATCGCAGGGCCTCGAAGCCGCTCGCAGCCTCGGTGATCTTCACCGGGCTCTCGAGCTCCTCGAGGGTCGAGGCCAGCAGGGCACGCATGGTCTCGGAATCCTCGACGATGAGGATGCGCTGCATGGGACCACTCCTCCGCGAAATCGCTGGGGATTTCGACGTGTGACGTATCGGCTGGCCGGGGGAACGCTTGAAGGGAATCCGGAGAGGTCGCGTCGAGGCGCCGCAGGGCTCGGAGCGGGCCGCGGGGGGCTCCGGCGCGCGGGCGGGGCCGGTGTCAGCCGCCGCGGCCGACGCGCTCGGCCATGGCCTCCTCGAGCACGCGACCGGCCTGGGACAAGGCCGCCTCCAGGGCGGGCCATGCCTCGACGGGGTGATCGTCCGGGAGGTTGTCGCCGTAGAGGATCGCCACCACCTGCCCTCCGGAGATCACCGGAGAGAGACAGGCCTGGCTCGGCACGCTGTCTCCGAGCCGGGTGGCGAGCTCGTGGTCGCCGCGGCCCTGGGCGGCCGCAACCACCGTCCGACCCGAATCGACCACCCGGCGGAGCCACTTCGACCGGTCGACGGCGATCGCGAGCGAGCGCATGCCCAGGTCGTCCGGGCCACCGGCCCGCTCGAGGCCGAGGCCCGCGATCCCCATGGCCTCGCCGTCGCGGACGGCCAGGAGCGCGACACGCTGGAAGTGCTCGGCCGCGAACTCGAGCACCACGTTCAGGACTTCGCCGCGGGTTCCGGGATCCTCGAGGCGCGCGATCACCCGCTCGAGCCGTTCGTCCGTGGCCTCGGGCGAGGCGGTCGCAGCGGGCGGTGCGCCCGGGCCCGGGGCCGACTCCAGCGCGCGCAGCACGCCGGCGCACAGGAATTGCTCGAGACCGGGGTCCGGCCCGGCCGGGCTCGCTGCGTCCGAGGCCGCCGCAGCCGGGACCGCGCCGTCGGCGCCAGCGGACGCCTGCGCGTCGCCCAGCCAGAGCACCGTCGAACGGGGGGACTGCTTCTTCACCCGGCCGACGAGATCCTCGACGTCGCGAAAGCCCGGCTCGCGCGCGACTCCGAGGCTCGGCGAGACGAGCACCAAGGCCGAGTCGCCCCGAGCCACGTATTGACGCAGGCGCTGCACGGCGAGCTCGGCCTTCTGGTAGATGTGCACGCGACGGAACTCGCCTTCCAGCGCGCGCTTCACCCACTCGAGCAGCGGAAGCTCGTCGGCCAACACCACGATGGGCGGTCGCGCGACCAGCCCCGGCACGGCGCCGGTGGGTGCGGCCGCCGCGGCCGGCTTCCCGGCCGCCTGGGGGGCAGCCAAGGCCGTGCCCGCGGAAATGGCGGCTTCGAGCGCCTCCTCGACCTCGTGGTCGGTGGTCTGGAAGCCCTTCGGCGAATCGAGACGCTCGACGGTGGTGAGCGCGACGGCTTCGAAGGGGTCGCTCGGAGCGGGGCCCAGGCCGTCGTCTTCGGCGATCTCCTGGGCGAGGTCGGCGAAGCTCGACAGATCGTCGGCGGCGACCTCGGGCTCGCGGCCCCCTTCGTCGTTTCGCCGCGTGCCTTCCATGGCCAGGTATTGGGCGTTGATGCCGGCGTCGAGGACCACCTCGAAGTCGTCGGCCATCACGTCGTCGCCGACCTCGAAGCTGAACTCACCACTCTCCCAGCCGAACATGTCCAGCACGGCCCGCTCCACGCACCCGCGCCGGAGCGCTTCGAAGCGTTCGGGCGCCAGCCGATCGGCCAGCGCCACCGAGAGCGCGACCCCGCTGCTCGAAGCCTCGCTGCGAGCCGACTCGAACTCGGCCTCGGGCAGCTCACCGCCGTCCACCAGGAGTCGGCGAAGGTCGGGCGTCCGATCCTTCACCCGCGCACCGCAGACCAGCCCGTCCCGGAAGCTCACCCGGCCCTCCCCGGCATCCGAGCGCAGGCTCAGCGCCCCGGACTTCCGCGAGAGCGTGATGATCTGGAGGATGTCCCCGAGACCGAGGTCCTCGAGGCTGCCCACGAGACTCATTGGACTTCCCGCGTGGAAGGAGCCGCTTCTTCGGGCGGGCGCAAGCGACCGGCGTACGAGACGTACGGGAAGCTGGAGTCGGGAGCCGTCCGGATCTCACGCGCGCGCATGGTCACCGGGTGAATCGGCCATCGGGCTAGCGACTTGACGGGGAAGCGGAATCAGGGTTGCGGGTGGCTTCCGGTCCGACCGCCCCGAGCCGGGGGCGCAGGGGCGGCCGGATTGCGCGGACGACGCGGCAGCTGAATCGCCACCCCGCGGTCCTCCATGTCGGAAGCGGCGGCCTCGAGCCCTCTCAGGACGCGGCCGAGCCGCTCGCGAGTCGTGACCAGCCGGACTTCCAGGCTCGCCGAAGTTCCCTCGAGCGCCGCCACGGCCCCTCGCACGCAGGCCTGGGCACCGATCCCCACGGGGATACGGTCCAGCCAGGCCCCGGGTGGACCCATGGCCAGCGTGCGGGCTCGCAGGTCGAGCGCCCGGCGAGTCGCATCCTGCACGGCCCGCGCACAGGCGTCGGGGTCGAAGGACCGAGATGGACCGAGGCCGAGCAGCAGGAAGCGGCCGGCCCGCAGGCGCCCCTCGGTCGGCAGCAGGAGCGCCTGCCCGGCGGGAGCCGCGGCGGGGCTGCCGACGGCGAAGCGGGAGCCCAGGGAGCTGCCCACGACGAAGCGGGAGAGGTCGCCGCACAGGCGCCAGTCCGCGCGGCCCGCCGGGCCTCGCAGCGGGCGGTCGTCCTCGAAGCAGAACGCGATGGCCAGCTCGGCGAGTACCCGATCGATCGACTCGGTTGCGAGCTCGAGCGACAGCGCGCCACTCATCGGCGGCGCTCCGCTTCCGGTCGGATCCGGGAGGCGAGGGCGTCGAGCACGCCGTTCACGAACGCCGGTGAACGATCGCCTCCAAAGCGGCGAGCGAGCTCGACGGCTTCGTCGATCACGACCGCCACGGGCGCATCGGTATGCAAGAGCTCATAGCTGCCCAGCCGCAGGACGTTGCGGTCCACGGACGCCATTCGGTCGAGTCGCCAGTTGCGGGCCTGCTCGGCGATCCAGGAATCCAGCTCGCGGCGATGGCTTGCGACGCCGAACACCAGCTCCTTGGCGAAGGCCCGAGCGCCTTCGGGCAGCTCGAAGTGGGCCCCGACCTCGTCGAAAGCGACCTGGACACGCGCGAGGTCGAGCTCGTCGGGAAGTGCGCGGGAGGCGTCCAGGGCGGCGATCGGGCGCGCGGGCCCCGGCGCGGCGTCCGGCTTTCGGCCCCCGAACTCGAGCGAGAAGAGCACCTGCAGCGCCGCGGCGCGGGAGCGTTTGCGGGGGCTCTCGCGGGGCCGGCTCACGAGCTTCGATCCGATTCTTCGGGGGGCGCCTTCAGGGCCGGGAGCAGGCTCGCCATCTCGAGGACGACGGCTGCGGCCTCCTCGCCCTTGTGGCCGTCGCAACCGCCGGCGCGCGCCATGGCCTGATCGATGTCGTCGGTCGTCAGGACGCCGAACGCGATCGGGACCCCGGTCTCGCGGGCGGCTTCGCGAACGCCGTCGGTGACGGCGCGGCAGACGTAGTCGAAGTGAGGCGTGCCGCCGCGAATCACGGCGCCGAGGGCCACGACGCCGGCATAGCGTCCGGTCTCGGCCAAGGCCCGACAGGCCAGGGGAATCTCGAAGGCTCCCGGCACCCAGGCCACGTGGACGTCGTCGGACGCGACCCCGTGCCGCTCGAGCTCCGCAACGCAGCCCTCGAGCAGCCGCACGGTCACGAGATGATTGAAGCGCGCGACCACGATGGCGAAGCGCTGCCCCGGGGCTTGGGTCCGCGACGGATAGGATCTCAAGGTTCGCTCTCCCCTCGCTGCGCCGGGCGGCCGGGAGCCGGTCGGAACCCGGCCCGTGGCCCGGACCGGACGAATCCGAACCGGGCCGGCGGGTCAGGCCGTTCCGCGGCCGACCCGTCCCCGAACGTACAGGTCCTGCCCCATGCGGCGCACCTCCCGGTCGACGAGGGTCACGGCATCGCTCAGCCGGAAGGCTCCGATCGATCCGAGGGACGCCCGCCCGTCGCCGCCGAGCAGCTTCGGCGCCACGAACCAGTGGACCTCGTCCACGAGCCCGGCCCGCAGCAGAGCAGCGGCCAGCTCCCCGCCACCTTCCACGAGGACGTTTCCGAGCCCCGCCTCGGCGAGCCGCCGCAGCCCCACCCCCAGGTCGACGTGCTCGCCTCGGCGGCGGATCGCGAGCGGCTGCACGCCGGCCCGCTCGAGCGCCCGACGCCGGGCCGCGGGCGCATCGCGACGGCACAGCACGAAGCGCTCGCCCGAACCACGGAACAGGCGCGCGGCGGGCGGGACCCGCAGCTGCGAATCCACCAGGATCCGCACCGGGCGGCGCACGACACGCGTTCCGCGCCGCACCGTCAGGGCCGGGTCGTCGGCCCGCGCGGTCCCCGATCCCACCATCAGCGCGTCGGCCCGGTCGCGAAGCCGGTGGACGAAGGCGCGCGCCTTCGGCCCGGTGATCCAGCGCGACTCCCCGCGCGAGGTGGCGATCCGGCCGTCGAGGCTGCCGGCGAGCTTGAGCTCCACCCAGGGTCGCTGCCGCTCGAGGCGCGAGAGGAAGCCGCGATGCTGGTACCGACACGCCGCCTCCAGGACGCCGAGCGAGACCTCGAGGCCCGCCGCGCGCAGCTTTCGCAGACCCTTGCCGCCGGTCCAGCTCGAGGGATCCCGGTGGCCCACGTGGACTCGTCGGATGCCCGCTTCGAGGATCGCGTCGACGCACGGGCCGGTGCGCCCGTGATGGGCGCACGGTTCGAGGGTCACCGCCAGGGTGGCGCCGCGCAGGGCCCGGGCGCCGTGGCGCCGCCGCGCGCGTTCGAGGGCGACGATCTCGGCGTGAGCCCCACCCGGCGGGCGGGTGAAGCCGCGCCCGAGCACCCGCTCGCCGCGCAGCACCACGGCCCCGACCGGCGGATTCGGATGGCTGCGGCCCTCGGCGCGGCGGGCCTGGGCGAGGGCCAGGCGCATGGCCGCCTCGGGGGTCAGGGGAGCGGCCCTCGCCCGACGGCCCGGAGGCTCACTCCGGTCCCGAGCGCGTCCCGCGCCGTAGACCGTCGAGCCGGGCGAAGAAGGCCTCGTAGTCCCCTGGGCTCTCGAAGCGCTGGTAGACGGAGGCGAAGCGGACGGCGGCCATGGCATCCAGGGCGAGCAACTCCTCCATCACGCGCTCTCCGACCTGGCGGCTGCTGAGCTCGCTCTCGCCGCCGTCCTGGAGGCGGCGCTCGACGCGGTCGGCGATCCGGCCGATCGCATCCACCGAGACCGGTCGCTTGGCGCAGGCCTTCTGCAGGCTCGCGGTCAGCTTCTCGCGCGAGAACTCCTCACGACGCTCGTCACGCTTGATGATCTTGGGAAGGACGTACTCGACCCGTTCGCGGGTGGTGAAGCGTCGCTCGCACTCCAGGCACTCGCGACGGCGACGGATCTCCTCGCCATCGCGTCCGAGGCGGGAATCGATCACACGGTTGTCCAAGGTGGCGCAGTACGGGCAGCGCACCCGGCATCCTCCTCAAGATCGGTCGTCATCCCAGCGACCGGGATAGAGCGGAAAGCGACGACACAGGGACTCCACGTCGCGGCGGATCGCATCGAGGGTCTCCACGTCGCCGTGGCGCGCCAGGGCCCGGTCGATGAACTCGGCGATCCGCTGCATCTCGGGCTCGCGCATGCCGCGCGTGGTGACGGCAGGCGTTCCGATCCGCACACCCGACGTCACGAACGGCTTGCGCGGGTCGAAGGGCACCATGTTCTTGTTGGCCGTGATGCCGGCCCGCTCCAGCGCCGCCTCGGCGGCCTTGCCGGTGACGTCCCGGTCCACCAAGGAGAGCAGGAACAGGTGCGTGTCCGTTCCCCCCGAGACGATCTTGAAGCCGCGCTCGCCGAGCGCACCCGCCAGGGTGCTCGCGTTGGCCAGGATCTGCTCGCAGTAGGCTCGGAACGCGGGCTGCTGCGCCTCGAGCAGCGCCACGGCCTTGGCGGCAATCACGTGCATCAGCGGACCGCCCTGCCCGCCGGGGAAGACGGCCGAATCGATCTTCCGAGCCCAGTCCCGGTCGCACAGGATCATCCCCCCACGCGGGCCGCGCAGGGTCTTGTGCGTGGTCGTCGTGAAGATCTGGGCCTTTCCGGCGGGGCTCGGATGCACCCCGCTGGCCACGAGCCCGGCGATGTGGGCGATGTCTGCGAACAGCACCGCGCCGACCTCGTCGGCGATCTCGCGGAAGGCTGCGAAATCGACCGCGCGCGAGTAGGCCGTGTAGCCGCACTGGATGAGCTTCGGCCGCCGCTCCCGGGCCAGCCGGCGGACCTGGTCGAGGTCCACGCGCTCGTCCTCCTTGCGGACGCCATAGGCCACCACGTCGTAGAGCTTGCCGGAGAAGTTGACGGAGCTCCCGTGGGTCAGGTGCCCGCCGTGATCGAGATTCATCGCCAGGATCGTGTCGCCCACGTCGAGCACCGCGCGGTAGACCGCTTCGTTCGCCTGGGAGCCGGCGTGAGGCTGGACGTTGGCGTGGTCCACGCCGAACAGCGCCTTGGCGCGCTCGCGAGCCAGCTCCTCGACCTCGTCGACCACGTGGCAGCCGCCGTAGTAGCGCTTGCCCGGGTAGCCTTCGGCATACTTGTTGGTGAGGACCGTGCCGGCCGCCTCGAGCACGGCCTCGGAGACGAAGTTCTCCGAGGCAATCAGCTCGAGGGACAGCGCCTGGCGACGAGCCTCCTCGCGGACCAGCCGCGCGATCTGCGGATCGACGTCGGCCAGCCCGAGCCCGGCGGACTCGGGAGCGTAGGCCTTCTCAGCCATCGAGCTGGGCCTTCAGGTAGCTGGTGGCATCGGCGATCGTCTGGATCTTCTCCGCCTCCTCGTCGGGGATCTCGATGTCGAATTCCTCCTCCATGGCCATCACGAGTTCCACGATGTCGAGCGAATCCGCGCCGAGGTCGTCGATGAACGAGGCCTCGGGTCGCACCTCTTCCCGCGACACGCCCAGCTGCTCCATGATGATCTCGGTCACGCGCTCGTCCAGTGCCATGGCTGCCCGCCCTCCTCGGCCGTCCGGGTATTGTGCCTCAAACCTGCGCCGCGCTCACGAAGACAGCCGCCTCGGCCAGGCCCGCGGCGGAGCCGAGCTGCGCGCGTTCGATCCCCCGCTCGATCCGCGCCACCAGACCCGATAGCACGCGACCGGGGCCCACCTCCAGGGTATGGCTGACGCCGAGGACGGCCAGGCGCCGGACGCTCTCCACGAAGCGCACCGGCGCCGTCACCTGGCGGCGGAGCAGATCGGCGATGCGACGGCCCTGTCCGTTGGGCTCGGCCTCGACGTTGCCGACCACCGGCGGGGCGGGGTCCGAGAAGGGCGTGGCCCGAAGCTCCGCGGCGAGGCGCTCGGCAGCGGGCGCCATCAGGGCGCAGTGGAATGGCGCCGAGACGGCGAGTGGACGCACGCGCATCCCAGCTTGGCGGAGCTTCGAACCGGCGGCGGCCACGGCGTCGGCGTGGCCCGCGATCACGGTCTGGGACGGCGCGTTGTAGTTGGCGGGGGCGACGCAACGGCCGGTGGCCGAAGCCACGGCGGCGCACTCCGCCTCCACCGCCTCCGGCGTGCTCCGCAGCACCGCGGCCATGGCTCCTTCGCCGGCCGGGACGGCCTCCTGCATGAAGCGGCCGCGAGCGGCGACCAGGCGCACGGCGTCCTCGAAGCCGAGCGCACCGGCGGCGACCAGGGCCGAATACTCGCCGAGGCTGTGGCCGGCAACGAAGCCCGGCACCACGGCGCAGCGCTCCTCGAGCGCTCGCAGCAGCGCGATGCTCACCGTGAGGATGGCCGGCTGCTGGACTTCCGTGGCCACGAGCGCATCGCTCGGGCCCTCGAAGCAGAGCTTCGAGAGCGAGAGGCCCAGGACCTCGTCGGCGGCCTCGAAGACGGCACGCGCCGCCGGCGACGCCTCGAAGGCGTCCCGGCCCATTCCGACGCTCTGGGACCCCTGCCCGGGAAAGAGCAGAGCCAGCATGGGCGGTCTAGAACTCTTCCTTCGTCTCGATCACCGTGCGATTGCGATAGTGGCCGCAGCTCCCGCAGACGCGGTGCGGAGCGCGCGGCGCGCCGCACTGGGGACAGGCGGCTTGGGCCGGGGCGGCCAAGGCATGGTGGGAGCGACGCTTGTCACGCCGGGAGCGGGACGTACGCCTCTTCGGAACGGCCATCAGTTCTCTCCTTCGCCTCGTCCGCCGCGCAACACCGCGAGCGCGGCGAACGGCGAGTCGGGCCTGGTCTCCTGGCAACCGCAGCTCTCGCGGTTGCGATCGGTACCGCATCGCGGGCACAGACCGCGACAATCCTCACGACACAGGGGCTTCACCGGCAGGCCCAGCGCGAGCATCTCCCGCAGGAAGGCCCCGAGCTCGATTTCCGGGCCGCGGTAGCACCCCGAGCCGAGCGCGTCCGCGAGCGCCATGCCGTCCCGGGCCAGGGCCTGGGCCGCCTCGGGCTCGGCCGGAACCCGGTCCCCCGCCGGCTCCAGCACGAGGCGGAACTCCTCGCGGAGCGCCTGAACGTAGCGTGTGAGGCAGCGCGCGCACTCCAGCTCCACGCAGCCCCGGGTCTCGCCCTCGAGGTACAGGGCTTCGGCCATCCGGTGGGCCCGGAAGTCCAGGGCGAAGCTTCCCCGGTCGGCCCCGTCGAGCTCGACGATCGCCGCACAGGCCTCGTCCCACCAGGCCGGGTCGGGCTCGAAGGCGTGCTCGGAGGGCTCCTCCGTGATCCGGTCGACCAGCAGCTTCATGAAAGATTCGCCTGTAAAAACGGTAGGTTCCTGAAGCGGAGTCTGACAGAGCGGCCTCCCGATCGCCAGCCGGAGCCGGCTGCCTCCCGCCCCGCCCCGGGGCTCCAGGCGGGCCGGCCCCGACCCACCCGCCCCCGGCCCGGACCGGACGGCTAAGATCCGCGCCCCATGGCGACCGTCCGAACCCGCTTCGCCCCGAGCCCGACGGGCTTCCTCCACCTCGGCAGCGCGCGCACGGCGCTGTTCAACTGGGCCTACGCCCGGCGCCACGGCGGGGTGCTGGTGCTCCGCTCCGAGGACACCGATCGCGAGCGTTCGACCCGCGAGTCCGAGCAGGCGGTTCTCGACGGCCTGCGATGGCTCGGGATCGACTGGGACGAGGGGGTCCACCGCCAGAGCGAGCGCGGCGAGCTCTACCGGGCGGCAGTGGAGAAACTGCTGGCCGAGCAGCGGGCCTACCGCTGCGTTTGCAGCAAGGACGAGCTCGAGGTGCGCAAGCAAGCCGCCATCGGGCGCGGTGAGAAGTGGACCTACGACGGCCGCTGCCGCGACGCGGCCCTCGGGCCCGACTGCGGCCCCCACACCGTGCGCCTGCGCCTTCCCGAGCACGGCCGGCTCGACTTCGACGATCTGGTGTTCGGCCCGAGCGGCCAGGACGCCTCGGAGATCGGGGACCGCATCATCTTGCGCAGTGACGGCGCGCCCCTCTACCACCTCGCGGTCGTCGTGGACGACATCGAGATGGGCATCAGCCACGTGGCCCGGGGCGCCGACCACCACCCGAACACGCCGCTCCAGGTGGCTCTCTACCGAGCCCTCGGCGCCGTTCCGCCGGTCTTCGCGCACCTGCCCCTCCTGGTCGGAGCCGGCGGCAAGAAGCTCAGCAAGCGACGCGATCCCGTGTCGATCCAACACTACCGCGACGAGGGCTATCTGCCCGAGGCGATGATCTCCTGGCTGGCGCGGCTGGGCTGGTCCCACGGCGACCAGGAGCACTTCAGCGCCGATGAGCTCGTACGCCTGTTCGACTTCGCGGACGTGCACAGGAGCAACGCGCAGACCGACCTGGCGAAGCTCACGGCCCAGAACCAGCACTGGATCAAGGCGCTGCCGGCCGACTCGCTGTTCGCGCGGCTGGCACCCCACCTCGAGGCGCGGGTGGGCCACCCCGTCGAGTGGACGCCCGAGCTCCGAAAGCTCGTCGACCTCCTGCGGGACCGCAGCGACACGCTGGCGCAGATGGCGGACCAGACGCACTGGCTGCTGACGGATCTGCTCGGCTACGACGACGCGGCGGCCGCCAAGCACCTGAAGCCCGCTGCGCTCGCAGCGCTCGAGGATCTGCACGACCGCCTGGCGGCGATCCCGGCGGCCGACTGGAGCGAGGGACCGATCGAAGCCGCCTTCCAGGCGACGCTCGCTGCCCACGAGGGCCTGAAGCTCGGCAAGCTCGCCCAGCCGGTGCGCGTGGCCGTCACCGGCTCGGCGGCCTCGCCGCCGATCTACGAGACCTTGGCGATCCTGGGCCAGGCGCGCACGATGGGCCGCCTGAAGGACGCAGCGGCCGAGATCCGGAGGCGACGCTGAGCGCGCGGGTGGCGCTCCCCGCCGCGCTTGAGCCGCCCAGGCCCGTCGGCTACTCCTAGAGGTTCCTGATCCCCGGTCGTCTAATGGCAGGACAGCAGACTCTGAATCTGCATGTGAAGGTTCGAATCCTTCCCGGGGATCCATCATCCTTCCGCGAGCGGGCTCCCCGAGCGGCGCGCCCGGCGCCGGAGGCGCCGTGCCCGGCGTGGCGGTCCTCGGGGTAGAATCCGGTCCATGACGAGGCGCCGGATGGCCGGCCTGCTGCTGGCGGCAATCGCCCTGGCCTGCTCCCACACGGCGGCGGCCCAGGAGGTCGTCCCGTCGCCGAGCGTCCGCTCTCGGGTGATCGTGCGCGCCGCGCCTGCGCGCACCGGTGCCGACGTCGGAAGTCTTCGGCCCGGCGAGCGTGCCGCCCTGCTCGAGGCCGGCGACGGCTGGCACCGGATCCGGCTCCCGGAGGGACGGCAGGGCTTCGTCTCCGCCCGCTGGACCGTGCTGGTGCCGACGGCCTGGGACGTGGCCGCACGACCGCCGGCGGGCGTCGAGGAGCAGCACACCGGCCGCTTCGACTTCCAGCCGGAGGCGACCCTCGCGGCAACGCTCGTCCCGGCTTCCCGGCAGGGTCCGGAGGGGCTCGGCGGCCTGCTCCGCCGGATGGCGCGATGGCTGCACCCGCGCGAGCGTGTGAGGCTCGACCTCACGAGCCCGAAGCTCGGAGAGAGCGTCCGCCGGCACTACGACCCTCGGCTCCCGGTGGCGGGACTGGCCCACACCTCGGGCTCGAAGGGCCGCTTCGACGTCATGCTGGTGATCGACGTTTCGAGCAGCACCAGCGAATTCGCCGAGACCGACGTGGACGGCGACGGCCGGGCGCACGACGACTGGAAGAGCGAGGACTCGATCCTGAGGGCCCAGGCGCGCGCCGCCGCGGGCTTCGTGGATGCGGTGCGTCGCCTGCCTGGCAACCGGGAGGGGCGCCGCATCCGCGCGGGCGTCGTGACCTTCTCGGGCTCCGACGAGCGCTTTCGCGACCCGTCGGATCGTGCCCTGCGCCTCGACGAGGCCGACTTGCGAGCCCTGGCCGAGCGGGACGCCTCCCTGCGCGTGCCGCTCACCGCCGACTACGACGCCATCGCCCAGTCCCTGGCGCGCCTCGGCGAGAGCACCGGCTCGGGCATGACGGACTTCGCCGCCGGCCTGGCGCGCGCGACGCTCGAGCTAGCGGGCCTCGGTTCGAGCCGATCAAAGGCCCGCGACGACGCCCAGCGCGTGATCTACTTCCTGACCGACGGCAAGCCGCGCCTGCCCTACGACCGCAGGAAGGCCGAGCGGGCCGCTCAAAAGGCCGCCGCCCTGGCAGCCCGCCACGGGGTGAAGATCCACGCCTTCGCGCTCGGCAAGGACGCCGTGACCGGCAAGCTCAACGGATCGCTGAAGCGCATCGCGCGCAAGACGGGCGGCACCTGCACCGAGCTCGACAACCCCGCCGACCTGGTGCCGCTGCTGCGGGCGACGGCGCTCTCCTTCGTCGACCGCGTGAAGCTGGTGAATCGGACCACCGGCGAGGAAAGCGACTACGTGACCACCGGGATCGACGGCTCCTTCTACGGCGAGATTCCGCTCACCGAGGGCCCCAATGAGATCGATCTGGTGGCGCTCCTGTACGGGGGTCGCGAGCACACCGAGCGGCTGTCGGTCCGCTTCGAGCCGGTGCCCCGCGAGCAGCGCATGGCCGAAGAACTCGGCGAGATCCGTGCCGAGAACGCGGCGCTGATCGAGAAGATCAAGGAGAGGCTGCGCGACCGGTTGGCCGGCGAGATGGCGACGGTGCGATCGGGCGCCGGCGCGTCGGGCCAGGACAAGGAGCTCGAGATCTCCGTCGAGCGGCGCTAGCACGCCCGCGGCCAGAGAGCAGCGCTAGCTCGGACGCTGGATCGCCGCCGCCAGGGCCTTGACCGCGGCCCGACGGTGCGACGAGCGCTCCTCCGAAGGGTCGAAGAACGAGAGGAAGAGCGCGCCGTCGAGGGCCAGGGCCAGGCTCAAGGCCAGCCCCTTGGCATCCCGATCCTCGGAGACGAGCCGCACGACGTTCTCCGTGAGCCCTCCCACGAAGCGCTGGTGCAGATCGAGCAGGGTGGCGATCAGCCAGCCGCGCGTGTCGTTCTCCTCCATGGCCCAGCGCACGAAGCCGATGATCGCCTGCCGGTGCTCGGCCACGAAGCTCTCGTAGACCGCCACGCGCTGCTCGATCTCCTTGTCGGGCCGCAGGTCGCCATAGTCGCGGGCCAGGGAGGCGCGGATCGGCTCGAGCAGCCGGTTGAAGGCCTCCCGGAACAGGCTGCCCTTGTCGCTGAAGTGCCAGAAGACCGTCGCACGCGCCACGCCGGCCCGCTCGGCCACCTGGGCGACCGTGGTGTGCTCGTAGCCCTGGGCCAGGAAGAGCTGCGTGGCGGCCACCAGGATCCGTTCCTGGGTCGCCGCCTTGCCACGCAGAGGAAGTTCGGCCACGGACGGAGTCTAGCGGCGGACGCCGGGTCCGCGTTCACCCGGGGGGCATTCGTTGGACCCGAAGCACCGGAAAGTCCGACCCGTCGAAGGATCCCCGGCCGAGGGCGGCGGAGGGGGTAGCTTGGGGGGGTCGCCGACCCACCCGCACGGCCGTCCCGGGGTCGCCCGGCTCGAGGCGCGACGCCAGGAGGTCCCGATGAAGCGCGAGAAGGCCGTGGCCGTGGGGAACCGGGCCGGAGTCGTCGAGTGGGCCAACGCCGCGTGGAGCCGGATCACGGGCTATGCCCTCGACGACGCGATCGCGAAGCCGATCGGAGAGCTGCTGGCCAGCGCCGGAATCGACCTGGACGTGATCGATTTCGTGCGCGGCCGCTTCGAGCGCGGCGAGCCGTGCGAGATCGAGCTGCCCCTCGACCCGCCCGGCGCCGACCGGCGCTGGATCCACGTCGCGGTCGAGAGCCTGCGCGACCGACACGGCGAGGTCAGCCACTTCGCGGCGATCGCCTGGGACGTGACTGCCGAGCAGCGGTCGGCAACCTCGAAGGCCCGGGGCCCCGAGACTCCGGCGACCCTGGATCTCCGACGATCCATCCCCCTGCGCCGCCGGGCGACGGATCTCTCAGCGCTGGTGCGGAAGCGGCTGGAGCCACCCGAGCCGACCGGCGGGCTGCGCACCGCCTTCGACCTGGAGCTGCCCGACGGTCTCCCCAGGGTGGCGATCGACCGGGCCCGCGTCGAAGAGGTCGTCGCTGGCCTGGTCGACGGGGCGGCGGCGGCAATCGGAGACGAGTGGGGCACGATCAGCCTGAACGCGGGTCTCGCCGAGGGCGAGGCCGTCTTCGTCTCGCCCACCTACCCTCGAAACAGCCTGCTACGTGACCTGCCCGCGGGCGGCTACGTCTTCCTCGAGATCCACGACACGGGTCCGCCGCTCGACCGCAGCGCGATCGCCGCGCTCTCGGGCGCGGAGCGGCCCGATGGGGCGTCGGCTCGCGTGGCGGAGCTGGCCGCTGCCCGCGCCCTGCTGCGGGCCCACGGCGGCGAGCTTCGCGTCGATGCCGACGCCGGCTTCGGAACGCGAGTGCTCCTGCTCTTCCCCGGCTCACCGGGCACCGCCGCGGCCGGCTGACCGGGCGAAGGCTCCGGGCCCCTCGCGGGACGGCCCCAACCGGCGCTCAGCCCCGGTCCGGCTCGGTCGGCTCCGAGCCCGGCTCGGGGTTGGCGAGCCGCTTCTGCCAAACGTGCACGCGTTCGAGGGACTCGCGGGCCAGGGCGCTCTCGGGGTGCTCGGCCAGGACGTCGAGGAGCTGTCGCTGGGCCCGTTCGAAGTCGCCCGAGGCGGCGAAGGCACGCCCGAGCGCCGTCCCGAGCGTGCTGCTGGTGACGTAGGACCCGGCCTGGTCGCGCTGGGCCAGGGCCTCTTGAGTGCGCCCGGCGCGCGCGTACTCGATGGCCAGGCGCATGCGCGCGAAGCGCGAGTCGGGGCTGGCATCGAGGGCGCGCTCCAGCACCCGGGTCGCGCGCGGGTACTCCCCGTACTCCGACCAGAGCGCCGCGATGCGCAGGAACACGCCGATGTTGCCGGGCTCGTCGGCCATGGCGGCCTGGGCGTAGCCGTCCGCCGTCTGCGGATCCTTGGCCTCGAGGGCCTGCCACATGAGGCCGACGCGCGACCAGGGCGCCTCCGGATCGATGGCGATGGCCCGACGGTACGCTGCGAGGGCCTCGTCTCGGCGGTCCATCGCGAGCAGGATCTCTGCGCGAACGGCGTGGTTCAGCGGCGAGCGCGGATCGAAGGAGATCGCGAGCTCGATGTGACGCAGGGCGCGCTTCTGGCGGCCCTCCAGATAGTAGATCGAGGCGAGCTGGGACTGGGATCGCCCGCTGCCGGGTAGCTTTTCGGACACCTCGAGGAAGAGCTTCTCTGCGAGATCGATGTCGCCGGCCTCGTAGGCTCCCATGGCGCGGTGCAGCAGCGGCAGGTAGCGGCGGCCGTCCTTCGGATCGATCCCGGTCTGCACGACGGGGGCCTCGGGGACCGCGTAGCCGAGCGCCTGAAGCTGGGCGCGGGTCTCGTCGTCGACCTCCAGGGCCATGGCGTCCTTCTCGTCGACGAGAGCCGCGTCGACCATCGCATCGAACCGCTTCGTGAGCGGCGCGGCGCGCTCGGGATCGCTCTCCACCAGGTTGTCGAGCTCGTGGGGGTCCTGGACCACGTCGTAGAGCTCGGCCCGAGGCGAGCGGACGTAGAACCAGTCGTCGCTGCGGATCGAGTGGAGTGGCGCCCAGCCGTTGTCGAGCAGGGTCGCGAGCGTCTCGGAGTAGGCCATGCGGTGGCTCGGAGCGGCGTCCGCGGCGAGCAACGGGCCGAGGTCGGCGCCATCGGCGTCGGGCAGCGGGGCGAGGCCGACCTGGGCCAGCACGGTCGGCGCGACGTCCTTGCCGCGCACCACCCCGGAGACCACGCGCCCCTCGGGAAGGCCGGGTCCACGGAGGATCAAGGGCACCGCGAGGACCGCATCGTAGAGTGACGCCGAGTGCGTCGGCTCGCCGTGCTCGCCGAGGCTCTCGCCGTGGTCCGCCGTCACGACCACGAGCGTTCGATCCAGTCGGCCGGTCTCGCGCAGCCCCTCGAGCAGCCGGCCGATCTGGGCATCGGCGTAGGCGATCTCGGCCTCGTAGGGCCGATCGGGAAAGCGCGCTTGATACTCGGGCGGCGCCTTGTAGTCCATGTGGGGGTCGTAGAGGTGCAGCCACAGGAAGAAGGGACCCGGCGTCTGGGCGAGCCAGGCCTGGGCCGCGTCGACGACCTCGGCCGCCGGCCGCTCGACGAAACCGCCCGGCGCGGCCTTGGCGCCGCGCACGTCGTCGTCGTAGACGTCGAAGCCCTGGCCCAGCCCGTAGCGGGCCTTCAGGACCACGGCGCCGATGAAGCCGCCGGTGGCCCAGCCGGCCTGCTGGAACCGCTCCGCCAGGGTGAGCGCATCCTCGCCGAGCTTGAACGTTCCGTTATTCCGGACGCCGTGATGGGGCGGATCGAGCCCCGTCAGGAGCGTGGCGTGCGAGGGCAGTGTCAGCGGTGCCGAACTGATCGCGGTCTCGAAGCGGACCCCGTGGGCCGCGAGGGCATCGAGGGTCGGCGTGGTACCCCCCGTCGCGCCGTAGGCCCCGACGTGGTCCGCCCGCAAGGTGTCGATCGTCACGAGCAGCACGCTGCGAGCGTCGGCGGGCGGGCGTGGACTCAGACCGATCCGGTTGCAGCCCACGGCACCTGCGGCCAGCGTG
>Ga0114931_10002532_pt1 | contig 23233 bp, 26 predicted proteins | sample 2SBtaG_FD_89579 | JGI IMG/M metagenome (GOLD analysis project Ga0114931, IMG submission 89579) | Deep subsurface microbial communities from Kolumbo volcano to uncover new lineages of life (NeLLi) - 2SBTROV14_V59a metaG | ecosystem: Environmental > Aquatic > Marine > Volcanic | place: Kolumbo... | reverse complement strand
GTCGCTGTTGCCGCGTTGTATCAGTCCCACATGCCTGCCCGTAAGAATGGCGCAGACCAGCTGATCGAAATCCGCGATCAAGTAGGCGCCCATATAGCCGAAGGCGTTGGCGAACTGAAGGGGAACACGCACCGGTTGCAGCGAGTGCGCGATACTGATCTGTACATTGATGGCCGCCGTCTCCAAAAGTGATTCCGTTTCCTGGCGCAGGGTATTGATAGTGTCCCGTGTACTGTTCAACGATTCCTCGACCTGCAGCAGGGTCCAGTCCGCGTAGGGATCATCACGGCCGGCAGACGACCAGATGCGTTTCATGTTCATGCCAAAACGAACCAGTCCGATGATGTGTTCCTTGCTCTCGGTACGCCGGCGTCCATAGACCAGGCGTTGCGCCTGGCGTGTCTGTATGTCCAGGCTGGCGCTGCCACGCAATAGACCAGGGCGCGACGCGGCTGTGGTGTAGTCGACCACCGGATCGGCATTGTCCGGCAGTGCTCGCGGTTTGCTACGGGTATCAGCTAGTTCATCGTTCATGGTTTTACCTCCTGCTTGGTTTCATAGGTTGTTCAGTCCCGTCCGGGACCGACGTGGATATCGCCCACCCGCTCGGTGTTGGCAGTGCCAACAGTACGAGCTGGTTCCGGCGCCATCTTCAGGTGTTGGCACTGCCAACAGTACCGATGGATCTCTGCACGGCCTTCAAGTGTTGGCACTGCCAACACTTGCGGGAAGTGTTATTCATGATCCCGATTACTGTCCCTTCCGTGTCTGCCCCGGATTTCTTCAAGCTGTTTTGCAATCCGGGTAGAACCGTTTCCCGAGTGCTTTTGCAGCAACGCGAGTGTCTTCTCGTCATTGCGTTTGTCCAAATCCTTCATCCGCCGTTTATGCTCCTGCTCCCGCTGCCTCACTTCGCGTATCCGCAGACCAATGGTCAACTGAAACTCCCCGGTCTTCGCCCGTTGACACAGGACGGCCAGATAACCGATGGGATTCTCGATGGGTGTTCCACGTTTGGTGCCCGTGCTCAGGCGGCCATGCCATTCGTCGAGTACGTCCTGTTGCAGTGAATCGTCGATGGCTGTGAGGTACATCATGGCCAGATTTCTCTCGTTGTCAGAAATCCGGGGCGGGAAGTGCAGCGACTCGGGCGGTCTCTCGCACGCGCGCGAATGTTGTTTGTATGTAGTAGTTGTATTTATATAACTACTACTACATACATCCGTGTGCGAATTTTGCCTGGGGGGTGAGGCAATATTTGCGTCCAGGTGCAGATTCTGCACACGGTTGTGTTCATCGTTTTCAACCATGTGCGTTTTTTGCACTTGGGTGTATTCGGTTTCGTCACCCATGTGTGCATCGGATAAAGGGGTGTCTGGTTCCGGATTTTGTTCATTGAGAGCCGCAATATGCGGATCGGACAGGGCATAAAAGGGGTTGTGTTTGGCAATCTGTAATACTGGTGTGTCTTTCCGCTCCCGGGCAAACAGTCCGATCCGCCGCTCATAAGTCCAGGTCTGGACGCGTTCGCCGATGGCATCTTTACCCACGTCGATCATGTCCTGAATCGTGGCCAATACGCTGTGCGCAACACGGCCTACCCTGAGATGTTTGTGATTCTGGCTGTTACGTAAAAATTCGATATAGTCACTATCGAGATACATGGCATCGCCGAGCGTGACCGGCTCGTCATGCAGGGCGTAGATATTGCCGAGGAAACGCCCCTGTGTGTCCCTGACACGCTCGCAGAGTGACAGCCAGCGCGTAGCGCGCAGGATGGTGATGGCACGCGACACGGTGTGGTTGGATTTGACGTTGGCGCCGGCGCGGATCGCACTGTAACTCGGGAAGGCGGTGACGGCGCCGGGCGTTGTTATGTGGGTGCGTATGATCTGCCAGACCACCTTGTCCACGGGTTCGAGTATCGGATCGGTCACCAAAAGACGCGGGTAGGGGTCCTGCCAGTTACCGAAGAAGATCAGACTGCTTTGCTGGTCCTCGTCGCGCCGGTCTGTGGATTGCGACGAGTTATTGCGCAGTCGCTGAATGGCGTTCTGAATATAGAGGGATAACGCCTGGGTTTGGGGTGAAACGGGCGCGACTGTTTCCTGTTCATCCGTCACGGGTTTCTCCATCTACGGCTTTCCTTAAACGCGACTGCATCGTGATCTCATACGATTATTGTCACGGGCGCTTTTCCAGGACTGGATCAAAGACCAGAGCGCACGCAGTGGTTGTCCTGTCTCCTGGCCCACCTGCTGATAGCGTTCGGGCAGGGGCAAGCCTTCCGTTTTGACCCAGCTTTCCCATATCGCAACTTGCTCATCGTCGGACGGGAGCGGTGGCCGGCCTGCGCCGCAGCCGGGGATACCCAACAGTTTCTGTCGCTGGATGTATTCGGTCGTGGACATGCCGAAGAGGGTGTTCATCATGGTGATCGGTGCTTCCAGGCGCAACAACTCGTCCTGCAGTGCATCATTGGCCAACTCGTGGCGCAGGTGAGCCATGATTTTTCTAAAGCAGCTATGGTCGGTTTTGATTTCCAGAAAGTGGCTGCTCATACGCGCCAGGTGTTTGATGGCCTTGACCGGGAGCTGGGAGAGCTGGCGGATTTCATCAACGGTGAAATCAAGATCCTTGATCGCCTTGAGGTCGCCTTCCGACAGCGCCTGGATGGCGTACAGCATGACGTGATAGGCGAGTAGCGAGTCATGAGGGGGCATGTTCACTCCTTTGCAGCCAGAGCGTATCTTCGTTTTCGCAACCGATCTGTGATCGCAGCTGCCGGCACTGGTGAATCAATGCCATGAGTGAGTGGAAGTGCGCGTCAGGAAACAGAGGGTCGGCGAAGAGTTGGCAGGCGATTGACATCCACGCGGGTTGGCCGAGCACGCGCATGAGTTCCTGTTGATCGCTCTTGAGACACAGATTCCGGATCGCCATCGACTCGGGAAGATTGGGGATTCGTTCGGCCTGCGCGGTCTCTTCCGAGCAGACATAGAGTATCCACCAGACCCACTGACGCAACATCATTTCCCACTGTTGTTTGGCATCGAGTGTCCTTGCCTCATCGGGGATGAGTGGTTCATCGGGCAGGTCGACAAGAAAACCTAAACCCCAGTCAGGGGATTGCCGCACACACGGTTCCAGCCGGTAGTGAGATGCCAGACCATATGCGACTTCATAAGTGTTACGGCGGGCCTGCTCTATGCTGAGTGGGGCGGCATCGGCAGGTTCCTCACTGTGGATACCTGCGGCTTGTTGCCGATCCGGTGCTATTGTTTTCTCTGGGTTCGCTTGAACGGGGCCAGACGAATTCGCTAACGCTGTTGCTTCGTTTCTCGTCTCTGTCGTATGTGATGATTCTGCAGGTGCCGATGTATCGGTCTGCTCAGCTGATGGAGTTGTCGTTGGTACGTTGTTCTGCTCGTCGGTCTCGTCTGCGTTGACAGATTGTGGTGCTTGGGTGCGTGTAGATGGACTATCCATCTTCCTCCCATGCAGCAGTGCATCGATATCCAGTCGCATGGATCTGACCGGGATATCCAATACATCGGCCAGTTGCTCTTCCAGCGTGATACGTAGCGCTTCGTTGTCCCATTCGGGGCGATTGTGCTCGGCAAGGCAGTCGTGAAACAGATTGGTGAAGGCGGCTTCGTCCTGGTTGGCCGTTTGGGTCCAATAAGACTGGAAGGCCTTCTCGATCTGCCGGATACGCGCGATCTGTGGTCGTCCCATGCCGGCGCGTAACGCCTCCGGAATGAGTGGCAGTAAAACATCCACCGCATAGTCCATCCGTGACAGCAGGTTTAAATCGACGGCATAGCCGCTATCTCTAAGGCGTTGGGTCAGTTGCCGGAAGGAATACTGCTTACCGTCTTCCGACTCGAACATCGTCTTCAGTTCTCGCACCGCCAGCGCCTTGTCGATGAAGAGCATGTCACCGCGTTTTTCGTTCTCGATGAGATGGGCGGCCAGGACGTGGGTTTCCGATTGCCACGGCCGGAACAACACATGAATACGGAAAAACGTTTCGTTGCCGGTTTCCTTGTATAGCTCGTTGAGGATGCCAAGGCGTGTATTGCCGCCTGATTCCACCATGTACTGTTCTTCGCCAGGGCGACGGGTAATCGTCAGCGGATTGTTTAGTCCGCCCTGGGCGCGAATTGAATCCTTGATCTCGTCATAGCGCGGGTTGCGTTCGCGGCGCGGATTTCGGTCGTAGGGACGGATTTTTTCGAGTGGTAGCAGCATAGGCGTGGGCGCAACGGGATCGGCGGGGGGCAGGTCTCCACCGCTTCCAAAGTGAGGCGTCTTTAAAAGCTGCCCCAGTTTCTCGTCGGAAGGGCGATGCTTTGAACTCATGGCAGTTCCACCTCATTGAGGTGGGGAAAGAGTTCCTTCACGAGATTCAGCATGGTTTCCCTGGCGCTGGGCGTAGGGCCGGTGCGTTTGGCTTCCCAGCGGTGAACCGGTGTCTGGGCGGTAGCCGACTCCCGGTAGGCCACGGTGGCCGGGATGACCGTCTCCAGAATCCGGATTTGCCCATGGCTGGGACCGGACTCCCGGCGCAGCTCCCGCACGATGCGTTGCGCGTCGATGGTGCGATCCATCCGGTATATCAAGCCATATAAAGGACCGACGGGTGCACCGAGGTAGGTCATGGGTTGCAGTCGATCCAACATACCCAAGGTGCCACGGGTGAATTCACGCGCCGAGAGAATTTCCGGCGGGATAGGTGATAGCAACAGGTCGGCCGCCAGCACTGCCGCATCTTGTAACGGCCCAACCGCGCCCTGGGTATCGATCAGGATGATGTCATACGCCCCATTGAACGACGCCAGGAGGTGTTTCAATCGCACCCGGCCGTCCGGCGTATGCAGAATCCAGTTCTGTAACGCCCCTTCCGGGTCATCGTAGACGATCAGGTCAAGGTTGGGAATCGCCGAATGGCTGACGACATCAATCGCCGTAGCCTCGGTGATCAAGCCGGAGAGGCCCCTTGTCGCCAACGTATCCAGTGGGTAAAAGCTCGATAGCGTGGGTTGTACGTCGGCATCCACGAGCAAAACGCGTTGGCCAAGATCGGCGAGCATGCCGCCCAGATTGGCCGTCAATGTCGTCTTTCCGACACCTCCCTTGGTGCTGGTAATGGTAACTTTCAGGGTCATGCAGAACTCCAATGGAAACTCATGGGTGTCTCCCATGTGAACGATTGGCGCTAGCCGTTTTACCGTCGACACAGTGGCTGCATATCGTTCGTGGCCGACCCATGGCGTGTGCATCGAATGCGCTACCGCAGCGATGACACCGGTAGCGGTGATAAAGTCTGCATCCCGGACAGGCGATATCGTGCTTTTCATCTGCAGGCGCCAGAAAGGCGTTGCCGCAATATTGGCATTGCCGTTGTTGCCACAAGTCCATTGCAATCAGGCTCAGCACGAATACAGTCCTGGTCAGATCGAGCTGTGGTTTGTCCACGATGCACTGGTAAACCGCATATACATCCAGAACGATTCTGGCCTCGCTGCGATTCTTTCTCGCGATGCGGTTATGCAATTGCCAGACAAGGGTTGCATGCAACATGCGTAAATCGTTTTCGAGGTACCAGGCATCGGTAAAAGGCATCTGGCCCCGTGGCGAGGGATGACCCTGTAGCATGATGTATATGCGTTTAACCAGCTTCTTCGGCAGGTCCGTGAGCTGGCAGACAAGTGTTGCACGGGCGCCGGCCTGAATCAGGCGTACCGCGTCATGAATCCTGGTTGCATCGGCACAGGGTTTGATCTCGCAACGGGCGCAATCTTTATCGGAACCGCAAGGCGGTGTGCACAAAACAAAGGGGGTGACGTAATCCATGGATTTCATGACACGTCACCTCCCGGTTTTGATGATGTGATCAGAAATACATGTTCAACGATGGCGTCAATTTCACCGGGTTGGCCGCTACGAATCGCATTCAGAATCCGCTCCCACCACCAGGCTTCCTGACGTGGTACAAGCAGCGGCGGCTTTATTCGAGTGACATGGGTCAGTTCTTCAGGTGTCGTTTGAGTCAGTATATGAGCCATTTCGACGGTTATACCCTGTAACGTGGCGACGACCTCGGGATCTTGCCTGGCGAGGTCACGCGTACGTAACAGGTACTGCAGATTGATGTCAGAGAAGTCAAAATCGAGTTTCATAGTTTCATGCCCCCTAATGGTACGTTGATGGGAAAATCCCATCTAAATGGATCGCCCTTGTCGTTATGAGCTTCAGGGGTGGGCAGATTGCAGGGGATGAATACAATGATTGCGATCAAAAAATGTGACGCAATTCCTATAAGATACCTATCAAGTATTGAGAAGGAGGTTGGCAACATAAAATGAAATAGACGCTCATCAGTGTTGTTATCGTGCCGTCTATGTTAGCTGCCTGAAATTGAGAAAAAACGGTTAGTAATGCGACCCTATGGGGCACTTATCGGGCTACTATTCTTGATTTTGTGATGGGAAGGCTGCTGCCCAAGACAATCCATATCCTGATGGAAGGGGCACCTGAAAATATCTCCATTGAGGCAGTGATCAATGTCGTGAAGCATGTGAAAGGCGAATCAAATGTTAATCATGTTGATTAACGGCAGTGCCCCATTACAAATGTTCCACCAACCAATCAGGCGTGAACTGAATAAAGAACGTATTGAGCGAAGCAAGCTGACCGCTTACCAACAGCAGGCCAATCGCCACCAAAAAGCCACCGCTCACTTTTTGCACGATATGGGCGTGCCGATTGAGGCGGCGCAACTGCCCGGTGGCACGTGAAAATAGCAGCGCTGTTATCAGGAAGGGCAGTGCCAGGCCCGAGGCGTAGATCAGCGTATAGAGCACCCCTTGTGAGGGTTGACTAGCGGCCATGGTCATCACTGTGCCCAGCAGTGGCCCTATACAGGGTGTCCAGCCTGCACCGAAGGCCATACCGATCAATCCCGAGCGGGTGTAGCCTGGTGCCATGTTATGCCCGGCCTGTAGTTGTTTGGTCATATTTAAAAACGGGATGTTGATCCATCCCAGGGTATGAACACCGAAGATGATCACCAACACACCTCCAGCCTGGGCGATGAGATCGTTATAGTGGTACAGCGCGTTACCGAGCAGTGTCGCCGGCAGGCCGAACAGCAGTACGAATATCAAGGTGAATCCACCAACAAAAAACAGGGCATGGCTGAATACATGCCAGCGGCCAACGCGCTCCTCCTCATTCTGCTCTTCCAGTGAGCTGCCTGACAGGTAACTGAGGTAGACCGGTACTAAGGGTAGAACGCACGGTGAGAAAAACGATAAGGCACCGGCGAAAAGGGCCAGGGGGATGGTGATATCGGCTGGACTCATCTGAATTCATTTCCTTTGGCTTATTGGTCTTTGGATAGCGATGTCTGTTGATATCGTTGGATGAATGATATAACATTTTCGAAAATATCGAAATGAATGGCGAATTTATGAAAAAAGTATCTCCTCTAGTCAGTCAGGACGAAGTCTGCAAAGTCCCGTGTTTTGACCAGGACAAAGTGGCTGCGGTTAAGGCTCGATTGGCCGAAGATGAGGAGCGTCTGCCGCAACTGGCGGAGTTCTACAAACTCCTGGGAAATCCTAGACGCTTGAAGATTCTGCTGGCCCTGGCGGAGGGAGAACTATGTGTTTGTGATATCGCCCATGTTTTGGGGCTGGGCGTCGCGGCTACTTCTCATCAATTGAAGTTGCTGCGCGATCAGGGTTGGCTGGGCAAACGGGATGACGGCAAGATGGTCTATTATCACCTCAAAGTGGATGACCTGTTGAAAGCACTGCAGGGTGACCTAGCGATGATGGAAAAGCGCCTCGGCTGATCTTTGTTTTGTCTAAACATTTCGATGTTTTCGATAATGACGATATGTAAGGAAAGTCCTTTTGAGAGGCGAATATGGATAGCACCGAATAAACATCTTCCACGGCTTGGCTGCTGTTGGGCTTGGCGGTCTGTCTCGAAATTGCCGGTGTATTGGGTCTGCGCTTCAGTGCGGGTTTCACCTTGTTGCTGCCCACCGTACTTGCACTGCTTGCTTTTACGCTGGCGCTCTACCTTGTCAGTCATGTGATGAAAACATTGCCAGTCAGCGTGGCTTATCCCGTATGGGCAGGCGGTGGAACGGCGGGGGTCGCTTTTTTAGGGGTTCTGGTTTTGGGCGAAGCAATCAGCGCAATAAAAATCGTGGGCGTTCTTTTGGTCATCGGTGGCGTCATTCTGGTGAATATGACCTCCGATAAGAAATCAGGGTGTTGATGTATGGGTGGCCTGATTGAAACTTCATACGCGTGGCTACTGGTTGGGTTGGCGGTCATCGCTGAAATCACCGCCGCACTCGCCTTGCGTTTCAGCAACGGCTTGGTGAAGCCGTTGCCAGCGGTTTTGGCGCTCGCTGCGTTTGGATCGGCGTTTTATCTTGTCAGCCTAGCCCTGGTCAATTTACCGGTCAGCACCGTCTATCCGGTCTGGGCCGGTGGCGGCACGGCGGGTGTAGCACTGCTGGGCATACTCATGCTGAAGGAACGGGCGGGCCTTTGGAAAGGGATTGGCGTCATGTTGATCGTGCTGGGGATTGTTATGTTGAATCTCGCAGCGGGAGGGCATGGGGCATGACGGAATCACCCTCAACATTGAACCGGATCGAAGAGGAACTTCGTCAGGCCATGGCGGCAAAAAAGTGTTGGCGCTGTGGTTGCTTTCAGGACACCATCGATACGTTACAAGACTCAGCGGTTATCCAGGCCGATTTGGCTTCACTGCTGAAAGAGGCCCGCACGCTGTTCGAACCGAAGCGCTACGACTGCCTGGGCTGTGAGGTGTGTTGGCCTGCCGTGGCGCAGAATCTGGCGGCCGAACTCGATCCGGCCGTCGCCGAGGGTGGTCATTGCGCCACCGAAGCACCTGAACTGCGCGAAGGCTGGCCGCCGCTGCCTGGAGATTATCAGGTGGTGCGGATGCAGGCCCCTGTCGCTGTTTGCACCTTGAACTCCGACCATCTGGTTGCCGAGCTGGTGGCCAGCGGTGTCGAGGATCTATCGCTGGTCGGCACGCTGCACACGGAAAATCTCGGCATTGAACACCTCATCCGCAACACGCTTGCCAATCCACACATCCGTTTTCTTGTGCTTTGTGGTGAAGATACGCAAAAGGCCATCGGCCATCTGCCCGGCCAGTCACTAATCAGCCTGTTCCATCACGGTGTGAATGAGAAAATGCGTATCATCGGGGCCAACGGGAAGCGGCCACTGCTTAAAAATCTGGATGTCAAACATGTCGAGGCCTTTCGGCGGCAGGTACAGCTCGTGGAGTGTATCGGCAAAACCGACATTCCCACTGTATTGAAAAAAATCTCGGAAGCGTCGGCCAACAATCCCGGCCCCTTTGCCGGAGCGCCCGAGGATATCTTGCCCATTCCAATCGAGGCTGCAGCAGCGCCAACGAAGCTGACGCTCGATCCCGCGGGCTATTTTGTGGTTTACCCCGACCGGCGTGCCAATCAACTGATGCTGGAGCATTACACCAATCAGGGTGTGTTGGATCGGATGTTCGCCGCACAGTCCCCCGCAGCGCTTTATGTCACGGTGATCAACGAGGGGCTGATTAGCCGCCTGGATCACGCAGCCTATCTGGGCCGCGAACTGGCGCGGGCGGAACAGGCGCTGAAAGGCGGAGAAAAGTATGTGCAGGATCAAGCGCCCGGTGAGATTGAGCAGGCAAGCCTTCAAACCTGTTCATCGGGCTGCGGCTGTCGTTAAAAAGCAATAGGAAGCTGAGTTAATGAGAACAGCAGGCATAGTGGTCATCGCGGTGTTGCTCGGTGTGTTAGGCATCAAGCTATGGCCGACAGCGAGCGAAACCCAAATCGCACAGATCACGTCACCCGATGGTCCGGCCATTGTCCTGATTCGTGGTGACAATAGCCCCAGTTGCCAGGCAATTCATCGTTTGGTTGAGCAAGCCGAGCAGCGTTATCAGGGGCGCATCGAGGTGATTCAGACCGACTGGAGCCCGGATAACCCGCTGATCGAACGTTATCAGATACGCTTTCTGCCCGCTGTCGTATTCATCGACAGTCAAGGTAACGAACGGGGCAAAATTGTCGGTGAAAGCCAGGCAGTGCAGGAGCAGCTTGCACAGGCCCTGGCACAGGCCGAACAACTGTTGTTGAAGTAAGCATTGTGGATGCCTTTGCCGCCTGGTTGTCACCGTATCTGGCCAATGGCTCATTGCTGGCACTGCCGTTAGTGGTGGCCGGTGGATTGCTGACAGCTTTCAATCCTTGTTGCCTGCCCATGTACCCGGCGGTGTTCGGCTTCATGGGGTGCAGCTGCTGTCAAACAACGGTGGCTAATGATAAAACCGGGCAAATACCGGCTGGTGTCATCCAGACGCGTATTGCGTTAGTGTTTGTCCTCGGCATGGCAGCAGCAACGGCCGTCATGGGTCTGCTCACTGCGGGCCTGGGCTGGGTGTTTGGTCGCTTTGATCCGCTATTTCAGATGCTGCTGGCGCTGGTGCCCATCTTTATGGGGCTCTCTATGCTCGGCCTGTTTCCATTGCGTCTACCCGTCTGGCATAGCCAAAGGCTACATGACATCGACGCCAATCAACTCCCGCATGCACTCACCGCCTTCGGTGCCGGTTTCCTCTTCTCGCTGGCCATTGCGCCCTGTGCCACCCCCATCTTGCTCGGCATCCTCACTCTGGTCGCCATGCAGGGTGATCTGGTTTGGGGCGGCCTGTTGATGTTCATTTACGGGCTGGGCACTGGACTGCCGCTGCTGTTAATCGGGCATGGTTACGAACGCCTACAACCGTGGCTAGCCACACCCCGCCGTCAGCGGGGCTTGCGAACGATCTCCGGGCTGTTGCTGCTGGGCGTGGGTGTGTATGTTTTATGGTCAGCCTAATGTTCAGATTTCGGTTTGGTGTCATGGCTTGTCTCCCCGGATGTCTTTTTTCATCTGTTCGAAGGTATCCCGGTCGATCTCGCCGCTGGTATAACGCTTTTTTAGAATATCCAGCGACGATTCCTGTTGTCCTTGACCGCGATCGCGCAACCAGCTGACGATGAAAACCACTCCGGCAATCACCAGAATCCAAAACAGAAGGGGAAAAAACCACATCCCGCCCATCCACCAACCGCCGTGGTCGTAATTCATCATGTCCATCATTAAGGTTCTCCTTCGACAAGGCTTGATAGAGATCAATAGTTGCATTATAGTGCAACTATGCATTCAATTACTATTCAACCCGAAAAGATTTTTCAGTCGCTGGCCGACGAGACCCGGCTGCGGATCATCCGTTTGATGGTGGCGACCGCTGAAGAGTCATGCCTGTGTGAGCTGGTGGATAGCCTGCTGGAGCCGTCATACAAACTTTCCCGTCACTTGAAGATTCTGCGTCAGGCGGGGCTGCTGTCATCTTAAAAAGAGTGGCGTTGGGTCTATCACCGGTTGGTGTTGGAACCGTCCTACCTGGAGACGCTATACGCCACTGTAAGGGCGTTGCCTGACCCGGAAGGCATCTACAACGCTGACTTAAAACGTTTCCGCGAACGCCTTTGCCTGCGCGAAGGCGGCCGTTGCCGGGTCGGTATCCAGTCTGACGAATTCAAGACAGAGGAAGCGCGCTGATGGCCTGCCCGAGTTGCACGGCAGTCGCCGAAGGCAAACCCATGCCACCACCCTGGCGCAATCCCCAGGTGGTGACTTCGGCGCTCTCCGGTCTGTTGTTGGTCATTGGTTTTTTCGGTGCCAAGCTGGGGTTGCCGCCGCTGCCCGAGACCGGCCTCTATATTTTGGCGGTAATCATCGGCGGCTGGTTTTTCGGTCGCGAGGCGATCGAGGAACTGGTTAAGGAACGGGCGATTGGCATCGAGCTGTTGATGAGCGTGGCGGCCGTGGTTGCCGGGCTCATGGGCCAGTGGGCGGAGGCCGCCATGCTAGTGTTCCTCTATTCCATCTCCGAGGCGGCCGAGGGTTACACGGAGGAGCGTACCCGTCACGCCATTCGCGCGCTGATGGATCTGGCCCCCAAAACCGCTTTGGTGGTGCGCGACGGCAATGAGATGCGCATTCCAGTGGAAGCGCTCCGGGTCGGCGATGTGTTTATTGTCCATCCCGGTGAGGCGGTAGCAACCGACGGCGAGATCATCGACGGCCGCTCCAGTCTCAACCAGGCCCCGGTCACCGGCGAATCCGTACCGGTGGAAAAAGTGATGGGCGATACCGTGTTCGCCGCGACACTCAATGGCGAAGGCGCGCTCACCGTGCGGGTCACAAAGACCATAGCCGATAATACCCTGGCGCGCATCATCCAACTGGTGGAGGAGGCCCAGGCCAGCAAGGGTAAGAGCCAGCGCTTTATCGAGCGCTTCGGTAAACGCTACAGCCCGGCGGTGCTGGGGGTGGGCATCCTGCTCGCACTCGTTCCGGGATTGCTCGGCATGGGATGGGAAGAATGGCTCACCCGTGCCACCGTCTTCATCGTCGCCGCCGCGCCCTGCGCCCTGGTCATCTCCATTCCGATCACGCTGGTAGCGGCCATCGGCACCGCCGGGCGTAACGGCATCCTCATAAAAGGCGGAGTACACCTGGAGAATCTGGCCAAGGTCCGCGTCGTGGCTCTGGATAAGACCGGCACCCTGACTGTTGGCCGGCCCCAAGTCACAGACATTGTGCCTTTGACCGGACACACTGAAACCGGCGTGCTTTCAGTAGCGGCGGCACTGGAGCTGCGTTCCCAACACCCCCTCGCTCGTGCCATCCTCGACCGGGCCGAAAGCGAAGGACTCAGGCCACAAGCGGCGGAAGATTTTACTTCACTCACGGGTGCCGGGGCGAAGGGCAGGATCGACGATGAAACGGTCTATATTGGTAGTCCCAGGTTGTTCGCGGACTTTGATGCCGACCTCGATAGCGCTAAGGGACGGATAGAATCCTTGCAGTGTGAAGGCAAGACGGTGGTGCTGGTGGGTACGAAAACGGCCGTTTACGGCCTTGTCGCCATCGCCGACCCGTTACGGCCCGAGGCCCGCGAGGCCATCGCCGGACTCAAGCGTGCCGGTATTCACAAAGTCATCATGTTGACCGGTGACAATCCCCTGGCCGCCCAAGCCATCGCCCAACAGGCGGGTATCGACGAGGCGTTTGCCGAACTCAAACCGGAGGACAAGACAGACAAGGTAAAAGCGTTGGATAAACAGTACGGCCGGGTGGTCATGGTCGGCGACGGCGTCAACGACGCCCCGGCCCTGGCTGCGGCCCACGTCGGTATCGCCATGGGTGCGGCAGGCACCGACGTGGCCCTGGAAACGGCAGATGTGGCGCTAATGGCCGACGATCTCTCAAGGTTGCCGTATCTCGTTAGCTTCAGCCACCGCAACTGGAGTGTGATCCGCCAGAACCTGGCACTGTCCGTGGTGGTCATCGGCACTCTGATCGTCGGCGCAGTGGCCGGGACGTTTTCGTTGCCGGTTGCAGTCATCGCCCACGAAGTGAGCGAATTCGTGGTCATCGCCAGTGGTTTGCGGATGCTGAAGGCCTAGCACGTGAATACAAGACCGACATCGGGATACTACCGCGAGGCGTGCAACCGGCTCGCGCTCTGCTACGATCCACTGATGCGCCTTCTGGGCCGGGCCGTCGGTGGAGAGCATCAGGTGCGCCGAGACATGGTCGAGCAGGCGGGTCTGAGTCCGGGTGAGCGAGTGCTGGATGTGGGGTGCGGGACGGGGACGCTCGCCGTTCTGATGGCACAAAAGGTCGGCACGTCGGGAGAGATTGTCGGGATCGATCTATCGTCCCGGATGATCGAACGGGCACGGCGCAAGGCGCTGTTGCCGCAACTGAAGTTTTATCAACAGAACATCGAAGCCATTAACTTTCCCGATGGTTATTTCGATGCAGTGACGGCGACTTATGTGCTGCACGAGATGTCTCGTGCCGCCCGCTGCAATACCTTGCGCGAGATGCGCCGGGTGCTCAAGCCCGGCGGACGCCTGCTGGTGGTGGATATTTACCGGCCTGGTGGCAAGTTCCGCTATGCCGTGTTTCGACTGTTGATGTTGCTCGAGAATCCCACGGCCTGGGATTTTTTGGATCACGGTCTGTTAAACGAACTCGGGGAAGCGGGTTTCGAGAACATTCGCCAGTCATTCATTGTCCATGATTTAGTCCCTGCGACGTTGGCAGTCAATCCTTTGCCGGCCCAGAAGGTTGGGGATGGCACTGACGTACAACAACATGATTAGGAGAAACACTATGGAAGAGATCAAATACGGCTTCGGCAAAACTGTCCCCATGGATTTTGAGCGCGCTATCGACGAGGTGACCGAGGCGCTCAAGGCAGAAGGCTTCGGTGTACTCACCGATATTGATGTGCAAGCGACCCTGAAAAAAAAGCTTGATGAAGAGATGCCGCCGTATCGCATTCTCGGTGCCTGCAACCCTCCCCTGGCCCACAAGGCCATTACCAATGAACCTTCCATCGGGCTGCTACTGCCCTGTAACGTGCTCGTTCGTCAGGAAGAGAATGGAACAGTGTATGTTGAATTCATGGACCCGGCGGCGGTGTTGAGTCTGGTGGGCAATCCCGCCGTTGGTGAACTAGCCGGTGAAGTGAAATCCCGTCTTGAGCGGGTGATGGCGGCGCTGTAAGGCTGTTTTTATGATGCGTCGAATCATTGCCCACCTGCTGATTTTTTCCGTGCTCGTCACCAATGTGGCGTGGGCAGTGGACGATTGCTTTTCGCCTTATGGTAGCGATGATTCTACGTTGGTCCAGTCGGGCGATCTGTCCGACGATAACCTCAACGATGGCGTGTGTGACGAGTTTTGTGCCGGTTGGCTTCATCTTGTCGCCATTGCCCCTGAAACCAAGTTCAACTATCCCACAGTCGCTCGCCAGGACGTGGTGCGGACAAACCTTTCTTATCACTCCCTAGACCAAACTCCCCCCTTTCGACCTCCCCAAATCTGAGTGCTTGCACGGGGTGTTATAGGCCCCTTTTAGTTTTGTTGTAACTGTATTCCATGCAAGGACTCACTGATGAGAAAACGATTATTCACGCCAGCCGCGCTGCTCGGCTGCCTATTAATATTGACCTTTGAGACGGTAAGTGCGACCGATCAATCGACGTTGACGGCCTTGGTTCGTACTGTACTTGATGATAACCCACGTGTGCTGGCAGCCCGCTCCGCCGTGGACGTGACCCAGGCGCGTGAAAGCGCCGCCGACCGGCCGCTCTACAACCCGGACCTCGATATTGATTATGAGGACGCGAGTAGCGTCACCAAGACCCTGGGGCTCAGCCAGTCCATTGACTGGGGTGACAAACGGGGCGCCCGCGCCCGGGTGGCGACGTTTGAGCGTGAGCGTGCGGTTGCCGAATTGGCGGGCATCCGCCAGGAACTGGCTGCGGAACTGCTGAAGGCATTGGCGGATTACCACGCGGCGGCCGAGCTTGTGAGCCTGGCCGAGCAGCGCAGCAACCTGATGAAGCGTTTTTTGGAACTGACCCAGCAGCGGCAACAGGCGGGCGATCTCGGCCAGGTCGCATTGGACTTGGTCAGGCTGGCCTACACCGAAGCCAATCTGCAACGGGTCCGGCTCGTGGGTGCTCAAGCGCAAGCGGAACAGGCACTGCAGGCCATCACCGATGAACCGCAAAGCGGTTGGCCGGTCTTGCCCGCGATTCCCTCGTCATTGTCGTTTGATCCCGCGAATATCGACGCGTTGCTCGAACGGTTACCTGCGCTGCGGGCAGCCCGTGCGCAAATCACCCAGGCCCGTGCGGCGGTGGACCTGAGTCGCCGTGAGCGCAAGGCCGATCCCACCATTGGCCTGCGCGGTGGCCGCGAGGGGTCGGCCAACCTGGTCGGCGTGAGCCTTTCCATTCCACTATTTGTGCGGAATAGCTTCAGCGCCGAGGTGGATGCCGCCAACGCCCAGGCGATCCAGCGTGAGCAGAGCGCCCATAACCTCTATCGCATCAGCCGTGCCCGCTTGATCGCCACCGCCCAACGTTTCGAACTGGAGCGTCAGGCCTGGAGCGATTGGCTACAAACCGGACAGACCAGTCTGGAGAGCCAGGCCCAACTGTTGGAACGCCTGTGGCGGGTGGGGGAACTCAGCACTGCGGACTATCTGGTGCAAGTCAAACAGACCCTGGACACCCGTACCGCCGCCGTCGAACTGCACGGCAGTCTGTGGCAGGCCTGGTTTCAATGGCTCGCCGCCAGTGGCCAAACCGAATCCTGGTTGGGGTTGAAAAATTAATCCCTTGCCCAACGAATATTTTTGGAGAAAACGAATCATGAATAAGTTATTGAACCGCTTCCTCATTCTCTGCCTGCTGGGCACCGCCCCGGCTTTTGCTGAAGAAGAACACGAGGAGGAAGAAGGCGGCATTCCACCCATGACGGTGGAGCAGCGTCAGGCACTGGGTATTTTGACTCAGGTGGTGGGCACCCGGGTGATGGCCGATGAGGTGGTGGTCCCCGGTGAGGTGACGGTCAACCGCTATCACACCACGGAAGTGACGCCGCGTATCAGCGCCCAGATCACCCAACGTCATGCCCGCATGGGGCAGCAGGTGAAAAAAGGCCAAAAGCTGGTCACCCTCTCCAGCGTCGCGATGGCCGAGGCCCAGGGGCAGCTATTGATCGCCGACAAGGAGTGGCAACGGGTGCAGAAACTGGGACGCAAAGTGGTGTCGGAAAAACGCTTTGTCGCCGCCCAGGTCGAGCGTCAACAAGCCTATGCCAAGGTGCTTGCCTTTGGCATGACCGAAGCACAGGTAAAGGCGCTGTTGAAACAGGGGGATGTCGCCAGGGCCACAGGGGCGTTTGATCTGCTCAGCCCGCAGAACGGCACGGTGCTCAGTGATGACTTTGTCATTGGCCGCGTGGTGGAGCCGGGTACGGTGCTGATGGAGATCAGCGACGAATCTCACCTCTGGGTGGAGGCGCAACTGGCGCCAGAGGTGGCGACCGCTATCAAAGTCGGCACCCCCGCCCGCGTCAGCAGCGACGAGCGCCAGTGGATCAGCGGCAAGGTGGTGCAGATTCATCGCCGCATGGACGAGACGACCCGCACCCTGGCGGTGCGGATCGAGCTGGATTCAAACGAGGGTGGTCTGCGTCCCGGCCAGTTCGTCAAGAGCGCCATTCAGATCACCGCCGGTGCGCCGGTGCTCGCCGTGCCCAAGGAGGCGGTGTTGCTGCTTCAGGGCGATTACGTCGTGTTCAAACCGGAAGGCGAGGAGGTTCACCCTGTCTCCGTAGAGCGTGGCGTGACACGGGGCAATTGGACCGAGATTAAGGCGGGTTTGGCACGAGGCGATGAGATCGTCATCCAGGGCGCTTACGTGCTCAAGTCGATGTTGCTGAAATCGATGATCGGCGACGCGGATTAAGGAGCAGAGACCATGTTAAATAACCTAGTTGAAGCGTCCCTGCGCTATAAATTTCTGGTGATTGTCAGTTTCGCCGTGGTGGCTTTTCTCGGCTGGCGGGCGGTGATTACTGTGCCCATCGACGCCTTTCCCGATGTCACCCCGGTACAGGTCAACATCTACACCGAGGCGGCCGGTCTGGCGGCGGAAGATGTGGAAGAGCTGCTCACCTTTCCGGTGGAATCCGGCATGGCGGGGCTGCCCGGCGTGCAGGAGATCCGTTCGGTGAGCCTGTTCGGGCTCTCCTACGTGTCGGTCTATTTTGAAGACAGTCTCGACATCTATTTTGCTCGGCGGCTGGTGATGGAGCGCCTGCAAGAGGTGGGTGACCGTCTGCCCGAGGGCTACGGCAAACCCGAGATGGGCCCCAATACCTCGGGCCTGGGGCAGGTCTTCTGGTACACCGTCGAGCGCGCCGACAAGGCGTTGAAAGAAGATGTCAGCAACATGGATCTGCGCAGTCTGCAGGACTGGCAGGTGCGATTGATGTTGCGCACTGCACCGGGCGTGGACGATGTCATGTCCTGGGGTGGCCAGGAGCGGCAGTTTCAGGTGGTCATCGATCCGCTACGGTTGATCGAATACGACCTTAGTTTCCGCGAAGTGATGGAGGTGATCGAGCGCAACAACGGCCAGGTGGGCGGACAGTACATCAACCAGGGCAAGGAGCAGTACCTCGTGCGCGGCCTGGGTCTGGTGGAGAACGAGACCGACATCGGCAACATCGTCGTCAAGGTGGAAGACGGCACCCCGGTCTATCTGCGTGACGTGGCGGATATCGCCCAGCAACCGGCGCTGCGCTTCGGTGCGGTGACCCGCGACGGTGAAGAGGTGGTGCTGGGCATGGCCCTGGCGCGCATCGGCGAGAACGCCAAAAACGTGGTGGATGCGGTGAAGGAGAAGTTTGCCACGGTTGAGTCCGCCTTGCCGGAGGGGGTTGCGTTGCGACCCGTTTATGAGCGTACCGATCTGGTGGATAAAGCGGTCAACACCGCCGTTAAGGCCCTGGTGGAAGGTTCCATTCTGGTGGCGATTATCCTGTTTCTCTTTCTCGGGGAGATTCGTTCCGCCGTCGTTGTCATTTCTGCGCTACCCTTGGCGATGCTGATCGCCTTCATCTTCATGGGCGAAATGGGCTTGTCGGCCAATCTGATGTCGCTGGCGGGGCTGGCCATCGGTATCGGTATGATGATCGACGGGGCCATCGTCATGACCGAAAACGCCTTTCGCATCATGGCCGAGTGGCGCGAGAAAGGGGAGAAGGTCAATAAAAATGCAGCAGTATTGGCTGCCGCCAAAGAGGTGGCGAATCCCATCGCCTTTGCCATCCTGATTATTATCGTGGTGTTCATGCCGCTGTTCAGTCTCGAAGGGCTGGAGGGCAAGCTGTTCAAACCCATGGCGTTTAATATCAGCTTCGCCATGGCCGGTTCGCTACTGTTGACACTGACGATCATTCCGGTGCTGGCGGTGCTGATCCTCAAGCCCAAAGAGGAGCGCGATACCCTGCTGGTGCGCTGGTTGAAGCGCGCCTACCTGCCGACGCTGGCCTGGTCATTGGCGCACAAAAAAACCGTGGTCGGTGCGGCGGTAGCGCTGTTGATCGGGGCGCTGGCGCTGTTCCCGTTACTGGGCAAGGAGTTTATGCCACAGTTGCAGGAGGGTTCCATCATGTGGCGGGTGGTCTCCATACCGTCCACTTCGCTGGAGCAGTCCATTGACATTTCCAAGGAGGTGTCAAAGGTGCTCACCGCCTTTCCCGAGGTGAAGACCACCATCGCCATGATCGGCCGCGCCGAGAAGGGTGAGACCGCCGATGTGAACTACATGGAGATCTACACCGAGCTGAATTCCCATGACGAATGGCCCGATGCCAAGCGGGAGATGCCTGACCTGGTGGACGAGATGCGGGAGAAACTGGAGGAAGCGGTGCCGACAGCGGTGATCAGCTTTACCCAGCCGATACAAATGCGGGTGGAAGAGCTGATCTCCGGCGTGCGCGCCACCCTGGCGGCCAAGCTCTATGGCCAGGATTTGAAGGAGTTAGACCGCATCAGCCAGCAGGTCAAGAACGCCATCTCACAGGTGGAGGGTGTGGCCGATCTGTCGCTGGAAGCCAATCTGGGCAAGCCGCAGATTCGCATCAAGGTTGATCGCGAGCAACTGGCGCGCTACGGCATGAACGCCGACGAGGTATTGACCGTGGTGCGTACCGGCATCGGCAACGAACCGGTCTCGACTCTGATCGATGGCGTCAAGCGTTTCGATATCACTGTGCGTCTTGACGATCAGGCCAAACAGTCAGTGGATGCGATTCGCAACATTCCGCTGCGCAGTAGTGACGGTGCCATCGTGCCACTGCACAAGGTGGCCGATGTCTCGGTGACGGAGGGTTACTCTTTCATCCGCCGTGAGCAGTTGCAGCGCTATGCCGTGATTCAGATGGACGTGCGTGGCCGCGATGTGGACAGCTTCGTCCAGGATGCGGAGGCCGCGATTGAGTCGCAGGTCGACATGCCGCCGGGCTACTGGATCGAGTGGGGCGGTGCGTTTGAGAATCAACAGCGCGCCTTGACGCGATTGTCGATTATCGTGCCGTTGACGATCTTCTTCATCTTCGTGCTGTTGTATACCGCCTTTAACTCGATCAAGTATGCAACGCTGATCATTGCCAACGTCCCCTTCGCCACCATCGGCGGCATCGTTTCGCTGTTCATCAGCGGCCAATACCTGTCGGTGCCCTCGGCCATCGGTTTTATTGCCGTGTTCGGTGTGGCCATGCTCAACGGCATCGTGTTGGTGAGCTTTCTCAATGAGCTGCGGGAGAAGGGCCTGACTGTGTACGACGCTGTACGCAAAGGCGCGGAGATGCGATTGCGGCCGGTGATGATGACCGCCAGCGTCGCCATTCTCGGCCTGGTGCCCATGCTGCTTTCTAGTGGTGTCGGCTCTGAAACCCAGCGGCCTCTGGCGGCTGTGGTGGTCGGCGGCCTGATCACCTCCACCCTGTTAACGCTCATATTACTGCCGGTGATTTATGAGTGGATGGAGACACGCAAACAGAAGTAGTTGAACGTGTTCCCTCAAGTGATGGGGGAGCACAGTTTCCCGAAATTATCAGGAGAACCATCATGAAAGAGATCAAAGCCTTTATCCATCGCAACTGTATTGCCGATGTTGTCCACGCCCTCAAGGGGGCCGGTTTTCGTAACCTCTCCATCGTCGATGTCAAGGGTACGCTCAAGGCCTTGGACAACAAGGAGCAGGACTATTCCGTAGAATTAGGCACCGCAATTATTACCGAGATAAAACTGGAATTGGTGTGCGAGGAACAATGCGCGGATGATGCGATCCGATTAATTCGTGACCACGCGCGAACTGGCCAGGAAGATGCTGGGTGGATTTATGTCATCGAGATCGACAAGGCGATCCGGATTGAAGGAATGGCTGAGGGGCAATCGGATGACGGGTAAGCAAGGCCAAGAAACAAGGGGAAAATTGTTGTAATGGTGTCGAGAAGTAAAGTCTGGACCTGGATCATGATCAGTATCTGCCTCATCGCCGTCGTCGGAGGCGGTGCATGGTGGTGGATAAACTCACAACCCGAGCCTATCCCCCAGCATCTCCGGGGCATGGGCGGTGATTTTACCCTGCAATCGGCGGATGGGCCGGTGGCGTTGGAGGATTTTCGCGGCAAGGTGGTGCTGGTTTATTTCGGCTACACCAACTGCCCCGATGCCTGCCCGCTGACAATGGCTAATTGGGGACGGGCCTTTAACCAGTTGACTGAGGAAGAGCAATCGCGGGTGAGGGGTTTGCTGGTCAGTATTGATCCCGAACGCGATAGCCTGGAAGCACTCAAGGAGTATACGACCTACTTTCATCCCAATATCATCGGTGTTACGGGTAGCGAAGAGGAGTTACGAAAAATTGTTTCACGCTATCGTTCGGATTTCGAGATCGAGCATGAAGGCAATAGCGAAAATTACACTATGGCTCATATGTCGTTTGTTTACGTCATCGATCCTCAAGGTAAGCTGCGCGATCTTCTCGCTCACGAAAGTTTGCCGGAAGAGATTGTGAAGAGTCTTCGTAATGCGCTGAAGGTGAGGTTATGAAATATCTATTGATCATCTTGGGGATGTTGCTTGGTACACTGCCCATTACTTTCGTTCATGCCGATGATGTAGAGGCAATGGCCGTCCAGGTTACCCATGCTTACGTGAATAGTATGCCCCCGGTTGTGAAGGTGACAGCCGGGTTTTTTGAATTGAGAAATAGCGGTAGTGCAACGATTACGCTGACAGGTATTAGCAGTCCGCAAGCGGAAAAGGTCGAACTTCACCGGTCTGCCAGCGTGGATGGAAGAATGACCATGCGCCAGCTAATATCCCTGGATATTGCGCCCGGTGAAAAAATTAAACTCGAACCGGGTGGCATGCACTTGATGTTGTGGGGACTGGATCGATCGCTTCGCCCCGGTAACTTTGTACGGCTCACCCTGCATTTTTCCAATGGGCAGAGGAAGATTTTTCCGGCTGAGCTGCGGGACGTGCGTGATGAGAGTTCCCGCCACCATGGGCACTGAGAGCTACTTTGATGATGGATAAAAAAACCGCCAAACGTTTTATCGTTTGGCGGTATAGTCGAACACTCCTGTCTAGTTGAGTAATTGTTTAGCCAAGGCCACTTCGATCGAATCGCCATCCTGATTGAGGACGTCCAGCCCGGTGTCCGGCATATCACCTGACGTGGACTGGCTCACTGCGATCTTCTTGGCCATGAGCGACAGGCACGCCATTTGTGCCGAACCGCTGTAGCCGAGGAAGTAGACATCCACCGGTTCCTTTTGACCAATACGCCACGAGCGTCGTGCGGCCTGCTGTAACGTGTAGACGTTATAGCCACTCTGCATGAAGACGATGGTTGGAAAGTCCAGCAGATCCAGACCGGTTTTGACCAGTTCGGGGTTGGTGATAATCACATCCACACCACGCTCGACCTGATCGCAGATCCAGTCTTCCCGCCGGCTTGTCTCCACACTTGCCCGCAATATCGCTGCCTTGAGCCCTTCGGCCTCCAGCAGACCTTTGAGCCTGGCGGCGGTGTCACGGGTGCCGGTGTAGGTCGTATAGACCAACACACGGCGGCCACGGGCTTTTTCTTCCTTGCACAGGCGCACCATCTCCGATTCTTTCGGCGCCGGCTCGTCCCCGATGATCGTGGGTACGAATGCCAGCAGTTGCCGCGTCCTCGGATGCTTCACCACTTCCTCACGGAAACAGGTGTCGGGCCAGGCCAGTAGGCAGTTCAGCACGACACCCAGAAGACTGTTGTCTCCTGAACGCAGCGCCTCTTTTAGCGCGCTGGTGAGTTTGGTCTCCAGGTCCTGGTACCGTTCGGCCTGTACGTCCGCCATGGCCACTTCCGTGAAGTGCTCGCGGTAGGGCGGCAGGATGTTGTCGCCGATCTCCTTGAGTTTCAGGAAGGCCGTGAACGGCAGCACGTAGCGCGCCACACCCAGCGGGCCGAATCCCGGCGCCTTTTGTGTGCGGACGCTGATTTGCTTGCCACGTGCAGTACGATGACTTTTCTCTTCGGTCTCTTTATACTAGAGTTTAGAGTCTCAGAGGAGAAAAAGTAAAAATATTCACCCAATAACTTGACATAGCGGCAGTCTTCGCGCAGCCGCGCCTTGCATAGCTTTTTTTGTTTTTTAAAAAGGTATGCAAG
>Ga0114931_10002531_pt1 | contig 23233 bp, 20 predicted proteins | sample 2SBtaG_FD_89579 | JGI IMG/M metagenome (GOLD analysis project Ga0114931, IMG submission 89579) | Deep subsurface microbial communities from Kolumbo volcano to uncover new lineages of life (NeLLi) - 2SBTROV14_V59a metaG | ecosystem: Environmental > Aquatic > Marine > Volcanic | place: Kolumbo... | reverse complement strand
GTCGCTACGTCAGCATGGCCGAGCAGGATCTGCACGCTGCGCAGATCGGCCCCGCCGGCAAGCAGGTGGGTCGCAAAGGAGTGGCGGAGCTGGTGCGGGTGTACGCTGCCGCGGATGCCGGCGGCGCGCGCGTAGCGCCGCACCGCCTTCCAGAACGCCTGGCGCGTGAGCGCGCCGCCGCGTGGCGACAGGAACAGCACGTCATCCATTTCCCGGGCGCTGGTGCCGCGGCGCTCGGCGGCCTTGCGGGCCTGCGCCTGGCGCTGGACGAGGTAGGCGTCGAGGTGGGCGAGCGAGATCTCGCCGAGCGGAACCAGGCGGCGCTTGCCGCCCTTGCCGAACGCGGCAACCACGCCGCGTTGCGAGTCGACATCGCCGAGCTTCAGTCCGCAGAGCTCGCTCACGCGCAGCCCGGCGGCGTACGCAAGGCTGAGCATGGCGCGGTCGCGCAGGCCGCGCAGGCTGCTGGTGTCGGGCGTCTCGATCAGACGCACCATGTCGTGCTCGCTCAAGGCGTGCGGCAGGCGGCGCCCGAAGCGCGGTCTGGCGGACTGCGAGGTGGGATCGGCGGACAGCGCGCCTTCGCGCACGAGGAAGCGCATCAGGCCGCGAGCGGCGGAGAGGTGCCGGGCGGTGCTGCGGGCGCCGAGGCCGCTCTTGGCGAGGGAGCCGAGCCAGGCGCTGAGGAGGCCGGGGTCGAGGCCGTCGGGTCCGGACACGCCCCGGGCGTCGGCGAAGGCGACGAGCTTGGCGAGATCGCGGGCGTAGGCCTGGACGGTGTGGGGCGAGAGGGCGCGTTCGACGCGGAGGTGGTCGAGGAAGAGGTCGACGAGAGCGTCGAGGGTCACGGAATACAGGGTATCTGCGCAGCGGCGGGCAGGCCAGAATTGGGCGCGGCTGCGGCTCGCACCGCGTCGCGTCGCGTTCGCGGGTCCGGAGCTTCAGCCTGCCGCGACGAGCTCGCGCAGCAGCGCTTCCGGGTCGTCCTGGCGCATCAGCGTTTCGCCGACCAGCGCAGCGTCCGCTGGCGAGGCTGCCACGCGCGCCACGTCCGCTGGCGCTGCGATGCCCGAGAGGCGTACCCGCGTTACCGCGGCTGGCAGTGCCGCGAGCACGCGTGCGGCGCGCTCGGCGTCCATTTCCAGCGTGTCGAGATCGCGCGCATTGACGCCGACCAGATCGGCACCGGCGTCGAGGGCGCGTGCGGATTCGTCCTCGGTCACTGCTTCCACCAGCGGCACGAGCTGCCGCTCGCGCGCGGCGGCTATCATCGGAGCGAGCTCGGCTGGCGGAAGGCAGCGCACGATCACCAGCACGGCGTCTGCTCCGAACGCGCGCGCGGCGTCGAGCTGCACCTCGTCGATCACGAACTCCTTGCACAGGACGGGCAGCGCACAGGCAGCGCGGACCTCGGCGAGGTGCCCGTACGCACCGGCGAAGAACTGCCGGTCGCACAGCACGCTCACCATGCGCGCGCCGGCGCGTTCGTAGGCCGCGGCGCGCTCACCGACGGAGAGCCGCGTGGACAGCGCGCCGGCCGACGGCGAGCGGCGCTTGATCTCGGCGATCAGTCGCAGCGGTTGGCCCGCCGCGCGCGACAGATCCACAGCTCGCACGCCTTGGGGCGGGCTCGGTAGCGACCTGCTGCGGAGGCGGGTGACCTCCTGGCGTTTGACGGACAGGATGCGGTCGAGCACGGTCAGTCCGTTGGAGCGCGGTATTTCCTTGTCGTGGCGCGCCAGTTGTCGAGTGTGCGCTCTGCGGCACCGGTCTGGAGCGCTTCGCGCACCCGGTAGACTGCGGCACGCGGTGCGAGCTCTTCTGCGACGACCAGGGCTGCCGCTGCGTTGAGAACGAACGCGTCGGTGGCCGGGTGGGGCCGACCGGACAGCACCTCGCCGAGGATGCGTGCGTTGTGTTCGGCGTCTCCGCCGGCGACGGCTCCCTGGGCGCTCGGCTGGAGACCGAAATCCTCCGGCGCGACCTGGTGCTCGGTGAGCGAGCCGCCCGACAGCTCGGTGACGCGCGTCGCGCCGAAGGGGCTCACCTCGTCCAGGCCGTCCTCCCCTCGCACCACCCAGGCACGCTGGACGCCGAGCGTGCGGAGGGTCTCGGCCAGTACCGGACGCACGCTGTCGTCGTAGGCGCCGAGCAGCTGGTGCGTGGCGCGAGCCGGGTTCGCGAGTGGACCGAGCAGGTTGAAGATGGTGCGGATGCCGAGCTCCCGCCGGGCGACGCCGCCGTGACGCATTGCCGGGTGGTGCGCGGGCGCCATCAGGAACGCGATATTGGCCTCGCGGAGCACGTCGGCGGCGGCGTGCGGCGGCAGATCGAGCGGGATCCCCAGCGCCTCCAGCACGTCGGCGCTGCCGGCGCGGCTCGACACGGCGCGGTTGCCGTGCTTGGCGACCGGTATGCCCGTGGCGGCCACGATGATCGCGGCGCCGGTCGACAGATTCACCGTGCCGAGCCCGTCGCCGCCGGTGCCGCAGGTGTCGAGCACGCGCGACAGTCCGTGATCCACCCCCATCATGGCGGCGCGCATCGACTCCACCGCGGCGGCGATGACAGGGGCGGACTCGCCGCGCATGCGGAGCGCGACCGCGAAGCCGGCCACCTGCACCGGGGTCCAGCCGCCGGCCAGGATCGCGTCGAACACCCGGCGCACCGTTTCCGGCGAGATACCCGCCGGGCTGGACAGCTCGGCATAGACTCCGGAAAACCGCGGGGCTTCGTTCACGACGCCTCCAGCCAGTTCGAAAGCAGCTTCATCCCGTGCCCGGTCAGGATCGACTCGGGATGGAATTGCACGCCCTCCACGTCCAGGTTCCGGTGCCTCAGGCCCATGATCTCCCCGTCGCTGGTCCAGGCGCTGGTTTCCAGGCAGCCCGGCAGGCTCTCGCGCTCCACGATGAGCGAATGATAGCGCGTCGCCTCGAAGGGGCAGGGAAGCTCCTGAAAGACGCCGAGGCCGTCGTGCTCGATGGGCGAGGTCTTGCCGTGCATGAGCCGCGCCGCGCGCACGACGCGCCCGCCATACGCCTGCGCGATGGCCTGGTGCCCCAGACACACGCCCAGGAGCGGCACCTTGCCCGCCAGCGCGTCGATCGTGGCCAGCGTGATGCCGGCGTCGTCCGGCGTGCCCGGCCCAGGCGACAGCAGCACGCCGTCGGGTGCGGTCCCGGCGATGGCTTCGGGCGTCGTGCAATCGTTCAGGCGCACGTCGCAGCTCGCCCCGAGCGTCTCGAGATACTGCACGAGGTTATAGGTAAACGAGTCGTAGTTATCGACCACCACGACGCGCTTCTTCACGCCCCGGAGCGTGGCATCGGCCCTGGGCCCGGTCAATGCGACGCAGAAACTGGGGTCTCCGGCAGCAGCCCCGATACGATCGCGTCCATGCTCGACCGCCGCCACGCCTTCCGCAAGCCCATCGATATGTTCTTCAACAAGTTCCTCGATGGGCATCCGTATCTGTGCCGCTCGGTGGACCTGTCGCATGGCGGGCTTCTCGCCGTGACCTTTTCCGAGCCCCGCGCCGTCCGCGGTTCGTTCCCCCTCGAGCTCCGGCTGCCCGGTGACGAGGCGGAGAGCCTCTGGATCTGGGCGCGTGGGGTGTGGCGGCAGGGCACACGCCACGCGGTCGAGTTCGTGGGCCTCGACGCCGGCGACCGCGAGCGCCTCGACCGCTACCTCGTCAGCTGATCGTTTCCATCCCGCCCACCGCCGGCCGGAGTCCTCCGCCGGGGGCTCGCCGCCCCCGGACCCGCGACGCGATTCGCTTTGTTCGTGGGGGGGCTCGCCGCCGCTCGCCGGCATTTTCGTCGGCTAGTAGCCTTGTTCGCGGAAGAACTTCTCGATGCGGAGGTTCACGAGCTCCGGGTATTCGACGGCCGTGTAGTGCGTGGCGCCGCGCACGACGAGGATCTCCCCGCCCGGAACGCGCCGGGCCATCTGCTGGGCCAGCTGGCGCGGCGTGAAGGCGTCGCGGTCGCCGGTAATGACCAGCGTGGGCACCTCGATGCGTTCGAGCACGTCGGACGCATCGTGATCGCCGAGCGAGCGCAGGATGCGCATGTACACATCGAGGTCGAGCGTCGCAAACTCCTGCGCCAGCTCGCGGAACAGATCCTCGTCCAGCGTGTTGCCCGCCAGCCGGAGCCGCTTGAGCCATAGCACCGTCTCGGGCCAGCGGCTGGCACGCCTGAGCACCGCCGAGCCCACCTCGTGGAAGCGCCGGACCTGTTCGATAGCGGCGGGGATGAGCCGGGACGCCAACGGGACTGCCACCGTATGCAGCGGGCGGCCGAACGTGCCGTTGATGAGCACCAGGTGGCTTGCCCGTTCGGGGTGGCGGGCGTACAGCTCGAGCAGCACCTGTACACCCATGCTCCAACCGATGAACGCGGCGCGCTCGATGCCGGTGGCCTCGAGCACCCGCTCCAGGTCGTCGACGTGCGTCGGGACGTCGACTCGCGGCGGGTCGCCCGGCGGCCGGGACGAACCGTAGAGTCCGCGATAGTCCCAGCTCACGATCCGGTGGCGGCCCCGGAGGTACTCGATCTGGTGTCGCCAGGCCGTGACCGAGCCACCCAGACCATTGGCCAGAACGACCGGCAGGCCACTGCCACCGGTGTCGTGGTAGGCGAGGGTCGTACCGTCCGCCGTCTCCAGGGTGTGGGTCTCGAGCTCGGGGGGGGCCATGCGGAGCGTGGCATCCAAGCCCGTCACGGGCCGCGCGGCAAGCGCGGCGAGGCCCGGGCGGCCCAACCGACAGTGCGCCTCCGGGGTCGAAGCGGACCCGACCCGAAGATTCAATCTTGCCGGCTGGTTGTTCGACCGCTACTGTGCCGCCCAATCGCCGCGGTACGTCGCCGTTTCCCTGCGACGATCCCCGCAGACACGCTAGCTCGATGGCCGACGAAAAGAAGCCCAGAATCGATCTCAAGGCCCGCCTCGGGAAGAAGACCGTCACCACACCTGGTGGTCCTTCCATTCCGCCTCCGCTGGGGATCCCCAAGCCCAGCGGGGTTCCGCTGCCGCCATTCGGTTCGCAGAAGCCGGCGGCACCGAAGGTAGACGCGTCCGACCCCTACGCCGCCATCTCGGCGGATGCCGCGCCGACTCGTTCCGAGCCGCAGGCCATCAAGGTCGAGATGAGCGAGGAGGTGGTCGCCGCGCAGAAGAAGGGGCGCGCGCGCATCATCGTGCTCGCGGTTGCCGCGGCGGTCGTCGGCGGCGCCATCGGTTTCTCGATCGGCAGCGGCGTGGAGCGCGGCAAGGGCGCCGACAAGGCCATTGCCGGCGCGCAGACCCTGGTCAAGAAGGTCGACAAGGCCAACCAGCAGCTGGAAAGCCTCTCCGAGGTGCTGAAGTCCGCCAAGCAGAAGCTCGGGGACAACAAGTACCCGGAAGATGCGGTGAAAAAGCTCGGCGGCATAGACATTCCCTTCACGGGCACCGAGCTCGTCGGCATGGGTATCGGTCGCTTCAAGCCGGAAGTCGTGACGATGCTGGTCTCGTTCGCCAGCGGTGCCGCAGCGGCCAACGATCAGAAGGACAGGATCCGCAGCGTGCTGACCGGCGCCAAGCCGGCCATCACCGACTTCCTCTCGCAGAAGTCCAATCCCAAGGTGCGCTGGTCGGTGTACATGCAGACGGGCGCGTACGGTCCCTGGGCCGTGATGCAGCCGCTGCCGAAGCCGTTCCTTGTCAAGCAGGCCAAGAAGGACGCGGACGCCAAGAAGCCGTACAAGTGGCCCGAGAAGTTCGACATCAAGGACAGTGGCAAGACGTACCACCTGAAGCGCTACACCGGCGGCGATCCCTCGAAGGGTAGCGACCCGAAGATCATCCCGGTGGACCCGAGCTCGCAGGGCTCGGTGTGCCCGTCCGACGTGCTCATCAAGCTCCGGAGCGAGCTGGGCAAGATGCAGCAAACGCTGCAGGGCGACAAAACGCCCGGCCACGAGAAGCAGGGTCTGATCGACACCGGCAAGGCGCTGGTCGAGAAGCTCAAGGGCATCGGCGCGCCCTCGGGCTGATAACCCCGGCCGCTGGCGGATCAGCGCGGCACGCGGCCGAAGGCGACGCCGGAGTCGTCTGCCCGGATGTCGGTGTAGCCGCGCGCGAGCAGCGCGGTGCAACGCACGGCGAGGGACACGCTGGGCCTCGGGCGGCCTCCGATCAGGCCGAACAACCTGCGGCTGGCGGTGGGGCCCGCGCCCAGCGCTACCCAGCTGCCGGGAGCGAGCGTCGACGGGTCGGGCAGCTGCGCGGACAGCACCCTCAACAGACCGTCGCCGTGGTTGGCGCCCGGCTCGGGATGCAGAAAGAGCGCCGCGTGCTCGCCGGGTGCGAGCGGAACGCTGCCGTCGGTCCCCACCTCGCGACGCGTCATGCGGCGGTCATGCGCGAGGAGCGGGGCGACAGCGACTCCTTGGATGCGGAGCGTACGATCTCCACGCGCGCCACACACCGCTCGTCGGCTTCACGCACCAGGAAGTCGAGGCCGAGGGCCGACAGGCGGGCGCCGACGCGCGGGACGCGCCCGAGCCGGTCGACGATGAATCCGCCGAGCGAGTTGTAGTCGCCGTCTTCCGGGAACTCGGCCCCGAGGTAGTCGCTCAGATCGTCGATCGGCACGCTCGCGTCGACGAGCAGCCGGCCGTCGCCGAGATCCACGATGGGCGCCTCGTCCTCGTCGTGCTCGTCCTGGATGTCTCCGACGATCTCCTCGATCAGATCTTCCAGCGTCACGATGCCGGACATGCCGCCGAACTCGTCGAGCACGACGGCCATGTGCTGGCGCATGGCTCGCATTTCCTTGAGCACGCTGGAGGCCGACTGACCTTCCGGGACGTACACGACCGGGCCGCGCACGATGTCCACGAACGCGAGCTGCCCGAGGTCACCCGAGGCGAGATGGCTGATCAGATCCTTGACGTGCAGGATCCCGACCACGTTGTCGATGCGCTCGCGGAACACCGGGTAGCGGGAGTGGCCGTTCTCGACGACCAGCCGCAACAGCTCGTCCGTCGGAGTCTCGATGTCGAAGGCCGTGACGCGGGTACGCGGCACCATCAGCTCGCCGGCCGTCAGATCGCCGAAGTCGAGCACGTTGCGGATCATCTCCGACTGTTCGTGATCGAGCGAGCCGTTCAGCTCGCCTTCGTTGACGATGATCTCGACCTCGGTCTCGGTCATTCCCGGCGAGCTGGCCGGTCGCGCCAGGAGCCCGCCGAATATCCCGCCCAGCCACACGATGGGGGCCGCCAGCGGCGCCACGACCATCTCCAGCGGCCACAAGAGGCGTAGGAGCAGGGGCGCCGAGCGTTCGGCTGTGCGCGCCGCCATCACGCGGCCGATCTCGGCTGGGACGGCATACGCCAGGAGCGCGAGGAGCGCGGCCAGCTCCGGCAGCCAGCCGCCGAGCGAGTGCGGCAGGAGCTGGCCGATGAGCAACGCGCTCACCGCGATGCCGAGCACGCGCAGGACCAACCAGCGCGACTCGATCGCCTCGCCCCGCTCGAGGTAGCGCGCGATCGCCTGCCGCGAACGGCCCTCCAGCGCGTCGCGGAGCGCGGCCTTGCGAGCTCCCGACAGCGCGCTGAGCGCCGCGTTGGCTGCCGCGAAGACGGCGGCGCCCAGAGCGGGCAACAGCGCGACAGCGAGGTGGGTGGCTAGTGGTTCTGGTGGAGAAGCTGGGTCCAACGGTTTCTTTTTTCGGGTGCTGCGCGACACCCATCCCCCAGAGCAAATCTAGCGTTTCGTAGACCAGGCGCGCAACCCGCGCAGCAATGTGTCCGATGAGGGCCCGTGTCCAGTCCCGTGCATTCCGTCCCCGGCGCCTCGCGGAATCCGGCCAGAGCTCCCGCCTGTAGCCGGCCGTCTACCAGAAAGGGCAGTAATCACAGGAGCTTCTCCCACCTGCTCCGGGCCGGCGCCAGCGCTTGCATGGGATCCCGGCCGGTCGCCGGGAAGCCGTCCTGCCCGCGCGCGTCCGGCCAGTCCGCGGCGCACGCTGGCGGTGTTCACGCCCGGAGCCCCGGGAAAGACAGTGCATCCGTCGCCCCGCTGCCCCGCCCGCTGCACGAGGAGCGCGAGCACCGCGACGCCGCTCGCGGTCGGGATGGCGAGGGTTCGCACGCCGGCGGCCTGCTCGACCCGCTGACCCGCAGCTTCGCGCACGGCCAGCTACACATGGCTGCGGTGGCGTCTCCCCAGGCGGCGCTGCCGCCGAATCCGACGCTGGTGCATCTCGACCAGATGATGACGAAGCTGGTGCGCAAGGTGGCCTGGGGCGGCGACGGGCGGCGCGGCGCGGCCCGCATCGAGCTCGGCGCTGGCGAGCTCGCGGGCGCGACCATCCTCGTCGAGAGCGACAACGGCGCGCTGTCCGTGGACGTCGAGCTACCGCCCGGCGCCGCGGCGGACGTGTGGCGCGAGCGCCTCGAGAAGCGGTTCAAGGGTCGCGGTTTCGATCTGGTCGAGCTCAACGTGCGTTGAACCCGCGCAGCACCGCGTACAGGGTCGCATCCCGGCGCTGTCCGAGCGCCACGAGCTGTCCGTCGGCGTCGAGCCAGGCCACGGCGCGGCTGCCCGGCTCGCCGTGGATCGCCTCGGCGCTCCCGCTGAAGTCTGCGGCTTCCAGCTTCTGGCCGAGACGCGCGCGCTTCGTGCCGCGCTCGGTCAGACGCGCGCTCGGGAGCGAACGGCAGGCCGCGTCGGCGATCGGGATGGGCGTCACCTCGCTGGCGGGGGGCCACGCCACGGCCTCGTCGATGTGGAACGGGCCGCTGGCCAGGCGCCGCAACGCAGACAGATGCGCCGGGACGCCGAGCCGTGCACCGAGATCGCGTGCCAGAGCGCGGACGTAGTAGCCCTTCGAGACCGTCATCTCGAGCGTGATGGCGGCGGGTTCGAGCACCAGAAGCTCCAGCTGCTTGACCCGGACCGAGCGCGGCGGGAGCTCCACGTGCTCGCCGCGGCGGCTCTTCCGGTGCGCGCGCTGTCCCGCCACCTTGATCGCGCTGAACACCGGCGGAATCTGCTCGCTTCGTTCCGTTTCCGCCGCGATGGCGGCAAGCACCGCTTCGCGCGTGGCAGACCCCGGCTCGAGCTCGCGCTCCTCCGTGGTGTCGCCCTCTGCATCCAGCGTGTCCGTGCTGCGGCCCAGCGCAACCACGGCCCAATAGCGCTTGTCGTCGAGCGTCAAGTGGCCGGACAGCTTCGTCGCTTCTCCCAGGAGCACGAGCAGCACCCCTGTCGCCATCGGGTCCAACGTGCCGGCGTGGCCAACTCGCCGCGTGCCGAACAACCGTCGCGCCTGCGCCACCACCTTCTGGCTGGTGGGTCCGCGCGGCTTGTCGACGACCAGGACCCCTTCGAGGGAATGCGCCATGGTTCGGCGGTCGGCGGACTCAGCCCAACCAGACGCTCTGCCGCTCCCTGAGCGCATTGTCCAACATGCGCTGGATCGTCGTGCGCACCTGCTCCGACAGCCGTCCGACCAGCACGTGATCATCGGCGGCTTCCGGTCCGTATTCGTCGAAACGGATCGGTTTGTCGAAGCGGATGCGCCACTTGGTCGGTGCGGGCAGCAGGCCGAGCGGACCCAGCCACGGGAACGTGGGCGTAACGGGGATGTACGGCAGACCAAACGCCCGCGACAGGTACTCGACCCGGTACAGCATCGGATTGGTCTCTTCCGCTCCGAGGATCGCGCAGGGCACGAGCGGGGTCTGCGTGCGCAGGCACAGGCGGATATAGCCGCCCCGCCCGAAGCGCTGCAGCCGGTAGCGATCGCGGTACAGCTTGCCGACGCCCTTGATGCCCTCGGGAAACACACCGACCAGCCGTCCCTGCTTCAGGAGCCGCTCGGCGTTTTCCTGACAGGCGCGGACCGCCCCGATGTGGTTCATGAACGCGCCCATGAAGGGCAGGTAGTAGATGAAGTCCTCGGTCAGCCAGCGCAGCGCGCGCGCGGCCGGATGCTAGAGGCGCACGGCTGTGCGCAGCATCATGCCGTCGAACGGGACCGTCCCCGAGTGGTTGGCGACGACCAGACAGCGGCCCTCCGCGGGAATGCTCTCGACGCCACGGGTCTCGCTGCGGAAGTAGCGCTTGTAGAGGAAATCGAACAGCGGCCGGAGCCTCTTCTCGTAGGTGGGGTCCAGCCCGAAGTCGTCGACCTCCTCGGAGCGGTTGCGCATGCCTATGCGCCCCCACTGCCGGATGTAGTAGTCGCTGGATGCCAGCTCGCGGACGGCGTCCACGACGCCGCCGTCGTCGCTGCCCGGCCGTTCAAGCGGCAGCGGCGCGGAGAGTCGATCGACGACCGCGCGCGCCGCGCTGCCCACCTGTTCGCGGATCGAAGGTGGCGGCTCGCTCTCGTCATCGCGCCGTCCACCGGCGCGGCGGATCATTCCGTCGAGTCGTGCCTCCAGCGCACGGATCTGCGCCTCGACCTCCTGTTGTGTGAGCTCGAAGCTTCCCGTATCGGCCGGGCCGGGCGGCTCGCTCGGCAGCGCGGCGTCCTCGCCGTACGCCATCACCGGCGGGACGATCCGCGACCCGATGCCAAGCGCATGCGGGTCCTCGGCGTCCTCGTAGCGCGCGCGGCCGCCGCGGCGCCGAGGGCGCTCGGCCTCGGGGGGCCGGCTCGCTTCCGGTGCCCGCTCCGGCGCTGTCTGCTCCGGCTTGTGCGCGGCGGGCGCCGTCTCTTCCCGCTTCTGCCGCGAGGTCTTCTTCGTCGCTGTCGTGCGCGGCGCTGTCCGGGGCTCGCCGTCGCTGCGCGTCTTGGTGCGCTTCCTGGGGGTGCGGCGGGTCGGGGCCTTTTTCCTCGCCGGCTTGTCCGCCGCCGCCGCCTCGTCCTTGCCCGGCGGCTTGTCGCCGCTGGCGGCTTTGCCGCTCCGGCGGGCCGCGGGCGCACGCTTTCGCCGGCGCGACCGGCTAGCGTCTGCCGGAGCGTCGCTTGCCGGAGCGGCCGGGTCCTTGTCCTTGTCGGGGGGCTTCGCGGTCACGCTGGCGTCTCCGGGAGCAGCTTGGCGTCACGCAGGTGCTGCGCGCTGGCGTAGTCGATGAGCGCTTCGCGCGTGGTGTACACCGGGGAAAATCCCATCACCTTGCGCGCGTGCTCGCCGTCGGCGACGCACAAGTACTGGAAGTAGTCGATGAACGAGGGCGGCGCTTCGGCCAGTTGTGCGAGCCAGAGTGCGCTCGCAATGGGCTGGTACACGGAGCGCGGCAGCGGGATGCCGACCCGCCCTGCAAGCTTGATGGTCGTGCTGAGCGGCAGCACGCCCTCACCGACGATGTTGAAGGTGCCGGGCGTGTCGCGGTCGATGGCCAGCTTGAACGCCGCCACGGCGTCGGCCTCGTGCACGAACTGCCAGAGCGGATCGAAGCCGAGCACTGTGGGCACGATGCGCCGGCTGAGGTAGCGGGTGAGATAGTTGTCTACAGTGGGACCCAGGATCGGTGCTGTCCGGAGGATCGTGACCACGCGTCCCTTGCCGGGACTTCCGAAGCGCAGTACGTCGTTTTCCGCTTCGATCTTGTCGGCGAAGAACGGCTCCTCTTGCCGGGCACGGAGCGGATGTTTCTCGGTGAGGAAGTTCGGGTTGGTCGGGTGCGCGCCGTACAGCACCGTCTGGCTCCGCATGACCAGCTTGTGCACGCGCGCCCGACGGCAGGCGTTGAGCACGTGCATCGTGCCGACGCTCTCCAGCTCGTGCGCCCATCCCGCCGAGTGGGTCGGCGACGCGAGAAAGGCCAGGTGCGCCAGCGAGTCGACGCCCTCGGCCGCGAAGATCTCCGCCAGGCGTTCCTCCGTGGCAGGTTGGGTCAGGTCGATGTCGTAGAGCCGCGTTCTCGCCCCGGCCGTGGGCGGCGTCTTCAGGTCCAGGCTGACGATGCGTCTGACGCGCGGGTCTTCTTCGAGAAGCCCGATGAGGTTCTTTCCGACGAAGGAGTTGGCGCCGGTCACGGCAACCACGCGTCCTTCGCGTTCGCGGCTCATCTCGCGCGAGCCGCTGCGCGCGAGCGAGCCGCGCGTCCCGCCCCCGGAATCCTGCGCAGCTTCGGCGGATCCGCCTTTTCGCCGGCTAGCCATGGTCGCCGAGAAAGTAATGACAGCCCGCCGTAAATTGAAAGGCGATTGTCACGCCGTGCGTCAGATGCCCTGCCGGCTGGGAAATCATGCTGCCGCTGCCACGGCTTCGACGTGGCAGGCCCGGTCTATGTGGTTGCGGTGCGACGCTGTCCCCCCGATGATAATCCGAAGCCCGGCTGCCCACAGACATGACACATACGACACATACAACGCGGATGAGCCTGTCGCCGCCCGTGCGTTTGCGCTATTGTAGTGTCAGATGGCCGGTCTTTGCGTCGCCTCGGGTCACCGGCTCGGTCCCTACGAGCTCGGCGAACGCCTCGGTGCTGGAGGCATGGCGGAAGTCTACGTCGCACGACGCGCCGGCCCGCACGGATTCGCGAAGCGTTTCGCGATCAAGCGCATCCTGCCGTAGCTGTCGCGCGACTCGCGCTTCGTGGCGATGTTCTGCGACGAGGCCCGCATCTGCGCAGCGCTTTCCCATCCGAACATCGTCCAGGTCGTCGATTTCGGGGAGCACGACGGCGAGCTGTTCATGGCGATGGAGTACGTGGACGGTATCTCCGGAGCGAAGCTGCTCCGCACCGTCGCGTCGCGCGGCGAACGGTTCCCTCCCGGAGCTTCACTGTTCGTCGCGCACGAGATCCTGCGCGCGCTCGCGTTCGCGCACGAGGCGCGCGACGAGGAGGGGCGCTCGTTCGGTATCGTCCACCGCGACGTCTCCCCCGGCAATATCCTGATCGGTCGCGCCGGAGAGGTGAAGCTCACCGACTTCGGCATCGTGCGCAGCGCGTTCGTCGACCGTCGCACCTATCCCGGCGAGCTCAAGGGCAAGATGGGCTACATGTCGCCCGAACAGGTGATCGGCGCGGAGGTGGACCCGCGCAGCGACCTGTTCGCGGTCGGCATCGTACTGGCCGAGATGCTGCTCGCGCGCCCGCTCTTTCCGGGGCGCAACGAGCTGGACATCCTCACCCGCATCCACGAAGCCGACTTGCGCGTGCTCGAGCGCTACGGCACCGACCTGCCGCCGGACCTGATCGCCATGCTGCGCACCGCGCTCGCCCGCGATCGATCTGCACGCTTCCAATCAGCGCGCGATTTCGCCGACGCGCTCCGCGGCGTGGCGCGCCGCCACGGAGTCGCGCTCACCGACGCCGACCTGGTCCCATGGCTCTCGAGCCTGGGCGCGCTGCCGTCGCAGAGTGGTATGCACGAGGCCAGCACGCTCACGGGCGGCGCCGCGCCGGACCGGGCGCGGCGCAAGGCCGCGCGCATCGCGGAGGCCGCGCGCAACGCCAGCGCCAGGCTCGCGACCGTGCGCCCGCTTCACGAGCCCGTTTCGCGCAGCGACGCGCCCGCGGTCGAGTCGTCGCGCTACCACGTGCGCATGGGCGCGGGTGCGCTGCTCGGTCCGCTCGCCTTGCCGCAGGTGCTGGAGCTTATCGCAACCGGTCGCCTCGCCCAGGAGACGCTGGTGAGCGAGGACGGTGACGGCTTCCGGCCCGCGCGGCAGATCGAGGCGCTCGCTTTCCTCACCTCGCGGCCCGCCTACCGCTTCACCGTGCCGGACGCCTCGAGCGCCCGCTGGCACAGCCAGCTCGACCGCGCCCAGCTGCCCGCGCTGCTCTTCGATCTGGTGCTGCGCGGGGAAACCGGCGTCCTGGTAGCGAAGAGCGGCCGCCGCCAGAAGCGCATCTACTTCGACGACGGCACTGTCCGCTTCATCAGCTCGACGGATCGCGGCGAGTTGCTCGGTTCGCGGCTGGTCCACGCCGGGTTGGCGTCGAAGGCGGACGTGGAACGCGCGCTCGTCGCCTGCAGCGAGCGCGGCCAGTGTCACGTGGGGGAGGCCCTGGTCGACATCGGCGTGCTCAGGCCGATGTCCCTGCTCCGGGCGCTCGTCGAACAGATCGAGGCGAGGTTCGACGACCTGTTGCGGTGGACCGAAGGCGATCTGTGGTTCGTGCGCGGCGAGCAGGCGGGAGAGGATCGCATCCGCGCCCAGCTGTCGTCGGCCGAGTTGCTCACCCGTGCGGTGCGCGCTGGGTACGGCGAGCGCGAGCTGCTCGCATTCCTTGGGCCGCTGCGCGCCGAGCCGATCGCGCGCGTTCCCGGCGCCCGGATCACGCCGGCGCGCCTGGCGCTGCCGATTGCGGAGCGCCGCGCGCTGGAGCTCGCCGGCGGCTCGCCCTCGCTCGAGTCGCTGGTGGCGCGCCTGGCCGCCGAAGACGTGGCGACACCGGAGCAGGCGCTCAGGGCGATCTTCGTCGGTCTCTCGGCGGGCCTGATCGCCATGCCCGGCTGGCGCGTCCGCTCGGCGCTCTAGCGGTCCGGCTACGAGCGCGACGAGGGCGGACCGGTCGGCCCGAGGTTCCGGTTGTTGAATGGCGGATTGCTCAGCGTCCGCACGGAGTTCGGCGGGCTGGAATCGGCGCTGCCGGGTTCGAGGCTCTCGCGCAGATCGGCCATGCCGATGGGCTTGAACAGCGTGCGGCAGCCCGAGCGCTTGATGTAATCGGCTTCGGTCTTGCTCAATCCTCCGCCGGTGACGAAGACGAAGCGCCGCGCCAGCTCGGGTCGCGAGGTAGCGATACGCGCGTGCAGCGCGTTGCCGTTCGCTCCGGGCAGGAACACGTCGCAGAGCACCACATCGGGCGTCCACTCGGGATCGAGCAGGGCAAATTCGGCTTCGGATGCTGTGGCGGCAGTGCGCACGTCGTGCGGGCGGAGAGCGCGGCGGATGGACCGCGAGAACACCGGGTCGTCATCGACCACCAGCACCCGCCGCGGAGCAACCGGCAGCGGCTCGCGTACCGGCGCCGGCTGCACGGGAGCGACGGGGTGCACGCCGCTGCTGTCGTCGGTGCGTGGCAAGAGCACGCGGAACGCCGCGCCGCCCTCGGGGCGGTTCAGTACTTCGATGTGGCCGCCGTGCGCCGACACCACGTCGCTGCAGATCTTCAATCCGAGGCCGGTTCCCTTGCCGCGCTGCTTGGTGCTGTAGAACGGCTCGAAGATCATGCGCACGGCGTCATCCGGCACGCCCGGTCCCGTGTCCTCGACCACGAGCACGACGTGATCGTCTTCCTGCTGGGCGCGGACGCTGATTTGCGGGTGACCGCCGCCTGCGTACTCACAGGCGTCGGCGGCGTTGAACACCAGGTTCAGCACGACCTGTCCCAGGTTGTCGCGGCGGCCGGTGGTGAAACAGTCCGGGTCGAGCTGCTCGATGAGCGTGATGCCACGGTGCTCGAGGTGCGGGCGTGCGACGGAGAGCGATTCGCGCACCACCGTGCTCAGGTCGAGGTCCTCCGGCTCGCTGTCGCGGTGGCTCAGCGTGGACAGCTGTTCGGTGGTGTCGCGCACGCGGGCTACCGCGGTTTCGATGTCGTTCGTCAACTCGTCGAGCTCGGCGACGGTGCCGCCGAGCGCGCTGTCGCTCGAGCCGCCCAGGAGCGTCAGCTGTTCCAGAAGCCGCCGCTGCTCTTCGAGCTGCAGCACCAGCGCGCCCACCGGCCCGCGCAGCTCGTGGGCCACGCTCGCCGTGAGCAAGCCCAGGCTGGCCATGCGCCCGGCTTCCTCCAGCTCGTCGCGCTGGAGCCGCTCGTGTTCCAGCCGGCGATCGCGGTCGAGGGCCAGCGCGAGCATGTGGGCGACCGTCTCGGCGAAGGCTGCCGCCTCGTCATCCAGCTCCGAGCGCTTCGCTAACAGCAGCAAGAGCGCGCCGAGCGGACTGCGACGGTGCTCGATGGGTACCGCCAGCACCGCCGTGTAGCCGAGCGAGCTGAGCTCGCCTGCGTCGGCGATCTGCGACTTTTCGCTCCGGACGTCGCCGATGAAGAGCGGGCGGCGCCCTGTTGCCGCGCGCTCCGCGATCGAGCGCAGGAGCGCGCGGATCCGCGAGCGATCGCCGACGGTGGCGCCGAGCCCGCGCTCGGCGACCTGGTCGAGCGCGTTGTTGCCGGCCGCGGCGAATGCCGCGCCGGCTTCCGCGGCCGACGAGTCCAGCAACAGATCGAGCGCGTCGCAGAGCACACCGCCGCCCGACTCGCCGGCTAGGCGCGTCGCCAGGATGAGCAGGGACTCGAGCCGTCGCAGGCGCAGCGTGCTGGACATGGGATGGCGCGCCGCCTCGACCGACGGCGCATGTTCCAGACTATCCGGATTCTCGGCTGGATGCTACGGGCGTGAGCTCCCGGCGCAGCACCGGATACGGCTTGAAATCGAACACCTCGCGGAAGCCGGCATCCGTCAACGCTTCGGCTGGCCCGGTCCACATCTCTTGCGCCGACAGCGCGTCACCGCGGCGCGGGAACGCCTCCAGCGCCCGCGCTCCCCAGCGCGGCGCGATCTCCACCGCTGCGTCGACGAGCGCCCGCGCGACGCCGCGCCGTCTCCAGGCCTCGTCCACGAGGAAACAGCCGATGGTGAACACGCCGCTGCGCTCGCCCTCGAAACAGGGGAGCCCACGATATAGCCGTTGGGCGTAGAGTTTCTGCATGACGCCGGCGGGGGAAAGCTTCATCCAGCCCACGAGCTGCCCGTCGCCGAGCGCGACCAGGCCGCGCGCTTCGTCCGAGTGGCCGGCGAGCCGCCCGGACAGCTCGCGACGGCTTTCCGCGGGTGCGTTCGCGCAGCGGTCCTCCCAGGCGTTTTTGTCGCCTTCGAAATGCCACCAGCGGCAGAAACACGGCGAGTCGTTGCGCTCGAACAGGGCCGAGAGCCCTTCTTCGTGCTCCGGGCCGGCCGGCTCGATGCGTAGGTCGCTCAGCGTGGGGGCCTCCCGGCTGGCGAGAGCGCTTCCCACGCGGAAGCCAGCGTGAACAGGCGCTCCTCGGTGAAGGCGGGCGCGAGCAGCTGCAACCCCGTGGGCAGCGTGGGGCGGTCGCCTTTCGCCGGCACCGGCCGGCAGGGAACGCTCAGCCCAGCGATACCGGCCAGGCTCGCCGGCAGTGTGTAGACGTCGGCCAGGTACATCGCCAATGGGTCCTCGACGCGCTCGCCCAGCTTGAATGCGGGCACGGGGCTGGTGGGTGCCGCCAGCACGTCCACTTCCTCGAACGCGCGATCGAAGTCCTGCTTGATCAGCGTGCGCACGCGCTGCGCCTTCAGGTAGTAGGCGTCGTAGTAGCCGGCGCTCAGGACGTAGGTGCCGAGCAGGATGCGACGCTTCACTTCGGCACCGAAGCCGGCGTCGCGCGTCGCGCCGTACATTGCGGCGAGATCGCCCGCGGGCGGCTCGACGCGCAGCCCGAAACGTACCCCGTCGAAGCGCGCCAGGTTGCTGGAAGCCTCTGCCGTCGCGACGATGTAGTACGTCGCCACGCCGTAGCGCGTGTGCGGCATCTTCACCGGTCGCACTTCGCAGCCCTCGCGCTCGAGCATGGCGATTGCATCGCGGACGCTCTGTTCCACGTCCGGGTCGAGGCCCTCGCCGAAATACTCCTCCGGCACGCCGATGCGCAGGCCCTTGATGTCGCGGCCGCAGGCAGCCTCGTAGTCGCCGACCGCGGCGGTCGCGCTGGTGGAGTCGTGCGGATCGACGCCCGCGATCGCGCCGAGCAGGCGCGCCGCGCTTTGCGCGTCCCGCGCGATGGGTCCGACCTGGTCGAGGCTGGACGCGAAGGCCGTCAGGCCGTAGCGCGACACGCGGCCGTAGCCCGGCTTCACGCCGACCACGCCCGTGAGCGCCGCCGGCTGGCGGATCGAGCCGCCGGTGTCGCTGCCCAGCGCGCCGGGTGTCATCCCCGCGGCAACCGCCACGGCACTTCCGCCGCTCGAGCCGCCCGGAATGCGCTCTGGATCCCAGGGATTCTTCGCGGGCCCAAAGGCACTGTTCTCGTTGGACGAGCCCATGGCGAACTCGTCCATGTTGGTCTTGCCGACGATCAGCGCGCCGGCCGCGCGCAGCCGCGCTACTACCGTCGCGTCGTAGGGCGGCTGCCAGCCGCGCCCGTCGCGGCGCGCGAGGATGCGCGAGCCCGCCGTAGTGGGCGCGTCGCGCGTGCACAGGGCGTCCTTCACCGCGATCGGTACGCCGCCGAGGGGACCAAGCGGCTCGCCGCGGCGGCGCCGCGCGTCCACGCCACGGGCCGCTTCCAGCGCGGCGTCACGCGCCACGTGCAGGAACGCGCCCAGTTCCGCTCCGGCGTCGATGGCATCCAGACTGGCCCGGGCCAGCTCCTCCGCGCTCGCTGCGCCGCTCTGGACGGCCGCGGCCATGCCGGGGATGCCGAGCTCGAGAAGCTCGCTCACCCGTAGGCCTCGCCGACCGAGTCGCCCGGCGTCATGACTCGTCCACGAACGCCGGTACGGCGAAGCTGCCGTCGCTGGTCCGCGGCGCCTCCGCGAGCGCGTCGTCGGCCGTGAGGCCTTTGCTCGGCTCGTCGGTGCGCAGCGGCGCACTTTCGACGGCGACCTGGGCGGTGGCGGGCACGTCGGTCGTATCCAGCTCGCCCAGCTGCGCCACGTAGTCGAGGATCCCGCCCAGGTCGCGGATCATCCGCTCCACTTCGTCGTCGCGGAGCTCCAGCCGGGCCAGCTCCGCCACGTGCAGCACGTCCTTTCGCGTGATCGCCATCGCCGGGTCGCGGAGCCTAGAACAGCCGCCCGGGCCCTGCCACCCGCCGTCCCGCTCGCCAGGCTGCAGGGCCATTTGGGTTGGCAAGTCGAGGCTTGCCTTCGGAGATGCCCGGAAAACGGGCACTTGGGTGGGCAAGTTGAAGCTGGGTGTGGGAAAGACCGCCGGACATGAGATGTCGCTTCAGACAAGGCTTTCCAAGTGGTGGATCAAGCGTCGGAATTCTAGATTGTCATCGGGTCGGGATCGCGACCGGAGCGTGGGGATGCGCCGGCACCACGACGGACCGTGACTGCGACCCTGACCCCACGACCGATTCCGGGACCCTCGCAGCCACTGGGAAAGGGAGCGGGAAGCGACGCTTCAATGTGTGGTGGCGGCGGGCGGTGGGCGGACCTATGCAGGGCGGGCTTGCGTTTGTTTCGGATTCGGTCCTGGTCGACTAGAAAGTGCGCATGAACGAGGCGGGCACAAAGCACGTTGGCGGGCAGGGCGGATGGCAACCGCCGGGCGGGGGCTATCCGCCGCCGGGTCCGCCGGGCGGGGGCTACGCGCCGCCGGGTCCGCCGGGCGGGGGCTATCCGCCGCCGGGTCCGCCGGGCGGGGGCTATCCGCCGCCGGGTCCGCCGGGCGGAGGTGGTTTCGTGCCTGCGCCTCCTCCGGCCGGGCCGCCCGGCGGGGGCAAGCCGGTGACGGGCAGCCCACAGACGATGGCGCTCTACGCGACCACCCTCGATCCGGCCACTGGGTTGCCGCGCGGCGAGAAACCGCCCGCGAGCACGGCGGCGGTGGTGGCGCTGATCTGCGGTTTCCTTCTGTGCCTCGGGCCGCTCACGGGCATCACGGCGATCGTGGCGGGCTTCATGGGACGCACGGCCGTGCGCGAAAACCCCGGTACGGTGGGCGGCGGCGGCATGGCGCTGGCCGGCATTCTGCTCGGCGCCCTGAACCTGCTGCTGTCCGTGGTAGGGCTCGTGGTCTTCCTCGCTCAGGAGTTCGGATGATCGCATGAGTGGAGCGCCGGAAAACCCGCGCCACCCGGCTACCGACCGACCGCCTCCCGAGGCGTGGGCTCCGGCGCGCCAGGCAGCACTGCGCATCGTCCGCCCGCTGGAGCGCTTCCTGAAGATCCAGGCGGCCAGTGGCATCTTGCTCCTGGTCACCGCCGTGGTCGCGATGACCTGGGCCAACTCGCCCTGGCAGCACAGCTACGAGGCGCTCTGGCACACGCCCATCTCGTTCGGCGTGGGCGGCGCGGTGTTCCGGAAGGACCTGCACTTCTGGATCAACGACGGCCTGATGGTGATCTTCTTCTTCGTCGTCGGGCTGGAGATCCGGCGTGAGATCCACGCGGGCGAGCTCAGCGATCTGAAGCGCGCGGCATTGCCCATCGCGGCGGCGCTGGGCGGCATGCTGGTGCCGGCGCTGATCTACCTCTCCTTCAACACGTCGAAGCTCACGCACCACGGCTGGGGCGTGCCGATGGCGACCGACATCGCGTTCGCCGTCGGGATCCTGACGCTGCTCGGCAAGCGAGTGCCGGCGGCGATGCGCGTGCTGCTGCTGGCGCTGGCGATCATCGACGACATCGGCGCCATCCTGGTCATCGCCTTGTTCTACTCGGCCGGGGTGAACGTCGTCGGGCTCCTGATCGCGGCGGCCGGCGTGGCGGGCGTGCTCGGGATGCAGCGCTTCGGCGTGCGGCAGGCCATGGCCTATGTGGTGCCGGGCACGGTGGTGTGGATCGGCATGATGGTGGCGGGCGTGCACCCCACCATCGCCGGCGTGGTCCTGGGCCTGCTCACCCCGGCGCGCTCGTGGTTCGGCGAGGAGGGCTTCCTGCACGAGGCGGGCGACGCGCTCAGCGAGTTCCGCGATCGCTCGAAGAGCGCGGCCAATGACAAGCACGAGCTGTTCAATCCGCTGTCGCGGCTCGACAAGGCGCGCCGCGAGGCGCTCCCCCCCGTCTTGCGACTCGAGTCGCAGCTCAACCCCTGGGTGGCGTACGGCATCATGCCGCTGTTCGCGCTGGCCAATGCCGGCGTCACGGTGGGGCAGGTGCACCTGGGACTGGAAGGCACGAGCGCCATCGCGGCGGGCGTCGCGTTGGGGCTCCTGTTCGGCAAGCCGATCGGCATCGTGGTCGCGAGCCTGGTGTCGGTGAAGCTGGGGCTGTGCGCGCTGCCGCGCGGAGTGGATTGGCGTGGCCTGCTCGTGGTGGGCGCTGTGGGTGGCGTCGGCTTCACCATGGCGCTGTTCATCGCGCAGCTGGCGTTCCACGACGCGACGCAGCTCGGCGTGGCCAAGCTGGCGATCCTCGTGGGCTCGCTGGCAGCTGGTGTCGGCGGGATGATCCTGGGGCGGGCGCTGCTATCGAAGGGGGGCGTGGCGGGGGCGGCGAGGACGGTCACGGAGGCGGAAACGTCGACGGACATGTAGGCAGGGGCGGTCGAAAACCCGCGCTGATTGAGATATGCTCTGCCGGGCGCCGGATGTGGGGTCATGTGCGGCACTGATGACAGGAAGAAGCGCCCGTGGAGAGCGACCTGATCCGCGAATTTGCCGATGGCGAGCTGGTGCCGGGCACCCGCTACCGCGTCGTGGGGCTTATCGGCAGCGGCGGGATGGGCTCGGTGTACGACGTCGAGCACACGGAGCTCGGCAAGCGCTTCGTGCTCAAGGCGCTGCTCCGCGAGCTGTCGCGCCGCAAGGACCTGGTGGCGCGGCTGAGGCAGGAGTGGCGGGCGCTGGCGCGGCTCGAGCACCCCTGCATCGTCAACGTCACCGATGCGGGCACCAGCGACAACGGCGTGCCCTTCTATGTCATGGAGCGGCTCGAGGGCGAGACGCTCTCGGAGCGGCTCAGGCGCCAGCAGCGGTTGCCGGCTCCGGAGGCGCTGCTGGTCGCCGCCGGAGTGCTCGACGGGCTGAGTGCGGCGCACGAGATCGGCATCGTGCACCGCGACGTGAAGCCCCCGAACATCATCGTGCTTGCCGGCGGCGGCGTGAAGCTGCTCGACTTCGGCATCGCGAAGATCGCGTCCTCCAGCGCGGAGGTGATCACCGCGCGCGGCGTGGCTATCGGCACACCGCGCTACATGTCGCCGGAGCAGGCGCGCGGCGAGCGCGTCGACGGCCGCGCGGATCTGTACGCCGCGGGGCTCATCGTGTTCGAGATGCTCGCCGGGCGCGGGCCGTTCGACGATGTGGCCGACGCCAACCAGTTGCTGCTCGCACACCTTTCCAGGCCTGCGCCGCGGCTGGCGACGCTCGTGCCGGACCTGCCGCCGGAGCTCGACCAGATCGTGGCGAGCCTGCTCGAGAAGGACCCGCGGGCACGCCCGCCGGCCGCGCGGCGCGTGGCCGAGGCGCTGCGCCAGCTCGCGGTGCGGCTCGGCGCGGTGGTGTCGCCGGCCGGCGCGAGCTATCCGCCGCCGCCGCGCGGCTCGACGCCTCCGGCGCGGCCGTCCGGCGCTCCCGTGGATCCGACGCGACCGGCGTCGCCGCGCGCGTCGCCGCAGTTCGACGCCACGCTGCTGCTTTCCGGGCCGTCGCCCGACGCGACGGTGCCGTCCGCGCCTCCCGTCGGCGACACGACCGTGCTGGATCCGAAGCGCACGGTGCGGCTCGACGAGATGGAAGCGCGCCGCTCTGATCCGCCCCGCGCGATTGCGCCAGAGGCGGAGCGGGCCGTCGCCGCCCTGGACGGCGCCACGTCGCCGTCGCTGCCCGACTGGCACCCAGGCGCCTGGCAGTCCGCACACGCGCCGGCGGCGTTCGACCACGCCCCGCCGGACCGCACGCTGACCCTGGAGGAGTTGGGCGAGAAGCCGCGGCCGGTGGAGGAGCCGCCTCCCACGCGCACCGCCGTTCCCGCGGCCGTCATCGGCGGCGAGACGCCCCCGCCCGTCGAGTCCGGGAGGCCTCCGTCGATGGCGGGCGCACCGCGCCACGGGGCGGGTCTGGCGGTGGCGTTGGGGCTCGCGGCGCTCGTCACTGTCGGCGGGCTCGGCGTCGGCGCGTGGGCGGTGCTCGGTCACCGCGCGAGCGCCGCGCACGACGAGCCCTCGGCGACCGCGAGCGTGGCAGCCGCCCCGGCCGGGCTCGCCGAGGTGCCGGCCAGCGCGTCGGCAGCAGCTGCCCCGGCTCCGGCGTCCGCTGTCGCGGTCGCACCGGCCCCTGCGAAGTCTGCGACCAGTGCGAAGCCGGCGGAGCACGCTCTGGCGCCGGAAAAGGCCGCGCCTGCGCCGGCGAAAGCCCCCGGCGCCCGACCCAGGCACCAGGCGGCGGTTGCCCCGCGTCCGAAGCCCGCCCATCGGTCGGCCCACCCTCCGGCGCCGCCCCCCGGCATGCCCGGCTCCGGGCTCTAGTCCCGCGTTTCCATCGAAGCGATGGGTGCTTCGCACGCGCGGCTGGGCCGCGCAACGCGGGACTAGCACCGTTTGTTGGGGGCGCAGCAGCGCCCCCTCGGCTTCGCCGAGCCTCCCCCTCGACCGCTCCGCGGTCGTCTAGCCCCTCGATTCAAGAGAATCGAG
>Ga0114931_10002530_pt1 | contig 23242 bp, 20 predicted proteins | sample 2SBtaG_FD_89579 | JGI IMG/M metagenome (GOLD analysis project Ga0114931, IMG submission 89579) | Deep subsurface microbial communities from Kolumbo volcano to uncover new lineages of life (NeLLi) - 2SBTROV14_V59a metaG | ecosystem: Environmental > Aquatic > Marine > Volcanic | place: Kolumbo... | reverse complement strand
TTGCAACTTATTATTTGCATCCGGTGCACGAATGACTTGCAGCGCATTATAAGGCCGGTTTATCCCCGTTTGTGGGTCACGCTGCCAGCGCACCGACCCGCTGATCAGCACGCGTGACGGGCCCAGCATCTGGCCGATCTCACGCAAAGCGGGCGGCGCGGAATCGAGCGCGATCGGCACCGCTGTTTCTGGCCAGATCACATGGGTCACGGCGTCATAGCCCGGACCTTCCGTCAGGGACACATAGCGATCAAAAATACGCCGGCGGTTTTCGGGCCGCCATTTTTCCGCCTGCGGCACGCTGGGCTGCACCAGCCGCAAAAAAACGCCGCCGACGTAAGCGGTCTGATGGCGCTCAAGCCGCGCGTGCCCCCATAACCACAGCGCCGCAAAACCGGTCAACGCCAGCGCCGGCCAAAGCCGCCGGCGGGGGAGGCCGACGCCTGCCACGCCAGGCCCCCACAAAGCGGCCGGGCTGACCGCCGCCAGCACCGTCAGCAGGCTCAGACCATAAATGCCGGTGACACTGGTTACTTGAAGGATCTCCAGCGAGCCTGCCCAGGCATAACCTGTCAAATTCCAGGGAAAGCCCGTCAGCACATGGCCGCGCAGCCATTCGAACAGCACGAAAGAAAGCGCCGTCATAATCAGCCGCGCCGCACCGGGCGCCCAGAATACCCGCGCCAGGAGCGTGGCGGCGGCCGTAAACAGCGCCAGCCCGCCCGGCAACAAAACCGCAACAAAGGGAATCAACCAAGCGAAATTGTCGGCATCGACCAGGAAAGCATAGCCAATCCAGTAAAGACCCGCCAAAAAATACCCGAATCCGAACCACCACCCGATCCAGAACGCCCGCCGCCAGGCAGAGGCCGTGCCCGGGGAGGAACCTCCTTAAAGCATAGACGTCCCATCCAGCAGCCAGACCATGAGACTGAAACTGACCAGCAGAATCGGCCACAGATCAAAAGGCGGCAACGCCAAAGCGGCAAGCGCTCCCGCCATTCCCGCCATTCCCGTTTGTCGCCATCCCCGCAACCCGCCCAGCCAAGCGGCAAAATCGTTCATGAAAAATCCCCTCCCCTTGCCTTCATGTCTGGGCATCCTGCGAAAGCCGCCCATTCCCTTGACCGTGCCGTTATGCCGGCGGCTGTTCCCGCTCTGCAGGTGGACTCTGCGAAGGAAGATAAATACGCAGGCGCTTGATGCGCCGCGGATCGGCGTCAACGACTTCAAAATCAAGCCCCGCCGGATGAGTTATCAACTCGCCGCGCTGAGGAATACGGCCCACCAATGAAAAGACCAGGCCGCCCAGCGTGTCGATATCCTCGTCGCGCTCATCGGGCAGCAGATCCAGCCCCACCGCGTCTTCGAGATCCTCAATGGGCACCCGCGCATCGGCAGCAAACCCCCCCGACGCCAGTTGCTGCAAAACCGGGTTGCCGCCACTGTCGTGCTCATCTTCGATTTCACCGACAATCTCCTCAACCAGATCCTCAATGGTCACCAAACCATCGGTGCCGCCATATTCATCAATCACCAGCGCCATATGAATGTGCGTCGCCTGCATTTTGAGCAATAGATCCGCCACCGGCATGGAAGGCGGAACAAAAAGTATATCCCTCTTGATGCCGATGATGGGAGAAAGGCCAGGCTTGTCCCCGTCCCCGCCATGGGGCGTGAGCAGACCGATCACATCTTTGATATGAACCATGCCGACAGGGTCATCAAGCGTTTCACGGTAGACCGGCAAGCGCGAATGCGCCGCTTCGTGAAACCGGCGCACCAGATCGTCAAGCGGCGTGCCGACTTCAACCGCAACAATATCGGCCAGCGGCACCATGACATCCTCAACGCGCAATTCGCCAAACTTGAGAATGTTGATGAGCATATAGCGCTCTTCATCGCGCAGCTCTTGAACCGTGTTTTCATCCTGCTCAAGAATATCTCCCAGATTTTGCCGGAAGCTGGTATCGCCATTTTGCCGCGGGAGCAAGCATTTCAGACGATGGAACAGTGCTTTGAATAACGGTCTGCCATAGATCGATTCCAATTGCGGCGCACCGTGGGAAGGAGCGTTAGCCATAGCGCTCCCCTGAAGCGCCGGTGGCCAGCGCACTTTCACAAATCGTGTAGGGGTCGGCAATGCCGAGATTTTTTAAAATTTGAATTTCGCACGCTTCCATTTGATTGGCATTTTTATCTGTATCATGATCATATCCTAAGAGATGCAGCACGCCATGCACAACCAGGTGAGACAGATGGTCGCCCAGACTTTTACCTTGCGCGCGCGCTTCCCGCAGAAGCGTTTCGTGCGAAAGAATCACATCACCCAGATAAGGGGGCGGCGGGACGGCGGCAAATGCCAGCACATTGGTGGACTGATCCTGGCCCCGATGATCGCGATTTAGCTGGTGCAGCAGCGCGTCATCGGCCAGAACGATGGTCAGACCGCCGCCGCCCGGCGGGGGGGCCGTGGCATCGCCAGGCACCAAACAGGCCTGCGCGGCGCGCTGTGCCAGAGATTCAACATCCGGCGCGAGAGCGCACCATGCTTTACAGACGCATTGGACAATGGGGTCAGGCATTTTTATGGTCTTCATAAGCTGAAACGATGCGTGCCACCAGAGGATGGCGCACCACGTCCGCTTGGCTAAAACGGGTGACGGCAACCCCGTCGACATGCTCCAGAATTTTTACCGCGCCCGGCAGGCCCGACACCAGCCCGCGCATGCCGACTTCCGACAGATCCTCCTGGCTGGGATCGCCGGTCACGACCATGCGTGAGTTCTCGCCCAGCCGGGTGAGAAACATCTTGATTTGCATGGGCGTACAGTTTTGCGCTTCATCCAGAATGACAAAAGACTGATTCAGCGTGCGCCCCCGCATGAAAGCCAAAGGCGCCACTTCAATATCGCCGTTTTCAAGTTTCTTCACCACCTGCTCCGCCGGCAGCATGTCATGCAGCGCATCGTAAAGCGGCCGGAGATAGGGATCGACTTTCTCGCGCATGTCGCCGGGCAAAAAGCCGAGGCGCTCGCCCGCTTCCACCGCCGGGCGCGAGAGCACAAGGCGCTCAACCTCGCCGCGCAGCATCATCGCCGTCCCCACCGCCACCGCCAAATAGGTTTTGCCCGTGCCCGCAGGTCCCAGACCAAAGGTCAGGTCGTGGGTCCGCAAAGCTTCGATATAGGCCGCCTGGTTTGGCGAGCGCGGCGAAATCACCCGTTTCTTGGTACGGATCTGGTATTTTTCTTCAGAGGTTGAGGGTGCTCCACCGCCATTTTCTCTGTCTAGCGCCATGCGGCAGGCGGCCAGAACCTCGCCCTCGCCCACCGTCAAACCACGCTCCAGCCGCGCCGCCAATTCCCGAATCACCGCCGCCGCCATGCGGCAAGCCTCCCGGCTGCCCTGGAAAGTGAGCCGGTTGCCCCGCGCCGCCACATAGACATCAAAAGCGTCTTCGATGAGCGCCAGATGGCGGTCATGGGAGCCATAAAGGTCGGCCAGATGACCGGTATTCTCGATATCGAGAGTCAGAACATCCTCAGCCCGGGCCCTGGCGTGGGGGGATCCGTCATTCCCATTCGTTTTTTTTCGCGTCCTTTGGGTGGGTTTTGTCACTCCAGACCTGCCAAACCTGACTCCGCGCCCCCTATTGTGGCCGGAGAATGGTTAACGTCCACCCAATCTTGCTGCGTGACCAGCCGTCCTTTGAGCGAATTCGCGCCCGTGCTCTCCACGATCACAGCCGTCACCCGGCCGGCCAGATCCGGGCCACCCGTCACATGAACCGCCTGGAGATAGGGCGAGCGGCCCACCATTTGTCCGGCATGGCGGCCTTCTTTTTCAAAGAGAACGTCCAGAATACGCCCGGTGCAGGCCGCGTTGAAAGCGTGCTGCTGAGCGGACAACAGCTCTTGAAGAGCCGCAAGGCGCGCGTTCTTCTCGGTCTCAGGGACCTGATCGGCCAGCGCCGCACCAGGCGTGCCGGGGCGGGGGCTGTATTTGAACGAAAACGCCTGAGCGTAGCCGACCTCAGCGGCAAGCTTCAGAGTCGCGTCGAAGTCCTGCGCCGTCTCGCCGGGAAACCCGACAATAAAGTCGGACGACAGAGCGATATCGGGCCGCGCCGTGCGAATGGCGTCCACCAGGACGCGGTAATCCTGCGCTGAATGCTGGCGGTTCATGGCTGTTAAGATCCGGTCCGAGCCTGATTGTACCGGCAAATGCAAAGAGGGCATGAGCTGCGGCAGGGTGTCATGCGCGGCGATCAGGTCTTCTCCCATATCCCGCGGGTGACTGGTGGTGTAGCGCAGGCGCTCAAGACCCTCAATCTGTGTCAAAGCACCAAGCAGGCGGGCCAAGCTCCACCGGCCCTCTTCCTCACGGCCTGCCGGCGGCGCGCCGCGATAGGCATTGACATTTTGGCCCAGCAGCGTGATTTCGCGCACACCGCCATGCACCAGGGCGCGCGCTTCGCGTACCACATCGCCCACCGGCCGCGAAAACTCGGCCCCGCGGGTATAAGGCACCACACAAAATGTGCAGAATTTGTCGCAACCCTCCTGAATGCTGAGGAATGCCGTCACGTTTTTCGCCGCGGTAAGTGCGGGCAGAGCGGCAAATTTATCTTCAGCCGGAAAATCCGTCTCCATCACCTGTCCTCCCTCATGCGCCAGGCGCGCCAAAAGGGCCGGCAGACGATGATAGGATTGCGGGCCGAAAATCAGGTCGACCGCCGGTTGGCGGCGCAAAATCTCCACACCTTCGGCCTGCGCCACGCACCCCGCCACGGCGATCACCATGGATGTGCCGGTTTGTGTTTTGCGGGCTTTGAACTTTTTCAGACGTCCCAACTCGGAATAGACTTTTTCAGAGGCTTTTTCGCGAATATGACAGGTATTGAGAATCACCATATCGGCGTCATCAGGCCGATCGACCGGCGCGAATCCGAGCGGCGCCAGCACACCCGCCATACGCCCGGAATCATAGACATTCATCTGGCAGCCATAGGTTTTGATAAAAAGCTTTTTCAGTTCTTTTTCAGCCTTTCTCAGTCCCGACCGCCCCGCCCCAAATCGGAATAAACCTGCTGGGGCCGCTTCATTTTGGCGCTCTATGCACCCTTGCCCGGGCAAAAACAAGGTGGTGTGCCCTTAAACCTTTTCAGCCTTCACGCGCAACGCCGTAAAGCTCCAAGCGATGGTCCACGAGTTCATAGCCCAACTCCTCGGCCACGCGCCGTTTGATCTCCTCCAGCCGCTGGTCGTAAAATTCCACAACCCGTCCCGACTGAACATCAATGAGATGATCGTGGTGTTTATCCGGAATTTCTTCATAGCGCGACCGTCCATCCCGGAAATCGTGGCGCTCCAGGATCCCCGCCTCCTCGAACAGGCGCACGGTGCGATAGACCGTGGCGATGCTGATGTGAGGATCCTGAGCCGATGCCCTGTGGTAAAGCTCCTCAACATCGGGATGATCGGAGGCCGCCGAGAGAACGCGGGCAATGGTGCGGCGCTGATCGGTCATGCGCATGCCTTTACCAACGCAGATTTTTTCCAGCCGGTTCATCACCAATCATTCCTTGCGCTCAGAGGTGCCTTTCCCATCATAACGATCTGCCGTCATCGGCACAATGTCCGCCCGCAAGAGAAGCGCCGCCTCATATGCGCCCCCTGCCGCGCGGTAATAGTCAGGCCGGCGGCCCACGCGGGCAAAACCCAGCCCGGTATAAAGCGCGTGGGCGGCCCGGTTGCCCAGCGCCACTTCCAGATAGAGCCGTGTCGCCCCCGCACAGGCCAGACGGTCCATCGCGCGGCGCATCAGTGCGCGGGCCACCCCGGCACGCCGCCAGGCAGGATCGACACAAAGGGTCAAAATCTCCCCCTCATCCGCCGCATGGCGGCTCAACACAAAACCCGCGGGTGTGCCGGCTGCGGCAGCATTGCAAGCCATCAGCGCTTCAGCCCCCGGCATGGCCAACAGCCGCACCAAGTCTTCATGCGTCCAAGGTTTGTCGAAACACCTAGCATGAAGACGGGCCAGAACCGGCGCCATCACACCCTCGGCAGGCAGGATCTCATAACCAGGCGCGCCGGGCGGCATCAATGGCCCCGGCGGCGCTTGACGGGAAGCTTGGCATCGGGCGCGCGCAAATATAGCGGCGCCGGGGCAGGGCCGTCCGGGACCGGCACGCGCGCTGCAAGACGCGCCACCTGGCGCGCATCGGGCTGGGCGGGAGCCGTCGTTTCACCGATCTGCACCCCGGCGCGTCTCAGATCGGCGCGCACCAGGACCGCGCCGCTCCCCGCCAGCAGGGCCTGCCCCCCGGGAGGAACAATTCCGGCAATCCGCGGCGCCACGGCGGACAGCGCAAGAAGTTCCGGCGGTGTGAGCGCGCAAAGATCATGATCGAAGCCTTGGCTGTACACCTGTCCGCGCCGGGCGTCGAACACCGCAAAAAGAAAGTCTCCCGGCCTCCCGTCCTTTATGCCTGCCGCCACCGCCTGACCCGTTGTCACGCCGATCAATTGCACCTGCGTCCCCAACACCAGCCCCCGCGCCGCGGCCAGCCCGACGCGCTGGCCGGTAAACGTGCCCGGCCCCACCGTGATGCCGATGCGATCCAGATCCTTAATCGCCAAACCCGCCTCTTCACACACCTCAGCCACCTGGCTCATGATGGTCTCAGCATGACCGCGGGCCTGAACGGTATGCCGCACGGCTTTGGCCGCGCCATCTATTACGATCGCAGCCGAACACGCGCCCAGCGCCGTATCCATTCCCAACACTTTCATGGTCTTTTTACGAACGGTTGATCGTGTGATTTATTCATCCGACTGCGGAATTTATATCCATGGCCCTACCAGGGCAACTCCCGCCCGTCATAGGCTAAAAAATGACCGCTGTGCTCCAGGGTCGCATGCGCAATCACCTTGCGCATGCCCGCCGCGCCCACTGCGGGATCGATATCGGCATTTTGTCCACCAAGATTGGTTTTGGCGAATCCGGGATGCAGCGGAATGGCAATTATGCCCCTTTGTTTCAAGTCAATCGCCATGGACTTCATGATGGCGTTGGCGGCAGCTTTTGAAGCGCGATAAGCGTACATGCCGCCGAAATTGTTTTCGCTCATGGAGCCAACGATACTGGTCAGTGTAATGATTTTTTTCTGCTCGCTTGCCGCAACATTTTCAATAAAAGCTTCGGCCATTTTCATCGGCCCCAGCAGGTTGGTTTTCAGGACCAGTTCCCATTCTGCAAAATCTGATTTTCCAAACATCTGATCATCAAGCAGCCCCTCATCAAAATTGCGCTTTCCGATCACGCCCGCATTATTGATCAGGACATCCACGGGCTGCCCCTGAAGTTCAAGCGCCAAGCCTTCAATACGCACAAGATCCGTCATGTCAACCTGATGCAAGGTAATGGCCCCCGCAGCCGCGTCGGCAAGCTTTCTCAGCGCTGCTGCATGGGCCGGCGCCCGGCAGCAGGCCAGCACACGCCAGCCATCGGCGGCATATTGTGAAGCCAGTTCAAATCCAAAGCCGCGCGTGGCGCCGGTAATCAGGACGGTAGGCATTAAATAAAGTCTCTCTTAACTGTTGTTATGAACGCCAAGCATGGCGCTTACCAAGGCAGGGCGTCACCGTTATAGCGATAAAACACGAACGGTTTTTCAGGGGTGAGGGCGGCGATCAGGCCTTTCAGGGCAGCAATACTTTCCTCAGGCTCAAGCGCGGCCATGGAACCACCAAGATCGGTTTTAACCCAACCCGGACAAAACACCGCGACGGAAATGCCCATAGGCGCCACGTCTTTGGCAAGCGCCGCCATCGCTTTGTTCACAGCCGCCTTGGAAGAACCATAAGCATAATAACCGCCCGCCGCGTCGGCGATCGATCCCATCACGCTGGAAATGGTGACGATCTTTTTTTGCCCCCCAGCCTCAATCTGGGGAAGAAAGGCCTCTGCCATTTTAAGCGGCGCCAGCGTATTGGTGCGCAAAACCTGCTGCCAGATGTCGTAGTCAATATGGCCAAGGCTCTGACGTTTGTCCTTGTCTTCGCTGATCTTGGGGCCAAACACACCGGCATTATTGATGAGAAGATCGATTTTTTCTGTGCCCAGCTCCGCCGCCAAACGGTCAATGGCGGCAAAATCCGCGACATCGAGCCCATAGATGTGCACAGTGCTTGATTTTTCCGTAATCTCCGTCAGGGATTGCGCCGTGGCTGGTGTGCGGGCCGTCGCCAATACCCGCCAGCCATCGGCGGCGTATTGCCGGGCAAATTCCAGCCCGAGGCCGCGGCTGGCCCCCGTGATCAAAACTGTCGGCATGAACGGATAAGTGCTCCCCTGCTGCGTTTTTGTCTAAAGCGCCCGTTGTGCGTCAGAACGCCTGTTCCACGCGCATGACTTCCGGAATGTAATGCTTGAGAAGGTTTTCGATACCCGATTGCAGCGTCATGGCCGACGACGGACACCCGGCGCAGGCGCCCCGCATGTGCAGATACACCACGCCCTGATCATAATGATCAAACGTGATGTCACCGCCATCCTGCGCCACAGCCGGGCGCACGCGGGTGTCGAGGATTTCCACGATCTGCTGGACGATTTCCGCCTCTTCTCCTTCATACGCAGGCTGGGACGCGGGGCGTTCCGCATCGGCCGGAAGATCGGCCGTGTCTGCCAGCACCGGCGCGCCGGCCATGAAATGTTCCATAACCGCCCCCAGAACCACCGGCTTGAGATGCTGCCAATCCGTTTCACCCCGTGTGACACTGATAAAATCGGCCCCCAGAAAAACGCCCGTCACCCCTTCGATGGCAAACAGCCTGGCGGCCAAAGGGGAACGGCCGGCCTCCGCCGCGTTGGTAAAATCCAGCACAGGGCCGGTCCCGACGACATCGCGGCCAGGCAGGAATTTCAGCGTTGCGGGATTTGGGGTGGTTTCGGTCTGGATGAACACTGGAGAAATCTCACTTCTGTATGATGCGGCTCTCTGGATGTTATACATGGCCCGCCTGCGCCCTCAGATCAAGTCAAACCGGCCACCCCTCTGCTCCCCCGGGCGCCGCCTTTACCCTCAATTCCATCTGGATATTTTGACTGTCGTAACAAATTGCTGGAAATTGCAGCCAAAGGTGGTATTTAGGAGCCGACCCATCCTTATTTTCCATGCAGGTCACACGCCATGGACACAGCCAACGCGTTTTTTGCCATTCTCATGGCCGTCGCCCTTGTGGCTGTGGTGACGCTGACCGGCCTTCATTATCTGATCCAGCACGTGCGCGGGCCATTCTACAGGCGCGGCCCCTCCAGGTCCCTCAAAAACGGGCATTTTGAGTTCCCCGTGAAGGGTATTGGCGGCCTGGAAGACGCGGAAGATTTCATCGCCTATCTGCTCAAGGCGGCGCTCGGGCAGATTCTCGACCAGAGTGTTGAGCCCGACGAGACATGGTGGCGCGTTGGCGTGCCCACGGATTGGATCACGGTGATTTTCGATGATCCCGCCGGGCTGCGCATACGTTCCAGGAAAGGCACGCAACACGGTCTCTATGGCCGTCTTCTGCGTGATCTGAAGCTGTAATTAACGTTCGGCGCCCTCATCATCAACGCCAACGAGAAACGTGCGCACGGGCCGCGCGCCGGTCCGATCCAGTTTGACTTTTTCGTCTGCCGGCGGCGTGTCCTGCGCCGCGCCCGCACCGGGCCCGGTGGGGCGCGCGCCGGTGATGGTCACCCGCTCCATACGCCGACGGTGGGGAAAATAATCATGCACAGCGCAATGCACAACGGATCTGTTATCCCACATCACCAGAGTCTTGGGGCGCCAGGACACACGCAATTGATATTCAGCTTTCATCGCCTGACGGTAGAGAAAATCCAGCAGAGTGCGACTCTCATCTGGGTGCAATCCTTCTATGTGCGTGCAGAAATGCGCGTTCACGAAAAGCGCCTTTTTGCCGCTCACCGGATGAACGCGCACAATGGGGTGGAATGGCGCGGGGTATTTTTCCTCCATACGGGTGAGAGCAATCCGGCCTTCCGCGGTTTTTGGGAAAAGTTCCGCAAACGGGCCGAATTCATGCCGCGCGGTCAGCGGCATAATAAAATTTTGCAGCGCGGGGCTCAAACCTTCAAAAGCCGCTGTCATGCTGGCGAACATGGTGTCACCACCAAGAGGGGGCACGATGGTGGCGCGCAACAACGTCGCCATGGGCGGGGTCAGCCGAAAAGTTTCGTCACTGTGCCATACATCCGTCGGCAAGGGACGATGATCACCATCATTATCCAGCACGATCAGTTCCGGCGCCTCCTCGGCAGTGGGCGAAAAGGGGTGCACGGACGGCGTGCCGAACATCCGGCCGAAATCAAGAAATTGCTGCGCGGTGATATCCTGATCGGGAAAGACCAGCACCTCATGCGCGACAAAGGCATCGTGGAGTGTCTGAAACGCCGGGCCATCCAGCGGTGTAGCCAGATCAATCCCCGTCACCCGCGCGCCCAGAGACGGCGCGAGACGTTCAATGACGATAGCGGCTGTTTTCTGGCTCCTAGGCGGCATGTTTTACAATCACTCCTCGTAAACAAATCCGTTGTTCTCGGGGCCCGGGCCGGCTCAAGCCAGGGCGTCGATCTGGGCGCGGGTGAGACTGCCGGGAACCATGGTGAGGGGCACGGGCCGCGCGCCAAAATCCTCAGCAAAGCCGCCTGTGGCGATGGCGTTGATCAAAGGCCCGGGACCGCTTTTACCGGAAGCGGCGCCCAGAACCACGATTTGAATATCCCGGTCTTCGATGATGGATTGCTGTATCTGCTCACGCGTCTGCACCTCGCGCACCAAAAATTCCGCCATGCGTCCCGATATCTGATAAATTTCAGCCGCCACTTCCACAAGAATACGCTCCGCCTCGATGCGCGCCTCATCACGCATCACCTCGCCCACCGCCTGCCAGTGTTGAAAATCAGGAGGCTCGATGACATAAAGCAAGGTCACCACACCGCCCGTATGGCTGGCGCGGCGGCTGGCATAATAAATCGCGACCCTGCATTCCGGACTGTCGTCAACCACCACGAGAAACTTGCGTAAGGGCGATGCATGATCTGAAGACATCAGACCTCCTTCAAGCTCTGAAGTTCACGCGCCACCGGAGCGGGGCCCGTATGGAATGCTGCCACCCAGGAGCAAGCGCGGCAAGTAAAAACCCGTCATAATACCTTAAGCAACTGTTATTTCAGAAGAATATTGGTCACCTCACGCAATTGCGTGCGCGCCCTCAGGAGATAAAACCCCTGCGCGGCTAGATGGCTGGGAAAAAATTGGGAATCAGGCGCCCCATTAACGATGATCCAAGGGTCGAGGGCGGCGGCTTGCGAGAAACTCCTGAGCATTTGATCATAAGCCCCTTCAAGATTGCGCTCCTTGATGATGCCACTATAATCCGCGCGCAGCGCCTTCAAAATCATGGTGTAGGCATACATCTGTCCTTTTACGTTATAAAAAACGTCATCGGCTTTGGTGTCGATCAGCCACGGCGAATGGGAAGAAATGCGCTCGTCAAGCACGGCGGAGGAAGAGCCGATATTCAGCGCGATGCGGTCGAGCGTCGCCATGAGATTGTCATTACGCTTATCAAACACCGCCTCGCCTTTTCCCAAACGGGCGTTATAGGCAAGAAGGGCTTTGCGCGCTTTGCGGTATTGCGCTTCGGAAGAAGCGGTGGGCCACAGACTGACGCTCGGGTCCCACACCCAGCGCGTGCCGCTGTATTGCAGCAAACCCGCTGCTTCCTCAAGATCCGGGTCGGACTGGCTGGAGCCCCGGGTACGCCCCATCTGATCCCTGAGTTCAACGCTGAAGCGCGCCAGCGCGCCGATCAGCCCCATCTGGAAATTGGGCATATTATCGAGGGGCGCCGAGGGCATGAAAAAAGGATTGTTGGCGACCCAGCCCGCCTGATTAACCTCCCTGTCGATCAGCGCCGCAACCATCGCCACTGACCGAGACTGGCCCGCGGGAACCGCGCCGGGAGAAAAATCCAGATCATCATTGATGGTGTTGCGCCACGCCATGCCCAAGGGATAATAAAGCAGCAAGAAAACCAAGAACGCCAAGCCGATGCGCTTGCCCCAATAACGCCATTCTTGCGGATCAATGTCGCGCGCCCGGCTGCACAGACCGCCAAACCAATTGCGCAAAGTGGCGCTGATGCGCCGTGCGCCCTGAGCCCATTGCATGATCTTATCTATCCCTTCTGCCGCTTGAACGGCGCATCCCCCTTAGCGGATAAACCCGACAATGCGTTTCACATCATCCATAACCGGCGTGGCGAGTGCGGCGGCCCGGGCGGCACCGTCGCGCAATACCCGATCGACATGATCAGGCGCCGCCATCAGCCGCGCGATCTCGGCGCCGATGGGCGCCAGCACCTCAACCGCCAGATCGCTCAGCTCCATTTTGAAACCGGAAAACGGCGCGCCGGCGAACTGCTGAATAATGTCCGCACGCGGTCTATCGGACAAGGCGGCATAGATGCCGATCAAATTATCCGCCTCCGGACGGTCTTTTGCTTCTTTTTCGCTCGCGGGCAACGGCAGGGGGTCGGTTTTGGCCTTGCGGATTTTTCTGGCAATGAGATCGGCATTGTCGGTGAGGTTAATCCGCGCATTGTCTGACTTGTCTGACTTGCTCATTTTTGCCCCGCCGTCGCGCAGGCTCATCACGCGCGTGGCCGGTCCCTGGATCAGGGGCTCAGGCAGGGGAAAAAACTCCGGCGCGTTGAAATCCCTGTTGAACTTCTGCGCGATGTCGCGGCACAGTTCCAAATGTTGTTTCTGGTCCTCGCCCACCGGCACATGGGTGGATTTGTAGGCCAGAATATCCGCCGCCGTCAGATTGGGGTAGGCAAAAAGGCCCACGGAGGCATTCTCCTTGTGCTTGCCTGCCTTATCCTTGAACTGGGTCATGCGGGAAAGCCAACCCATGCGCGCCACGCAATTGAAAATCCAGGCCAATTCCGCATGGGCCGCCACCGCGCTTTGATTAAAAATGATTTGCGTGTCGGGATCGATGCCGCAGGCCAGAAACGCCGCCGTGACTTCACGGGTGTGGCGCGCCAGAACGCCGGGCTCCTGCCATACCGTGATAGCGTGCAGATCAACCACGCAATAAAGACACTCATAGCGCTGTTGCAGGGCGACAAAATTTTTAATCGCCCCCAGATAATTGCCCAGATGCAGATTGCCCGTGGGTTGTACGCCGGAAAAAACGCGCGGCGGAGCCGTCTCTTTCTCCCCGGCACTGTTCTCAGATGTATCTCCCATGCCTGTCAGGCCTCCTTGAGGGTTTTTATGATAACCGGCCGCGGGCGGGCGCTTTGGAAAAAAGGCCCCGCACATCTTGCCAGCGCGCGGCGCCCAGACCCAGCGCCAGTCCTGCATAAACCGCCAAACCGCCGAGCACCAGAGCCGCCAGCACAAGCATCTGCGCCAGGGGCACGGCCGGCACCAGGGGCAAAAGCACGCCCACAGCCCAGTGCAGCCCGACACCCATGATAACACTGGCCAGCAAAATGCGTGGCAGCCGTGTTTTAAGCCGCTGATCGGCTGTAAAATAACCCAATCGCTGCAGCTTGACGCCAAGCAGCGTCGCGTTGACAGCGCTGGCCAGAGTGGTGGCGATAGGAATGCCCAAAAAGCCGATCTGTGAAAACAGAATCAGACTGAGGGTAATATTCACCGCAACAGAGATCACGGCATAAATCATCGGAGTCTTGGTATCTTCGCGTGCGAAAAATCCCGGTGAGAACACTTTGATCAAAACGAAAGCGGGCAGCCCCGCCGCAAACGCACCCAGCGCTTTTGCTGTCGCGCGGGCCGATTCATGGGCAAAAGCGCCGTGCTCAAACAAAACCATCACGATGATCATGGGAATCGCGAGCAATGCCGCCGCCGCGGGCAATGTCAACAACATCGACAGCTCCAGCGCCCGATTCTGGCTCGTCTCCGCTCTGGCGCCCTGCCCGGCCCGCACTTGCCGGGCGATAGAGGGCAAAAGCACCACCCCCATGGCGATGCCGATGATGCCCAGCGGCAATTGATAAACCCGTTCAGCATAATACAAAAAAGACGGCGCCCCGGCTTGCATGGAAGCGATCATGGTGCCGATAACGATGTTGATCTGGGTGATGCCGCCCGATAGAGCACCGGGCACGCCCAAGCGCACCAAACGCCGCACGGCCGGCGTCAGTCGGGGCCGGCGCAGGCGCAGCGCATAGCCTGCCCGCGCTGCGGCCCAGGCCAGCAGGAGCAATTGCAATACGCCCGCCACCACAACACCATAAACCAGCGCATGGCCCGGGGTCGGCGTATGGGGCGCCGCGACAAGCAAAGCCGTGATCAGCACCACATTCAGCAAGGCAGGCGCACCCGCAGCCACAGCAAATTTACCCAGCGAATTAAGCAAGCCCGAATAGAGCGCCGTCAGCGACATGAACAGCAGATAAGGCAGCGCAATGCGGGTGAACAGAACCGTCAGGTCAAATTTCGCCCTATCCTCCACAAACCCCGGTGCCAGAACCACCACCACCGCCGGCATGAAAATTTCCACCACCACAGTAAAAACAATCAGGGCGGTGAGCAGAACGCCAAGAGAATCCTCCGCAAACAGGCGCGCGCGCACGCCGCCGTCCTCTTCGAGACGTTTGGCAAACAGTGGCACGAAGGCGGCGTTAAACGCCCCTTCGGCAAACAGGCGGCGGAACAGATTGGGAAAGCGGAACGCGACCACGAAGGCATCCGTCACAGGCCCCGCCCCCATGGTCGCGGCCAGCAGGATATCGCGCACAAACCCCAATACGCGGCTGATCATCGTCATACCACCTATAATGGCTGTGTTTTTAAGTAGATTCATGACGGGGCTTTATATCGCGCGCGTTAAAGGGCCGGGAGGAGAGGATCTCATGAATGGGTTATTCGGCGGCATCTGCCGCCGTGCTGGCATAGTCCAGATCAAGCACTCGTGCCAAGGTTTTTTGGATGTTTTCCAGCGCCCCATCGCGGGTGATTTTGAGGCCTGCACGGTCCTTCACATAAAAAACATCCACCGCCCGCTCGCCATAGGTCGAGATATGCGCCGAAACGATGGTCAGACGCAGCCCCCGGAGTACACGCGTCAGGTCATACAGCAGACCCGGCCGGTCGCGGCCCGTCACCTCGATCAGCGTATGCAGATCGGAGGCGCGGTTGTCGATCAGAACCTGAGGCTCCACCGAAAACGCCCTCTCGCGTTTCTTCCAGCGCGGCGGCGCAAGACGCCGATGGGGCGCGAAGCCTTCATTGATGACCTTTTTAATCGTGGTGTCCAGGGATTTCAGCCGCGCCGGTTCGTCGAAGGGCGCGCCAGCGGCATCCTGCACATAAAAGATATCAAGCGCCATGCCATCACTCGTGGTAAACACCTTGGCGTCCATGATGGTTGCCCCTGAGAGCGTGAAAGCCCCGGCGAGTTTTGAAAAAAGCCCTGGATGATCATTTGTGTAAATCACGACTTCGGTGATGGATTTGAAGCGGTCTATGTCATGCAGCACGGCGGGTGTTTTGCCTGATCGGACGGTGGCCCGCATGAAGACGGCGTACCGCGCCAGCGTTTCGACGTCAAAACTCAACCAGTAAGCATCTTTATGGCGCGCAAGGGCTTGAGAAAGATCCATCCCGGACCAGGCGCCAAGGCGTTCTGCCAAAGCGCTTTTGACCCGCGCCACCCTGGCTTTGCGCCTGTCGTCATGAACGGCCGGCACGTCACCTTGCAACGCATCGCGGCTTTCATAATAAAGCTCGCGCAATAACTGGCCCTTCCACCCGTTCCATACCCCCGGCCCCACCGCCCTTATGTCGGCCACCGTCAGGATCAGAAGCAAACGCAAACGCTCCGGGCTCTGGACAATATTGATAAAAGCTTCGATCGTTTTGGGATCGGATATATCGCGGCTTTGCGCGAACTCGCTCATCACCAAATGGTTTTCCACAAGCCAGGCCACTGTTTCAGTTTGCGCCGGGGTAAATTCCATCCGTGGACAGATCTCACGGGCAATCTGTGCGCCGGCAATGGAATGATCTTGACGCCGCCCCTTGGCAATATCGTGCAGAAAAAGCGCCATATAAAGCACTTTGCGGCTTAGGATTTTGTGGATAATTTTATCCGACAGCGGATGATCCTGCGCAAGTTCACCCCGATCGATTTTAGACAGAATACCAATCGCGCGGATGGTGTGTTCGTCCACCGTATAGTGGTGGTACATGTTGAATTGCATCATCGCTTCAACGCGGCCAAAATCAGGAATGAATTTTCCCAGCACACCCGCCTCGCTCATGCGCCGCAGCGCCCATTCAGGATCATGCCTGGAGGTCAGAATTTCGAGAAACAGGCAATTGGCTTGGGCATCTTCGCGCACCTGAGGCGTGATCAACCGGCGCGCGCGTTTAACTTTTTTCAACGTCTCAGGGTGAATATCGAGAGACTTTTTATCGGCGGCATGAAACAGACGGATGAGATTGACGGGATCCTGACTGAACATCGTGTCCGAAACGACGCTTAAGCGTCCGCCATCAAGGGCAAAACCTTCGGGCAGTGATTTGCGTCTGAGGCTGAAGCGCAATAAACGGCTGAAGCGCATTTGCAGCCGCCTCTGATCGGCCTCCAGCGCCGCGCAAAAAATGCGCGTCAGATCGCCAATCTCCTTGGCCACCAGAAAATAATGTTTCATGAAACGTTCGACCGCTGATTGCCCCGGCCTGTCTGTGTAATGAAGCCTCTCGGCAATTTCCTGCTGAACGTCGAAGGTCAGCCGCTCCTCGGCCCGCCCGGTATAGAAATGCAAATGACACCTGACCGACCATAAAAAAGAATAGGCTTTACGAAAAGCCCGGACTTCGGTGCGCGTGAACAGGCCCGCCTGGATGAGATCGTCAATGGCTTCCGTGCGATATATATATTTGGCGATCCAGAACAGTGTTTGCAGGTCGCGCAAACCCCCTTTGCTCTCCTTGACATTGGGCTCTACCAGATAGCGCGACTGGCCGGCCCGCTTATGCCGGCCCGTGCGCTCCTGCATTTTGGCGGTGACAAATTCCCGGTCCGTCCCGGGCACAACGTCTCTCCAATACGCGGCTTTCAATTCATCAAAAAGCGGGCGGTCACCCCAAAGATAGCGCATTTCCAAAAGTGTGGTGCGGATCGTCATGTCCGCTTTGGACAGCTCTGTGCACTGACGCACGGTGCGCGTGGCGTGGCCGACTTTGAGGCCCAGATCCCACAGCATGTAGAGCATGTATTCCACCACGCTCTCCCCCCAGGGCGTCTGTTTATAAGGCAGCAGGAACAGCAGATCGATATCGGAACCCGGCGCCAGATCGCCGCGCCCATAGCCGCCCACGGCAACAAGGCTTAGGCGCTCAGCCTGGGTCGGATTATGCGAACGATAGATGTGGCGGGTGGTGAAATCATAGAGCGCCTGGATGACTTCATCCTGCACTGCACAAATCAGGCGCGTCACATCCCGGCCCGGCGCACCGGCCTCCAACCACTGGCGGGCGGCTTCCCGCCCGTGATCCTGAGCCGCGCGCAGACAATCGCGCACCCCTTGGCGCAAGGCCGCATCATCGGCGGGCAACGCCCGCGCCAACGCGGTCAACTCGGTGCGCAGGCGCTGACCGTCAAGCGCCAAAACCGGGGGATCGGGATTGTGAAGAATGGGACACTCCTTGCTGCTTGTGGGGGCCCGCACGCCGGACCCGGCCCGCCTGCCCGATTATTGGCCGCGAAGTTCTGCCAAATGATAAACCAATTCAAGCGCCTGACGCGGCGTTAAATCATCCACATGGATGGCGTCCAGAGCTTTTTCCAGTTCAGAGCGGCGCGGCGCGGCCTGATCTTGTTTCGATGCCGAAAAGAGAGGCAGATCATCAAGGCTTGAACCGCCTTTTTCCAGCCCCGCACGGCCCTCGCGGCGGGTGCGCTCCAACACCGCCAACACTGCGCCGGCGCGCGCGATCACGGCGGCGGGCAGGCCCGCCAGCCGGGCCACTTGAATGCCGTATGACCGGTCCGCCGCCCCCGCGGTCACTTCATGCAGAAACACCACATCGCCCTGCCATTCCTTGACCCGCATGGTGACATTGGCGACCGCGTCCAGTGTGCCGGCAAGCGCCGTCAATTCATGATAATGCGTGGCGAACAACGCCCGGCAGCCATTGACATTATGCAGATGCTCCACCGTTGCCCAGGCGATGGAGAGCCCGTCAAAGGTCGCCGTGCCGCGCCCCACCTCATCCAGAATGACCAGGGAACGGGGCCCGGCCTGATTGAGGATGGCCGCCGTCTCGACCATTTCCACCATGAAAGTCGAGCGCCCGCGGGCCAGATCGTCCGCCGCGCCAACCCGGCTGAACACCCGGTCGACAATGCCGATACGCGCCATATCCGCCGGCACGAAAGAGCCCATCTGCGCTAGAATGACGATCAGCGCGTTTTGCCGCAAAAATGTCGATTTGCCCGCCATGTTAGTCCCGGTGACCAGCCACAGGCGCTTGCCGGCGGGAAGGGCCGCGCCCGTATCTTCATTGAGCGCGGTGTCATTGGCCACAAAGCTCGCCGCGCCGCTTTTGTCCAGCGCCGCCTCAACCACCGGGTGCCGGCCGGCACGGATGGCCAGACATGGGTCCTCTGTCATGACAGGGCGCACGTAAGAGCGCTGTTCGGCCAATTCAGCCAGTCCGGCCGCCACATCGACCACCGCCAGCGCCGCCGCCGCGCGGGTGATGGCCTCTGCTTGATCCAATACGAGAACCGAGAGCTGCGCGAACAACTCCAATTCCAGTGCCAGTGCCTGATCCCGGGCCCGCGCCATCTTGGCGTCAAGCGCGCTGAGTTCCACCGTGGTGAAACGCACATTATTGGCGAGGGTCTGGCGGTGGATGAAATTTTCAGACAGCGGCGGTGTCATCATTGGCGGGGCAGCCTGGGCCGTCACATCGATGAAATAGCCGAGCACATTGTTGTGCTTCACTTTCAACGTCTTGATTCCCGTCTGTTGCGCATAGCGCGCTTGAAGACCGGCGATGATTTGCCGGCTGTCATCACGCAGCCGCCACATCTCATCCAGGGCCCCATGAAATCCCGGCGCGATAAAACCGCCATCGCGCGCCAGAAGTGGCAGGTCTGGACCGAGCGCCGCTGTTAATTTATCCACAAGACCGTGGTGGGTTCCCAAAGCCTGCAGCGCTCCAGCGGCCTCTCCCAGCCTGGCCGCCTGGGCAGCACCCTCTTCCGCGAGACGTCGGCGCACCGCCGCCGCGCCACGCAAGCCTTCGCGGATCGCCGCCAAATCGCGGGGGCCCCCGCGCTTTAACCGCAAGCGCAAGAGGGCCCGGGCCAGATCCGGTATGTTTTTGAGATCCCCGCGCAACGCCTCACGCACGCCAGGCTCGGTCAGCAAAAATTCTACCGCATCATGGCGCGCGGCGATCTCCTGCCTGTCGGTGAGCGGCGCCGTCAACCGCCCTGAAAGCAGGCGTGCCCCGGCGCCGGTCAGCGTTTTGTCAATCACCGAAAGAAGACTGCCGGAGTGCGCACCCGTCAAAGTGCGGACGAGTTCAAGATTTGCCTGTGTCGCCGCATCGATGGACATGTGCGTGCGTGATTCAACGGCACGGGGGGGGTTGAGGGCGGGTGCCTGCCCCACCTGGGTCAGAAGAACATAATCAACAAGTGCGCCACAGGCCGAAAGCGCTGCCCGGCTGAAGGAACCAAATCCCTCCAGCGCTTCCACCTGGAACATTTCTTTGAGGCGCCGGGCCCCGGCACTGCTGTCAAAGGCCGTGCGGGGCAGGCGGGTGAGGAGGGCGTCCTGCTCGTCCAGCGCCGCCGACACGGCCCCTTCTTCCCATACTGTTTCGGGGACCAGCACTTCACCGGGCAGAAGACGGGCCAGCGCCGCACCGAGATCCGCCGCCGCAACGTCCTCAACACAAAAATCACCGGTCGAGATATCCGCCCAGGCCAGCGCCAATTGAAAGCCCGGCGCCTCACGTCCGCGCACCGCTCCCAGTGCAGCCAGATAATTATGCCGGCGGGCATCAAGCAGCGCATCCTCGGTGAGCGTGCCCGGGGTCACCAGCCGCACCACCGCCCGGCGCACCACGGATTTATTGCCCCGTTTTTTAGCCTCCAGCGGGTCTTCCGTCTGCTCGCAAATCGCCACTTTATGGCCGCTGCGTATCAGGCGCTCCAGATACGCATCGGCGGCGTGTACCGGCACGCCGCACATGGGAATATCGCGCCCCAGATGTTTGCCGCGTTTGGTGAGCGTGATGCCCAGAGTGCGGGAAGCTTTGTCCGCGTCGTCAAAAAACAATTCGTAAAAATCGCCCATGCGGTAAAACAGCAGCGCATGCGGGTGCTGTTCCTTGATGGCAAGGTATTGCGCCATCATGGGCGTGAGGGCGGGCGGGGAGGCGGCGGTGTGCGGGGCTGTGTCATGCATGCCTCAACCTAGCAGAAAGGATGAGGATTTCACCCCCGTCTGAGGAAAAAGCCTTTGCCGCGCCCGCGTGTTTCAGCTTAGGGTGATCAGGCGCCAAGGCCTGATCGCACACAAGGCCGGAGGCGCCTTTCCCATTTTGCGGAGACCCTTGATGGCAAACGGGCCCAAACCCTCTCTCGACCAGGAAGCCCTCGCCTTTCAAAAAAAAGGCAAGCCCGGAAAACTGCAAATCACGCCGACCAAACCGATGGCGACACAGCACGATCTGTCGCTGGCCTATTCGCCTGGGGTTGCCGCGCCTGTGCGCGCCATCGCCGAAGATCCCGACTGCGTTTATGATTACACATCAAAGGGCAATCTGGTGGCGGTCATCACCAACGGCACGGCCATTCTAGGCCTCGGTAATCTGGGACCCCTGGCGGCCAAACCGGTGATGGAAGGCAAATCCGTTCTGTTCAAGCGTTTCGCCGATGTTGATTCCATCGACATTGAAGTCGACACGCACGATGTCGAGGCATTTGTCAATTGCGTGCGCTATCTTGGCCCCAGCTTTGGCGGCATTAATCTGGAAGACATCAAAGCGCCGGACAGCTTCATGATTGAACAGCGGCTGCGCGAATTGATGAATATCCCCGTGTTCCACGACGATCAGCACGGCACGGCGATTATCAGCGCCGCCGGCATCATCAACGCCATGGATCTCACCGGTCGCAGCTTTGCCGCTCTCACCACCGTGGTGAACGGCGCCGGCGCCGCCGGTATTGCCGTTCTGGAATTATTGAAAGCCATGGGCCTGCCTGCCGAGAACGCCATTTTATGCGACACAAAGGGCGTCATCTATCAGGGGCGCAGCGCCGGCATGAACCAGTGGAAATCGGCGCACGCCAGCACGACTCGCGCCCGCACCCTGGCTGAGGCCGTGGAAGGCGCGGATCTTTTTATCGGTCTGTCGGCAAAAGGCGCCATGACCCGGGATATGGTGCGGTCCATGGCCGCCAAGCCGATTATTTTTGCGCTTGCCAATCCCGATCCTGAAATCAGCCCGGAAGATGTTTTGGACGTGCGCTCGGACGCGCTCATGGCCACCGGGCGCTCGGATTATCCCAATCAGGTGAATAATATTCTGGGATTTCCTTACATATTCCGGGGCGCACTTGATGTGCGCGCCACCACCATCAACGAAGAGATGAAGATCGCCGCCGCCCACGCTTTGGCGGAACTGGCGCGCGAAGACGTGCCCGATGAGGTGGCGGCGGCCTATCATGGCGCGCGGCCCAAATACGGCCCTGGCTATTTTATTCCAGTGCCTTTTGACCCGCGCCTGATCAGCCGCATCCCCTCCGCTGTCGCCAAGGCCGCCATGGACAGCGGCGTGGAGCGCCGCCCGATTAAAAACATGGCCGCCTACGGCGATATCCTGGCCGCCCGCCTCGACCCCTCCGCCGCCATGCTGCAAAAAATCACGGCGCGGGTGCGCGCCCGGCCCAAACGTGTGGTTTTTGCCGAAGGCGAGGAAGAGGCGGTCATTCGCGCGGCGCTGGCTTTCCAGAACGCACAGATGGGCACGGCGGTGCTGATCGGCCGTGAAGAGCGCATTGAAGCGGCCCTGGGCGCCACCGGCCTTGATGGCTCTTCGCTCGAAATCCACAATGCCCGCTATTCAGAGCGCGCGCCGCGTTATGCGCAGCGTCTGTTTGAAAAACTGCAACGGCGCGGCTATCTTTATCGTGATGTGCTGCGCATGGTGAACAATGACCGCAATGTCTTTGGTGCCAGCATGGTGGCGGCGGGAGAAGCGGACGCCATGATCACTGGGGTGACACGCAATTATTCCACCGCGCTGAAAGACGTGCGGAAAGTCATCGACCCCAATCCCCAGGAGCGCATGATCGGCTTGTCGATCATCCTCGCCAAGGGGCGCACGGTTTTTGTTGCCGACACCAATGTCACGGAGATGCCGACGCCGGCGGAACTGGCCGACATCGCCATATCGGCCGCGCGGGTGACAAAGCGGCTGGGCTATACGCCCCGTGTGGCGCTGCTCGCCTATTCCAATTTTGGCCAGCCCGAAGGCGACCGCTCCGACAAGGTGCGGGAAGCTGTGGAAATTCTGGACCGGCAGGCGGTTGATTTTGAATATGACGGCGAGATGTCAGCCACTGTCGCGCTCAACCCGCAGGCGATGAAACGCTATCCTTTTTGCCGCCTGACCCGGGCGCCGAATGTGCTGATCATGCCCGCCATTCACAGCGCCAGCATTTCTACGGAGATTTTGCAGGAACTGGGCGGCTGCACCAGGGTCGGCCCCTTCCTCGTGGGACTGTCCTCATCCATTCAGATCTGCACTCTGGGCGCGCCCGCGTCCGACATCGTCAACATGGCCGCCATGGCGGCCTATGACATCAACCGCGAAGCCAGCGCTTAACCGGGCGCGGTTTTATCGACTTGCGCCACCAGGGCCGCTCTGGGGCCATAACGCATCAAGAACAGCGTCAGCATGATCGCCGGCAGGCCCAGCACGGCGGCGTAAATGAAAAAATTCATATAGCCCATGTCGTCCACCACAATGCCGGAAAACCCTCCGATAAATTTTCCCGGCAACGTGAAGAGCGAACTGAATAAGGCATATTGCGTCGCGGTGTAGGCGGTATTGGTGAGACTGGACAGATAGGCGATGAACACCGTCCCCGCCA
>Ga0114931_10002529_pt1 | contig 23243 bp, 32 predicted proteins | sample 2SBtaG_FD_89579 | JGI IMG/M metagenome (GOLD analysis project Ga0114931, IMG submission 89579) | Deep subsurface microbial communities from Kolumbo volcano to uncover new lineages of life (NeLLi) - 2SBTROV14_V59a metaG | ecosystem: Environmental > Aquatic > Marine > Volcanic | place: Kolumbo... | reverse complement strand
TTGACCATTCAATACGTTTTGTACCCGGGGCAAGCTTTGCCTCGAGCACGAGCCTAATGTAATGTCGAAGCTCTGTAAACACTACGCGTTACTTCTTCTTGGGTGTAATTGGTGTTGGCGGTGTCGTATCCTCGGTAGACTTTGTGGTCTGCTTGGCTCCTGGCACCGGAAGCGGCTTCTTAATCACATTGGGTTTAATGTGTTTGCTTTTCTTGCTTGCTGCACGTTGCATTTGTACGTTTGCCGGAGAATCTCCGGGATCAACTGCATCATGTGCAGGTACCTGTCCACTGACGATCTGTGCAATACCCTTGAGAAACGCAAACAGTGCAAGACGCTCTGCATCATTTAGGCTTTCAAAATATTCTTTGAATGCACCTGCGACGCCCTCATCCTTGAGTGATCGTCCAGCGCGGATGGCGTTTAGTCTTTCAACAATGTCATCATACTTGGGTTTTTCATTTTTATCAGTGCTTGCTTTCATTGTTGCAGACTGTTCATCTGATGATCCATTGTCACCTTTACTGTCATCACTATCTTCGGATGAGGATGACATGTTTTTCTGAATATCTTTTTCACGAAGAGTTCTTGAGGCAATTGCAGAGTCGAGAGTCTCCTTGATTATTGCATCAATCACATCACCAAGTGCCCTTCCACTCGAGATTCTAATGGTATTCTTCTTATTCATCCCAAATTTTCCTCTCACTTTGTGTAGATAACTATTCGGTGGGTGTTAGGTTAAGAAGCATCACACACATAGAACGTTTTGTATCAATACTCAACATACGTGCTTCACTAATGGTAAGCTCATTTGCATAGAATGCATCTTTACTGTCACCACCTTCAACCGTAAGACCTTCATACCGTAGTGTCTTACCATTCAGAAGAAACCTAAGAAGATCAAGACCTTCATCGAGGATGACATTGATCTCTAGTTCAATGTTCTTCTTCACTGCTCCGATGCTAATGACAGTGCCAACGAGTGGTCTTTGTTCATCTTCTAACACTGCGACTAACGGTGAAGGTTCCAACTCAGCGTATTCTGCATCTTCCAATGCGGGTACCTGCCCGTGCAGCATGTCCGACATGAGCACATGATTCGTGTCAGGTATCATTGTATTTGTTAATGTCTCTTCATCCGGTTTATTGAACGTGTTTCCTTTGCTCATGTCTATGATCACCGTACAAGTTCCAGTTCATCATCAATATCAATTGTATCCGGTTCATAAACAATGTCTTTGAACGTAATATCACAGAATGATGCATATTCCTTATCAAGCTCAGTTGGTTTGTCAATATTCTGTGTTGTTAATTTAATGGTCACAGTGTCTTCATGAATGGTAATATGCGCTGGGTGTTGCACTTTCTCCTCGTAGCGTAAGATATCAGTGACGAACCGTGTCCTATCATTGTTTCGCCTGAATTTGAACGTCTTTACAAGAGCCTGTTTATCATCACCCTTAATTGTCCACCTTTCAACCGGAACGACGGGAACCTCATGTTTTTTTGGTCTGATTGGTTGTTTTCCTGGTAGCTCTGGCATGTGACTGTGCGCTTCCCGAAACAAGCGTTCATAGATGTCGTTTGAATGCATCATATTGCCTAAAGTAAACTATTCATTGTAGCTTGTGTATGTTCCAAACGTCTTCTTTGACATATTCTAACCATTCTTAGATCCATGCTAAAAAGACGTATCTTCATAACAGCGCAACTCCGCCAACAACCGCCGCACCAGTAAAGTTTGATCCATTTGTCCAGACCCGGCCGCCACGGGAAATGATGCAACTGCCTCCCTTAAAATGCATGTCACGGTCTGTTCCAACACGGTTTGCTACTGCAACATTGGTACACGTTTGTTCTGACAATTCTACCCATTCACTTGATGGGAATGAATAATCACCTGTCCATGATGCAAGCAATGCGATCGTATCGACGCTTCCCTTCTGGTAGAAATGCTGATCAAGTGCACGAGTAAGCCCAAATGATTCATTGTAACAATTCATCACATCACGTGTAATGAGTGCACCCGTTCTCCCGGCTCTCGTTATGATAAGCGGTGACATTGATTCTGATGCCTCCGCCCACAGGTTATCACTACCATCAAGATTGTGTTTTTGCGCAACACCTTTAACGCCCATCTGGCCAACAATTGCTGCAGAATTGTAAAGTTTTCCTTCTTGCAACTCAACAAATCCAAAGACAACATGGCAGTTGAATTTCTGGCAGATCGGCACAAACATCTCAGTTTGATAACCTCCCCGAGTCTGCGCAACCTGGGAGGCCTCTTTGCGATCACGGATAACTAATCCACTTGTGCAAAGTTCCGGAAGAACAATGAGTCCGGCTCCTTTGGCAGCAGCTTCAAATGTAAGCTGCAAAGCATGTGCCAGATTGTGGCGCACATCCAATGGTTTAGGTTCAAATTGAACTGCTGCAATGATTGCATTGTTTGGGAGTGAAGTTATCATTATTTTACATCAGCATTATTCACGCTTGGCATCAATACCTTTAGGCATACGTTGCTTCTGGAATTTCTTTACACGTGGTCCGAGAAACTCGCGGAATCCATCCAACGTACGAACAATTTCTGGATGATCTTTCATCAGCTGGACATCATCTTCAGTCAATTCACCCGTACCTGTAAGAAGATCAATGTAATCGTTCATTGCTTGCAGGACAAGGATCTCAATGTCATCACTGTCCTGATATTCTGTGTTGATCCAACGCACCTTACGGATCACCTGATCAACTGCTCGCTTGGCACCCGAGATTGAGAAACCCAATTCATCAGCAAGTTCCTTGAATGATGCGCCCTGTACATCTGCCATGTGACCCAAGGCAGTTGACTTGTATGCATGTTTCTGGGTCTTCTTTGGCTTCAGGTCACCAAATTCATCATACATGTCTTCACTATTTTCATCATCATCTGGCCCAAATTCATAACCGCTGAATCCATAGTCTCCACCCGCTGGGACCATTTCTTTTATGACTTTACGAATCTGTGCTCTGATTGCATTCTCAGCCTGTACTTTGACACTTTTTTGCTTTGTCTTTGCAAGTATCTGATTTCTCTTTTGAAGAGCTTTATCCGCATCAATATCTGGGTTAACCTCTTCAAAGGTTGCAAGATATGCTGCAATGTCTCTTATGTTCCAACCTTCACTTGCCAAGCGTGATGCAAAGAGTGCAACAGCCCGGAGGTCTTCAAGTAACTCATTTTTATCACCTGCGGCACGCCAAGATTCCTTCGGCGGAAGACGCGCTAAAATTTTGTCCCATTTCTTTTTGTCAATCCACTTAAATTCACCAGATTCATTAACCATGCGATGTATGGATTCAGTCTGCTCTTTATGATCTTTTGTAATTTTCATTTGTCCATCCTCTGGTTCAGCTGTCTTCTTTGTTGGCATTGGTGATTTTGTATCGCCTGTCACCCGAGCCTGTACATCCTTGTACACGCCAGCGAGCTGATCATCTGGGGTATTCTTCACGAGATTCTTTACGGCGACATCAAAAGATGCCTTATCGGTAGGTACATAGTCAGGATTACCTGGATTTGTCTGTGACGATAGTGGATCAACCTCTGCACTTACTTTTGTGGAATCATCATCAGGTTCGTATACATCACCCATGGCACTGTTCTCAAGCATCTCTATAACCATTTCGCGCACTGCACGATCGTCTACAACAATCCTCTTCATAGCCATGGTAATTAACTATGCAAAATAGTAGAACAGATTTCAATTACCAGATGAATTCTGCGTTGTAACGGTACGTTCCTTTGATTCAGTCCAACGTCTGCCAAAGTAAAGTGTTAACAGTGGGAGGAGATATGTTGAGGCTGCAGCAACATCAAATGACCTGAATGTCACCGGTCCGATCTTCACGAAGATGCTAGCAATGTACGCAAATGTTGTCACAACAAATGCAATTGTCACAAATGTTGTCGTAACCGACGCATTTCCATTTGATCCCTTGATCCAGAACCATGAGTCTGGAATCTTCACAGGATCAACAGAATCTGCCTGAGACGTGTCTGTAGTAGTTGTCATGGTAGTATGTAGGCATCACATTACATTAGAACGTTCATATAATGACTTCACAAAACCACGTTACTTGTTGCTGATCTTTGTGACCACAAACACGCTAGCTAGCGTTACAAGCACGCCAGCAACAACCCCTCCAGCTACCCACCAAGCAGTATGACTCTGTGATTTTTCAAGATCTGTGATTCGCCGTGTTAATACCTTTCCATCCTTGACTTGAGCGTCCAGCTGTGCCTGCATCACTTTGTGATCAGATTCTGCCTTGATTTTTTGTTCCTGAAGCCTGTAATCACACTGCGCATTACAGGTTGCAACCGCATGGTCAACTTCAATTTTGATCTGTGCACTGATGTTATCAAGCTCGGCAGTGATCACTGCAACAGCCTTAGGAGATAATTCAACACCTGTAAATGGTGCTTTATCACCCTTGTGTAGTGGTGAAATAGCTGCGCCAGGATCCTTCTCACCTGCAATTGGATTGGGCGGCGGCGGCAGTGTAATCTTTGGCTGTGCAAAGGCAGGCGCCGTGAGTGTAACTAGAAAAATAAGTGTTATGAAAACTGAAACGAACTTCTTGAACATAGTGATAGAATACTACATCACTTGGTGGGCAAGATCACCTTAAAACCAGTTGATTCAGAAAGTCTGTTTGCAAGTGCAACAGGATCATCACCATATTTTTTAACGATCTGAACAACTTCTGCACGTTTTTTTGCATCAAGCTGCTGCTGCTGTGCAACATACTGCTTTTCGATGCTCTTTAACAATTTTTGCAACTGTGCCTCATTCGCCTTGTGTTTCGCAATCTCTTCATTCTTTGCCTTCTTGATCGCCGCTATTTCTGCACTGTGATTATCTTGGATCTGTTTTAGTTGTTCACCAAATGACGTCTGTCGTTGTCTAAAAAAGAGTATGCCTATTATGGCACCAACAACAAGCGCAATGATACCCCAATATTTTTTAATGAATGCCCAAACAATCTTTAGAGTAAGCACAATTGATCTCCTCAATTTGGTTTTTCTGAACCGTTTGTTTTCGTTGCACTCATGTGTATGAGATCCTCGATCGATGTGGATGAATCAACGATATAATCATCATCACCATCATCTAATTTGTTTAGCATTATCAACTGACGTATGATGCGATCATGTGCATTGACGGAAATCGCTAATGAATGCATTGCGAGTGCAATTTCTTGTACAGCCCCAGCAAGGTCTAGTATTGATTTCTTCATCATGCTATATGACGTGGTTGAACGATGCAGTGCTTCTAATACGCGTTCTGTAAATTTCATCTTAATGTCTTGATCTTACAACAGACTGTGTCATGTGCCTAAACGATCTTTTTCATTATCACCGATAAGTGTATAGAGCGCATCATTGTCGACAGCGCCTATCTTATCGGTATCAGTCAGTGTAGGTTTTTTTGTCTTCTTATCAGGTAATTTGGACGCGACTTTATCAATCTCTTCCTTAAGCTTTCGGGTGATCATCTGCTGAACAATTTTCTCAGCATGTTTATCACCCGTAATAACAAGACGTGCAAATTCATCAAATGTCTCCTGCATTGATAGTCCCTTATCGAACAGGTATTTCCTGAATTCAGTATGTACCTCCTTGAGCAACTTAACGTGAATGCACTTTCTGCTTTGGAACAGGTCAGGTCTCATTAAGATCCTCCACTGGGACCAGCATTCTTTGCCCTGGGCGCTTGGTAATCTTCTGCCTCGACTTCATCCTTCGTTTCACCCGGTTCAATACCATATTGGCTTCGCATGATGCGACTGAACTCTTCTGTAACTGAATCGTCATACGTCTTTGCAAGGTAATTGAATGCTCGACGTGTGATCGTGCCTTGAAATTCAAGCAATGAGGATACATTTTCGATCAGACGATCAACGTTATTTGCAAATTCTGCAACGTCAATGTCATCTGCACTAAGCTTGTTGTTCACTGGAGCTGATGGAGCGGCGGCCTTTTTGTCATCTGCATCATCATCTGCCTCTCGCATCAGGCGCCTTGCTACACTTATGAAATCAAGCCGTCCCTCGTTCTTTGAGTGCTTCGAAGATGCCTCATATTCAGATAGGTAATGGTCTATCTGTCTATCTATAGAGTCTTCACCCTGTGCCCCCTGAGGGATTGCAGATGCCTCACGAAGAAGTTGTTTTAGTTTACCGAGTTTTATTCTCATTTCAATACCTCATGTATTGATTCTGCCTTTGACACCCGAGAATTCACAACATCCCAATTGATCTCACGCATCTGTGATACAAGATATGACTTCTTATCATTAAGATGGTCACGGTAATATGCATGTGACCACATGTCAATAACGAGTACCGGCCACAGACCCAACATCACATCTTGACTGTGATGACTGATGAATGTATTAACGTAACGTTGCAGTTGCATGTTGTATCCCAATACAACCCAGCCTTCACCTGCACTAACTCCACATGCTATGAAGTCCTTCTGCCAATCATCAAACGTTCCAAAGTCACGTTGGATCCTAAGATAAGGAAGAGAGTCCATCGTGATCTCAGAGTGCGGATCAAAGCAATTAGAAAAATAGAGTTCATGTAACCACTTTGCATTGAGATTGAACGTCTCATCAAGTTTCAATGAACGAAATTCAGAATGGCTTGCATTTGCCTTTGATCGCCCCGCAGAATCAAGCTCGGCAGAGACCTGATTGAGCTCACTAACGTATTTCTTGTATAGTTCAATATGCGCATCCTTGGTCTGTTGAGAAACCATCTCACTTACTTGATTGAACTTCTTTGGTTCTGCAACGTATGATTCATTGACAATCTCAGGTAGAGACTTTCGAATTGAACTCGAAATAATGTCGTCAAGGTTAACTCCCTCGAGGATCGTTGAGATACGCATTTGTTGTTTTGATTCTGCTGACATTATGCCCTCATTAAACTACATGGTCTTGACCGTAGATGTCTTTCATTGGCTTATCCTTGAAATCTTGACACATGGTCATGAGTCTAAGTATAGCGTGTTAATCAAGAACATACTCGTTCTCAAGTTCGTCATTGGTAAGCTGAATTTCCTTGCCTTCAGGTGTCTTTATAATAACATCCTTTGGACCTAATTCTGCAACAGTATAGCGTATTCCACTTTTCTTGTGTTTGATCTTAAGCCCAGGTGAAATCAGTTCTTCAGTCTGTCCATCCTTATCAGGATCGCCTCGAACATCAATATCTGCGCCAGATTGTTCAAGAAGATGATCGATCTTCTTGTCCCACTCTTCCCGTATAATGCGAATAACGTCCGCTTCTGTGAGTTGTTTCATGGTTCTTAATAAGTATGTAATTACTCATTTCATGATCAGATAGCGAGCTCATGAATGGAAAATACCGTTACGTTCGCCCTTTTGAGCAGTTCAATTCCATCAATATTTCTATACTGTTCATCATAGATCACTCGTTTGATACCGGCATTAATGATAAGCCTGGCACAATCAATACACGGTGATGATGTCACGTAGAGATGCTTTTCTTTTGGGTTGTTGTAATCGAGTTTGATCAATGCATTGGCCTCGGCATGAATGAATCCTGACTCGCCCGGTTCAAGTGATACAGGTTTGTTTGGTCCACCTTTCCAATCGCCATTGTATCCAATACTCAATACCTGAGTGTTATCACTTGTTACAATGACGGCCCCCACCTTACGTCTGGGATCATGAGAACGTTTAGAAATCAAACGTGCAAAATCAATCCATGTATCTTGCCAATCTGGCTGTTTGTACTCAGACATGATGTCTTCTTTGAAACATTAGCTCATGCAACCGTGACATAAACTTAACTCGTGCCTCTTCTGGCGACCAAGGATGAATGTGAAAATCATATGGTTCATGATCCTTGATCCAACCACGACCCTTCGTAAATGTAAGATCTCTTGCTTCTGTTGCAAGTATACGCTTGTCAATATCCTTTACGCCCCTGGGCTCATCATGAGGTAGACTGAACACATCACAGATAATGTCCATCAGTTTTTTCTCTGCTTCACGGTAAAATGAGAACTCTGGTAGCTTCTTAAGCGGGCTTGGAATGTCAATGATATACGCCTCAGAAGCATCATGAATCAAGCCCCAGAGTGCATCCTCTGGCATGCAAAGCAGTGAAACAAGAACGCAGTGCTGCGCAACTGAATAAAAACTTGTTGAATGACCCGCAAACCTGCATGCGTTACTGAGCGCATGGATGATATCATTGACATCAATGTCTTCAATGCGAGGATCAAGCGGATAGAATCGCTTACCCGTATACGTTACGATGTAACTACCAATACGTTCTGTCACTTCAATACAAAATTATACACTATGAACGTTGTGTTCAATTGAACTTGCTAAGCTGCGCAAAGGCTTGGTTCTCTCGATACGCTATTTCACGTCCAATTTCTGCTCCTGAAAACCCTGCCTTCATCACATCATCACCACGCACCGTTAGTTTCCATGCAATAAATGTGGAAACCTGATTCATACGCATGTGTTTTTCACGTGCAAATGCAATGAGTTCTGAATCAGTAACGTGACTATTCTTTAATCGCTTCTTGAATTCATATGCATTTGTAATGTTGAGGTTTTGAAATCCAACCAGATAGGCAATCTTTGCAACTTCAATTTGGGTATATTTAAGCGTGTTTAGCTTCTTTGCAACCACCATTTGATCGTTGTTAGCAAGCAAACACGCAATTATAACGATTGGATCATGTGATTTAACCTGGCGAACATCAACAATAAGTCCAGGAAATATCTGACCCCAAAGATTGTACGTTCCAATGAGTGTGATGAAATAATATGTGTTCTTAGCTGTTTTCAATCCCTTGAGAAATTCATCACGAATGCGCTCGGGTGATACGCCTGCAAGACTGTTGTCACGTTTGATTGCCTTATTGACATCAGGATCAAGTGTTCCTCCAAACCGCGCTGCAAAGCGCAGTGCGCGGAGAATCCGCAATCTATCTTCACCAAATCGTTGTGGCGCAGAACCTACGGTACGAATAACGTCATTCTGTAGATCGTGAATACCACCCACATAGTCTATGACTTCATGGGTTTCAATATCATAAAAGAGTGCATTGATCGTCAGATCTCGACGCATGACATCACTTTCAATCGTGGTATATTTCACCGCATCCGGGCGCCGTCCCTGACCAATATCTTGGCGAAATGTGGCAATTTCGTACTCATTACCCAGTGGGGTGCGAGCAACAATGACACCAAATGCCTTTCCAAGTGGAATTGACGAGAAGTCAGGCATGCTGTCCAACATCGCGATTACTTCATCCGGATTCGCGTCAGTTGCCAGGTCATAATCCTTTGGTTTCTTGTTCAAGAGAGCATCACGAACTGCACCACCAACGACGTAAAGTTCATGACCTTCATTTGCAAATACATCAGCAATCTTGCTGATATCATCTGGAATGTTCAGGTTGATCTTCTTACGTCTGGGTAAATCACTAACACCCTCAACAATACCATGAATTAGAGAGTATATGTTTCTTAGATTTGCCATATAGACAATGAATTACTTAGTCACAAATATACAGCGGAATGATCTTATTTTACACTGTCGAGAATGTCGCCGCGCTGGGATGCTAAAAATGAACTTAATTTCTCTCATAGTATTCGGCATCTACAAATTATTGTCATTATTAAACATCTCGCATATTTACAACATGCACTCCACCTTTCTGAAGTCTCTTGTGCGTGATCTCATTACTGAGTCACGCATTAATGACGTCGAAGAGAAGTATCCTGATCTAGATGCTGATTCTCTTGCTGAGTTAGATCCCTCTAAGAATCACAAATACCTAATGTGGATTGCAACCCAGGTTGCTCAAGGAGAAGACCTTAACTTCATTGGTGATCTTGTTTCTTTCTTTGATAAAAATCTCAGATTATTCAAGAACAAGGATCTTAACTCATACAAGACAGCATCAGAGCTTGAAGAAGCAGAACAAAAGATCAGACAGAATGGTCTACAATCAAAGACACAGCAGAAGAAGCAAACACGAGCCGAAGGCTCTGATGTCATCTTTGATGATGGGCGGTTCTTTCTCGTACATGTCAAATCAACAGAAGCTTCATGTTTCTATGGAGCGGAAACCAAATGGTGCATCTCTGCAAGAGAAGAAAACATGTTCAATGAATATTCTTCAAAGAATGTGGTCTTTTATTTCTTGATTGACCGTGAGGCAGACCAACACTCACGGTTTTCAAAACTTGCATTTTCAGTTGAACGTGACATGCAGAACAGGATCAGAAACATTAAACTATTTGATGCAACTGATAAAGAGATCAACACAAGAACAGCACAAAACAAGATGGGTGCGGTCTTTAAAAAGGCACTAACAATTGTAAAGCAACTTGCGCCAATGGCTCCTAAATCTGTACTTGCACGATTTAAAGCAAGTGAAGAAATGTCAGATAATGAACTATTAAAGCTTGCACAGGATGAAGATGCAAATGTACGTTACGCAGTTGCACAAAATCCAAATATCTCATCAGAAACCCTAGGCATACTTGCACAGGATGAAAAAGCTTCTGTACGCATCAAAGTTACACAGAATCCAAATACGTCACTAAAAATCTTAAAGCTGCTTGCACAGGATGAAGATGCAAATGTACGTTACGCAGTTGCAGTAAATCCAAATACATCATCAGAAACACTAGACATACTTGCGCAGGATGAAAAAGCTTCTGTACGGCATGGAGTTGCGAAGAATCCAAATATCTCATCAGAAACTTTAGATCTACTTGCCCAGGATGAAGATACAAATATACGTTACGAAATTGCAGCAAATCCAAATACCTCACCAAAGATCTTGAGATTACTTGCGCAGGATGAAAAAGCTTTTATACGCATCGAAGTTACACAGAATCCAAATACATCACCAAAGATCTTGAGATTACTTGCACAGGATGAAGACGAATATATTCGGGGTGAAGTTGCAGCAAATCCAAATACCTCAACAGAAGCCTTAGATCTACTTACACAGGATGAAGATGAATATGTACGTGCAGCTGCGGAGAAAAATTTAAGAATGCAGAAGTAAAATTTGCGAGCTCGCGATAAAGATGATATAGCTCACATCCTTATTAACATTGCCTGTCTAGTACACTCAAATTAATCTTCTCGCATTTATGTAATTTATCAATGACAATATAAACATTAGATCTGCCACGATAGATCATCTTCATGGTATGATTTCACCTTAAATCCTCAGGGGCGTTTATTGATAATGGGATGATGTGTAAAGCACCTAGGTTCATACATTTCTGCGCCGCCAACCTTCACCTGATCGCTATCATCATTAACGAATTGCTTCATATAGGTAAAATTTGCATCCTCACCACATACCGTACAGGCTGCCTTGCACTTGTGAATCTCCGTTGCCCAGGGTAACATTGCATTAACCTCAGAAAACGTCTTGCCGGAATATGATAGATCAAGTGTTGAAACAATAACGCTAATGCCACTGCGAAACATCCAGATCAACACGTCAGCAATACCGTCAAGCATGAATGCTTCATCAACAGCAACGATAGATGGCTCTTCATCCATTGCAGCGAGTTTGCTAAGCAGGTCTGAACCATTGGTTATGCCCGTTGCAGGAATGTTCCATCCTGAATGTGTCACAACAGCTTTCACGTCATAACGATCATCAATATGTGGTTTAAAGATAGCACATCGTTTACCAGAGTGACGCATTCTATCATACGCAAGCATCATTGCAGATGTCTTACCTGAAAACATCGGACCAACATAAATTGAAAATTCAGGGTTATTCATGAATCTATCATCATTGTCACAGTGTTTCTATCGTTCCATCTTCTGATTGTGTCATCATTACATACGGTGGGGCAACAGCTCCATTGTGTGTAGATGCTGCATCAAGGGCGGCCTTTAGTATACAAGCGGGAGGTCCAGCGTACTCGATACTGTTAAAATAGTGTAACACACCTTGGCCATAGGCTGCGGCACAACCCGTTGAATCATATCCATCGTAACACTTACCAATCTGAAAATCACCTTCAATGTGGTATAGTTTACCCTGAAATGCAAAGAGGGCATTAACTATCGATTCATCTGTATTGCCATCTTCTTCTGATTTTGACAGCGCCCCATGTTCACGGAAACACTCACGTATTGCGTCAACAAGATCAACCACCAGGTACTTCATGACATCATCACGGGGATCATAATCAGGTACATCTAATGCGTGGTGCAGGAGCTGCAAACCCCTATACGATGCGGAACATCCAAACAGAATGGGACCATTTTGAAACACCTTCACATCAGACCTGGTGCATCGTTGACCATCGTCAGTTGAACCACAACTGTCACCGCCAATGTAGACTCTATCGTCTTTTTGAAAGCCAACAATACACGTCATCTTACTTACCCATCTTGATTTCAATGACATCAAATGGTGGTGCAACACCTGCATTGTTTTCAGCACTCACTGCAAGTGCCTTGAGAATCCTCTTTCGAGAAGCACCCTTTGTTTCACGGAGTGAACCAAGCGCCGCGGGCGCACCACTGCCAACGGAATCAAAACCTCTAGCTGCCTCAACCAATTGAAAATTACCTTCAAGTTGAAACAAACGACCCTTGAATGCAATGAGTATTGCGCCCATAAAATGCTGCTGTTCATTGTGTACAAAGGTACATTCCAACTTCTTCATTGTCTCTCGCATGCCGGGAACAACATCTGAAACAAGCCAAGTCTTTGGATCACCCCCGTTGTAGGCAGGTAGTTTAAATGCATGTTGAATTGCATCCATCACCTTGGGAAGTCCGCAGACACCAAATCCAATAGATCCTTTACGAAATATCTTAGGTTCCTTAATCAATGTTCGATCAAGAGAACCATCAGTTGCAGCCCGATCACCACCAAGCCACACGCTATTCTTGTCAACTAACCCAACTATACACGTCATTTCATATCTCCTGTTTGTATGTTTTGATGAATAAACCTTATCATCATTATTTCTTAAAAAATCTGTAACCAGGGAAACTGGTCTCTGATATTAGATCATCATGCATCATTTCATTACCGAGTTTCTTGGCACGATGTGCACCCAAGATACGAGCCCAATCATGCCAATAATCATCCTGTACCTCAAGGAATGATGTTATTTGTTTCATCACATGAAACAAATCTGTTGATAGTTTTGCTTCACGGCATGCCTTTTCGAACTTTGACAGACCATGAATTGCGTACAGATAATTCTTAGGCATTACCGGCATGATACCATCTGGAGATGATCGATCTTTGCTCTTGACAATGCGATCTGCCATGTCAAAATGACGCTCATACAGATGAAGCGAATTACTGATGTGTGTGTAACGTCCTAAACCAATTTGGCGCTTTAACCTAAGAGACAGATCAATTGCAAGCACTTCCTGGAAGATCGTAAATGCTGGTACATCATACGCAAGACCCAAGATAATATCAGATGAACGCATAGATGCCACACAGTGAACACGATTGTTCCTGAGAAAGAACTGAAGTGTTAATGTACAGGGTACATCCAAATTCGCTAGAATTGAATCTTGAGGTGACCTGATGTGGATAACAGCACGGCGGGAGTCATTATCCTTCACCAATTCTTCGACAACGTAGTGCCATTGTGTCCATACTGCATCAATTGTGCTGGCAATTCGCTCATGCGGTTTGAAGATTCGTGCACCATATGCGGAGTTTGCTGTCTTACCATCATCACTGATCTTGGACCAGAATGATGAGTAATTGCTGATCCATTCAGTTGAATCATTCCCTGATAGATACCACAACAATTCTGCAATCATGTATGATGCTGCAAAATTTCTGTCCTTCACATATGGAATACGATCACGGGGATTCTCAATTGAGAATGAAACACCAAGTAGTTCCTTGACGAGCATGTCCCTGGGTCTTGATATGTGTTCATACTGTGTAGTAAGCCTCTTCATGAGACACACATATGCATCTGTGAAATTTTGAAACTGCAGCATTGTTTACATTCTAGTCAAAGAACTCAGCTTGTTCACAAGCTCTGCATTCTTTTCGTACCACTCGATCGTACGTTCCAAACCGGTCCAGAACTTGATGGGTTCACTGTATCCTAACACACGTTCTATCTTTGATATGTCAGCTTGCGTATGCATTACATCACCTGGACGCCAATCAGCATCATAGCTCTTTGCAGTGGGATAACGTTTCTTCAAAGCATCAAGGATTTCACTGTTCGTTGTCCTGTCACCGCAGGCGACATTGAATGTATCAGCATCCAGTGTATCTGATGCAATTGCAGCAAGTTCAATAGCCTGCACAACATTATCAACGTAACACAGATCGCGTGATTGTGAACCATCGCCATCGGAACGCATTTGCTCTCCTTGTAGGATTGCGGTCAACCACGCAGAGATCGCAATTGAATACGGTGATCCACCGAGTTGGTTGGGACCAAAGACATTAAAAAATCGTAGTGCTACTGAATCAAGACCATAATGATGGTTATACAGCCGTAGATAGTCTTCGATCACAGCTTTTTGAAGTGCGTATGGTGATTGTGGGTTACGAGGTGCAGTTTCAGGTGTTGGAAGAATATCTGCCCCACCATAAACTGACGAACTCGATGCAAATACAAAACGTGAAATGTTACCTCTACACGCATCAATGAATGCCAATGTCTTGGTAACGTTTACATCGTGAGTCTCAAGCGGGTGCTCAACTGAGTAACTCACCCGTGGAATAGCTGCAAGATGTACAACAATGTCAAACTCCTGATTTTTGATATCCTGCAGCGTTGTATTAGACGCAAAATCATCAACAACTAGTGTGCTAGGATCGACAAGAAATTCAACATGACCGTTTGACAAATCATCAAGCGCCATAACGTCATGACCAGATTGACGTAAATAATTCACCAAGTTTGATCCAATAAAGCCAGCACCACCCGTTACCAAATATGAACTCATATATTTTCCTTATGAAGAAGCAATTATCGTATTTCAACATCTACAACTTGTAGAATAACCACTCATTGATACAATAACACATTATATGGTCGTTGGTCAAGTACGTTAACACGTCTTATCAAAGAAGCAAAGTACGTATTGACATCACTTTGTATTGATCAAATCTTCTGGCGTGTTGATTCGCTTAGGAGGTACCAATACTGTGAAAAATTAATGGATGATCTTGCATGATTCCTAATCATTTTATAGAAGTCCCATTTTTTGCATTGCAAATGATGTGGTGCTCTCATATGAACACGCCCTGTGTACTGTGCGCTGCAACGTTTTAAGCCAGCCTTTGTGCTTGCCAGATTTCACTGTTTCAATAAGCGCATCTGCCATGAAGACAATGTCACCAAAATCAGCTTGGGCAACATATGGCCAGTTTGCCAGTGCAGCGAGCCGCTTGTATTCATAGTTGTCGATCCATAATGGCACGCATCCCAGCTCAATGCACTCTCTAGACGCAGTTCCACCGTAGCTGTCCTGATCATACAAACCAACAACAATGTCAGCATTGCTTGCAACAACCTTATATTCATCGCGGCGAAGTGAATCAGGCACAAGATTCACATAACCATTAGGACCGCATTCATTTTCAAGTTCCTTGTTGGTAAACTTTTGACTTGGATTACCCGCAATGACAACAAAATCCTGACGTCTGCTCCGGAGCTTGGGAAGAATGTCAAACATGAATTTTCCACAGTTTGTGTAATCGCTTGATCTCCCACGGCCGCCAATTCGATTGGGCACAAAGATGATGACCTTGCTTTCACTCTTCCACTGTGAAAAAAGATCTAAATCAAAACGTACATTACCCAAGTCACATACATGCATCTCTGCCTGTGAATACCCATCATCCCAAGCGGCGCTCTTCTTGAGCACCTTGTCTACGACCGATGGAATATACAGATGCGACATCTCCGTACGAAAGATGTTCAAGGCACTCTGGCACTGCCAGAAGTTATAATCTGCCTTGATGGAGGCTTCTACCTGGCCCAACCAAAGGGAGGTTTCTGTGGGAAACTTGGGACACGATGGGTTATCGATGAAATGGCTATGGACAAAGAACTTTGGCATGTATCTTTGACTGATATAGAAGAATGCTCGCAGGTTCCTAAGATGCATTGGATCATTAACGTATACCGCATCATACTTGTGTTCTGTGTTCGAATAACGACTTAGCGCAGTAACATACTCATTGAATGGAAAATCATAGCGTGTCTGTAACGCATTTGCCTCAATGGGTATTGAAATATAATGAAGATGATGATTTTCAAAGAGATCCTTATTGACATCCCACGGTACCGTAATTAGTTTTTTCAGCCTAGGACCTGTCACATCAATATCAAGCTCAGGATTGAGCTTCAACATTTCCCGCACGCGACCCATTACCATTTGCCAACCACTATCAGCCTCAAGGATGAAATTGCCATGTGTGTCATAGTTTGAAAGTTGTGTTTGAATGAGCAAATGTTTCATGTACTATCCGTATTTTATCTAACATCACATTAATATACATCACAAAGTATAGTTACTTTCATGATACAATTAACAGTTGGTGAGTTGCGACAGTTTTTGCGTGAAGAAGCTAGCGTTTTTCACATGAATTCATACGTAAAAGTCTTCATGACTCCTGAATATGATGAAGATGATAATGAATTCAATTCTATTTTGGCTCGAGTTGTTGCTGAAGTAGGTCAATCGAACGTGCGTGTTTTTAGGCTTGTTACCGATATACCTGTTATCATGTTGCGCGGTGTGACAGCTAAAGAAGCCAAAACACTCTTAAAAGGATTTCCAGTAAGAATCCAACAACTCCGAAGCAAATATGACATGCAGGATGCTCATGAGGCATTTGGGATGGTATCATCAGAAATGGATTTCCCACCTGGCTCGCCCAATATCATTTCAATACATGATGACGAAGATAGCATGCTTCTCTTACGTTTGAAAAAGGCAATCAAATCTAAGTTTGGAGCAAATCATACAATTACTGCTTCAGGTTACGGTTATCATGCAAATTCTGCATTTTTTACTGATTTAACCAAAGTACAGATTGAACGGTTACTTATGCGATTGGGCATACGAGCAAAGGTTGATATCGAAGCTGCTGATCCTTCCCAGGTTGAACACGCTTTTGCGCACCGCGGAATGTAAAGATTTCACGCTCTCTGATCTATTGTTAGCGCAAACTCATGTGTTAGCGAGTAAGTACGTACATTGGCACCGTGCATGATGAAGGTTACATCAAATCGATCTGTACTAATGTTCTCACATACAGCAACGATCAAGCCAAGACTCGAAGAGTAATCACCTGGTCGTATATCGGTACACTGAATTATCGTCATCCATGATCCATGAATCTGTTGATCTCAGATAGTTCACGATCAAGGTCTTCATCATCAACATTCAGTGAAAGAAGCCTGCATTTTGTCCATTGCGCAAAATCACAGTATGCAACATGCAGTTTGTTGAGGACGTGAGAATCAATCGTTGGATCAAGATCATCACGAATTCCCGCATAGTTTGTTCTATAACACAGGATTATTGATGCTCCAAGTTGAGCGTAACCCTTGTCAAGGTGCTTTAACATTGTCATATCAGTTTCACGATTCAAGACTTTTGAGTACGCATATTCACATGGATACCCACGATCAAAGATCATGCTATGACCCGTTTGCCGTAAGATATCAAGCACCCTTGGATCGGCAAAACGTAATTGGTTAAGAAATTGATCGTTCTTTGAAACCCGTGATGATAAAAATGATACATGCTCTGACGTCGCCTTGAAGTAAGGAACGCCAGTACGCCTAGCATATTCTGTAGCAATCTCAGTTTTTCCGCACATGTCAGCGCCAACAAAGAAAACAAGGTGTTGTTTCACATCAACCGGTATTTTGCATACCTTAAAGGATGGTGCCTGTGTCATCTGGAGGTTATAATTGCGCATTGATTTCACCTAAATGCTCCAAAGGTTCAATTGATGCATTGACACCAGCACGAACAAGTATGTTAAACATTACTTCTGCGCCTTCATGATTCATCGAATGGATGATACACCTACTTGGTCGTTTTGTCTTTGGAAGATTTGCAATGAAACTCGCAGCAACTTCACCATTTTCATCATCATTCAGATCATGATCAAGTGATACTACGTCCCAGTGCTTAAATTCATTCCATTTGGATCGTAATTCCTGTACGGTATAACAATCACAAATCACATGATCGGGACCGTTATTTACCTTGAACATACGAGTAAATGACCTATGTCGTATGATGTCATCATCCAGAATTAGCGCCTTAATCATGTTTCATTGTATCCCAAGTAACGCTACGTTTAATCCGCAAGTTTCATGCACAAATCACTACAGAATTGATCGCCTTCACCACATGCAATTAGTGTGTTAGGAATTATCTTCTTGCAGAAGAGCTTCATGATCTGCATTTCAAGCTGAGACTGCCCACACAATGAAGGTAAAAAGTTTTCTAATTGCACAGGTGCATATCCTGGGATCGCATCGACACCCACATCCACCCAGTTTGCAATACCCGAGGAACGACCATGAACGTGGCCATGGATCACATGCTTGAACAAACCTATATCATCACCGTCAGGTATATGACGCAGTAGAATTTTTGAACCTAGAATGTCGAATTGTAATTCATCAAACACGAGCCAACCTTGATCACGGTACCAATTACACATCCGTTGTTTGTCATGATTGCCACGAATTAAAACCTTATGGCCATTCAATGAACATAGTACCTTAGTGACATTGTGTTGCTTCTCCGGATTGTTGCACAGCGTAACATCACCGAGGTGGACAACAACATCATCATCACTTACACAATCATTCCATCGTCTAAGGAGTTCCGCATCCATGTGAAACGAATTGTCAAATGGTCTTGAACAAAATTTAATGATGTTCTTGTGACCAAAATGTGTATCACTCGTGAACATCACCTTAGGTCTTGATTGCTTTTTATTCATTTTACTTCTCATACAATTATACCATCAAATTGGATCTTATTGCACCACAGGCATGCACAAAATTGCGTATCACTTTTCTTTCTTTGAAATATATCCGTCAGCATACCATCCACCACCCTTAAGCACGAAACCCGTACCACCACTAATGAGTCGCTGGGCGGATGCAACCTTACACTTTGGACATTCAAGGGTAGGTTTATCAGTAATGCGTTGTTCTTCTTCCCAATTGTGATTGCATACCGGACAGTGATACTCATACGTCATACATCAATTCTCCTGATCTTTCTCTGTGACGTTGCAAAACCAAACTCATTCCTGCTTAATTCTGCTACACAGAGTTCGTACTTCTCAAACTGTATCATGCCATCCCATCCCCACATGAATGTCTTGTGAATCTTGCCTGAAAGACTAACCAATTCAAGCAACATGTACTTCTTCCCATTCTTAGATTTCTTTGGTATTGCCTTTGAGATGCAGAACCAGTAAACATTACGACCACAATAATCATCGATTGATCTGATATCCTTTTCATCCAATCTGGCGAGAACCTCCTTTGGGAGAAGGGCATTCACGTCTACACTTCCCAAGTGACTAACAATGTTCTCAATACGTTCTGTTCGCGTCCACGGTGGCGTATCTTCTAGTTCCTTTATGAGTTCAAAGAATCGACGCTTGCCATAGGCGGGATCCTTACGAGGACTCTTCTTGATCTCATTGATGTTCTCAATAACAACCTTGTACATGTGATTGTAATTGTTAAAGTAACCATCTTCACCAATGACACCAAGAGATGCAAATGCGCCTGCCTTGATCATTGCTTCAAGCGCCTTCTTATTGAATTTTGAAAGTCTCCAATGACCATCAGAATCCCAAAGGAGTTCCTCAATGTTATCAAATGGCCGGAATGATTCCAACTCATCGATCGCAGCTTCACCCACTCCCTTACATGCAAGCATGCTTGGCATTAGTCGCTTGCCTGGGAGCACCTTCCATGACTTTGCCGCGTCACGGATGTCAATTGGAACGATCTGGTAACCAAACGCCCTTACTTCAGAGAATGCCTTTGCACGGTCGGCGTCAGATCCTGACATGCTTTCAAGGTATGCAGAAAGCCATTCCTCCTCATAGTGTGTCAATAACCACGCACAGTAGTACGAATCAATTGCATATGCAACAGCATGTGATCGATTGAATCCATATCCTGCCATCCATAAAATGTTCTGATACGCCTTCTTTGCAATGCCAATAGGAACTCCCTTATCAACAGCACCATTGATGAACGTGTTCTCAAGTTCACTTGCCTTCTTCCGGGCCGCAGCGCCGCCAGAAACGCTCCTTTTCATGATGGCACGTCTGACCTGGTCGGTTTCATCCAGTGGAAATCCAGCAACCTTGTTTGCGAGTGCCATAACACTTTCCTGAAACACAAGCAGACCACGTGTTTCCTTAAGTGTTTCATTGATGAGAGGATGACCCCAATCATACGGCTCTTCCTCATGCTGCAACCACAATTTATCAACATCAGCAGCAAGTGGACCCGGTCGATAGATTGATGTTAATGCTGCAATATCCATGATATTCTTTGGCTTTGCTTTTACAAAGAACTTCTGGGCACCGCGGCCTGTACACTGAAAGATTCCCGCCCATCTACCTGCATGGTACACGTACTCGTATACCTTTTGATCGTTAAGATCGATGTTACCAAGTCCCATGTGTTCTGTGAACCACGTTTTGATCTGGATAAAATTAGGTTTCTTGATTCCCTCTTTCTTGAGGATCAAGTCGATCGTTCGCTCAATGAGTCGTAGTGTTTTCAACCCAAGCAGGTCATACTTGATGAATTCACCGACCTTTTCCAGGTGTTTAACGTTAACACCCTCTTGCCATGGTGCCTGTGGTTCACCCTTTGATGTAATGAGCGGCATCTTATTTGGAAGATCATCACAGATAAGCACGCCACCAGCGTGACGCCCAAGCGATCTGTTCTGTTTAAAGAGAACTTCAATTGATTTTTCAATCTTAGGATTCTTCTCAATGAACTTGCTGAATGATTGTGAATATTTTAGCGCATCATCATACTTGAGAACAAATAGGTTCTTGTCATCACCATGCTTGGTCGTAGCCCTACGCACATCCTGCTCAACAGTCCGCGTTGCAGCATTTACTTCATCAAAGGGAACACCGTGAAATTTTGACAGATCCTTCACTAAACTCTTAAGTGCAAAGCGGTTATAATTGCTAATTGGGACAACGTTTCGAAATCCAAAGAAGTCACGTAGTTTGTCCAAGACCTTATCACGATCCGCGAGGTCGGTGTTATGAACAATAACACTGCTTCCGGATTTCAAAAATGAATGAGTAACCATATGCCTAACAATCCTATATCTGATAACCCTAATTTTGCATGTAAACGGTGCCACCGCGAACATAAGTCACTTCGAGCATTGAAAATTCACGAATCACGGCACCGACGGGATGATGCAAAACCAAAGTATGCTTATGCCTGTCCATGGTGTGAAAATTCATACGTAATTGGACGCGCTCTAACAATACACGTAGTAAGAAAACATCACAAAAATGGTGCTGAACTCTATCGTGTTCGATTTCCGGGTTGTAGAACAACATGCATTCGTTGTCAAACTCCTGTTAAATTCTGTGACCAAGACGTTGGTTATAGGGAAATGTGTCCCAAGTGTTCACGTAAAGCTGCATATGAAACAAACGGATTCGTTCCTTGGAGCAAAGGTCTAACAAAACACACCGATGAACGAGTTGCTGCCACTGCTGCCCATGTACATGAATATTACACCAAACATAAACACCCCAACACAGGAAAAACCAAAGAAAACGATAGAACAGTTCGAGCAAAGGCAATCAAGATCAAGACATCACTGAAAAAATTCTACGAGAAAAATAATGGATGGTCTTTGGGCCTAACAAAAGAAACATCTGACATCATTGCAAAACGTGGAAAGAAAATCAGCGAATCTCTAAAAGGTCGCATACCTGGAGAAGAAACGCTTGAAAAGATGCGGAAGGCTAAACTGTTAAGTCACGACATTGTTCAACAAAGATTACGTGAACGTGGAATAGAACTGACAACACAATACATTGACACAATCACCAAAGCACAGTTACGTTGTCTAAAATGCTCGACAACATTTGAACGTCACGTTGGCGCCGTATTCAACAATAATGCCAGATGTCCAAACTGTTTTCCACCCTGGGATATCAAGACCAGCAAATGGCAAAATGAAATCTTCATGTATGTTAAAGATCTGGCTGCCGATGCTGTGCTAAATGACAGACAAGCATTAGATGGTAAAGAACTCGACATCTACGTACCATCTCAGAATTTTGCAATCGAATGTAATGGACTCTTCTGGCACTCTGATTTCACAGGACGATTTGCATCATCGCATGCAGAAGACAAGCGTCTCCTTGCGCAGAAGGCGGGTATTACATTATTAACGATCTTTGACGATGAGTGGAGAGAACGAAAGCAGATTGTTAAATCCATGATCGCACACCGTTTGGGCAAGTCATCAACAATTGGAGCAAGAAAGTTGTTGTTGCAACGATGTAAACCATCAGAAGTTGCAAAAAACATTGAAAACTGGCATCTAGAAGGTCGAGTAAATGCATCTTATGCGTTAAGATTAGTTACAGACCAAAACAAAACAATGGGAGCCTGTAGCCTTCGATGGGCCCGTGGAACGAACAAAACAACATTAGAAATAGCACGAATTGCTTTCATGCCCGGTATCCATGTGCAAGGTGGCATGGGTAGATTTGTCAATGAAGCAAAACGTTGGGCTGCTAAACTTGGTGCGACAACGCTACTTTCATACAGTGACAATCGATTAGGTAATGGAACAGGGTATCTTAAGGCGGGTATGCAACTTGATAGCACCACTGTTTTACGCTTTTGGTGGACTGATTTCAACCAACGGTTCAATCGTTTTCGTTACCGTGCTGATGCACAGCGAAACCTTACAGAACGTGAAGTTGCCCAAGAAGCAAATGTAGTTAGGATCTACGGCTGCAGCAACTTAAAATGGATCCTTGATATCAACGTACATTAATTTGATATTTACAACATGCACTCTATCTTTCTGAAGTCTCTTGTGCGTGATCTCATTACTGAGTCACGCATTGATGATGTCGAAGAGAAGTATCC
>Ga0114931_10002528_pt1 | contig 23252 bp, 23 predicted proteins | sample 2SBtaG_FD_89579 | JGI IMG/M metagenome (GOLD analysis project Ga0114931, IMG submission 89579) | Deep subsurface microbial communities from Kolumbo volcano to uncover new lineages of life (NeLLi) - 2SBTROV14_V59a metaG | ecosystem: Environmental > Aquatic > Marine > Volcanic | place: Kolumbo... | reverse complement strand
GGCCAAGATCAACTCCGGCGATCCGGTGTCGATCGCCGAGGTGGTCCGCGATCTGCATCGCAACATCGACCAGCCCGATCGTTCCTATAGCGAACGGCAGCTCTACGAAGCGGCGCTCGACCGCCTGGTCCGCGAATTCGCGGCGATCGAGGAGATCGAGCCCGAGGACGCGCATCGTCGCCTCGAGGACCTGCTCGCCGCTTAAGTCCCCGTAACCCGGACCGCTCGGCGCCGGCTCGGCGGCGATGGTCCCCACGCGACGGCGCCGATGCTGAACAGGGCCAGGTTCGCGACCATGCGCCGGGCGCGGCGCGTTTGGGCGATCGCCGCGATTCACGGCGAGGCCGATCGGTTGCGCGCGGTTCACGACGAGCTCGACCGGCGCTTTCGGCCCGGCGACAAGCTGGTCTATCTCGGCAATTACCTTGGCCATGGCGCGCATATCCTAGAAACCCTCGACGAGTTGCTCGCCTTTCGCCGCGCGCTCCTGGCCCGGCCCGGCATGATGGCCTGCGATATCGTCTTCCTGCGTGGCGCCCAGGAAGAGATGTGGGCCAAGCTGTTGCAGATTCACTTGGCCTTCAACCCGGTCGAGGTGATGGAGTGGATGATCGGTCGCGGTGCCGGGGCGACCCTCGCCGCCTACGGGATCGACCCCGAGCGCGGCGTCGCCCGGGCGCGCGCCGGCGCGGTCGATCTGGCGCGCTGGACCGGCGAGCTCAGGGCCGTCATCCAACGGCATCCCGGCCACGACGTCTTGCTGAGCGAGCTGCGCCGAGCCGCCCTGACCGAGGATCGCGGGCTCCTGTTCGTGCACGCCGGGCTCGATCCCGGCCGCCCGCTCGAGGCCCAGGGCGATACCTTGTGGTGGGGCGGCGCCGGTTTCGAGACCATGGAGACCCCTTACGGCGACTTTCGCCTCGTCGTTCGTGGGTTTTGCCGCGCGCCCACCGGGGTCTCCGTCGGCGCGGCGACGGCGACCATCGACGGCGGCTGCGGTCGCGGCGGCACGCTCAACGCCGCCTGCTTCGACCATGCCGGCAGGCTCGACGATCTGATCGAGGCCTGAGCGAGACGCCCTGAATCGTTCGTCGCGGCGGTTTCACGCTAATTTGAGCCGGATTGATTCGTAACCTGGCTCGGCTCCCCCCAAATTCGGAGGTAGAGCGCGCGGGTTCCAACGCGCGCAAGGGTCCGGGAGCGAAAACATGGCCGCCGTCGAAAGCCTCGAGGTGCAACGCGCGAACCGCCGATTCATCGCCCGCTCGATGCGGGCGCCGATGCTGACCCGCGAGCACGAGACCGATCTCGCGCGGCGCTGGCGCGACCACGACGACGTCGCCGCCTTGCACGAGATCATCACCGCCTACAGCCGGCTGGTGGTTCGCTTCGCCGGCGCCTACCGCCGCTACGGCCTTCCCAGCGGCGATCTGGTCCAGGAAGGGCTGGTCGGGCTGCTGCTGGCGGCCTCGCGTTTCGACCCCGAACGCGGGGTCCGCTTCTCGACCTACGGCTCGTGGTGGATCCGCTCGGCGATGCAGGACTTCGTGCTGCGCAACTGGTCGATCGTCCGCACCGGCACGACCACCGCGCAAAAGGCGCTGTTCTTCAACCTGCGCCGCCTGCGGGCGCGCATCCAGGGCGACGACCCCGACGCCGCCCTGACCCCGGGCTCGATCGACGCCATCGCCGCCGAACTCAAGGTCGCCACCCGCGACGTGGTGTCGATGGACGCCCGCTTGGCCGCCGCCGATCAATCGCTCAACGTCACCATCAACGAGGGCGGCGACGAGACCTGGCAGGACCTGCTGGTCGACCAGGGGCCGACGCCCGAGGACATCGCGCTCGCCACCCTCGACGGTGGCATCCGCTCGCGCTGGCTGGCCCACGCCCTCGACGAACTGTCCACGCGCGAACGCGCGATCATCGTCAGGCGCCGCCTGAGCGAGGACGGCATCACCCTGGAGGCGCTGGGACGCGGCTTCGGCATCTCCAAGGAACGCGTGCGCCAGCTCGAGCACCGGGCGCTCAAGAAGATCAAACAGTCGATCGTCCGCCAATCCGGCGGCGCCGCGCCGCGCGAGCTGTTCGCCGCCTGAGCGCTTTGTTCACCGACTGAACACGTCGTTCACCGATAGATTGCCGGTTCGGCGCGCGCCGCCAGGAGCGACAGGCAGGCCTCGGCGACCTCGCGCCCCTTGACCTTGAAGTGGTCGAGGAAGAAGGCCCTGTGTTCCTGGCTGTCGTGGAAGTGATGTGGGGTCAGGACGGCCGAGAGGACCGGCACGTCGCTATCCATTTGCGCCCGCATCAGGCCGGCGACGACGGTCTCGGCGACGAAGTCGTGACGATAGATGCCGCCGTCGACGACCAGGGCGGCGGCGACCACGGCCGCGTATCGCCCGCTCCGCGCCAGGCTGCGCGCTTGCAGCGGAATCTCGAAGGCGCCGGGAACGTCGAAGACGTCGACCACGGCCGCTCCCGCGCTCAGGCGGTCGATCTCGTCGATGAAGGCCGCGCGACATCGCGCGACGATTTCCGCGTGCCAGCGCGCGCCGATAAAGGCGATGCGGCCGATATCCCTCGTATCTTGAACGGTCGAAGTATCTTGGGAGCTCTGATTCATGGTGTTCCCTTTCGCGTCAGAGACCAGAATCAGGGCGTACGAAACGGCGATGAGCACCCGCCATGCGCGCGCACTGGCGCGGCGGGCCTCGCCCTTCCGTTCTCTTCCATCCGGACTCTCACCGTCGGCTTCGGAATCGCACCGAATCTGCTGACCCCTTCGGAGATCGGCCCGAAGGGCGCTCGCGGGCTTGGGCACCAAGGGCCCTTACCGCCGGTGGGGACTTCCACCCCGCCCCGAGAACGCGCCTCGCCCACCGGCGAGACGGTGAAATCCTAGGACCCGCGCCCGCTCTTGTCCATGGGATTACGCGTTATGGGCGACGGCGCCGAGTTCGATCCGGTCGTAGCCACCGAGTTCCTCGGCGCGAGCGGCGAAGGCGTCGCCGCGGGTGAAGGCGAGCAGCGCCTGCATCGGCGGCTCGAAGTAGTCGCGGCGGCGCATCACCAGGTCGTAGCGTTCGCGATGCAAGGGCACGAAGTCGAGACGCAACTGGCGGGCAACGGCTGCGACCGCCAACCCGGCGTCGGCCTTGCCCTCGAGCACCGCCAAGGCGAGATCGGTCTCGCCCCGCGCCGGCGCCGACGTCAGCGCCAGATCGTCGAGCGCCAGCCCCGCCTCGGCCAAGAGGTGAACCAGCAACAGTTGGCTGCCGGCCTCGTCCTGGCGGCGGACGACGCGGGCGCCCTTGGCGCGAAGATCGGCCAGACCGCCGAGCCCCAGGGGATTGCCGGGCGCGACCACCAGGCCCTGGACGCGCCAGGCCCAGGTGATGGCGACCACGTCGAGGCCGGCCAGCGCCCGCTTGATGACGGCGACGTTGTAGCCGCCGGTATCGGGGTCGATCACATGCAGGCCGCAGACCGCCGCTTCGCCAGCCGCCAGGCGCTCGATACCGTCGAGGCTGCCGCCGGGAAGGAGGGCGAGCCCGGCGCCGGCTTCCTTTAGGCACCATTCCAGCAAGGGGTCGTGACTGCCGGCGATCACCGGCGGCGGCCGCCGCGCCCGCCCGGCGCCGGGCCGGGGGCGGGTGCTCTCTAGCAGCCACAGCTCGACGAGTTGCTTCGGGAACAGCCACTTGCCGGCCGCCCGCGTGCACGGGACGCGGCCCGACTTGACCAGGTCGTAGACCTTGCGTTCCTTGATCCGCAGGTAGGCGGCGACCTCGCGGGTGGTCATCATCTCGGGCACGGCGCGGGCTCCCGGTTGGGCTGGTCCCTCTCCCGTGGCCCGGATGGGCGGCGTTGTCAAGATGGCCATGGTCAACGCATGGTCGCCTTGGGCGCCGCCAACGGCTATAGAGTGTGACCATGAAGATCGACGGCAAGATGGTCCTGATCTGCGATTGCGAGGGGAGCATGCCGCTCGACGGCGCGGGCCTGGCCACGGCCTTCGACGGCGACGCGCCGACGGTTCACACCCAGCTCTGCCGGCGTCAGTTGGCGGCGGTCCGAAACGCCCTCGGCGACGGCACGCCGCTGCTGATCGCCTGCACCCAGGAAGCGCCGCTGTTCGACGAGCTGAGGGCCGAGACCAACCCCGAGACGGCGCTTTCGGTCACCAACATCCGCGAGCGCGCGCGGTGGTCGGACGAGGCCGCCGCCGCCACCCCCAAGATCGCCGCGCTGCTGGCCGAGGCGGCGCTCGACATCGCCCCGGCGCGGGCGCTGGAGATCGCCTCGCGCGGCGTGCTGCTGATTTATGGCCGCGACGAGACCGCGCTCGAGGCCGCCCAACGGCTCGCGCCCCGGCTCGACGTCACCGTGCTTTTGCGCGACCCCGGGGACGTCGCGCCGCCCCGGGTGGTGGAGGTGCCCATCTTCAAGGGCCGGATCGCCGCCGCGCGCGGCCACTTCGGCGCCTTCGAGCTGACCATCGACGACCATGCCTCGGCGTTGCCGTCGTCGCGGGCCGTTCTCGCCTTCGCCGCGCCGCGAGACGGCGCCATCTCGCGCTGCGACCTGATCCTCGATCTGACCGGCGACGCGGCGCTCTTCCCGGCCGCCGACAAGCGCGACGGTTATGTCAACCCCGATCCGCGCGACCCGGCGGCGGTCGCCCGGGCGTTGTTCGACCTGGCCGACATGGTCGGCGACTTCGAGAAGCCGATCTATGTCGATTTCAGCGCCGATCTCTGCGCCCACGGCCGCAACGGCAAGATCGGCTGCACCCGCTGTCTCGACGCCTGTCCGGCGGGAGCCATCGCGCCCGATGGCGACCACGTCGCCATCGACCCCATGCTCTGCGGCGGCTGCGGCCATTGCGCCAGTGTCTGTCCGACCGGAGCGGCCGCCCATGCCCTGCCGCCCGGCGACGCGGTTTACACCCGCTTGCGAGTCCTCCTCTCGACATACGCCCGCGCCGGTGGCGCGGCGCCGCTGCTGCTGGTCCACGACAGCCGCCACGGCGAGGAGATGATTTCGCTCGCCGCCCGCCACGGCCGCGGCCTGCCGGCGCGGGTGCTGCCCTTCGCGCTCAATGAAGTCACCCAGGTCGGCTTCGATCTGTTGGCCGCCGCGCTCGCCCATGGCGCCGCGCAAGTGCGACTGCTGATCGGGCGGCGCAACCGGGCCGAGGCCGAGACCCTGGCCGGCCAGGTGGCGATGATCGAACGCGTGACCGGGGCCTTGGGATATGGCGCTGGGCGGGTGGCGCTGATCGACGAGGACGATCCCGTGGCCTTGGCGGACGCGCTTCATGCCGTGGCGCCGGCGGCGCCAATCGCGGCGTCGAGCTTCCTGCCGATGGGCGGCAAGCGGATGGCGACGCTCTTGGCGCTCGGCCATCTCCACGCCGAGGCGCCGACGCCGGTGGATAGGGTGGCGCTCGACCCCGGCGCGCCCTTCGGCGCGGTGCGGGTCGACATCGAGGGCTGCACCCTGTGTCTTTCCTGTGTCGGCGCCTGCCCGACCGGGGCGCTGATCGACAACCCCGACCGGCCGATGCTGCGCTTCCGCGAGGACGCCTGCATCCAATGCGGCCTCTGCCGGGTCACCTGTCCCGAGGGCGTGATCGCGCTGGAACCCCGGATCGACTTCACCGCCGAGGCGCGCGAAGCCCAAGTGGTCCACGAAGAAGAACCCTTCGCCTGCGTCCGCTGCGGCAAGCCCTTCGGCATCCGCGCCGCGATCGAGCGCCTGACCGGACAGTTGGCCGATCACCCCATGTTCGCCGATGACGCGGCGGCGCTGGAGCGGCTGCGCATGTGCCAGGATTGCCGGGTCGTGGCCCATTTCGCCGACCCCCAGCCGATGGCCACCCGACCGCGACCGCCGCCGCGCACCACCGATGACGATCTGCGCGAGCGCGAACAGGCCAAGGCCCGGGCCATGCACGAGCGGTCTAAATCCAATGGCGGCGACACGGATGGCTGATTGACCGCCACCGAGGGCGTCGCGCCCCCAGATGACGCCCCGACATCGGCGATCATTCATCTGTTGATCGGGGTCGCGGCCTTCGCCCTTCAGGACGCGGTCGTCAAATGGCTGACGGTCGGCTATCCGGTCAGCGAGATCATCTTCTTTCGCGCCCTATTCGCGCTCCCGGCCTGCCTGATCGTGATTCGTCGCGACGGCGGCTCGCGGGCGCTCCGCACCCGGCGGCCGGGGATGCACGCGGCGCGCACGCTGTTGCTGCTGGGGGCGCTGGTCAGCTTCTTCCTGGCGCTCGGGGCGCTGCCGCTGGCCGATACCGTGGCGATCGCCTTCTCGGCGCCGATCTTCATGGCGGCCCTGTCGGCGCCCTTGCTCGGCGAGCGGGTGGGGCCTCGGCGCTGGCTGGCGGTGCTGATCGGCTTCGCCGGCGTGGTCGTGATCCTGCGGCCGGGGGCCGGCTCGGTCTCGCCGGCGGCGCTGTTGGCGCTGATCTCCGCGCTCTGCTTCGCGCTCGGCATGATCGTCACGCGCCAACTCGGGCGTAGCGACACGACGGCGGCGATCATGTTCTATTTCACCCTCGGGACGACCGTTCTCGGCGGCCTGGTGGCGCCCTTCCAATGGGTCGCGCCCGACGCCGTCGATTTCGGCCTCCTCGCCGGGCTCGGGTTGACCGGCGGGGTCGGCGCCTATTGCGCCGTGCAGGCCTATCGTCTGGCCCCGGTGGCGACGGTGGCGCCGTTCGAATACTCCGGGCTCCTGTGGGCGACCCTGTTCGGCTACGCCTTCTGGGGCGACGTGCCCGGCTCCGCGGTCATCATGGGCGCCGCCATCCTGGTGGCCAGCAATCTCTATATTCTCAGACGCGAGAGGCGGCGCGGCGGCGGGCGTGGGCCTGGGCCAGCGCGACCAGATGGAGGATCGTGAACAGGGGCACCAGGAAGCCCGGGACCATGACCAGCGGCATGACCCCCATCAAGACCGTCGTTGGGGTCGTGGCGATCGTCGGGAAGGTTTCTTGTTTGAACTAAAAAGTGTATATGCACTTGTTTTCCCAGGAAAAACAGGGCTCTACGGCCGCATGCCCTCGACCACGGCGCCGAGGTCCAGCGACAGGCGCTGCCAGCGCTCGACGCCGATCCTCTCCAGCGTGCGCGCCTGGGCCGCGCGCCAGAGCGGTAGCGCCCGAGCCAGAAGCTCACGCCCCAAGGGCGTCAGCGCCGCCTGGCGGGTGCGCTGATCGGCGCCGGGCAAGATCGCGATCAAGCCACGCCGCTCGAGCGGCTTGAGATTGCGCGTGACCGTCGTCCGGTCCATGACCAGCGTCCGCGCCAGACGCGTGATCGAGACAGGTCCGGCCAGATGGAGCGCCGCCAGCAGCGAGAACTGGGTTCCCTTGAGACCGGCCGGCTCCAACGCCGCGTCATAGATCTGGCTGACCGAGCGGCTCGCCTTGCGGAGGCCGAAACTGACGCAATCCGTCCCCGCCTCGATGCAGGCGTCGAGATCGGGATCGGGCGCGTCGTCGGGCTGGCGTTGGTTTCGAGACATGATAGGGGTATATGCACTTATATCGCGCCGCGTCAAGCCGGTTTCCGCCGCCAGACCGATCCAAGCACCATGGCGGGCGGGCGGCGACCGGTCGATGGGCGTTGGACAGTGCGCGTTGGACAGGAATGCGCGAAATGGCTACTCTCCGGCCCGCCAGGGTTGGACGACGCGACCCCGGAGTCGGATGAGTGAGTGTCGGATTAGTGGCGAGGATGCGAGCGATGTCGGCGATGGAAATCAACAAGATCGTGGCCGCCGTGCTGGTCGCGGGGCTGGTCATCATGGTGATCAACATTGGCGTCGACCTGGCATACAAGCAAGAGCCGACCGAGAAACTCGCCATCGCCCTGCCTGGGGGCGAGGCTCCGGCCGCCGAGACGGCCACGGCGGAAGCGTCGACGACCGAAACGCCGGCCCCCCAGCCCCCGACCACCGAGGCCGCCGCGCCGGCCCAGGGCACCGGCCAATCGGGACCCACGCTTGCGGCGTTGCTGGCGACCGCCGATCCCGGCAAGGGCGCGAAATTGTTCAAGAAATGCACGGCCTGCCACAACGCCGCCCCCGACGCCGGCAACAAGGTCGGCCCCAATCTATGGGGCGTGGTCGGCGCCAAGGTCGCGCGGCGCGCGGGCTTCCGCTATTCCAAGGCCCTCAAGGCGCATGGCGGCACCTGGACCTACGCGGCGCTGTTCACCTTCATCGAAGCGCCCAAGAAAGCGGTGCCGGGAACCAAGATGGGCTTTCGCGGCTTCAAGGACGCCAGCAAGCGCGCCAATCTGCTGGCCTATCTCCGCACCCTCGCCGACAGCCCGGCACCGCTGCCGACCGACTGACGCCGGCCAGGGTCGCTTCAGGGCAGGCCGATCAGCACCGGCAGGATATCGGCTCGCTGCAAGTGGTCGATCGCCTCAAGCGCCGGAAAGGCGACGAAGAACCAGGCCGCGTCGCGCATGGTCGCCCATAGCATCGCCGGCTTGACCACGATCTCGGCCTCGTCGCGCCAGAGATCGGGGCGCGGCCACCAGCGCGGCACCCGGCGGCGATAGTCCTCGTAGACGGCGCCGAAGCGCTCGCCCAGCACCGCCTCCTCGCGGCGCACGACCTCGCGGTAATAGAGCGCGAACAGCGCCGCCAGCAGCGCCGTCACGACGATCATTCCGCTGATCAGTCCGATGCCGAGAACGCCGATGAAGCTGAACACATAGAGCGGATTGCGGACCACCGAGAAGGGGCCAATGGTGATCAGTTCGTGGGTCTTGCGGCCGCCGATATAGGCGGCGCACCAGGCGCGGCCGAGAACGCAGACGATCAGCGCCGCGTAGCCCAGCCAGTCGGCCGCGCCCAGCACCAGCGGCCGGGTCCAGAGCGGGCGCGCCGTCAGCAGCAGCGCCAACAGCGGCAGGGCGGCCCAGCGGGTATGGCGTATCCGCGCCTTGAGCAGCGATGGGGAAGCGGAATCGGGGTGTGAGGTCATGGGCAAGGCGCGGTCGGTGGCGAGGGCGAGAGATGCCTTTATACAAGCTCCGCCGCCGTTGAAACGGTGAATTCGCGGCCCTCCCCGCCTCAAAGCGTCGTCAGGATGTCGAGCGCGCCGGCGAAGTCGCCGTCGGCGATGCGCAACAACGCCGGCCGGCCCCCGGGGGCGTGCCGCTTGGCCAGGCGGATCAGCGCCATCGGCGGGGTCGCGGCGAGCGTCGCGCCGGCGAGAACCGGCCCCAGCCCCTCGGCCGACGGCGCGGCGACCAGCGCGGTCTCGGCGCCGCGCGCGATCGGCGCCATGGCCCGGACCGGATAGGCGGCGTCGTAGCCGGCGAAGCCGCCCGCGCGCCGCGAGACCACCAGGCGACGGTCGCCCCGGAGCGCGCCGACAAAGGCGTCGCCGGCTGCGGTCGCGCCCCGCGCCCCGGCCGGCGGCGGCCCGTCGCCCATGCGGATTTTCAGGCATTTGGGAAAGGCGCGCACGGTGCCGGCGGCGGTATCGAGCCATAACCGGTCGTCGCCGATCACGGTCAGGCCGCGACGCCAGGCGGCATGGGTGAGGCCGCTCTTGCCGGCGAAGGGGACGCCGAAATAGACCACCGCCCCGCCGTCGGCGCCGACGAAGGCCCCGGCGTGAACCACCAGCCGCCGGGTATGCGTCGCGAAGACGTGGGCGATCGCTTCCAAGAGGGCATAGGCGCCGTCGGCGCCGCCGGCCATCGTCAGCCGCCCGAACGGCCCACGTAATTGATGGCCGTCGCGTCGCGTCTCGACCGCGATGGTCGCGCCCTCCCCCGCGACTGCCGACGTCGGCAGGCCCAGATACGCCTCGGCGCGGGCCAGCATGGCCGCGTCGTCGCAAACCACCGCGACGGCCTCGCCGCGCCAGTCGAAGCGTCGGCCGGTCACCGCCGGCCGTCGTCGTCGCCGCCGTCGATCACCACCAGGCCGGCCTCGATCAGGGTGGCGAGCGCGGCCTCGACGTCGCGCTCCAGCATGGCCGCGTCGGTCTCGGGAAAGGCGGCGACGAACAGCGCCACCAAGTCGTCGGCCGTGACCGGCGCGGCGAGCGATTCCCAGACCACCCGGGCCGTGCCGTTGAGGGTGACCACGGCCTGGGTCTTGGCGTTCATCACCACCAGGTCGTCGCCGAAGGTTTCCTCGTCAGTGTCCTGGATGCGCCGGTAAAGGGTCATCGCGCCGTCTCCGCCAGCGTCGCCGCCGATCCCGCCCCGAGCCAGTCCAGAACCCCGGCCGCGTCGGCGCCCAGCAGGACCCGGGGAAAGGCGTAGCGCCGGTCGCCGCCGCCATCTTTCAGCAGCGCCACCAGCCACGCTAGCCGCCGACCGTCGATTTCGCCCGCGCCGGCGTGTTCGGCCGCGAGCAGGGCCAGATGCAGGGCGACGATGTCGGGATTGACGGCCAGCAGCGTTCGCGCCGGCTCGGGGTAGCCGAGCGCGCAGAGTTCCTCGGCCGCTTCGTGACGGCGGTCGAAATCGCCCGGCCCCGTCGGCGCCGCCCGGGCGTGGTTGAAGACCCTGAGCCAGGCCATCACCGCCGCGCCGCCGCTGGCGGCCCGCGCCTCCTCCAGCGCCAGGGCGAAATAATCGGCGCCCCGGGCGCGCTCGGCCGCGACGATGCGGCGGTTGCGGCGACGCTTGGCGGCGACCACGACCGCGTCGTCGTAGCCGTGATGGCGGATCAGAACGCCCGCGACCAGCGGCGGCGCTGTCGTAATCGGTCCCAGGGTTTCGTGGATGGCGTGCCGCCAGGTCGTCCCCGGACCTTGCAGGCGCAGGATCGGCCGGGGCGTCAGATCGTCGCGGTCGATGATCCGCACCGCCGCCGCGCCGCCGGCGAAGGATATCCCGCCGGCGGGAAAGGCCTCGAGCCGCTCGTCGCTGTCGAGCCACAGGAGCGGGCGGGCGTCGCCGGCGGCGGCGGCGAGCTGGTTGCGGGCGGCGGCGAAATCGTCGCGCCACGCGACCGCCACCACGCGCGCCTCGGGATGCGGCGCGCCGCGCTTCTCTTGCCCGCTATGGCCGACGATCACCTCCAGCCCATGGCGACGCGCCGAGGCGACGGCGGCATTGGTCGCCGGCCAATCGCCGGCGCCGAGCACGCAGACCCGGAGCGGCATCGTCATCGGCCGCCGGTTTGCAACAGCCGGCGATCGGCGCCATCGAGCACCAGACAGCTCAAGACGCCGGTGGCATAGGCGCCGGTGTCGATGCCGATGCGGTTGGCGCGCATCTCGATCTCGGGGTCGATCGAGTGCCCATGCACCACGACCATTCCGTGATCGGCGCGCGAATTGAGGAAGGCGCCGCGTATCCACAAGAGATCGTCGGGGCTTTGCTGATCCAGCGGCACGCCCGGGCGGATGCCGGCATGGACGAACAGGTAATCGCCGGCGCGATGGAAAAGCGCCAGCCGTTCGAGGAACCGGCGATGCGCGGCCGGCACCAAGCGGGCAAGCTCGGCCTGGACCGCGATCAGGGTGCTTTCGACGCCGATCGATCCCTCCAGCCGGCCGCCGTAGCTCAACAGCGTCGCCGCGCCGCCATACTCAAGCCAAGCCGCGCCGACCGCGATGTCGTCGAAAAAGCGCAGCATCATCTCCTCGTGGTTCCCTTTGAGGAAAATCCGCGCGAGGCCCCCCGGGGCCGGGCCAAGCAGGCGTTCGATGACGGCGCGGCTATGGTCGCCCCGGTCGATGTAATCGCCCAGATAAACGATCGTTCCCTGGCGCGCCGCGCCGGCGGCGGCGTCGGCGACGATCATCGCGTGCAAGGCGTCCAACAGATCGACGCGGCCATGGATATCGCCGATGGCATAGAGACGATGCCCGTCGGGCGTCCGGGGCGGTGTCGGCGATCGGCCGTGTATTCGATCAACGAGTCTGGCCATCATGCTCCGCTTCCGTGGTTGGCGGAGAAATGTGCCACGATCGTCCACCGGCGGCTAGGCGGCGCTGCTTCCGGCCAGCGCCGCCAGCGCGCCGCGACCGCCCCGATTGTCGAGATAATTGGCCAGCGCCAGCGCCACCCGCCGGCAGGGACCGTCGCCGAGCTCGGCCAGAAGCCGGTCGGCGGCCTGATCGGCGGTGATCGCGTCGCGATAGGCGCGCGGGCTGACCAGGGCGACGAAGGCGTTGGCGACGGCGACGACGCGCGCCGCCGGCAAAACGTCGGCGGCGGTCATGGCCTGGGGCAACTGGCGCAGGACCGCGACCACGGGGCCGGGGAAGTCGATCCCGTCGAGCAATTCGGCGACCGCCTCGACCCCGCCCCGGATGCGGGCGCGTTCGTCGTCGCTCAGCGGCTCGGTCTTGGCCAGCAGGCTCTCGGGCACCAGAATCTTGCCGATGTTCATCAGCCGCCCGGCGATCACCGCGCAATCGGCGGTCGCGCGGTCGAGCGCCATTTCCTCGGCGATCGCGCGGGCCACCAGGGCGACCCGCGTCGAGTGGTTGGCGGCGTGCGGATCGCGCCGGTCGACCAGGCCGACCAGGGTATCGACGAGTTGATCGAGCAGACGCACCCGCCGCGCCCGCTCCTCGACCGCGACGGTCACGTCCTCGGCCGATATCAGCACCCGCTCGGGCAGCTCGTCGGTCGCCGCCAAGGGCACGAAGGTCGATTGGATGGTGTGGGTGACACCATCGCGCTCCTCGGCATGGGTGACGATCTCGGTCTCGCCTTGGCTCAACACCTCGTGGAGCGTATGGCGCAGGAACCGCGCCGGAACCGGGCCGACCACCGATGCCAGCGATTTGCCGGCCATCGCCTCGGGATCGAGGCCGGCATCCGCCGCCGCCTTGCGGTTGGCCCACAGATAACGCCCATCGCCATCGATCAGGGCCATGGCGTTGGGCTGGCTGTCGGTGACCAGGTCGAGAAAATCGCGCTGCGCCTCGAGCTCCTCGGCCAAGGCGCCGGCCAGGGCCGCCGCCGCCCGCGCCTTGAGCGAACTGCCATGGCGCCAGACCGCGACCAGACCGGCGGCGATCGCCGCCACCGCCAGCAGCAGAACCGTCAGCAGCCGTTCGAGACGGGTCTCGGTGGCGGCCAGCGCCTCGGCACTGTCGATCTTGTACATCAGCGTCCAGGGAACGGCCGCGAAGCGGCGGCCGACGGCCAATACGGGGAGGTTGCGGTAATCGACGCCGACGGCGAAGCGGCCGGGCGCGTCGATCAATTTGGCGGCGACCAGATCGGGGGTGTCCCGGTCGAGACGCAGGCGCAGCGGCGGGGTCCCGTCGGCCAGCGGCGAGAGGTAGTCGATCGCCCGCCCATCGGCGCGCAGAAGCACCGCCTCGGCGCTTTTCCCGCTCGCCCCGGGCTGGATCAGCAACGGATAGAGACCGGCCGCGACCTCGCGCAGGCCGACCGCGAAACCGATCCGGTCGGCGGCGCCGCGATTGGACTGAACGGCGTAGATCGGGGCGACGACGGCGAGGCTCGGCGCGCCGCCGGGGCCGAGGCGAAGACCGTCGATCACCCGGCCATCGGGGGCGGCGCGGATCACGGCGCGCAAGTGCTCGTCGAGCGGCGGCGCGCCGGGGGTGGCGACCAGCACCCGGCCGTCGGTATCGGTCAGCAGCAGGCCGGCGACGCCAACCCGGGCGACGTTGGCGCCGACCGCCGGTCCCAGGGGCGGGGCGGTGAAGCCGGCGCCGTCGGCGCGGACGATCAGCAGATTGCGCAAATAGCCGAATTCAGGAGCCTCGCCACCGCCATCCGCCGCGCCGGGGGCGATCAGGCGGCCGAGATAGAGCTGCACCGAGGCGTTCTCGGCGAGCCCGCCGACGACCCCCAGTTGACGGTCGAGCCAGTCGCCGACGGCGGCGAAGCGGCTGTCGGCGACGATCCTGAGCCGCGTCTGCCAGGCGCGCAGGTCGCGGTTGCGCTCGGCATCGACATAGGCGAACACGGCGACGACGGCGGCGGCGACCACCGCCACCAGCGCCAGCGCGGCGACCATGACCGGCCAGGACGGGCGACCGCCGGCGGCGAGCGGGGTTCGGGACAGGTCGTCGGAGGATGGGTCGGACGTGGTCATGGCGGCTTGCCCGGTTGTTTCGCCGCCGCCGAAAAGGCGGACCGGCGCCACGTCGGCGGGTGCCGCCATGGCCGGCAAGCTCTCATTAACGCTAATTCCTTAAGCGTCTTTTAAGCCGGTCATCCCTACCATCGGTGGAGCAAGCGACGGGTGGGGACGGATGACCAGGCGACGCGGCGGATTACGACGTCCAGGCGAGTGGATCGGCCGCGAGGTCGCGCTCCTACTCGCGCTCGGGGTGTCGGTCGCCGGCGCCGAGGCGGCGCGCTTCCCGGCGTTGTTCGGAACCCGCGAGGTCCGCTCCGCCAATCTCGCCCCGTTTCCCAAATGGACCGGCATGCTGGCGCGCGACCTCGCCGACCGAGACCTCGACGAGGGCTCTTGCGCGTCCGCCACCTTCAACCGTTGCCATCTGCGCGACTGGCGCGCCTTTCTCGACCGCATCCGCGACCGCAATCCGATGGCCCAGCTCGACGCCGTCAACCGCTACATGAACCAGGCGCCCTATATCATCGACCCGCGCAATTACGGCGTTCCCGACTACTGGGCGACGCCGCACCAGTTCCTGGCCCGCGACGGCGACTGCGAGGACTACGCGATCGCCAAATACATGTCGCTCAAGGCGCTGGGCTGGGACCCCGGCGCGATGCGCGTGGTCGTCCTGCGCGATCTCAACCTGCAAATCGCCCACGCCGTCCTGGTGGTCTATCGCGACGACGTGGCCTGGATGCTCGACAACCAGATCGAAACGGTTGTCGACGCCGCGCGAATCCAGCATTACCGGCCCTATTACTCGATCAACGAGGATGGCTGGTGGCTGCATCGACCTTAGACCGCGCGCCCGGCACCGATAGCGGCGCGGACGCGGGCGCCGCGCTGGCGCTGCCCGGCGGATTCGTCGCCGATCTGGTGGCCCCATTGATGGCGGATACGCGCCGGGCGCGGCTGGCGGCCGATCTCATTGGCGCGCCGTTGACGCTGGCCTGCGCCGCGCAGTGTCCCGACGCCGAGATCGATCGCGAGAGCCTGCGCGCCGCCGCCCAGGTCCAGGCGGTGCGGGCCAAGCCGATCCGCCGTCGCCTGGCCGGGCTCTGCGCCGCGCTGGCCAACGGCGGCGCGCCGCCGGTCGCCTTCAAGGGCCTGGCCAGCGCCGTCACCCTCTACCCCCGCCCCTATCTGCGGCTGGTCCCCGACGCCGATCTCCTGTTCCGGGCCGAGGGCCTGCCACGCCTGACCGAAATGTTGCGGCTGTGGGGCTTCGCCTCGGTCGCCGCCCCGGCGACGGTCCGTCGCTGGGGGGCGCTGACGGAAGCGAGCTTCGCCCCGCTGGCGCCGCCCGACCGCGCCTTCCTGATCGACGTCCATCGCCTGGTCGACGATCCGCCGGCCTCGCGCGGGCTGACCACGGCGACGATCTTCGACCGCGCGATCACGGTGGCGTCCGACGGCGGCGCGCTGCGGGTCGCGGCCCCCGAGCACGCCTTCTCGATCCTGGCCCTGCACGCTTTTCGCGATTTTTACGAGCCGCGCGGGTTGAAGTCGCTGTTCGACGCGGCGCTGCTGCTCGCGCGCCATGGCCCCGATCTCGATTGGGACGCGGTCGAGCGGGCGGCGCGGGCCGGGCGCTTCATGCGCCGCATGCGTTTCTATCGCGCCCTCCTGGCCGAAATCGGTCTCGGCCCCTTATGCCCGGTCTTCAACGAGCGCCCGCCGTCGCCCCATCTGCGCCGGCTGGCCGCCGGGGTGGCCGCGAACTTTCGCCACTTGACGCGCTTTCGCCAGCCCGACCGGCGCAAGCTCCTGTTCGAGGCGACGCTGCACGATTCGATCGCCGAGACCTTGCGCTGGAACGGCGCCCGGCTGCGCGGGCTGCTGCGGCCGCCCTCGCATCATCTACCGGGGCTGCCCCGTGTCTGAGAATATCGTGTCCGACAAGGCCGAGAACGCGGAACCGGCGCCGGATTCGGCCTTCGTCACCCGCTTTCGCACGCGCATGCCCGACGTGGTCGCGCGCAGCTTCGACGAGGATCAGCTTCGGGCCATCGTCTCGGCCTTCGGCACCCGGCGCTGGAAGCGCCATTCGATCGATATGCGGATCACCCTGCCGTTCCTCGGCCGCCACTTCTATTTCGTCGTCCTGGGCGGTCCCGAACGGCGCTCGCCGGTGCGCCGCCAGGCCGACCGCGCCACCCATCCGCTGGCGACGCTCGGCAACACCATGTTCGCGGTCATTTTTTTCGGCAGTTTGCTGATTTCGGTGTTCGTCGTTCTCTATCTGATCAAGTCGGTCCTGGGGATCGACCTCAACCACCAGTATTCGCTCGGCCTTTACGCCGACATCAAGAACCAGATCCAGATGCTGCTTAACTGAGGCGCCCCGGGCGGCGCTATTCGGCGGCGACGACGACCCGGCGCGAGGGCGGCAGCCAGACCGTGATCGTGGTGCCCGATCCCGGGATGCTGGCGATGTCGAGGCGGCCGCCGTGGCTCTCGGCCAGGGTCTTTGACAGCGACAGGCCGAGCCCGGCGCCGTCGCTGTCGCGCCGGATGCGCGCGTCGCCTTGCGAGAAAATCGCCGTCGCCGCCCCGATCTCGTCGGCGGTCATGCCCACGCCGCCGTCGGATACCGAGATTTCGGCGCCGTCGTCGGCGGCGATCGCGGCCCGCACCACGACCACGCCGCCGGCGGGGCTGTATTTGATCGCGTTGGAGAGCAGGTTGACCAGCAGCCGCTTGAGCCGCCGGCGATCGGCGTGGAGCCAGGGCATGCCGTCGGCGATCGCGCGGTCCAGACGCACCCCAGCCGCCGCCGCCCGCATCGCCATCAGCCGCAGGCAGGCGTCGATCACCGCGCCGATGTCGAGCACCTCCTCGTCGAGCGCAAGCGTGCCGCCGGCCGCCTTGGCGAGGTCGAGCACGTCGCTGACCAGGCCCAGGAGATGATGCGCGGCGCCGCCGATATCGGCCAGATAATCGCGCTGGGAGTCGGTAAGGGCGCCGACATAGCCCTCCGACAGCATTTCCGAGAAGCCGATGATGGCGTTCAAGGGCGTGCGCAGCTCGTGGCTGGCGACGGCCAGGAACTCGGCCTTGCAGCGCTCGGCGATGGCCGCCTCGCGGCGGGCGGCATCGCGCTCGGCGCGCAGCCGGGCGACGGCGACGGCGCGCTCGATCACGCGGCGCAGGCACGCCGGCGGATCGTCGTCGCGACGCAGATAGTCGGTCGCGCCGCGGTCGAGGGCCGCGCGACCCCGGGCGTCGTCGGCGACCAAGGCGATCACCGGCACCGCGGCCGCCGCCTCGACGACGGCGGCGACATCGCCCGATACCGCCACGACCACATCGACACCGCCGCCCGCGACCCGTACCGTGACCGCCGCCGGACCGGTCGCGCGCAGGACGCGCGTCCCCTCGCCAACGTCGAGCGCCCTCGTTACACCGCGCGCGGCGGCCGTCGACCCGCTGACCAGAATGGTGACGGACTTGTCCGGTGATGACCCGACGGACAGGGACATGGCGGCGACCACGCGACGCGTTGACAATGCTTCTAAACTCGGTGGCCATAAGAGCCGCCGTCACCAGCCGTGTCAATGACTTATTAATGGTTCTTGATGGGGCGGATTGACGTCGGGTCGGATGTCGCCGGATTGGCGCCGACCGCCGCCTCGTCAGCGGCGGTTTCCCCGCAGGCGCGCGGCCAGGCTCGCGATCGGTGTGGCGATCAATCCCCGGGGCAAGAGAACGACCGACAGCATGAACCCGAGCCCCAAGGCCAATATCCAATAATCCCCCAGGGATTCAGATAGATAGCCTTCCATCACCCGGACCGCGAGGGCGCCGAGGAAGGCCGCCAGCACCATTTCCTTGCCGCCCAGCGCGGTCCAGATCAGAACCTCCGTCGAGAGCCCGAAACCGATCAGGGTGGGCGAGGCGAATTCGTCGACGGCGACGAACAGCGCCCCGGCGAGGGCGGCGATGGCGGCGCCGATGACGAAGGTGACGAGCTTGATCCACAGCACCCGATAGCCAAAGAAGGCGGCCCGGTCGGGGTTGGTCTTGACCGCCGTCAGCACGATCCCGAAGGGCGAGCGCAGCAATCGATCGAGCCCCACATAGACCGCCAAAACCACGGCCAGCACGGCGTAATAGCGCGGCGCCGGATCCCACAGCTCCAAATGCCAGCCGAAGGCGCCGAGATCGAGCGGCGGCACCCCCGACAGCCCATTGTCGGCGCCGAGCGCGTACCAGCTCTTGATCAGTTGCTCGAGCATGAAGGCGATCGCCAGGGTGACGATGGCCAGATAGGCGCCGGCCAACCCCTTTCCCCAGAACAGGAAATAGCCGAGCAGCGCGGCGAAGACGGCGGCCGCGACGACGGCGGCGAGAAGGCCGATATAGGTCGACGTCAACAGCCCGCCGGCCAGTCCTCCGCCGACCAATCCCATGGTCAGGGCCGCCATCACATAGCCGCCGCCGCCGAAGAACATCGCCTGACCGAAGCAGAGGATGCCGCCGCGCCCCCAGACCAGCGACAGCGACATGGCGAACAGCCCGAACAGCAAGTAGCGGGTGAGCTGGTCGGTCCAATAATCGCCGCCGATAGCCGGAAACGCCATCAAGACCGCGAACACCAATACCGCCAGCCCCCTAGGCGCCATCGCGCGCTCCCAACAGGCCCTGGGGCCTGAGTCGGATGACCAGGATGGCGAGGCCGAAAACGGCGATCTGCGCCACCACCGGCGACAGCCACACGGTCAGCAGGCTGTCGGTGCCGCCGACCACCGCGCCGCCGGCGAGAACCCCGGCCAATGGCCCGGCGCCGCCGACCAGGATCGAGAGAAAGGCCGGGATCAGATAGCCGAGCCCCATCTGCGGATCGACGCTGATCAGGGGCGAGACCAGGGCGCCGGCGAAGCCGGCGACCGCCGTGCCGATGACGAAGCTGGCCCGATAGAGGCGGCGGGTGTCGATGCCCAGGCAGGCGGCGGTGTCGGGCCGGGCGATGACGGCCCGGGCGGCGAGCCCGAAATCGGTCCGCAGAAAGACCCAAAACACGGCGGCGATGACGACCACGGCGATGGCCATCAGGATCAGCCGGTAGACCGGATAGGCGAAGGTCCCGAAGGCGATCGTCGCCTCGACCGGCGCGACCACGCTGTAAGACGCTGGCCCGAAAGAGAGCACCACCATCTGCTTGAGCGCGATCGACAACCCCCAGGTGGCGAGGATGGTGTCGAGCGGCCGCCGGTAGACATGGCGCACAAGGAGCCCCTCGATGATCGCGCCCAACGCCCCCACCACCAGCGGCGCCGCCAGCACCGCGAGCCAGAACGGCGCCCCCGCGCCTTGCGCCGCGACCACCACGTAGGCGCCGAGCATGAACAGCTCGCCATGCGCCATGTTGATCACCCCCATCATGCCGAACACCACCACCAGGCCGAGCGCGACCAGGATGAGGATCAGCACGTAGGACGTGGCGTTGAGCGCGATGGCGGCGAGTTCGGCCATGAAAGGGGCTTGTCCTAGAGCGAGAGGTGGCGGGCGAGAATGGTGTCGTCGCGGGCGAGCGCGGCGGCGCTGGTGGTCTCGACGATGGCGCCGTTGTCCATGAAGGCGACCTCGTCGGCGACGGTCAGCACCAGATCGACGTTCTGTTCGACCACCAGCACGGTCAGGCCGGTCTCGCGGGCGATGCGGGCGAGCGTTTCGCCGATCTCGTGGACGATCGAGGGCTGGATGCCCTCGGTCGGCTCGTCGAGCAGCAGCATCTTGGGGTCCGCCGCCAGCGCCCGGCCGATCGCCAGCATCTGCTGCTGGCCGCCCGAAAGCGTGCCCGCGCGCTGCTGGGCGCGCTCGGCCAGGATCGGGAACCAGGCGAGCACCCGCTCGGGCACGCTTTTGGCCTTGCCGAGATGGCCGAGCAGGCTCAGGCGCAGGTTCTCGGCGACGGTGAAATCGTCGAACACCTCGCGCCCCTGGGGCACGTAGCCGAGCCCGGCGCGGGCGATACGGTGCGGCGGGAGGCCAGCGATGTCATGGCCGTCGAAGACGATCGCCCCGGCGCGCGCCGGCAACAGCCCCATGACCGTCTTGAGGAAGGTGGTCTTGCCCATGCCGTTGCGCCCCATCAGCGCCGTCACCCGGCCGGCGCGCAGCTCAAAATCGACGCCGTGGAGAACCGCGCCCGGGCCATAGCCGCTTTCGAGCCCGCTTACCGACAGCATGGCCGAGGGCCTGGCCGACAGCATGGCCGAGGGCCTGGCCGTCATCAGTGGCCGCGGCCGAAATAGAGCGCTCGCACCTCTTCATCGGCACGGATCTCGTCATAGCCGCCCGAGCGCAGGACCCGGCCCTTGGCCATTACCGTGACCGGGCAGCCGAGCCGGCGGATGAATCCGATGTCGTGCTCGATGACCAGGATGGTGACGTCGCCGGCGGCGGCGATGTCGCGGATCAAGTCGCCGGTGGCCTCGGTCTCGGTCCGGGTCATGCCGGCGGTCGGCTCGTCGAGCAGCAACAGGCGCGCCCGGCTCGCCAGCAGCATGCCGATTTCCAGCCATTGGCGTTCGCCATGGGCGAGAGTGGCGGCGAGATGGTCGCGCTTGGCCGCCAGGCGGATGCGCGCCAGCACGTCATCGACCGCCGCCGCCGGCGGCGCCGACCACATCGGCAATGGGCGGGCGGCCCAGCCCGGAACGACCAGGTTCTCGGCCACGCTCAACTCGTCGAACACCGCCGGCACCTGGAACTTGCGGCCGATCCCCAGGCGGGCGATGCGGTAGGGCGGCAGGCCGGTGATGTCATGGCCGTCGAAGGTCACCCGCCCGTCGGTCGGCCGGATGGCGCCGGTTATGAGGTTGAAGAGCGTCGACTTGCCGCAGCCGTTGGGGCCGACCAGGGCATGGAGATCGCCGGTTTCGAGCATGAAATCGAAGCCGTCGACGGCGGCCAGGCCGCCGAACTCCTTGCGCAAGCCGTCAAGCGTCAGGATTGCCATCGGCGCCGTCGCTCGCCTCCCCTGTCCCATCGTCTCCCGGAAAACAGCCAGAAAACAGATTGCCTTGGAACCGGGGCCCTGGGCAATATGCTTGGTCTTTCTTTGACCCAAAACACGATCACAACGATATCAAGGAGGTTGAAATATGTCTGGGTTCACCCGTCGCGGGTTTCTCACCACCACGGCCGCCGTCGCGCTGAGCGCCGGCGCCGGCGGCCTCGCCTTTCCCGCCATCGCCCAAGGCAAGACCGTCAAGGTCGGCGCGGCGCTGCCGTTCTCGGGCGGCTTGGAGCTGTTCGGCGCCCAGGCGCGGATCGGCATGGACCTGGCCGCGGCCGAGATCAACGCCGCCGGCGGCATCGCCGGGCACAAGCTCGAAATCATCTACGAGGACATGAAGACCGACCCCAAGACGGCGGCCGAAAAGGCGCGCAAGCTGATCCAGCGCGACGAGGTCATCGCCGTCGCCGGGCCGATCACCTCGTCGGGCCGCAACGCCATGGTGCCGCATATGCAGCGCCTCAAGACGCCGCTCCTCTACGCCACCAACTACGAGGGCGCCGACGATCAGGGCAAGGGCTGCGGGCGTTATCTGTTCTTCTTCAACACCGTCCCCAACCAGGATACCGCGCCACTGATCCCCTATCTCAAGGAGACCGGCATCGGCACCAGCTTCTACATGTTCGGCGCCAATTACGTGTGGCCGCGCAACATGTTCAAGGCCGCCAAGACGATGATCGACAGCCTCGGCGGCAAGACCCTGGCCGAGGAATACACCCCCTTCGGGGTCAAGGACTTCACCTCGATCATCAACAAGGTCGCCGATTCGGGAGCCGAGATATTGCTGTTCGCGCTGCCCGGCGCCGACGGCATCACCTTCATCAAGCAGGCCGAGGAGTTCGGTCTGATGAAGAAGGTCACGGTCGCCTTCCTCGGTTTCTCCGAAACCTATCTCGGCGCCTTCGGGCCGGGCAAGGGCGAGAACATGTATTGCGGCGTGCCCTTCGTCGCCTCCAGCGACGAGCCCGGGGTCAAGGATTTCGTCGCCCGGGTGCGTAAGATGCACGGCGCCGATACCGGGGTCTCGCATTACGTGATGACCCATTACAACGCCATCCAAGCGCTCCGCCACGGTCTCGAAAACCAAGGCAAGATCAGCCGCGAGGCGGCGGTCGACGGCATGGCCGGGCTCGATTTCGACATCCCCACCGGCAAGGCCCACATCACCGCCGGCGATCACCACGTGGCGATGAACATGTATATCGCCCGCACCGAGGCCGGCTCGCTCAAGGTCGTTCGCGCGCTCGGCCGCATCGACCCGATCTCGGGCTGCCTGGTCTAGCACGCCGATAACGGTCCCGGCGGTGGCCCCCCCACCACCGCCGGGACCGTCGAGCGCGACCAAGTTGTGGAGTCTCACGACGTTGTTCCCAACCGTGGGCGCGGCCATGGGTCGCCTTAAATGCTTGGGATACCCCGTGCTCGGCTCGGGAACGCGGTCAAGGCCAGCGAAGCTGTCGCCTCTGGCGGTTTCAGCCTTGACCGCGATCCCGAGCCGAGCCATTCGCTCACCAAGCGTTTATGGCGAAGACCGACGAATGCCGCTCGCCGGAAGGATACCGTCCCGAGACTCTCCCTCTAGGCCATGAGCTTTTTCGTCGTCCAGTTCCTGACCGGGCTGGCCAGCGCCGCGTCGCTGTTCCTGGTTGCCTCGGGGCTATCGATCATCTTCGGCGTCACCCGGGTGGTCAATTTCGCCCACGGCTCGTTCTACATGCTGGGTGCCTATCTCGCCTTCACCCTGGTCGGGCGCCTGGGCGACGGGGCGCTCGGCTTCTGGGGCGCGGTGGTGGCGGCGGCGCTGATCGTCGGCGCGATCGGGGTGGTGGTCGAGGTCCTGCTGCTGCGCCGCGTCTACCACGCGCCCGAGCTGTTCCAGCTCCTCGCCACCTTCGGCGTCGTGCTGGTGGCGCAGGACGCGGCGCTGGCGATCTGGGGGCCGGAGGACCTGCTCGGCCCGCGCGCCCCGGGGCTCGATGGCACGGTGACCATCCTGGGCGCGGCCTTTCCGAGCTACGATCTGTTTTTGATCGGCCTCGGACCGGCGGTGCTAGGCGCCTTGTGGCTGCTGTTCCACCGTAGCCGCTGGGGGGTGCTGGTG
>Ga0114931_10002527_pt1 | contig 23255 bp, 16 predicted proteins | sample 2SBtaG_FD_89579 | JGI IMG/M metagenome (GOLD analysis project Ga0114931, IMG submission 89579) | Deep subsurface microbial communities from Kolumbo volcano to uncover new lineages of life (NeLLi) - 2SBTROV14_V59a metaG | ecosystem: Environmental > Aquatic > Marine > Volcanic | place: Kolumbo... | reverse complement strand
TGAGCGGCGCACGAGATCGTCGTGCGAGAGGCCGGGTACGCTCCACGCTTCGATGACGCGCCGCGGAGCGGTCAGCGACGTACCGGTATAGACCACCGTGGAGCCGCCGAGGGCACGGCCGAATGCCAGCGTCATCGTACCGTCCGCGGTAAGGAAGCCGCCCCCGTCCTCATAGAGCGCCGGCGCCATCTCCAGCTCCACGCCCGTGAAGTCCTCGTCGCGGAAGCGGGGCCCCTGCTCGAGGACCAGCACGCGCCGGCCCGCGCGAGCGAGCGGCGCCAGCGCTTGGGCCACCGTGCCTCCGCCCGCGCCCGAGCCGACGATCACCACGTCCGCCGTAACCTCACGCACGCGAGGCCTCCGGCGGCGGTGTCTTCGGCGGCGGTGTCTTCGGCGCCGCTCCGTCCGGGGTGATGGGCGCTCCCTCCTCGGGCGCGCCGGACCCGCGACGCTCCGGCCACGCGCCCCCGCCCCCGCCGCGCGCCGCCCATCCCCGAGGCCGGGCACGGTAACCGAGTCCGGCCTGCACGCGCGGATTGCCGTAATACCCCATGAAGACGAGCGTGCGCACGACCCAGAGTCCCATCCGCACCAGCAGCAGACGTGAGCGTTGCAGCGCGGAGAGCCAGCACGTCCGCCGCGCATCCTCCAGTCGAGCCAGCTTCCGGCCGTGCCTCAGTGCGCACCATACATCGAGCACCCGCAGGAAGAGCCGGATCTGACGCCGCACGCGGGCGGGCCTGGAGGCCAGCGCGCCCTCCACGATAGCCTCGAGCGCGCGCCATCCCTCCTCGTCGAGTGCCGCTGCCGCGGGCGCCATGGATCGAGCGACCGCCCGGAACGGTCGACGCACCGGCGCGAGGACGGGCTGAGGTGCCACGTGGGCGCACTCCGAGGCTCAGGGCTCCAGAATCGTTGCAGGGGGAAGCCTGGCATCAATTCATCCGGGAGCGCCCGATGTCAACGTTCGCACGGCCGCACAGCCCCCCGTGAGCGGACCCCCAGGCGCCGCATGCGGGCGGCTCACGCCCGGGTGAAGCGGTTGAACGAGACATCACGATCTTCTTTATTCCCGTCATGCATCCACGCGCCCGACCGCCGTTTCCGGCCCTGCTCTCCCTGGCCCTCGTGGGGCTCACCCCCGCATGCGCGCGGAAGGAAGCCCCGCCATTGACGGTCGGCGACGTGTCGTTCTCGGCAAGGCAGCTCGCCGGCCTGAGCGAGGAGCGCCGCCACACCCTGGCCATGCTGGCGGGCGTGGCGCGCGCCATCGCCGAGGGCCGGATCGATTCGCTCGGCGCACCCATCGTGGACGAAGCCGAGGCGGACCGCGCCCTCGACGTCCTCGCCGCCGACCTGACGCTGGAGGCGCACGACATCGGAGATGACGTGCTCCGGGCCCGCTACATGACGGACCCGGAGTACGAGCTGACCGTGCGGCACATCCTCTTCTTCTCCGAGCGGTGGCGGAGCCCGAGCGAGCGGGCGCAGGCGCGCGCCAAGGCGGAGCGGGCGCTCGCGCTCCTCAGAGACGGAGCGGATTTCGCCGAGACGGCCGCGAAGCTGTCGGAGGAGCCGGGCGCCCAGGGTCGACAGGGGCTGCTGAGGCCCGGCCGGGAGGGATCCTGGGTCCCCGAATTCTGGAATGCGGCGAAGGCGCTCGAGGTCGGAGGGATGAGCGGCGTGGTCGAGACGCGGTATGGCTACCACATCCTCCGGCTGGAAGACCGCAAGATCGTGCCGTTCGAGGAGGCCCGCAGCCGCGTGGCCAGAAACGTGGCCTCCATGATGGACGATCCGCGCGAGACGATGCGCGCGTGGCTGACGGACGCCCGGAGCCGGGTGTCCGTGGCGGAGGACGTGGTCTCGGCGTACGGCCACTCCTCGATCCCGGGAGATGCCGTGCTCGCCACCTGGAACGGGGGCGCGATCCACGAGAACGACCTCATGCTGTGGGCCGCCGCGGCGCCGGAGGCCGAACGCCCGACGCTGCGCGCCGGCGACCCCGACGCCTTCCGCGAAGCCGTGCTCGCGCTCGCCGCACGCCGCATGGCGCTCCAGGAGGTCCGGAGGCGAGGGATCAGCGTTCCCGCGGCCGAACGCGACGAGGTGCGCCGTGACTGGATTGACCGCACCGCGCGGTGGGCCGCGACGCTGGGATTCGCCAGGAACCGGAGCCCCGAGCAGGTGGCCACGGCCGCCCTCGGCGCGTTGGCGCTGACGTCGCAGGGCGCCGACATCGCCCGAAGAGAAGTCACGGCGATCGCACCACTGATCGAGCGCTTCTACCGCATCGGTGGAGCAGGCGAAGGGCGGCGGCGCTGACGAGAAGGGAGGAGCGGTGGCGCCCCCGGCGCCGCAGCACGTGAACCCTCCGGGACACGGCATCGCCACCGGCCGTGCGCCTTTCGCCGACCTGCCCTACCTTACCTGCTTCCCCACGGTCACGCCGTTCGGTAGGAGGCTCCCATGATGTCCCTCACCTTCTCCCGTATCACCACCCTGGCGGTTCTGGTCCTTCAGGGCGCCGCCGCTCCGCGGCCCATTGAGGCCCAGACGCTCGATACCAACACCACGACCGACCCGGCGCTGTTCCAGGCGCTTCACTACCGCTCCATCGGCCCATCGCGGGGCGGCCGCTCCACCGCGGTCACCGGCTACCCGACCCGCCCCCACACCTTTCTCATGGGTGCGGTGGGCGGGGGAATCTGGCGCACCGACGACGCGGGGATGACGTGGCACAACATCTCCGACGGATACCTGCACGTGGGCCCCGTGGGTGCGCTCGCGGTCGCGCCGTCCGACCCGAGGGTCGTGTACGCCGGCACCGGATCGGGCGGCGTGCGCGGAAACGTGTCGGTCGGGGACGGCGTCTACCGCACCACGGATGACGGGAAGACGTGGGCGTGGATCGGGTTGCGGCGCTCGCGCCATATCCCCCACATCGTGGTCGACCCCCGCGACGCGGATCACGTCTACGTCGCCGCGCTCGGCAGCATCTTCGGCCGCAGCGCGGAGCGGGGCGTGTATGAGACGCTCGACGGGGGAGGAAGCTGGCGGCGGATCCTCTACGTGGACGATGGAGCCGGCGCCGTCGACCTGGTCATGAGCCCCGACGATCCGGCGACGCTCTACGCAGCGATGTGGACCGCCGAGCGCAAGCCCTGGGGGATGTTCAGCGGCTCGCGCCGGGGCGGGGTATTCAAGACCACGGACGGGGGCGCGACGTGGACGAAGCTCGCCGGCGGCCTGCCCGAGATGATCGGCCGCATCGGGCTGGCCATCAGCGCGGCCAACCCCGACCGCGTGTACGTGCTGTTGGAGGCGGAGGGAGACACGCGTGGCCTGTACCGCTCCGAAGACCGGGGCGCGACGTTCACGAAGGTGAACGACGACCGCAATATGCTGGCCCGCCCATGGTACTATACACGCATCTATGCCCACCCCACCAACGCCGACGTCGTCTTCATCAACAACGAGAGCTTCTTCCGCTCCGACGATGGAGGCCGCACGCTCACGCCCGTGGCCACGCCGCACGGCGACAACCACGCCCTCTGGATCAATCCGGATCATCCCGAGATCTGGATCCAGGCGAACGACGGCGGGGCGAACGTGACGCTCACGGCGGGCCGCACCTGGTCGACGCAGTACAACCAGCCCACGGGTGAGTACTACACGGTGACCGTGGACAGCGCGTTTCCGTACCGCGTGTACGCGCCGCAGCAGGACAACACCACGATCTCGGTGCCGAGCCGCGTGACGCGGGGCCTCACGCCCTACGAGAACTGGTTCCAGGGCCCGGGCTGCGAAACCGGTCCGATCATCGTCGACCCGCTCCATGCGAACGTCCTGTACGGCGCGTGCAAGGGTTGGGTCAGCCGGCTCGACCGCTCCGTGGACCAACGCCGTGAGGTCTGGGTCTGGCCGCAGGAGAATCACGCGCTGGCCAACGCGGAGATCCGCTACCGGGAGCAGTGGAACTCCCAGCTCCGCTTCTCGCCCCACGATCCGTCCGTGCTCTACCACACCTCCCAGTACGTGCATGTTACGCGCAACGGTGGCCAGGACTGGGAGATCATCAGCCCCGACCTGACACGCTGGAAGGAGCACGAAGCGCTCGAGCAGCATCCTCCGGGCGGCCCTCTGACGTACGATCAGACGGGTGTCGAGGTGTACGGCACGATCTTCGCCTTCGAGGAGTCGCCGCTCACGCCCGGCCTGCTCTGGGCGGGTTCGGACGACGGAGCCATCCACGTCTCCAGGGACGGCGGAGCCCACTGGACCGACATCACGCCGCCCGGGCTCCCACTGCACAGCACCGTCAACGAGATCGTCCCGTCACCGCACGACCCGGGGCGTGCGTTCGCGGTCATTCACCGCTACCGGATGGACGACTTCCACCCCTACATCTACCGCACCGACGACTACGGCGCGTCGTGGACGCTCCTGACCGACGGGAGCAACGGCATCCCGGCGGATCACCCGACGCGTACGCTTCAGGAAGATCCGGTGGTCCGAGGCTTGCTCTTCGCGGGCACCGAGTTCGGCATGTTCGTCTCGTTCGACGACGGCGCGCACTGGCAACCCTTCCAGCTCGACCTGCCCCGGACGCCGATCATGGACCTGCTGATCCACGACGACGACCTCATCGTGGCCACGCAGGGGCGCGCGCTGTGGATCCTGGACGACATCACGCCGCTGCGCCACCTGGCCGAAGCGGCCGCCGCCGAGCGGGGGTTCGTATTCCCGCCGCGCGACGCCTACCGCCTGAGACTCGCCGGCGGGCGCCGGCGCGGCGGCTCGTGGCCGGAGAACCCGCCTGAGGGCGCGATGATCTTCTACGCGTGGGCACGGCCCCCCTCCGGTGAGGCGACGATCGAGATTCGCGACTCGCTCGGCGCGCTGATACGCATGTTCACCACCGAAGGGCCCGGGACGAAGGAAGACGTCTTCCGCGCCGCGCGGAAGCCCACGGTCACGGTGGTCGGAGAGCCGCGCGTGGGCACCTCGCGGGGCATGCACCGCCTCGTCTGGGACCTGCGTTATCCTCCAGCCTACCTGGCGCCAGGTGTCAACGAGGGCTTCCGCGAGCGCATCGCGCCCGTGACGGGCAACACCCGTGGGCCGCTCGCGCTGCCCGGCACCTACTCGATCACGCTGCGCACCGCGGACGGCTGGAGCCGCACCCGGCCGCTGAGGGTACGGATGGATCCGAGGGTCCATACGCCGCTCGCCGAGCTGCGGGAGCAGTTCACGCTGGCCATCCGCGTGCGCGATCGGATCACGGCCATCCAGTTGGGCGTAGCGGAGGCTCAGCAGCGTATCCGACATCTCGACGAGGTGATCGCGCGTGGAGGCGCGGGCGCGAAGGTCGCGGCCCGGAGAAAGGCGGAGATCGAGGGTGTGCTGAGACAATTGTACAAGTACAATCAGCGGGGCGACCACGCGAACCTGCACCCGCAGCTCACGACCGACTACGCGGCCATCAACACGCTGATCTCGGGCTCGGACAACCGCCCCCCGTCGAGCGCGTATCCCCGCATGGAGGAGCTGGACGTCCGGTTCCATGACCTGATGGGGCGGCTGCGCACGCTCCTGGACCGGACGGTGACGGACGGATGATGGAGTCCTGGTCGTCGCCGCGGTCCGTTGCCTGCGGCGATCGTCGATCGCAGTCGCGATTCAGTTCCCGCGGCTGCCGCATGCGCCGACTGCTGCCGGTCGTCCTCCTGCTCGCCGGATGCGCGCCCGACGCTCCGCCGGCCGCGAGCGGGCGCACGAGCCCCGGCGCACGACCCGGCGTCGCGCAGGAGGCCGCGCCGCTCGAGCCACCACCCCCGGCACCCGCGAAGTGGCGGCCGATCATCGGTGAGTATGCGTCCGGGGGCGACACGGCGTCGGTGCTCGAGGACGGTGGGTTGCTCGAACTGCTCGTATGGCAGGGCCCGAGGTGGCGATTTCAGGCCGTGACCGACACGTCGTTCGAGGCGTTGGCGCAGGCGGGCGCCGGGGGTCTGCTGACGACTCGGCACGACGCGGCAGGGCACGTCGCGGCAATCGTGCTGACAGGAGGCGACAAGGGCACCCCCACACGCGCGGACGTCGAGAGCTTCCCTTCGCGCCCCCGGGTCCTTCCCCGCCTCCACCTGGGCGCCGACGAAGGAGACGTCTTCCGCATCACGCCGCTGCGGCCGCCCGCCGAGCTGCGCGCCGAGGCGCTGGCCGCCGCACCTCCGGCGGAGGAGGGCGACTTCCTTCCCGCGGACCTCGTCGAGCTGACGTCACTGGATCCGAGCATCCGCCTCGACATCCGCTACGCGACCACGAACAACTTCATGGGGCAGATCTTCTATGCGAGCGCGCGCGCGTTTCTCCAGCGTCCCGCGGCCGAGGCGCTCGTGCGCGCCCACCGATGGCTGAAGACCCGGGGGTACGGACTGCTCATCCACGACGGCTACCGTCCCTGGTACGTAACGAAGATGTTCTGGGACGCCACGCCGGAGCCCTTGCGGGTCTTCGTCGCCGACCCCGCGCGGGGCTCGCGTCACAACCGGGGCTGCGCCGTGGACCTGACGCTGTACTCACTCGCGACGGGCAAAGCCGTGACCATGCCGGGGGGATACGATGAGATGTCTCCCCGCTCCTACCCCGGCTACCCCGGCGGAACCAGCCGCCAGCGCTGGTTCCGTGCGCTGCTCCGGCGTGCGATGGAGGCGCAGGGCTTCACGGTCTATGCGGCGGAGTGGTGGCACTTCGACTACAAGGATTGGAAGCGCTACAGGATAAGCAACGAGCGCTTCGAGGATCTCCCGGGCGGGTAGCCCGCGCTGCCCGGTACTTCACGGGTAGGCGTTTCCGCGCGTGTGCTTGTGGCCCCGGCCTCCCCTGGACACTTTGTGTTCGGGTCCGCTCCAGCCTCCGCCGCGCGGCAGCCGGTCGGCACGGCCCGGAGTCCGGTGCGGAGCCGAGCCACCGCCGCGTGCGCGGTCCCGGGAGATCCGAGCGCGGCTCGCGGACCCGGGGCACGATCGCCAGGGAGGGACCATACGCGTGACTCACTCGATCCCGCCGTACAGCAAGGGAGCCCGAAGCACGCGCCGGCGCTCGAGGACGATCTCCGTCGCACCCTTGCTGGCCATGGTCGTCGCGGGTTGCTCCGTCTACACACCAGCAAGCGTGGATGAGATCTCACCGCGTTCGGCGATCCGCGCGCGCCTCGATCCAGATGAAGCGGCCAGGCTCGATTCCTTCGCCAGAAAACGGGTCATCGGGGGAACTCTGCTCGAGGTCCGGCCGGACTCCATTCTGGTGCTCGTCGATGTCCATAGCGAGCTTCGCGGCAATCGGGTGCGCACACTCCAGCAGCGGGTGCAGGTCGCGCGCTCCGGCATCGTCGAGGTCGAGTCCAGGCACCTCGACCGGGAGCGCACGTACCTGGTGATCGGCCTCAGCGTCGTGGGCACCGCCATCTTCGCCGCGAACCAGATCTTCGGCAGCGAGAATCCCGGGCAGCCGAAGGGCGGATCTTCACCGAATGAGGCGCACGTGCCGTGGTTACGCTTCCGGCTGCCGTGGCACCTGCGAATCGGAGGCTGACACGCCGGCAGGCTTCCATCCGCGAGGTGGGCGCACCCACGACCCGGCCGTGAGCCGAAAAATCCGTGGGATCCGTGCCGCGATGGGTCAGCGGGGAAAACGGAAGGCGCAGCGGTCGGGAGGCATATCAGCCGTAAAGGTGGCACCGGGCTTCCGTGTGAAGATCCGGATGACACCATTGGCCGCCTGGAGTCCGTACCGCCAGCCACCGGCCGGACCCTTGGACACCTCGATGCGCTCGACGTCGAGCGGACTCATCACCGCAAGGGCGTCGAGCGGACGCGTCGCGAGGCGCACGCCGTCCACGATGATCAGCGGCGTCGTCGGCCCCGTGACGGTCGTGCGGCCGCGGCCCTGTAGCGCCTGCCGCGAGCCGGCTTCGCCTGTAACCTGCCCGACCATTTCCGGGGCGACGAGCCGGATCGCGTCCTGAATCGACTGGATGTTGCGGGCGCGGATGTCCTCGGCGGTTACGACGCGCATCGAGGTGCCCTCGCTGCGCTCGCCCAGCGCCCAGCGTCCCCGGCCCGGCACGGTGTCGCCCGGCAGCTCCACCGCGAGTCTGACCCTGATCGTGCGGCCGGCGGCGGGCATCGCGACGTTACCCAGGCCAACATGACAACCGGGAGTCACGGCGGCGATCCGGTAGGGTCCGGGCCTCACCCCCGCCAGAACGAAGCGGCCATCCGGGTCGGCGAAGGTGCGCTGACCCGAATCCAGGAGCACGAGCGCGCCGGGTATGGGCTGACCCGAAGCAGCGGTGACCACCGTACCCCTCACAACCCCCCAGTCCTCCTGCCCCACTGCCGCAGCGGGGAACGTCAGCGCGAGGGCGACAGCCCAACATGCGATGCTACGCACCATCCCCATGATTTCCGTCTACCCCGAAACACGCGGTAAGGTGCATCCGCGCTCCGGATTGGAGGCTCCCGCCTGCCGGACAGGATGCTCCCGCCTGTCAGGTAAGATGCGCGTGGACGCATCGACTCCGAAACGACGCTTTCGCCTGGACTCCGTGTGTGCGATCATAGAGGGGGTAAGCCTCATCGCCCCTGTGCGACGCAGCCGGTGGCGAGGCGCGCTTTCCGTCGCACGCACCCCTGGCGGTGTCCATGCTCAGGCTCAAGCGGATCCCCGGATTCTTCCTCCTCGCGACGTTGGCGGCGTGTTCGGACGTCACGGTCACGGGGGGTGGGCCCACCACGCTCTCCCTCACGGCCGACCGTACGTCTGCGGTCACGAACGAGGATGTCACGTTCCTCTACGATGCGGCCGGCACCTCGCTGATCCGGGTGGTGCTCGCATACGGAGATGGGACCGCGGACACCGTGGACGCCTTCGGCGCCGTCACCGCCAGCGGCCAGCGCTCGCACGCCTACGCGGTTTCGGGCACCTACCAGGTGGAGGGAACGGCCGAGGACGCGGTCGGTGGGGCGGCCGCGGACACGGTGACCGTGCGGATCGACCCCTCGAATCCGGGCTTCTGAGGCGCCCATCGCGCGCGTGCCGGGACGGCATTGACTTCCGGGGGCGAACCGCTCTATCGTTGGCTCGTTGGACCCCGTTTCTGCATGAGACAACCGCTCTCGAGCGGCTGAACGGAATACACTCGGTCCGGCCCGCGCTCCGCTGCCCGGCGCAGGAAGCCCGACCGAATCGAAAAACCCGGCGGCTGCATCATCGCATGCGTGATGCCCCGCTCGGCCGTCGGGGAAGAAGCCACGGAATGCTCCGTGGCGGCAGCCCTCTCATGCAGGAGTGCGCCATGAACACTTCATCGTTCATCCGAAGCCGAAGGCCCGCACCGCCCGCCCGGCGCTTCACCACACTGGCGGGAGCGGTCGCCTTCATATTCCTCACGGCGCTCCCCGTGGCCGGGCAGAACGGCACGATCACGGGAAGCGTGACGGATGCCTCCACCACCCGGCCCCTGGCATCCGTCCAGGTGTACCTCGTGGACACCTCCCTCGGCACGCTGACCAGCCAGAACGGCCGCTATCTGATCCTCAACGTGCCCGCGGGCACGTATCAGATCCGGGCAGAACGAATCGGGTTTGCGACGGTGACGCAGGAGGTCACGGTCACGGGCGGCCAGACCGCCCAGGTCGATTTTCAGCTCGAGACCGCCGCGCTCAACCTCGATGAGATCGTGGTGACCGGCACGGCGGGAGCGGCTCGGCGTCGGGAGGTCGGCAACTCGATCTCGGAGATCAACCTCGCGAAGATCCCCGAACCGGTGGTCAACACGGACGCGCTGCTCCAGAGCCGGGTCGCCGGAATGACCGTCATGCAGAGCTCCGGCATGGCGGGCGGCGGCGCGATGATCCGCCTGCGCGGCAACGTGTCGGTCGCGATGAGCAATCAGCCGCTCCTCTACGTGGACGGCGTCCGCGTACGGAGCGAAGGTTACGCCAAGAACGTGCCGCCGGTCGGGTACAGCGGACGCAGCGGTAACGACGTCGCGAGCCCGATGAATGACATCAACCCCGCGGACATCGAGCGGATCGAAGTCATCAAGGGAGCGGCCGCCACCACGCTGTACGGAACGGAAGCCGCCGCCGGCGTCATCCAGATCTTCACCAAGCGGGGCTTCACGGGAAAGGCGCGTTGGACGGCTCAGATCGACCAGGGCGTCGCGTGGGAGCTGCCGTTCGGGCCGGGAGTCGGCTCGTGTCCCCCGTCGGAGCTCCAGAAGGCTCAAGCGCTGGGCGTGGGGCCCTGCCAGTCGGCGTCCGGGGGCAAGCCCGATTATCTCTATATCAATCCCTGGCTCCGCAACGCGTACCGGCAGAAGTATGCGCTGTCGGTCGCCGGGGGCGGCGAAGCGCTGCAGTACTTCGTGTCCGGAAGCTGGAACGACGACCAGGGCGTGCTACCCAACGACCTCGAGCAGAAGGGGGTCGTCCGGGGTAACTTCACCTTCACGCCCCTGTCCGGACTCCAGCTTCAGTGGAACACGTCGTACACGGACGACGACATCTCCAACACGGCCGCCGGAAACAACGCGCACGGCCTGACCCTCAACGCGTTCCGGCGCGACCGGAACTATCTGGGAGACGAATCGAAGGAGGCGATCGATCCCTTCCTGAACCAGGACATCACGACCCGGATCGAGCACCTCATCACCGGGGTCACCGCCACCTACTCTCCCTTCGCCAACTTCACGAACCGCCTGACCGCCGGGTACGACCTGTCACACGTGGACCTGCGGAACCTGAGGCCGTTCGGCTTTATCCGGGCCCCCGGCGGGATCATCTCCGACAGGAGGGTGGAGTACAAGGATCTCACGCTGGACTACGTGGGCACCTACGACTTCCGCCTCAACGAGAACGTGCGATCGAGCCTGTCATTCGGGGGACAGAGCATTACCACGGAGACCAGGAGCACCACCGCCTACGGCCAGGACTTTCCGGGTCCCGGCGAGCCCACCGTGTCGAGCGCCGGAACGACCCTGGGATTCGAGGCGCGCCAGCGCGTGATCAACGCCGGCTTCTTCGTCCAGAACCTGTTCGACATCAAGAACCGCTACTTCCTGACGGCCGGCGTACGGGTGGACGGAAACAGCGCGTTCGGCGAGAAGCTGGGCCTCGAGGCGTATCCCAAGGTGAGCGCGTCGTACGTGCTGTCCGACGAGGACTTCTGGAACGATGACTGGGGCCAGCTCAAGCTCCGCGCGGCGTGGGGCGAATCGGGCCGGGCTCCCGGCGCGTTCGACAAGGTTCGGACGTACGATCCGGCGGGGTGGGGAGGCAATCCCGCGTTCCTGCCGCTCAACGTCGGTAACGACAAGATCGGCCCCGAGCGCACGTCGGAGATCGAGGTCGGTTTTGAGGGATCCTTCCTCGACAATCGGTTGTCTCTCGACTTCACGTACTACAATCAGAAGACGACCGACGCGCTGTTCCGGGTACGGCAGATCCCGTCGCTCGGCTTCCTCGGCTCGCAGTTGGCCAATGTGGGGGAGCTCTCGAACACGGGAGTCGAGGCCACGGCGAACTGGACCCCGATCAGGTCCGAGAAATGGCAGTGGGATATCGGCGCTTCGCTGTCGACCAACAACTCCGAGGTAACCAAGCTGCCTCCGGAAGTGCCGGCGTTCTCCCTGGGCAGCTTCGGATGGGTCGTCCAGGGCCAACCCGTGCCGGTCATCCGCGCGTACTGCGTGACGAACCCGAACGAGAAGGCCGACCCGATCATCAAGCGGGACTGCGACATCGGTCCCAACCAGCCAACGCACACGATCCAGGGCTTCACGACCGTCAACCTCCCCGGAGGGATCGTGGTCTCCGCCCGGGGTGAATACCAGGCTGGTCACTACATGTACGACGGCGCCGCGTGGAACGCCGTGCGGCGTTCCGTCCGCTGGCCCGGCTGCTTCGAGGCCTACAAGGTCCAGGAGACGCAGGGCATCGAGGCCATGACCGCCAAGCAACGGGCTATGTGCATCGTCCAGAACGCCCAGGCGGACTTCTTCGTCTACCCGGCCGACTTCTTCAAGCTGCGTGAGCTCACGGTTCAGGCTCCGCTACCCGACGGCTGGATTCCGTCGGCCAGTCGGACCACCATCACGCTCTCGGGGCGAAACATCTGGAAGTGGGTGAACCACGATTTTCCGGTATTCGAGCCGGAGATGGGGAACAACAGCGGATTCAACACCCAGGTGCGCTCCATCCTGGAGCACGTGCCGCCGCCCGCGACGTTCACCGCCTCCATCCGCGTGGTCTTCTAGGAGGGCACCATGGAACAGATCAACCGTAATGACGGCACGGGAAGGACGGCCATGCGTGCGCTCACCGCTACCTTGACCACGGGCCTGGTCCTCTTCTCTCTCGCGGGGTGCGACACGAACGTGACGAATCCCGGACCCGTACAGGACCAGTTTCTCGACAAGCCGGATGCCCAGCCGGCCCTTGTCAACGGGATGGGCCGCGCGGTGGCGGAGGCCCTGAACTATGTCGGATACACGGGCGCAGCCGTAGCCCGCGAGATCCACCCGTCGGGCTCGACCGGAAGCTTCGGCATCACGGTCAAGTGGCAGCGTGGCGAGCTGGATCCTACGGACAACGCGCTCAACACACACTGGAACCTCGCTCAGCGGGCCCGGTGGCTCTCCGAGAGCGGGATCGAGCGCATGCAGAAGATAGGCGCCGATCAGGCACTGCTGGCGCAGGCGTACCTCTGGGCGGGGTACGCGAACCGTCTGCTCGGTGAGAACATGTGCCAGGCCGTCATCGACGGCGGAGCGCCCCAGAGCTCCACGGTCTACCTGGACCGTGCGCTGTCCGCGTTCTCCCAGGCGGCATCGCTGGGCAGCGGAGACGTGAAGACGGCCGCGATCGCGGGTCGCGCCTCCGTACACGTCGACCGGGGGGAATGGTCGGATGCCGTGGCCGACGCGGCCAGCGTGCCGGACGGCTTCGCGTACAAGATCCCCTACTACGAGCTGGGCGACAACGACCAGCGGAACCGGATCGAGTACGCGAGCGCGGCGGAGCCCTACAAGGCACACACCCAATGGAACACCTGGGTCGACGCGTATTACCGGGCGACCCAGGACCCTCGCGTGCCCTTCCGGGAAACCAATGAAGTGGGCGACGCCGCCATCGACTGCTGCGGGCGGGTTCCCTGGTGGCCGCAGCAGAAGTACCCATCCTCCGACTCCCCGATTACGCTGTCTTCCGGGGCGGAGATGCGGCTGATCCAGGCCGAGAAGGACCTCATGGACGGCAGCTGGCAGTCGGCGATGACCCGGATCAATGCGCTGCGATCCGCCGCGGGGGTGACGGCGGCAACCGCCACGAACGCTACCGAAGCGTGGACGGCGCTCAAGCGCGAACGGGGCATCGTGCTCTGGCTAGAAGGACGGCGCCTGAACGACCTACGACGCTGGGAGGCGAACGGCACGCCGGGAGAGCTCGACGAGCTCGAGAAGCCCTCGGGCAACGTCCAGGTGGGATCTAACCTGGTCCAGCAGGACAAGTGCTTCCCGATCCCGCCGTCGGAGCAGGACACGAACCCCAACGTTCCGTCGGCCGGAGGCTGATTCCTCACTACGGGTCCCCGGGCCGGCCGCCCCTGGCCGGCCCGGGGACCCCCCTCTCCATCATCCTCTCTATCTTCGCCCGACCGTCGCGCGCGGATCTTGTGAGTGGAACCGCCGTGGGCCGGAGCCCGTAGGGGTGGTGGTGTGGCGTTTCCGAGGCCCGGTGGCGGCCCGGGGAGTGGCTGCGCTCGCATCCTGGTAGCTTTCGGATCCGCCACGCCGAGAAGGCAGCATCGGACCTTCGACACTCAGCACCGGGAGCTCCTGACCTCCATGAACGACGCCACACGACGCAAGCTCCGCTTTCTGGCCGGTTTCGCCGTGTACTTCGGCGCCCTGTGGTGGCTCTGGGACACCCCGGTGGTGTACCCGTTGAAGATCTTCGTCGTGCTCCTCCACGAAGTGAGCCATGGCGCCATCGCGCTCTCCACCGGAGGAACGATCGAGCGAATCGTGCTCGACCCCTCCCAGGGTGGCGCATGCTACTGTCCGGGAGGCAACGCGTTTCTCACGCTTTCGGCCGGGTATCTGGGCAGTCTGGCGTGGGGTGCACTGATGGTGTCTGCCGCGCAATCGCGGCGCATCCGGGCGGACTGGGTCATCGGGGCGGTGGGCGGCATCGTGGTCGCGCTCACCGCGCTCTACGTGCGGAGCGTCTTCGGGGTCGTCTTCGGAGTTGCCTTCGGTCTGGCGATGATCGGCTTCTCTCGCAAGCTCTCGGAGGCCGTTAACCGGGGGCTTCTCCTGACGTTGGGGCTGACGAGTGCGCTCTACTCGGTCCTGGACATCAAGAGCGACATCCTGGAACGTCCCGGCCTGGAGTCCGATGCCCGCATGCTCGCGGAGCTGACCGGGATCCCGACGGTGGTCTGGGGTGTGGTCTGGATCGCGGTGGCGCTGGCGGTCTGCGGGTGGTTGATTCGGCGCGCGTACCGCAGGGTGTAGGGACCCATCCGCGCATCCCCCATATCTTGTGGCGGCGCTCCCGCCCGCCCCCACCCATGGGGGTCACGGCATCCTTGCAGAAGTCGCGGGCAGCCTGTATCATTGCTGCGATCCGGGACTTCTGCCCGATGTCGAACCCGCAAAAAGGAGGTGATCCTTGTCCAGTCCGAGTACTCTGTCCAGCCTGGCACGGGCAAGCGATCGCCGCTTCGGCCTCTGAAGCCGAACCGATCCAACGCTGTTCGCGCCGTACCCGGCGATCGCGCCGGGCTGCGACAGTGAGACGCCACCGGGTCGTATGACCGGTGGCGTCTCCTTTTGTCGACCGAAGCCGTCCGGCGTGCAGTCGGCGGCGCGCGCCGTGGCCGTCTCCACGCTCCGAGCGTGACGTGGGGCGGCGCGGCACGCCGCGTCGCAGGTCACGCGGTCGGGTTCATCGTGTACCCCAGGTACGTCATGATGATGATGTAGGCCACGGCACACACGGTGAGGAAGGTCCAGAGCCTGGAGGGTCGGGCACCGGGGCGAGCCCGATCCAGGAACGGCACGCAGAGCAATACAAGCGCGGCGACGCCGAAGCCGACGATCCCGACGAGATCTCCCTCGATTCCCAGGATATGGCTCGGTAAGTACTTCAATGTCTGGAACATGAACATGAAATACCACTCCGGCTTGATACCCGCCGGAGCCGAGGAGAACGGATCGGCCTTCGTCCCGAGCTGAGCCGGCAGGAACGCCGCCAGAGCGGCGAGAATCGCCAGAGCGGCCAGCCAACCCATGAGGTCCCGCATGAAGAAGTTCGGAAAGAACTTCATGGACGCCTTCGGCCCCCCCTCGGCTTCCACACCCAGCGGCACGCTCATGCCGAGCTTCTGCACGAGCCACACGTGGAGGGATACGAGGAGGAAGGCCAGCGCGGGAAGTACCGAGACGTGGAGGGCGTAGAAGCGTGTCAGGGTAGCTCCGGTCACATCTTCTCCTCCCCGGAGTACCGTGCGCACGAAGGGTCCCACGACGGGAAGGACGCCCGCGATGTCGGTACCCACACGGGTGGCGAAGAACGAAAGCTCGTTCCAGGGAAGGAGGTATCCGGTAAAGCCAAGGCCGAGGATCACGAGCAGCATGCCGACACCGGTGATCCACGTCAGTTCCCTGGGCTTCCGGTACGCCTTCAGCATCATGACGCTGAACAGGTGAACGAACGCCATGAAGATCATGAGGTTCGCGCCCCAGGAGTGGATCGAGCGGATGAGCCACCCGAACTTCACCTCGGACATGAGGAACTGCACCGACTCGTACGCCCCGTCGGCACTGGGCCGATAGTAGAACAGAAGGAGAACGCCGGTTACGATCTGGAGCCCGAACAGGAAAAGCGCCATTCCGCCGAGGTAGTACCAGAAGCTGTGCCGGTGGATGGGCACATCCTTCTTCCTGAGGAAGGGCAGCAGCGCGGTGAAGCCGATGCGATCGTCCAGCCAGGTCATAGTCCGCCGGATGAGGCTCGGTGAAGAGCCCAGCCTGCGTCGTCTCTCCGGTGTGGCTGCCACGTCGCGTCCCTCCATCATGTGGGCCGGCTGATGACGATCTGGGTGCCGCTGACCCGTACGTCGTAGGGCGGCAAGGGCCGCGGCGGAGGCCCGGAGATGTTCTGCCCGGCCAGGTTGTAGTGGCCGTTGTGGCACGCGCACCAGATGTGCTTCAGATCGGACCGGTATTGCACGGTGCAACCGAGGTGCGTACAGACCGCGGAAAAGGCTCGTAGCTGCCCTCCCGGCGTCTTGAGGATGATGCCCGGTTTGTTGCCGAACTTGAAGATTCTTCCCGAGTTCGGAGCGAGGTCCGTGGCAGCCATCGGCAGCACGACGCTGCTGACCGTGGATTCGGGCCGCGCCGGAGGTATCACATACCGAGTGACCGGGTACAGCACCGCCGCCATCAGTCCGCCAATGCTGGTACCCAGGAGCCAGTCCAGAAACCGCTTTCGCGGCATCCCGGAGACGTTCCGTTCGCCCTTACCGTTCGTCATCGATCCTCCACGCTTCCAGTGCCGGCCCCGCCGGGGGCCGCGGCCGTAACTCTGCGGCACGCGGCCGCGACGACCGTACGATCCACTTCAAGCAACTTGGCCACGTCATCCATGATGTGAACCTCCTGCTCGGCCAGGGCATCGTCCAAAAAGACGAGTCGCCACAACTCTTCGAGGATCATGCTCAACTGTTCACCCGAGAATCGCTCGGAGATCAGTGTGGCGAATCTGGTCAGGCGGCCGGCGTCCGAGCGCTCGCGACGGAGCAGCGAGATCAACGCGTCCGCGTCCGCCGGCGTGAAGCCGAAGCGTGTCCGGACCACATCATCCACATAGCTACGATCGGCCTCCGACAGCTTGTCGTCCGTGTAGGCGGCTTCGAGGAGAAGAGCGGTTCCCCCGATCCGCGCCTGTTCCCTGCCCAGGGATAGCGATCCGCCCATCACCCGCCGGAAGTACTCGTCCACCTCGCTCTCCGCTGCCGAAGCCCGCGCCTCCATGGCCCGAATCTTGAGGAAGAGCGAGGTGATCAGGATCAGAATGATCACGGCGGAGATTCCGAGTCCGATTCTCCGGAAGCGGTGCTCAGCGAGCGCCTCCTCTCCCTTCTTCTCCGCCGCAGCCGCGATCTTGAATCCCGGAGCGGCCGCCTTCACCACGGGATCCAGGTGAAAGGTGTGAATCGAGTTTCGCGCCTCGGTTTCGGCGTTGGTCACGCCGTCGAGGTTGAAGAGCGCCTGGCTGACCTCCATTCCCTTGTTCTGCGCATCCTCGAGGATCCGACGGCTCCGCGCCACGGAAGCGTCCAACGAATCCAGCACCCGGGCCATCTTCGGGAAGGACTGGGCCGACGGATCCTCCGACGGGTGGCACTCACTGCACACGCCCTCGTAGCGCTCACGCAGGGTCGCGGTGGTCGGCTTGACGATGGCGTGGTTGCTGTGGCAGGTGGCGCACCCCGGCAGCTCGTCATCGGCGAAGATCTCGTCGTGTTCGCTCTTCTTGAAGTTGTCCGCGATGACCGAGTGGCACTGACCGCATACGTCGAGGACGGATGCGACCTCGGGCGGGGCCGCCCCGTGGTTCCCGTGGCAATCGTTGCAGACCGGCGCCGAGAGGTCCCCCTCCTTCAGCAGCTTCTCGGCATGCACGCTCTTGCGGTACTCCTCCGCTTGGTTCGTGGGGATCCCGTAGGGTGCCATGCGCGCCTTGTCCGAGTGGCAGCGCCCGCAGGTGTCGATCACGTTCGGCGGAAAGACGCTGGATTCGGGGTCCGTGGGCGGCAGGATGTTGTGGGCGGGATGGCAGCTCACACACACGGCCACCGCGGTGTCGCCCTCCGTGCGAAGCCGCTTTCCGTGGACCGAGGTCCAGTACTCCTTGACCTGGTCCGTGCGCAAGCCGGGGTTGAACTGCCGCATGTACTCGGCGTCCGAATGGCAGCGGCCGCACAGAGCCGGGATGTCCTTGCGCCGGGGTTTCCTGAACGAGCGGTCGTCCGGGTTCTCCTGATGCTTCTTCGCGGTGGGGCCGTGACAGGACACACAGCCCAGGCCACGCTTGGCGTGGATGTCGTCGCCGTAGGCGTGGGCCGGGGCGGACAGACGCTCGTCGGTCTGCTTCGTGTGGCAGTCCACGCATTCCTTGGATTCCGGTAGCGTCTCGACCTGGACGGCCTGTGCGGCCACGGAATCCGGCGTCGCCTGATCCTGTGCGGCCGCCGTGTCCGGCAACGTCCGGGCTCGGACGGTCGGCGCGGCCGCGAGCATGGCACCGGCCAGGGCCACGGCAATTCCGAACGCGCGGATTACACCGTACATCCACCGCATGGCACTCCCTCCTCGCCACCTCTGGTTTCCGTGCAGCACCGTCCAGATCGACACGATGGACCAGCATACGCACCGGCCCGCTCCGCCAGCAACTCACTCGCGGCCGCGTTCCCGTTGCCCAGCCCCCCGGCGGAAGGGGGCAACCCCACACCGGCGCGAGCCACCCTGACCGACCGCCGTCCTCCGGTCACACGGGCGCCCCTCTCCCATGAGAGGAGCGCCAGACGGCACGACCTCCCCGGGTCACGAGGAGATCTCGGGAACGCTCGGGCTGCTAAGCCTATAGGCTTCAACACCGCTCCCGCTGTAGGGCAGCCACCGAAATCGCTGTGGGAAAAAGCCTCACTCACGAGACTTCAGCGCCCCGCAATGCCTCAGGCCCGAAAGGAGTGAGACCGTGGAGCGCGGCGGCACCACGCTTCTGATGGCACACGCCGCACTCACCGAGCCGGGCCATCCCGGCAGGATGCCCTGCAGAGCGCCCGCGCCCGAAGGAACCGATCGAGGCCGGCGTCCACTCAGGCTCGAGCTGCGATGGATGCTGAAGGTGCACGTCACCCGCGGGCATTGCGGAACGGCCCCTGAGATGGTAGGGTGCTGAGGGGACGGAAACAAGGAGCCTACGCATCGGCTTCGTCGAAGACCTGGTGAGTCGAGTGTCGTGAACTCGGGTTGAGCCTCCCCGCGAAGATGGGGGCTCGCACCCGAACCGGGGAACGAAGCCGATCGGCTCCAGCATGCGTTGGACCTCAACGCCTCGCCGGCCGCGGCCGATGATCCGACGGAGAAGCTGCGGCCCTCGTGGAACCGCCGAACAAGCGCGCTACGTGTGGCGCCCGAGGGATTCGATCGCGCGGGCCAGGGCGAGGAAAGGAGAGCGGCTCCTCCGGATGGCACGAACACCGAGATCGAACTCTTGCGGCGCCAGGCCCACGGGGAGCGTCACCCGGGCTTCCTACGGCGTCATGTCTTCATCTTCCCTCACACGCTCTACGCGTTCGTCCGGTCAAACCCGGCGACGCGGACCGGTGAAGCGCCGTGGAGATTCGGTTTTCTCCACCGAGAACCCATCGTGTAGGTAGTTTTCCCGACCCCGGCTAGGGGGAAGTGCCGGACGGGCTTCCCAACCAATTTCCGGTAGTGCGCAGGTAGTTCGAGCGTTTAGTTGGATCATCTTTTTCACCCCATGAACGAGCCGCCTAGTCCGAGACGAGGATCCGGCGGCGGAGGAGGTTGTCGTGAGAATTGATCTTCTTGTGGCGTCGATCGGGTTATTCAGTTCGATCGGGTCGGGTGGCCGTTCCGACCATGCCATGGCCAACTGGGTGGATCTCGCCGCCCACAGCGCCGGCGTTCCCGTGGCGAATGTGGTCATGCCCTCGAACACGCTCGAAACCTCTGACCTCATGCCGATCCCTGCGTTCGCTCGGCGCGAGAACATGTCATGCGACGGGTGTCATACGACGATTCCGAGGTTGAACCGACTCGGATACGAATATCGCAACGCGGGATTCCGCATGCCGAACGAGATCGGGCAGGAGCGGGAGATCGACGTGCCCAACATGCTCTCGGCTCGGATTCAGGCGGAAGGTAGGATCAAGAGCGACGATAACACCATGCGGTTCAAGGAGTTCACGATCTACCCCGCGACGGGGAGCTTCGGCCGCTACTGGTCGGCGTTCACGGAGCTGTCGTTCGGGCCGGAGGACTTCTGGGAGATCGAAAACGCCTACGTCCGCGGCACGTTCGGGCAGGAGGAGAACCACTTCCAGTTCCGGGTCGGCGTGTTCCATCCCTTCGAGGGATACGGTGCGAGTGATCGGCCCATGGGACTGTCCCGGCCGCTCTTCCAGACGACACCCGCGAGCAACGCGGGAGTCAGCACGTTCTTCAAGCCCTGGGGCTTCGACCAGGTGGGCCTGGAACTCGGGTACACGCACAAGGGATTTAACGCCACGGCGGCGGTGTTCAACGGGATCTACGTGAACACCGAGGAGAGGAAGGCGTTCCCCTTCCAGGGCGGAGAGCTGACTCGGCCCGGCGACGACCCGAATCACGACTCCAAGGACATCCGGATCCTGGCGAATCAGTTCATCCCGCTCGGGAACACCGACGCGGCCATCACCGGGGTCTTCTACCACGGGGCGCTGACCGTTCCGTTCGACTTCGATACGGGGGCCAACTACAGCGATACCTTCAACCGCTGGTCGTTGTACGGCACGCTCCCGCTCGCCCTGTCCGAGGATCAGGCGCTATGGCTCATGGGCGGCGCCGAGTGGGGCCGGGACACCGGCATCGATCCGGCGACCGGTACCCTCCTGCCCGACGATTTCACGTCGAGGGGATGGTTTGGCGAGGTGTACCTGCCCGTCAACCCGTACGTGGGACTGTCGACGCGCTACGCGTACTTCCGGCCCACGACGGAAGTGAGTGACAACGCGAAGAAGATGTTCATCGTGAGCACGAATTTCGCAGCGCTCGACGGCGCGCAGGCGATTCTGGAGTACCAGTACAAGAGCACCGACACAGGACCCTCGACATCGACCTCCACCAACGCGCTCCTGCTCCGCTTGATCCTGATCATGTAGCGCAAGGACGCGTGCTTGCTCCAGCGGGCCTCGGTGGGCACCGACCTGCCGAGGCCCGCTGGAGCAAGCATGCCGGGCGGCCGTTCACGAACACATCTGTTTCGGAGGTTGCAATGAAGCTCTTGACCGCATGGGTAGCCTTATCGGCTGCACTGGCATTGGGGCCGCAGGCGGCGTCAGCGCAAGCTGCGGATGGTGCGGCCGTGTACAAGGCCCACTGCGCGAAGTGCCATGGACGAGATGGCGTGCCCCCCAAGTTCGCCATGAGGAGATACAAGCATCTGGTTTCTCTGGCCGATCCGGCGACCCTGAAGGGTATGTCGCTTGATTCGACGATCGTGGTCATCACGAACGGCAAGGGAAAGGACATGAAGCCGTTCAAGGACAAGCTCACAAAGGATGAGATCGCGGCCGTCGCGAAGTACGTCCATTCGATGGCAAAGCCGAAGAAGGGAGGTGCGTAACAGGCGCTCGGGATCGCGAACCCGCGCACAGCGCCGTGTGCGAAAAGATCTTCCGCGGCCATGGGGTCGGGGCGGCACGCCCCGACCCTATGTCGTTCGGGCAGCCGCCCGTCGCCGGATAGCCTCGACGTCGCGGTGGTGGTGTGTGAGCCCGGGTTCGCCAAGCGGAAGGGAGCTTGGGTTGCCGACCTTCCGCGAGGCAGCGTTGTGGTCTTCCGTCAGCCGAAGTAGTCCGGCGCGTTGCCGGGCTTCCACTTGATGTTGCAACCGATGCTCGGCCGCTGATCGGCTGCCGGCGACCCACCAGCCAGCACCGCGTCGCACGCTGCGCGCAGATCCCTTCCGGTGACCGGCACGTCGTTTCCGGGCCGGCTATCGTCGAACTGGCCCCGGTACACCAGGCTGCGTGACCGGTCGAAGAGGAAGAAATCCGGCGTGCACGCGGCGCCGTACGCCTTCGCCACCTCCTGGGTCTCGTCGTAGAGGTAGGGGAACGTGTACCCCCGGGCCTCCACCTCCCTGACCATCGCCTCGGGACTGTCGTCAGGATACGCTGCGGCGTCGTTGGCGTTGATGCCGACCACGGCGAGGCCCCTGTCCTGGTACTCGCGGGCGAAGTCCGCCAGCGCAGCCGCGATGTGCTTCACGAAGAGACAGTGGTTGCACATGAACACCACGAGTAGCGCCGGGGCGTCCCGGAAGTCGTCCGGCGTAACGATCCTGCCAGCGGTGTCCGGCAGCGCGAAGTCCGGGGCCTGACGGCCCAGAGGCATCATCGTCGAAGGGGTCTCCGCCATCGCCCACCTCCCTGAGCATCGGTTGAACCATCCCGGCCGCGTGGAATCACGCGACGCCTTCCTCCCGACCCCTGAAGCGCAGACGGGTTCCGTCGCCGGTGATGTCGGCGACGCCGCGCGCCGGAAGTTGACGGGATGGTACGCACGCTGTATTCATACAAACGTATGACTTACAGCCTCCGCCTCCACGCCGAGTGGATGCGCTACGTGTCCCGTTCCACCCGCAGCCCCGCACCCCATTGAGCGTCGACCCGTCCTCCGCATCGAGCCCGCCCGCCGCATCGAGGCCACCGTCCAGGCGAAAGCCGACCGGCGGCCGGGACGCCGCCCTTGACCGGACGACGGGGGATCCTCACACCTCGACGAAGAGATCCGACACACGCCAGGCGTCCGACACGCGCGCCGCACTCCTCGCGTCGGGGCGGAGGATCTTCGCGGACAGGGGCTACGCGGCTGCAACGGTGCGCGAGATCACACACGACGCGGGGGTCAACCTCGGCGCGATCACGTATCACTTCGGCTCGAAGCGGGCCCTCTACGCTGCGGTAGTGGAGACGGGAATCCGTCCTCTGGCCGCGCGCGTGGAGGCGGCGGCCGGCCTCGAAGGCAGCGCGCCGGAACGGGTCGCCGCGGTGGTGGACGCGTACTTCCGACACCTGCAGCGCAACGCCGACCTCCCCCGCCTTCTTCTGCAGGAGGTCGCGGCCGGGCGCAGGCCCCCGCAGGTGGTCATCGACATTCTGGAGCGAAACGCGCGACTCATCTCTGGCATCGTCGAGGACGGGATCGCCGAGGGCACGATCCGTCCGGGACATCCCCTATGGACCGCGCTCAGCGTGGTGTCGCAGCCGATCTACTTCGCGCTGGTCGGCGGCCTGATCCGGGAGGTCGCCGGGATCGACCTCTCAGACCCCGCTACACTGGACCACGCGCGCCAGCACACGATCACGTTCGTTCGTCGGGCGCT
>Ga0114931_10002526_pt1 | contig 23257 bp, 16 predicted proteins | sample 2SBtaG_FD_89579 | JGI IMG/M metagenome (GOLD analysis project Ga0114931, IMG submission 89579) | Deep subsurface microbial communities from Kolumbo volcano to uncover new lineages of life (NeLLi) - 2SBTROV14_V59a metaG | ecosystem: Environmental > Aquatic > Marine > Volcanic | place: Kolumbo... | reverse complement strand
CCTCATTGGGATCAACAGGCACGCGGAACGATTGTCGGACTCACTCGCGGTACAACCCGGGGTCACATCGCCCGGGCTGCCTTGGAAGCGATTGCCTACCAGACGAAAGACGTTCTTGACGCAATGCAGCAGGAATCCGACATCACGCTGAAAGAACTCAAAGTTGACGGCGGTGCGACGGCGAATAATTTCCTCATGCAGTTTCAGGCCGACTTACTCGGGGTGAAGGTTCAAAGACCCGTCGTCCAGGAAACGACTGCGTTGGGGGCGGCTTATCTTGCGGGACTGGCTGTGGGATACTGGGAAAACTTCGATGCGATTCGGCAAAACTGGGCTTTGGATCGGGAATTTGCACCTTCGGGAAATCAGTCGCAACTCGACCACCAATACAAAAAATGGCAGGAAGCAGTCAATCGATCTCGCAGTTGGGTCTGAAAGTACTCGAATCCGAACAGGAATGGTCTTGCCTGGGAATCGGTCAGAAAATAGTGTGGTCGATTTGCAGAACGCTTGAGAAGACCGACAGCTAAGCCAACCGATTTCGACTTGGAATTCCTCATGGATGGATCGCAGTCAACGCCCAACACCCAGGATTCCACGAAAGGCTGGTACAGAAACCCAATGCAATCAGTCTAACCCCACACCAAAGGCTTCCTCATCGCTGGCATGTCCCGATGGTTCGTTATCGGTGGTGATACGAATCGGGTCGGGTCGGCTGTGGGGATTGTTGTTCGAGGAACGGGGTGATTCCGCTTTTTCTTCCGCCGGGTCGATGCGGTGGATCCGTTCGTCCGATCCGGTGTAAAGCACAGGCGATGTCGGTTCGGGAACCGTTTCTTCTTGGCTGTGGTATTCGTCGATGCGCAAAGTGGCGATTTGATCTTCACCGTAATCATCGTAAGAGCATTGATACCCCGGTTGGCGGGATCTCACCATTTCCACTTCGAACGATTCGAGTACTTTGGCCTGAATCATCTCTCTGCAACTGGAATTGATGGGGTGGGCGATGTCGGCGTAGAGCTTGGCGCGACCGTCCATATTTTTTGCCGCACGATCTTCGTCCAGTCGAACGCCACACTGGTTGCAATGCGAGGCACGCAGGTGATTTTTGAATGAACACCTGGGACAACGGTCGGTGAGTTTTCGGCTGGGCATCGCAACGAAGGAACCTTTCGACCCCTGAATAATTTTCAAATCGCGGACGACAAAACAGCCATCGAACGTAATGGAACAAAACGCCTGTAACCGCTCCTGTGGGTCGTCCATCAACTTGATGCGTACTTCTGTGATCTCCACGACCGTCCTCCTTCTCGGAACGTGCGAGCGATTTTGGAATCACTCGAGACTGATCCTCGTCAAAAGTTGTTTTGGTCTGAAAGGGAAATTCGTGTCATTCTTCAAAGTCGTATCGTCTCCATCGTTATGGGGAAACTTTAGCGTACGTCGTAAAACAGGAAAATTCCTGTTTCATTCGGGACGCAATCGAACGTGCCTGTCGACCTGTTGAACAGATACCGAACCAGGCGGTCCCGCTTCCGGTCATCGAGTGACCTGCGACAGGGAGTCGATCGAAAGTTCGTCTTAACTCGACAACATCTTCGTTCAGCGTTTCTGCCGAAGATTGCAGCGCGTTGAAAAGTTCCGACCCGACGTCCGCAGGATTCCCTCTTCGCAAACACCTTACCAGGTGATCGCAAGATCGGGGGGACTCGGAGATTCGACAATATTGATAAACATCGGCGGTCGAGAGTCCACTTCCTGGAAACGCGATCACAAAATGGAGATCGACAGGAAAAGCGATCGGGGTGATTTTTTCTCCTCGACCGCGACACACCGCGACCGGTTGTTCGCATAAAAAGAATGGCACATCGCTGCCCAACTCAACCGCGAATTCCTGCAATTCTCGACGAGTGAGGTTCAGATTCCAGAGCAAATTCAATGCTGAGAGTGTTGCAGCGGCATCGCTGGACCCTCCTGCCAAACCCGCTTCCATCGGGATGCGTTTTATCAGTTTGATGGCCACACCGCATTGTGGAATGTATTGTTGAGAAAGGAGATTTGCAGCTTTGAGGATAAGATTGCGCTCGTCGAGGGGAAAATCAACTAACTGTCGAGTCACAATATCCGACGCATCCGAAGGAACAATTTCGAGTGTGACTTCGGGAGAAGCGGATTTCTCGAAGACCAAGGTGTCGTACAGGCTGACAGTGGTCATCACCGTCTCAAGCTCGTGGAAACTGTCGGGGCGTTTTTCGAGCAGTTCGAGGAAGAGGTTGAGCTTTGCAGGTGCTTCAACCGAGACCGATTCGGGCCGACGTGACAAAAGCATGGAGATCACATCCTGTGAATCCATTTTTCCAGGTGAGTCAATGGAGTCTATTCTAAGTCGCGGTCCGTGCATGAGATCTGGAACTTCATATTCCGGTGAAGTCGATTCGTCGAGCTTCATAAAATCTCGAATCGAGATTTTCACACCGTGAATGCTACCCGGAAGCCATTTTGTCGTCAAGACGATTTCTAGAGACAGCGGGAATTTTTGAAAATTAAGCCTCTTCAGAATTCGAGACAAGATATGACAAAAATAGTTCTCGATCTCACGTTCGGGTGATAGAATGACATAGGGCTTATTCTTGAAGGATGCTCTGGGAGGCGAAGTTGCCCGATTGCTTTTGCCGACGACCATCGCGTTGGTGCGTCGTGATGTTGCCACGACGAGCTTGTTTCCAAACCACCACGACTTCAGTTGGAAAGCGAGGAACGCCAAATGGTTCAAACAACACAAAAGGCTTGCGCCGGGGATATCATGCAAACCGAAATTGTCACGGCATCTCCCAGAGATACTTTAAGAGAGACACTGGATTCGATGACGCAAAATCATGTCACCGGACTTCCTGTGATGGATTCCCGGAATCGGCTGGTCGGTGTGATTTCCGCAACCGATATTCTCAACTTCGAGCAGGAGAATGTCGAATTGACCGATGATACGAATTTCGAAACAGCTCGCTATTTCGATCCCGACACAGACCGTTGGGAAGACATTTGCGTGACCTCGTTCGCATTAGAACAATTCTCAGAGACCCCGGTGAGAGAACTGATGAATCGAAACGTCATCTCTGTCGCACCCGAGACACCTCTGAACGAGGTTGCCCGGTTAATGATCGAGCAGGACATTCATCGTGTCCTGGTTCTTGAAAAGGAACGATCTTTACTCGGAATTGTTTCAGCGTTCGATTTTGTGCGCGATGCCGCCGAAGTGTGAGCCACGCATCCAGCAACTCACATCACCAGAACACCGTAGGGGGCTACGAACAATGAACGATTCTTCCGAAGGAAAACGATTACACGACTTGCTTCTCTCCGAACATCGAGAGCTTTCGAAGCACATTTCCGATTTGAGGGAATGGTGGTTGCAGCGAGACGAAATCGGAGAACCGAATTTCCTGGAAATGAGCAGCCGCATTCGGAAACTTTCGGAATTGCTCGAAGCACACTTTCGGCATGAGGAACAAGGCGGTTATCTCAAAGTTGCCATTACAGCCGCTCCCCGTTTTGCAGAGGATGCAGAAGAATTAAAACTTCAACATGCCGAATTTCTCGATTCCATTGAAAAATTCGCGAAAAAACTCGCGTACGCCTCCAGAGAACAGCTTTCCTGGCAGCAGGTTGGCAGCGAGTTCGAGGAGTTCATCGAGCGGCTGAAAAAACACGAAGCGAAGGAAACGAAAATACTTCAATCGGCTTTCGCCGACGACCTGGGAACCGGCGATTGAAGAATAGCGGTCGCATCTCTTTTGTCCGAATTACTGCATCGCTTCTTCGGCGGTAATAATCATGCGGGCAATCTCGATCATTTTTTGATTTTTATCGTTGGAAATTTTTTGTAAGCGCCGGAAGGCATCGGCTTCATCGAGGCCTGCCCGTTTCATCAAAACACTTTTGGCGCGTTCAATTTGTTTCCGGTCTTCCAACGCCTGTCGTAAATCGTCTGCCTGCTGGTGTAAGGCTTGAAATTCCTTGAATCGCCTCATCACCAGTCCGATCGCAATTTCCAAATCGGCCTGTTTGATTGGCTTGACCAGATAGGCCAGAACGTGTTCCAGAACGGCACGTTCCAGAAGTTCGTGATCGTGATAAGCTGAAATGAGTATCACCGGAATTGGGTTGTCTTTGCAGATTTGTCCTGCTGCGTCGATGCCATCCAACTCGGGCATTTTGATATCGGTAATCACCAGTTCGGGTTGTTCGCAAGAACAACGTTCCACCAACTGTCGTCCATTGTCCGCGACGCAAATCACGTGGTGTCCAAGAAGACTCAGAGTTTCCCGCAGGTAGTCCCGCATCTCCACTTCATCGTCGGCCACTGCGATTTTAAGGGATTCTGTCATGAGATTTTCTCCGGTAGCGTCATGATAATCTCTGCACATCCGGATTCGCCTGAGTTCGCATCAATCGTACCCTGGTGTGCTTCGACATATCTTTTACAAATTGCCATTCCTAAACCTGTTCCGTGCGTTTTCGTTGTAAAAAATTCCTCGAATATTCTCTCCCGAACTTCAGAATCAAAACCGGGTCCGTTATCAGCGATGCGAATCTCCAGGCTGGGAACATTTCGAATGATTTTCGATGTATAATGAATTTCGATTTCGACGGGGTCTTCACATGCCGCCAGAGTGTTTTCGAGAACGTTTCGAAACACGCGCTGCATGGCAAACGGATCGGCCTGACATTTCAATCGCGGAATGCGACGACCTTCGCTGGGATGTTCCTGTTCTTGAAAATCGATCACCCTGCCATTTCTCCGAATCGATAAATTGTTCCAGGCTTCCCGAATCAATTTCCCGACATCGCAAATCTGAAACGAAAGCCGAATAGGCGAAGCATATTCTCGAACCTCTTCATAGAGTCTGTGAAGATCGTCCTGGGCAATCTGAATGCGATTTGTAAGATCGATCGCTTCGGGCTGGTGTTGAACCCTGCGGATTAACATTTCCAAATTTGCCTGACTACGTTGCAAAGCGTTTCGGCTTTCGTGCGCCAGACCGGTCATCGCTTTGCCGATGGCAGCCAGTCGTTCCGATTGAAGAAGTTTTTCTTCGGTGCGTTTTCGTTCGCTGATGTCACGCACGATTCCCGTGAAGAAACGGCGGTCGTCGACGGTCACCTCGCTGACCGACAATTCCATATCGAAAATGCGACCGTCTTTCGTAAGACCTTTGACCTCTCTCCCTTTTCCAATAATTTTTTCCACGCCGGTTTCTCGATAAGACGAAAGATAGGCATCGTGTTCTTGCGTGTAAGGATCGGGCATTAGCATCGCGACATTTTGGCCAATCGTTTCTTCAGCGCGATATCCGAAGATCCTCTCTGCCGCCGGGTTAAAAGTTTCGATCGTTCCCATCTCGTCGATTGTAATAATCCCGTCGACGGTGGTATTCACGATGGCGGCCAGACGTGCTTCTCGAATTTGCAGCGAACGTTCCGATTCCAGACGGTCGGCAATTTGCGTTCGAACGACTCGTTCCGCCTGATACGAATCTTCGATGATCGCAAGATCCAGATCGAGTAGCTTGTTCAGAGAGTCCATCAATCGAGAGCAACAATGATTTTCCTCGCCAAATTCTTCGACGACGATTTCGGAAAGCTTCCATCTCATTCGCGAGACCGAGGCAATGAGATAAATTTGATCGACTCCCGACTCGACGTGGGTATTGCCAATCTTCCATCTTTTCGAGACGTATTCTTCGTTATAGGGTCCGCGGAGTAATTCGCGAAACCACTGCTCCAGCGTCTTCTTCAGGCGTAGAATCTGTTCCTCACCGCCGGTGATCGATTGACTCGCATTGGGATGCTTTCCGATTTCGTTATAGAAATCGGATATTAAATCGGGGGTGTGCGGTATCAGTTTGGGTAACAGTAGCAAGATGTTTTGCTCGTCGGATTCGTCCCAACCGATGTACCGTTGAATGTCCCGATAGTGCTGATAAAGGCGACCCTGCATGGCGAACACAATGCATCGAATTAAAAATAACTATAAAAAAATCCCGGCGCAGTATCGGACAACAAGTGTCAGACAAACGACGGGACAAGACAGCATCCTCAGAATCGACTTCCGAACTTTAGAAATCATTTCTTGAGATGGAGTATAACGTATTAGGACATCAAGGTCTAAAGGTGGGAGGTTGAAACATGCCGATTTTCATTTTTCCACGAGATTGTTTTTTCAACCGTTCGATGTGGAAATCGGATCTCACTTCTCGGTTTCGCTTTCGGTAATTGGTTTTCGGTTTCCTTTTTTCATTTCGTCAATCCGTTGACGATAGAGGTTGTAAAATCTCGTCTGACGACTTTTCGGCTCGAACGGTTTTCCTGCGATAAATGTCCCTTTGATCTGCGTTGTGTGTTGCAGAATCTTTCCGTCGGAGATCACGAGGTTTGCGTTTTTGCCGGGTGTGATCGACCCAATCTGATCGGCCACTCCCAGAATTTCGGCAGAAGAAAGCGTCATCGCTCGCAAAGCTGCCTTTTCCGGTAGACCGTAAGCGACAGCCATGGCTGCTTCGAATGGAGTGTTGCGGCTATTGGAAGCGTCATTCGAACGAATGCAGATTTTCACACCGGCTTCATAAAGTTTTCCGGCGTTGGCATAAACACTGTCGAATGTATCGAATGGGCTTCTGGGAAGTGAGAGTACAGGTCCGACGATGACGGGAACATCGCGTTTCTTCAATTCGTCGGCAATCTTCCAGGCTTCGTTACCGCCGGTGATGACGACTTTCAATTTGTGCTTGTCTGCAAACAGCAACGCCCCGGCGATGGCTTTGTAAGTGTTGGCTTCGATGTAGACCGGTTTCTGACCGTTGAGGTAGGGACGCATGGCATCCAGTCTGGGATCGGAGATCGGGCCCCGGGATTTCTTCTTCTGGGCTTTGACGACCAGTTCGTCGTAAAGCTTTGCCTGAGCGAAGAACTTTTCTAATTCTTCGATGCGTTTTTCAGCCGAGGGTCGAGTTGTCCCGCCTTGTCTTCGGAATCCCCGAAATCGACCGCTAAAACTCACCGGCCAGTTGATTTGCAACCCGGCTTCCAAATTCATCACCATCTGGGGTGTGGTCCAGCCTTCCAGCTTGACGATGGAGGTTTGCCCCGCGATCATCCCACCGGTCGGTCGAACCATGACTGTGGTAATCCCGCCGGCTCGTGCCACGGGAATAAGTTCCGAATCGCGGTTCACGGCGACACCGGCACGGAGGTCGGGTTGAATGCCGCCGCTTTCGCTGGTGTCGTTGGTTTCTCGAATCGAACCAATCTCGGAAAGGCCCAAAGCAGACCCCGCGTCGATCATACCGGGATAGACATGCAATCCTTCGGCATCAATCACTTTCGTCCCACTAGGAATTTGAAGTTTTTTTCCGACCGCTGCGATTTTTCCGTGATCGATTAAAATGGTTCCCTCTGCAATATCGGGAGCGTCCACAGGATGGACGGTCGCACCGACGATGGCATAACGACCGCTTGGGGATGTGCTGAGATCGATGTTTTTGTGTCGAATTTTATCGCTGGGAAAAACAAGTCTCGATGGATGGGAAGACTGCTGGCTTACGGCTTTCGACATTGTGGTCGGTTGATTTGCACGGGAGAAGTAGAGTTCTCCGTCGACGAAGGTCATTTCGCAACGGGCGAATGCATTGAAAGGATGTCCGTTATAGAGAGCAAAGTCTGCATCTTTGCCGACTTCGATAGATCCCATCCGTCGATCGAGACCCAGTTGACGTGCGGCATTCAGCGTCACAAACTGGATCGCGTCGTCGGGAGGTACATTTCCGTAACGAACTGATTTCGCAGCTTCCAATGCAAGGTGTCGAATTAAATCGGAACTGTCGCTTTTAATCACGACGTTGACCCCTGCTTCATGGAGAAGCGCAGCGTTGTGGGGAATCGCATCGTAGGCTTCAATTTTGTAAGCCCACCAGTCGGAAAACGTCGAACAGCTTGCGCCGTGTTTTGCAATTTCCGGAGCGATTTTATAACCCTCCAGAACGTGTTGCAGCGACCAAACACGAATTCCAAAGTGGGAGGCGACTCTTAAAAGCATGAGAATTTCGTCCGCACGATAACAGTGCGAATGAATGAATTTCTTGTGATCGACAATATCGGCAAGAGCTTCCAGACGTAAATCGCGTCTGGGCGGTAGCAAGTTGTTGGGTTTGCCGTTTAAGTTCCTGACTTTGCGTTCGTATTCCTGCCACTGTCGTCGGTAATCGATCGCTTCCAGAAACGAGCGTTTCAACGTCGCCTCCACACCCAACCGCGTGTTGGGAAAACGGGTTTCCCGTCGCTTCACATTTTCGCCGAGTGCGAATTTTACACCCTGTGGCGCGTTGTAGAGGATATGTTCCCGAGCGGTTTTGCCGAACTTGAGTTTCACGACGGCATCCTGTCCGCCGATGACGTTGGCAGAACCGTGAAAATTCTGGCAGCAGTCGTTCCACCGGCAAGAGCACGATATTCCGACACACTTTCGGTACCGATGACATCTTTGATTCTCACTTCCGGTGTCACCGACTGCGTTCCTTCGTTGCCTCCGCCGGTAATCATAATATGGCTGTGTGTGTCGATGATTCCCGGCATGAGAAACATTCCGGTTCCGTCGACAACTTTCATTCCTGCATCCGCTTGCAGGTTTCTGCCGATGGCGACGAATTTCCCCTTGCGAACTTTCACCGACGTATGAAGTAACGTTTTTTTTGTGGCGGTAATCACCGTGGCGTTTTTGATGAGGACGTCCCCACCGGTCTGAAACGGCAACTTGAGCCGGTCGGACATTAACTCGGTCGGCCATTGGTCGATTTTGGAAACGACTTTTTTATCTTTTTTGTCCTTCTTTTTTTTGTCTTTCTTTTCAGCCTTGACGATTTTGGCATTGTCCGTTTTTTTCGATTTCCCCTTCTGGTCCTCCTCTTTTTTCCCTTTTTTCGAATTATTCTTTTTTGGCGGTTTACTGTAATCGAATTTGTAACCGTCGACGAACAGAAACTTCACCTTGCTTTCTTTCTCAAGGAATGGTTTTGACATGACAACAACGTGTCCCAACTTGCCGACTTCCAGCGTCCCCATTCGTCTTTCCTGCCCGAAAATTTTGGCGGGGGAAACGGTCAGCGAAGCCAGTGCAGCATCGGGTGAAAGCCCATGTTTCACAGCCATCCGAAGATTGACTAACAATTCGGATTTCTCTTTCAAGCCGGTGGATGACACCGCAAATGGAATTCCCGCATCATGGTATTTCTGAAGGCTCTGCACACGACGCAGCCATTCTTCGTGCTGGTACTTCTGATAACGCAAGGGGTCTTTAATATCGGTCACAAGTTTCTTCGAAGTGGCATTCGGTTCGATTTTCGGTTCTTTCCCGAAATCGAGGCTGAGGATGATGGAAACTTTGTCCGCTTTCAGTCTATTCAGACAACGGTACGCTTCCTTGCCACCAGTCAGAACGACCGAGACGAGTTGGATTTCTTTGGCAAAGTCCAAGGCACGAAGAATCTCGTCTCGAGTACCGGCTGTGAAGGTCACCTTCAGTTGACCGTCGAGAACACGGTTGAATTCATCGAGAACGTCATCCACAACCGGACGATTCACCCCCGGCGTACCGTCTGCATAGAGCTTCTGGTGCAGCGCATGCCTCTGTGCGTCGAGGAGTGTCTGTCGCAGATGAGCGAATGCCCCCATCAGCGTAGAGGGATATTCCGAACCGCGAAACGCCCGAAGTTCGATTTGAGACAACGTTTCTTCGTCGAGTATCGCTTCGCGAACAGGACCGCCCGCCGTCGTCAAAAGTGTTCCCACGCCGCTGGCAATTCGACCGGTTGGGAGAATGTGCAAATCGGTAAATCCAGCCTGGCGAATTTTTTTAAGTTGTGCCTCGTCGATTTTCAGACTGTGCGAAGCTTTGTATTGCGGAGTGATGCTATGTCGGTTATCGGGTCGTGTGGCTGCGAGTACGTAACGTGTAAAATCGACTTTTCGACCGTTCGATTGTGGCGGAATTTTTTCGGGATCGAGGAAGTCCATGGTCGAGGCATCGATAAAACCGGCGTAAACGTATTTTCCTTTGAGGTCGATTCGTTCTGCATTGTCGGGAATGGTGACGTTTTTCCCGACGGCTTGAATCAAGCCGTTTTCGATCACTAACGTGCCATGTTCGATCGTTTTCCCCGGAGCGACGACCAGATGCGCATTCGTCAGTGCGAAGGTTCTGGTGCGGTATCCTGAAATTCTTTGATCCTGTCCCTGTGCGCGATCTGTGACCGACGCGATCAAAACGAATGGCAAGAAGAGGAGCGCTAACCAACGACCAAACGATAGAATTCGATTCGATGAAGTGTGAAAAATCATGGTAGAATATCCTGTTGATGAGGTGAATCGTTTCAACATCCGAGCTGGTTAAGCGAGTATCGTGACTCTAAAATGTAGAAAGACGCCGAACAGATTAAAATTGATTTTCCATGGGAAATTCGAGAGACAGGGATGCAGCAACCTGTATTTCCAGAACATATTTCACATTACCAGAGTGGACTGGCGGTTTCCAGCCAATCGGGAAATTAGATAAATTCCACAAAATCGTAAAAAAAGCGGTTGAAAGAGTTCACACTTCGATTGACACTGACCGATCTAAAGCTAAGATAGTGCCAGCTTGGTTCATAGATTGCTTCTCTTTCACACTCGAGATTCGAGTTGAAATTACCGACATAGCTTAAATGCTGTTATGACACATGCTTAGGGTGTCGGATCGAAGGAGAATGCCCGTCACAGATATTCCAATCGTCTTCCACTGTTCTGTCAGGGTTCTATTTTTCGGAAACCAGAACATGGATTTTTCTGGATTCCAGAATCCGGTTCTCGAATCCGGTTCTCGAATCCGGTTCTCGAATCCGGTTCTCGAATCCAACGGCATTTTTCGATTCTTTTCGACGCGATCCACAAGCATAAAACTTATTTCTTACAACTGGTGAAACGGATTACTTTCAGGGTTTCTTGTCAGACCTGCTGGGCCTGGAACGCAGAGCAATTACAGTTATTCGTGGAAGGTCTACCAAGGATTCCTTGCCACCCATTCCGATGGCGTATTTTCTTATGGTTCACCCCTGAGAATTTCCAAACCGGTAAAGATTCCAAAACAGGAGCCAGAAAATCGATTGCGGAACGATGCTTTCCCTGGAATTTATTCTTTGAAGAGATCGGCGGATCGATCTCATGTCGGAAGCGATCCGCTAAAATTCGTTCTTGTTCGGTTTATCTTTACGGATCGTTTACGGCCACTGTTTTTTCGGTGGAAAAGGGACGACTTTCCCATTCTTCACAAAGTCAATCGATCCCTCGTTGTTGCGGAACTTGTATGGAGTTCGAAGGGAATTCCAAAAAGACAGTTTCACAAACCCATTTTTTAGATTCTGAAAGATTATTGGAACATGTTTATGAGTACTAATCGCCCGAAGTCATCTCGCTCTCGGAAAAAAACGGATGCCGCCACAGCCAAACCTGCTGAAGCGTTTGGCGAAGACCTCGATCTTGGAGAAGAGGCCGTTTCCGAAAAAGAATCCTGCGAACCGGTTTCGGAAGACGATTCTTTTGAAGAAAGTATCGACTGGGATGAGGACAAGGACCAACCGAAAGCCACTGAGGTTCCAAAATCGAGTTCGAAGGAAAACTCGAACAGCGAGCGTAGTGACTCTCGACGCAGAAGCGGAAGCGGAAACCGCTCTCAACAGGGAGGATATGCGGGCAATCGCAATCAGCAGGGATCACAAAACAGAGGTGGTGGTCGTGGTGGCTACAATTCGGACAACCGTTCGCAACGGGGGCATCAGAACCGAAGAAGAGGACAGTCTTCAGGACAATACGACGGGGGCGGTCGCCGAGGAAATCAGCAGCATGGGTCTCGTTACAATCGAGGTCGAGCGAACAAAGTCAGAGCCACAAACTACACGGGTCCGGAAATCGTCGGAATGTACGAGGGCATCCTCGAACTGCATCCCAAGGGATACGGCTTCATTCGCGATGCGGAAAAAAACTACATGGCACAAGAGTCCGACCCGTTCGTCTCGAGTTCTATCGTTGAAAAATACAATTTGAGAGAGGGAATTCTCATTCATGGCGAAGTCGGTCCCGGTTCGCGAGGTCAGGGACCGCGACTCAAAGAGATCGAAACGATTGACGGTCACACACCCGAGGAATTTCAGGAGATCAGATTTTTTGACGATCTCACACCCATTAATCCGTTCGAGCAAGTCACACTCGAACGCGGTCCCGAGCCAGTCACCATGCGTGTTATGGACCTGGTGACGCCGATCGGTAAAGGTCAGCGAGCGTTAATTGTCGCTCCTCCGCGAACAGGGAAAACGATGCTGCTTCAGGATATCGCCGACTCCGTCAGCGAAAACCATCCCGAGATGCATCTGATCGTCTTGCTCATCGACGAACGACCCGAGGAAGTGACCGAAATGAAAAGGCGCGTCAAAGGGGAAGTCATCGCATCGTCGATGGATCGCGATGTCGAGAGCCACGTTCGCCTCAGCCAGTTAATTTTCGAACGTGGCAAGCGAATTGCCGAGGCCGGTGGAGAAGCCTTCATTCTGCTGGATAGCATCACGCGAACTGCACGTGCTTTCAACAAATGGATTGGCAATACGGGGCGCACGATGACCGGCGGTCTCGATGTCAAGGCGATGGATATTCCCAAGAAGATGTTCGGTACCGCTCGTCGATTCGACGAAGGCGGTTCGCTGACAGTCTGTGCGACCGCACTCATCGATACAGGCAGCCGGATGGACGAAATCATCTTCCAGGAGTTCAAGGGAACCGGCAACATGGAACTGGTACTCAGCCGCGATTTGGCCGATCGCCGAATTTGGCCCGCAATCGATATCACACTTTCTGGAACTCGCCGCGAAGAAAAAATCCTCTCTCCCGAAGTGATGGAAGGTGCCATCATGCTTCGTCGGAGTTTGGTCTCGATGAGTCCTGTCGAAGCGATGGAGCAACTGGTCCGAACCCTGCAAAAATTCCCGACCAACGCAGAATTCCTCACAAAAATTCGTAACATTCTGTAGTCAGCCAATGACAAACCGCAAGATGTTTTAGCCCATGAAAGCTGTCTGAGGGGGATGGAAGAGTTGCTCGATTAAACCGCGTTGGTTGACAATCCCCAGCACGCGATCCTCTTTGCAAACCACTCCGAACACGGCATTCTGTTGACGCAATGTCAAAAGGGCTTCCAGTTTGGATTCATCGCGATCCAGGAAAGGAAGAGCTTTCAATAGTGAATCAACCGGACGTGGGTCCAGAGAGAGATCGGAAACGTTCAGACATCCGAACGATTGTTCGTCCTGGGGTTGATGGACAAGAACGGAGGTTAAGCCGAATTTTCGGGCATGTTCCAATATCTCTTCACGAGTCGATTCCAGCGACGTTCCCAGCACACGAGAGAGGGGAGTCATCGATTCGGAAACGGGGTGAACCGCGGAGTGCATCATTCCTTGCACAAGTTGATTTTGTGTCTGCGTTAAAATGCCCTCACGGCGACCTGCACCCAAGACCTGAGTTAAGCGACTTCTTCCCAGAACCTGATTCAGCGGTTTCGATTCCTGAGAACCAAGGCTTTCGATTCCTTTGGAAATTGCGATGAGTGGGAAACTGATCGGAAGAAATAAGCTATAAAAAAATCGAAATACTGAAATATCTTTTCGGAGCAGCATGAGTGGCGAACGATAGTAGAGATTCTTGGGCATCAATTCGCAGAAGACGAAGACCAAAGGGGCCACCATCACGGTGGCGACAATTTCGTACCACCAGACGCGCGAATCGGCAGGCATGACCGCAACGATTATCAAACCGATGGAAACCGTCGTGAGATAGTTTGCGATATTGTTTCCTACCAGCGTGGTGGCGACAAAGTAAGAAGGATTTTGAAGAAATTTTAGAATCCTTTTAGCCAATCGATCGCCAGCTTGCGCATCGATGCCGAGTCTCAATGTATTTGCGCGATAAAAACCGGTTTCGCATCCACTGAAGAAAGCGGAAAGATGTACCCCCACACCAAAAAGTGTAAAAGTTCCCAGGATGGCTAATATCGTATTCATAATTTTCGAAAGTAGATCAGTTGATCATCCCACTGAAGATTGTCACAATTTCGATCGAGATTCTGTTTGCTCGGTAAATGACGTTTTGATTTGCCCTCTTTTCGTTTCCGAAAGAACCTCGACCAAGTAGCGATTCCAACGACATCGATCGCCGATGCGCGGAAGATGCTGCAATTCTTCGGAGAGCATTCCCGCGACGGTCAGCGGACTATCGAGATCGTGTTCATATTCGATACCCAATTTTCGACACAAATACCTCAATGTTGTAATTCCTTCCACATGAAAGAATCCTGGTGAGATTTCGACGACCGGATTTCGTTTCAACAGACGCTCGGCACGCCCCGACTGAGGCAACAAAATCGTATCCATCATATCGTCGAGTGTCACGATGCCGATCGTTTCACCGTATTCATTGACGACCGAACCGACACTTAAAAACTGGGTTCTCAAGACCTCGACCGTCTCGGCGAGATTCGCACACCATGGGATAGGAATCATCTCTTCGGCAGAAGATTCCAAATTTGTTTTCGGAAAACTGGTGAGATCGTGCAGCGCAATCGCTCGTTCCAGCTCGTGGGAATCGGTATCCCGGATCACCAGGTAATCGACCTCTGGTCCCAGTTCTGCGAGCCGATTTGTTTGGACAGGAGCGACGAAGACAGGATAACTTCCCCTGGGTCGCATGACTTCCTCAACCGTGATCTCCGAAAGATCGAGAATGCTGTGCAAAATCTGACGTTCCTGTCGAACCATTTTGTCACCCAGGTGGGTCGCTTCGACTGCGCGTTCCAGGTCGTCGGCTTCTAAAATCGGCTCCACACGGATGTGGGGCCAAAACGTTCTGCGAATTAGCCGGGTCGTCTTGGCCAGATGTCTGGACACGGGATCCAGGAACTGGACGGTCACAACCAAAGGGCAACTCACCAGCGATGCCAGACGTCGGCTAAAAACGACGGCCGTGCTTTTGGGAATCACCTCGCCGAATAGAATAATTGCGACTAAACTCGTAAGGCTGTACAACCCCGCAGCGGTGTGTTCTCCAATGGCGATGAATCTTTGCGCAACAACCACACCCGTCGCAAAAAAGACGAGATTGACCAACAAATTCCAAAACAAGACGGCCGTCAATAATCGTTCAGGATTCCGTAATAATTCGGCAGCGACTCTTTCGCGTAAATTCCCCAGACGAAATGCCTTCAACTCATCGTGAGTGAGAGAAAATAATGCCGTCTCGCTTGCCGAGAAAAAACCCGAAACGAGAATCAGTCCGACCATCGCCAGCGTTCCGGTCAACCATAATTCGACAGGTGGAATAATCGCGATCATCCTTTTTCGATCGAACTGCGTCCCAACGCAAAATCGAATTCGCTTATCGCCGGAACGAGCATGGAATATGTCGTGAATCCGTAGACGGCCACGATGGGAACACAAACTCCCAACGTGTGATGAAGAAGAAATTCCGTCATGGCGTAAAAAGTTCCAAAGGGCAGACAAATTGCCGAGATGACGAATGCCGTCGAAGGATTCCGATAAGATAAAGAAATGTAAAGTGCAATACTTCCCACGATAATGAAGAGCAGAAACCCGAAGAATTGCTGGATGAATGAAGACCGAGCTTCGATTAAGAGTAGCATAAAGACGATAATCCCGATGAACAGAAAAAACATGGTCCCCAGGCTATTGGCGATCGCTGAACGCGATTTCGAAAACGAGAGTCCGGAATGTAACCCTAATGTCGTCGCAAACAGGGTCAGTAACAGAAAACCAGACATGAAATAAATGGCACTTTCTGTCCGAATGAAACTCCCAAACGCAAAGTAGATCACAATCAGAATTGGTATGAGGATGATCTCTTTGGTATTAAATATCACGCCACCAATTTTTCCGAAGATAAATTCCTTCGGAGTGATATCCGTCATCAGCAGCAATTCCAGAGTTTTTTGATCCTTCTCCGAGGTAAATGAGGTCACGCCCTGGGCGTTAATCAGCATTAAACTCAACAAGCAGAGTGCCAGCAAAATAACCCCTTGTTGCGAGACGATCTTAAAAATCGCAGTTGCCCCCGAGTCGCTGGACGCCGACAAAAGAAGCAACACAGCCAACACGAAATAGGCCAGTTTGATGAAAATGGCCTTGCGACCGTAGGCTCGTGTTTTGATCTCCCTCCAGATCACCGGCTGATCCCAAATTGTGCGTCTTTTTCTGCTCTTGGAATCGATCTCCTCGTCTTCTTCACCGATTTTTTTATGCAATGTTCGAGACGGATTCCAAATTCTTAATCGCGAAATCGTCACAACGTTGATGACCACAGAGACCATCAACATTCCTAGAACGGTTTTCTCGCCCGCCTGGTGAAGAGACGAAATTCCTTCGGGCGAATCGAGTGGAGCAATGATGATCCATAACGTCCGATAAGGATTACCCGCAGCGACAAGACCACCGACGACCGATTCATCACCCAACAGCCAGACACCAAGTTCCACAGCAACAAGGAACATCAGCAATCCAATCACACCGATTGCCAACGACTGGAAAGTTTTCTCTCGCCAGAATGCCACCAGCGACCCCCAACTTCCCGCAGCCACAACTGTGGCAGCGGAAATCGCCAGACTCCAGAAAATTTGTTCGATGGTTGTTCCACCCAACAAAAAGACGAAAAAAAATGCCGGTGCCGACGCAAGCAACAATACGAAAACCAACCACAAACTGGCGAACAATTTGCCCAATACCAATTCCCGATCTCGCAAATCGGTCAGCATCATAATCAGCAAAGTCTGTCGATCTTTCTCTTGCGCAATGTTTCCCGTTGAAAACAAGAGTGCAAAAAACGCCACCAGTGAAAGTTGCACGATCGATAAGATCTGAAACACCAAACTGCCGAATTTTGCGATTTCGCCGAGGTTTCTGACGTCCTGAAACCCAAACGTCACAATTCGGATTGTGTACATCAAAACGAACAGCAGTGTGACATAGCCTGCACGGATTGCGTAATGCTCGATCCGACGGGGTGCCGTTAAAATCTCTCGACTGAATATCGGACCTGCAAACAACAAAACCTCCGGGATGGTATCGAGAAATTTTCGAAGTCACGCCGAAATGGGAAAAATAAGCGATGATCGGAAACCGTTTCGAGGAGTATAGCTTGCATCGTCTCTTATGCGAAGTCGAACGGCCCGGTTTCCTACCATCTCCTTCGGCCCCAAGATCTCTCACCGCCTACTCACGGTTTGAACAAACATTCTGGTGTCAATGCGAGAATCTGTTGCAGACAACGATGAAACCCGTCGGAACGCATTCCAAGGAATCAGGCATTCGATCATCAGATCGTTCTCTAAGAACTGGAAAAGGAAGCGCATTCGCTGTGCGCTTCCTTCACTGTTTTTCGTCAGGTCGTTGTTCTGGTTTACTGATTTCTCTTCATGATAACGTAACCTATGATAGCAACAATCAACAACGCAACCATTCCAGCGTAATACCAAAAACCGAAACCCAGAAGTCCAAACTTACTCCCCAAAAACATGAATTTTCTCCTCAAAATAAAAATTGGATTTGTTGGACTTTGTCAGGCTCATTGAAATTTCGGTGGATATGAAAACTTTCTTTCATCACACGAACTTCGCAAAAAAAACTCAAACGATGCCTGACGTTCCACGAGAACCGTGTCGAAATGCGAACGACAAATCATATATTGCGCATGAATCACCTCAATGGTCAATGCAACTGGTTATTTTCTCGTGCAATCATCCAAAATAAATGAATAGATGATGTGTCTCAAAAGTTATTTTATGAACAGTGGAATCAGAGCAATGTGAAGCCTTCTTGATGCCGTTCAAAATCTTCAGTGACTGCGGAAGTTCAAACCCACCCATTCGGCAATATCTGCGGTCGAATCGCTATCCTGCTGCTTTGTGCGTCTGATATTGATTCAGTTTATTGTAAAGCGTTTTCAGCGAGACACCCAGGTCGGAAGCGGTTTTGGGTTTGTCACCCTGATTGAAACTTAGCGTATCGAGAATGACATGCATCTCGATGTCTCTTAGCGAACGGGGCCGTCCGCCGTTCGTGAAATCCCCACCTAAAGAGCCGTTCAAACCGGGCAGGCTTTGCGATAATAACGCAGGAAGATCTTCGGGGCGAATCTGTTCGCCCTCGCAAAGAATGACAGCGTGTTCCAAGGCATTGGCGAGTTCCCGAACATTGCCTTTCCACTCGTAATTCATCAGGATTGCGAGTGCTTGCGGAGACAGAAATTCCTCTTCAACCGAAGCACGATGCAAATAGCGCGCGATGAGAAACCTCGCAATTGCGGGGATATCTTCTCTCCGTTCGCGCAACGGGGGCAGTGTGATCTCGAATGTGTTCACGCGGAAATAGAGATCCTGTCGAAACGAGCCATGGTCCACCATTTCCTGGAGATTACAGTTCGTGGCACAAACGACGCGGACATCGACATGGAACGATTCGTTCTCACCCACACGGCGAATCTCTCCGGATTCCAGAAATCGCAACAACTTCACCTGCATGGTTTTATCCAGTTCGCCCAATTCGTCGAGAAAGAGCGTTCCGCCGTTGGCCACTTCGATCAATCCTTTTCGGGAAACATCGGCACCGGTGAACGCTCCCTTGCGATGGCCGAATAATTCGCTTTCCACAAGGTTTTCGGGAAGTGCTCCACAATTGACAGGGACGAACGGTCCCGTGGCTCGGTCGCCGAAATCGTGAATCCGTCGAGCCACGAGTTCTTTTCCGGTTCCCGTTTCACCTTGAATGAGAACTGTGGAAATTGTCGGTGCGATCTTATCCACAAGTGTTTTCACACGCTTCATGGAAGGCGACTCGCCAATGAAATCCGACGAGGAACCGCGGACCGCTTTCAGGCTGGTTTCTAACGCTTCGGCACGGTTCGAGAGTGCCTGCCGTTCGGAGATTTTCTTGAAAACATTAGCGATTTCGAAAAGCTTGCACGGTTTTTGAAGAAAATCGAAAGCTCCTTCTCGGACAGCACGAATGGCTTCGTCCATGTTGCCGTGACCGGTACTGATAATAAATTCCGTCTCGGGTGAGTTCGCTTTGAGAAACTCGACGACTTCCCAGCCATCGATACCGGGCATGCGCAGGTCGATCACTGCGACATCGAACGATTGTTTTTTCAACTCCTGGAGTGCCTTGTCTCCGTCTTCGCAAATCGTCAAATCGTGCCCCATTCGGGGGATTTCGATTTGCATCACATCTCGGATCGCCTGCTCGTCGTCGACAAAAAGAACACGGAGTTTGGGTTGTATCATCGAATTCAAGGAAATCCTTTCCTTCGTTTCTGTTCGAATCCCGATCTGTTGGCCTGCGGGGCCAAAAAGATCGCAGCAGTGTGACAATTCCGTTGATCACACATTCTATTGTGGAATCGTATTTTGAAATTTGGTTTTCGAATTTTCGAAGAGGGGAGTCTTATCAAAAATGGGAATCGACCGCAATTGAATTTTTAATCGAATCGGCGAATTCCGCAGGTCCAGACGAGAATTTCGTTCAGGCGGCTTGCCCGGTTTTTCCCATTTTACGAGGTAATTGAATCGTGAACGTGCTTCCTTTTCCCGGGCCGTCGCTGTGGACTTCCATCCGGCCTTCATGATCGGCGATGATGCGATGGCTTATGGAAAGACCCAATCCGGTTCCCTTTCCAGTACGACGTTGTGTGAAGAACGGTTCGAAAATGTGCTTCTGCACTTCAGTGGTCATGCCACATCCATCGTCTCGAAACTCTAACACGAATTGATCCGTCATTTCGCGCATGGAGATTTTCAGTGTCCCTTTGTCGGACATCGATTCGAGACTGTTTGCGACGAGATTTAAGACGACTTGTTTGATTTCCGGACCGTTGACGAAGGCAACACATCGCCCCTGCGGTTGGAAATCGACAGTACGCCCCTGAAATTTACTCATGTGTTGCACCATCGATTGCACATCCAGAACGATTTGTGTGAGATCGCATGGCGTTCGCTGGGTACCCTGACCTCGGGAAAAATCGAGCAGTTTGTTGGTGATCTGCTGGCAGCGCGATGTTTCCTTCTGAATCATCTGCAAATACTTCAACGCAACCGCACCATCGGCATCGTCGAGATTTGATGAGAAGTCGGTTAACCTTCCTTCGACGGATTCTGCAGCCATGCCGATGGCGGAAAGAGGATTGTTGATTTCGTGTGCGACACCCGCAGCCAGAAAACCGATGCTCGCCAACCGTTCGGAGCGCACCAATTGTTTGCTACGCTCCTGCACCTGATGATCAAGGTTCGAGGCGATCTCCTGAAAACGGGTTGTCATGCGGTTGAAGGCATCCGCCAATTCCGACATTTCGTCATGTGTGTGGAGTTCCAGACGGTAATCGAAATCGCCTTGCGCGACTCGCACGGCTCCCTCGTGTAGCTTTTGAAGTGGAGAGAATACACCCTTGTAACCGTAATAACCCAAGCCGAGAAACACCACCAGCACCAACGACGAAGTCCAGAGAATCCAGCGAAACTGCATGCGATAACGACTTCTGGCTTCGGTGAGAGAATCGTCAATTCCTTTTCTGTGTTCGGGCAAATTCTGAAGGAGAGAAAGAAGGTGGATAATTTCGGCATCGAATTCGACGGGAATCTTCTTGTTCGAAATCGCCGTTTCGGCCACTGAAGACGCTCGTCCTAATCTTTCGAGACTGCTGTCGACGGACGATAAGAATGAATTCGTGACGGCACTTCGTTCGAGATTGCTTTGCGAAGGAGGGAGATTTTCCAGCTTTCGACGATAGTCGGAAACGGAGTTTTCGACTTTGAGAATTCTGGCACGTAAACCACTTTTGCTTTCACGATCGCACAATTCCGCAACATGATGAAAAAGCCGATTGCGATCGGGAGCTTTGTTTAGGGTCGCATCGAGTTCACGAACGAGGTTGCGATAGGAAATCAACCCGGAGATTCCCACAATCGACAGCGTCAGCAGCATCACCACCAGAGTGACCAGCCCCACAATCATTTTTCGGCGAATCGTTCGTGCAAAAAGCACGGAAACCTCCCTGTTTCTTGGAACTCAGCCATCTCGAATGAAGCCGGAAGTGTAGTCTTTCGACAAAAAGAGGCAACCCCGAACGGTTTTTCTCACCGATTGAGTTTTCAAATCGGTTCTGACTCATCTTGACCTCCGTGGGAATTTTCTGATACGCTCCCGCTCTCTTCTCTCGCTGGCATTGCGTCAGTTGCACTTCGATCTGAATTCCCTGTTTATGGTTTTTTTTTGCGATCGCCGTCTCACCCGTCGAGATCAGCGTCACGACCGATTCCGCATTATTATACTTATTACCGCCTTGATTTTCGGATTTCTCATGAGTCCGATTTCTCTGGTTGCCGATGAGAATCCGGTTTGGTCGAAAACGAAACCCACTGGGAATGCCCCCAAAAAAACGGAACACCGAATCGATGTTCTCGAACAAACAGTTCGAGAACAAAAAATGGAGCTGGAAAAACTGCGTCGTCTGTTTCGGTCGTCCGAGAAACCCGTTTTCACGGAATCAGCTACGATCCCTCAGAAATTTGTGCTTCCAGAAATTGAGAAGTCGCAAAATAAGGATCGCAACAATGACGAGGCCGCACGGATTTCGATCACGACTCCCATCGACCATGTTTTTTTGCAAGACGATCGATGGGAACAAATCGCATCCTGGTGGGATCGCATCGATTTATATGGCCAACTCCGATTCCGTCAGGAAACGGATTGGGAACGGAATAATCTTCCCACGAGAAACCGCCAGCGACTTCGCCTTCGATTAGGGGGGCTCCTCGAATTCAATTCGGAAATCGCAGTCGGGGCCAGGATGACCACCGGAGACCGTAAAAGAAATCTCGAACCGGAAGACCGTCAAGGGGCACCGCTTTCTTATCAGGATACAGGTGATGTCTTCGACAAGTTCGAATTCAACCTGGATCGACTTTTTTTTCAGCTCACACCCGATTGGTTTCCTGAAAATACAACCCTTTGGTTAGGCAAGTTTAAGATGCCGATGTATCTCAATCCGATCTTCCGTGGACCGGTGGGCGACCTGGTCTGGGACGAAGCTGCCCATCCCGAAGGAGCGGCACTAACCAAATCGTGGAATGACGTTATGGGGTTCGATTCCTTATATGTCGCTGGAGGTATTTCTGCCGTACTGGAAGTTGGAAACAACGACGAAGCAAGTCTTTGGTATAGCCAGGTCTGGGTGACACGGAACGTCGGAAACAATTTTCTGTTGGAAGGGGGGGTCAGTTATTTTCATTGGAACAACCTCAACGCCGACGGAAACACCAGCCTCAGCTTCCAGAATAATTTTGGAAACGCTGTGAAACAGGTAGGCCCGAATGAGCAGGATGTTGAGTTTCTTTCGGAGTTTCGCGTGATCGATTCGTTATTGGCTGTCACTTATGGAAAAGATGGCAACTCCCGTCTGGGATATCCTCTCCGAGCCGTGTGGGAAACAATCTACAACGATGGTGCCGTGCACAAAGATCAAAATTTCGGTTATTCAATAGGGATGGACTATGGACCGGGTATCGATGGTCGAACAGCCGGAGACTGGTATTTCTATTACACCTGGAACCGAGTTGAACAAGACGCTGTCTTCACCCCAGTTTCGCAGGACGATTTTATCCGAACCACCAATTTCCGCGGCCAAATGTTCGGCTATCTGGTGTATTTATGGGAAAATGTCGATATGCGAATTTCGTTTCTTTCCGATACCCCCATCGGCACCAACGATACCGAATGGCGAGGTCGAATCGATTTGACCGCGACATGGTAGAATTCGATTCGAATGAAGATCGTGATCCTGAAATCCAAAATCCTTCGGTCGTTTGTTTCCGAAAGAGAGATTGGGAATCGGCGATTTTCCCAGCCGTTACCGAAAGGCAGCTCGCTTTAATCTGTCGTTAAGTGCTCTTCCCAGCCCTTCATCTGGGAACGGCATTGCCACGATCGAATCGAGTTTCATCGCATCCAGACGCCGCAGAGCCGCATAGAATCCTGCGGCAGCTTCCACGAGATTCTCTTGTTCGGAAAGAATTTCGACGATTTCGAATTTCTCTCGATGGGAATCGAGACCAAAACTTAAAAAACCTACT
>Ga0114931_10002525_pt1 | contig 23257 bp, 19 predicted proteins | sample 2SBtaG_FD_89579 | JGI IMG/M metagenome (GOLD analysis project Ga0114931, IMG submission 89579) | Deep subsurface microbial communities from Kolumbo volcano to uncover new lineages of life (NeLLi) - 2SBTROV14_V59a metaG | ecosystem: Environmental > Aquatic > Marine > Volcanic | place: Kolumbo... | reverse complement strand
TTCGGCGATGCTTCCTACCACATCGGCTTTGGAACGAATGACGGCACAGTCGCTGCCGCATCTGATTGGGATGGCCCCATGGAGGTTAAGCGGGTGCGGCCCGCTCACCCGCAAAGTTATGAGCGTCTGTTCCACTTGACGAATGTGCCCGGCCTGTTGCTGCCGCTGCGCACTAAATTTAATGAAGAAGCCCGCACAGGTCTGATGAAACCGCGCCTGGAGCGCGCCATCGGCGTCATTTATCGCCCCGAAACAGAACTGGCCAGTCATTATTTTGAAGCGGTATTGCCGAGACAATTTGACGAATATATCTGGATTGACCGGACATCCGCGGTCACGCCGATCGATACCGAAAGTCTTGAAGGCGTGCCTGACACCTACCCGTTTGGTGTTTAACTCGCTGGCGCCTTGCGCGCTGCTCCAGAACCATGTTTTTGGTTGCGTTGATATGGGATTGGGATTTGTGCAGCACACGCATGCTCCAAAGTTGACTGAACACGAAAGGCGATACCCGCCGATGCCCCGTGAGCGCTCTCAAGGTTTCGTGCCATAGATCCGGCCGTAATGGGTTTGCCTGCAAGGCCGATGGTTTCCTTGACGCTGAAAGCCAGCCCCGCCAGCGCGCCGCCCCGGGCCTCCCGGATGGCCATGCGTGCCTCATCTGCCAGAATCTCAGTGGCGGCATGAAAATTATTTGCTCTCCCCTCCAACTGCTCAAGACAGTTTTTCACATGTAACTCAAGTGTTAACGTCCCATTTTTAAAGCTTTCAAGCACTTGCGTGGCGTCAGGGTTATTTAAAATAGGCATGGGAGGTATGGAAGCGTGCATTCTGGAACACCCCCGCTTTTTAGCATGCGGCAGCCCACACCTGACAGTCCCCAAACGTCCGGCCTCTTCGTGCAGCCATGTCCACAGGATGCGGCGGCCATTGATGAGCGGTCGCATCGGCGATAGATATACTGAGCCTTATCCCTGATGATTCGGGTCGCCAGAAGAGTGATGGTAAATTCAGCCGTGCCGCAGCAGACACCTCACAAGAACACCGGAACGCCTCCCGCTCCCGCCGCAATGCCTCAGCGCGAAACCAGGCATGACATCACCCTGCGGTGGAACACCTGCACAGTGCAGGACTGGGAAGAGCGCCTCGCGCGGATACCCCGCTCCAATCTCATTCAGACATGGCCCTATGCGCAGACCATGCGGGGAGTCGAACACAAAATGACGCGCTTTGGCCTCATCATGGACGGGGAGCGCGAATTGGGCCTGCTGCAAATTCAGGAGATCAAGCTTTTTCGCCTGTTCCATGTGGTCATTCTTGATCGCGGGCCGCTGTGGTACGATGCCCCGGTGCCACGCGCCACATGGGAAGGATTTTTTAAGACATTCGCGAAATCCTTTCCGCGCAGCCTGACGCGCTGGCGCCGGTTCATGCCTGAAGTTCTCCTTGACGCCCCCTTAAAGCAAAAACTCATAGAGTCTGGCTTTCGTTACAAATCGCGTGGCTACCAATCAATGTGGGTCGATCTTAAATCTGACGCCGATGCATTGCGTCGGGCGCTCAAGCGCAACTGGCGTAATCATCTAAACAATGCTGAGCGCGCGCCCCTGCGGGTGGAGAAGGACAACAAGGCGGATCACTTGAACTGGCTGCTCAAAAATTACGAAGCTGATCGCCGGGCCCGGCGCTATCCCGGCCCCTCCGTAGATATCGTTAAAACGCTTGTGGCGTGTGCGCGCCCCAAAAACAATGTGCTGATGCTGCGGGCAACGCTTGGCGGCCAACCCATCGCAGCCATTCTGGTTCTGTTGCATGGAAAATCCGCCACCTATCAGATCGGCTTCTCGTCCGATGACGGCCGCAAGGCCAGCGCCCATCACCTGCTGTTGTGGCGGGCGATGATGGAACTGAAAGGACGCGGCGTGGAAGATTTTGACCTTGGCGGGATCAATCCCGAATCGGCGCAAGGCGTTACCACTTTCAAGGAAGGCATGGGCGGCCAGCCTTTCGAGCTGATCGGGCTTTACACATAAAAGACGGATGAGTGATGCCACACTGCGCGGCGCGCGCCTGTCCGATTTACCGTTTGGAGAACTGGAAGCTGCGGCGGGCCTTCCGGCGGCCGTATTTCTTGCGCTCCACCACGCGTGAATCGCGCGTGAGAAAGCCCCCCTGCTTCAGGACCGGGCGCAACTCAGGCTCAAACAGAGTCAGCGCTTTAGAGATGCCATGGCGCACCGCACCTGCCTGGCCGGAGAGCCCCCCGCCCAAAACCGTGCAAACCACATCGAACTGGGTCAACCGGTCCGTCGCCACCAGCGGCTGCACCAGAATCATACGCAGAACCGGCCTGGCGAAATAGGTTTCATAGTCCTTGCCGTTCACCGTGATGCGGCCGGAGCCGCGTTTGATCCAGACGCGGGCGACGGCGTTTTTGCGTTTGCCTGTGGCGTAGGAGCGGCCAAGATCATCGATCTGGGGCTCAGCCGGCGTTTGCGGCCCAGCCTCCTGAACCGGCGCGGCTCCCTCGCCCCCTTCAAGAACTTCCTTCAGGTTTTCCAGAGTTTGTTGTTCTTCAGCCATTGACAGAGGCCCTCGCATTTTTGCTGTTCAGTGCGGCAATATCCAGTTTGAGCGGCGTCTGCCCCTCATGGGGATGATCGGGCCCTGCATAGACTCTCAGATTACTGAATTGCTGGCGCGCCAGTGGCCCGCGCGGCAACATGCGCTCAACGGCTTTGCGCAGGATGCGCTCCGGGTTTTTGCCCGACAGGATCGCCTGTGCTTTGCGTTCCTTGATTCCACCATGATAACCGGTGTGCCAATAATATGTCTTGTCGCTCCATTTATTACCGGTAAAGACGACTTTCTCCGCATTGATGACGATCACGTTGTCGCCGCAATCCATGTGCGGCGTATAGATGGGCTTGTGTTTGCCCCGCAGGCGCGTGGCGATCAACGCTGCCAGACGTCCAACCACGAGACCCGAGGCATCAATCAACACCCATTGCTTTTCTATATCCGACGGTTTGGCTGAAAATGTTTTCATCATAAGACCTGTCTGCACGCAAAAGGCATGGGGGGTGTCACGGTTTTGATGTCCCCAGGCCAGTAAGTGGTGGGTTTTAGGCAAGGGGCCTCCTGATGTCAAGCAAATATATTCATGAAAATCCAGTAAAAACAAAGACTTGTAATTGTGGTAATATACTACCTTTTCCCACTGCGACAGATTATCTTTCTGAATGCCTCTTGGCCGCGGTGGATCTGAGAGGTAATGGTAGTCAGACACTGTTCACCGTCTGGAGATCATGCCCCCATGACTAAGAGCCCCTCCCTTTTACGCGCCCAGGAAGGGCCAGTTTGCCGACTCACCCTGAACCGGCCCGCGCAGCGCAATGCCCTTGACGCCACACTCCTTCAAGACCTGAAAAATGCCATCGGGGAACTGGGCTCTGATGAGACCGTACATGTAGGGATTATCGCGGCCAATGGCAGCGCCTTTTGCGCTGGTCATGATCTGGGTGAACTCCAATCCCACCGTGCGGACGCCGATCAGGGCGCGGCGTTCTTTCAGAACTTGTTTGCGGCATGCAGCGCCCTGATGCTCGCCATCACCCGCTGCCCCAAACCCATGATCGCCGAAGTCCAAGGCATCGCCACAGCGGCGGGGTGTCAATTGGTGGCGACATGCGATCTGGCGGTGGCGGCCAAATCCGCACGTTTTGCGACGCCTGGTGTGCATATCGGCCTCTTTTGTTCCACACCCATGGTGGCCCTCACCCGCTCTGTGGGGCGCAAAAAGTCTATGGAAATGCTGCTCACAGGTGACGCCATTTCGGCGGAAGAAGCAGAAACCTACGGTCTGATCAACAAGGCTGTGGACGATGATCACCTTCCCCGGACCGTGCATGATCTGGCGATGAAAATTGCCGGCAAATCCTCCCTCACCCTCGCCATCGGCAAGCGCGCATTTCATGAGCAGATCAATCTCAACCTAGCAGCGGCTTATGACACAGCCAGCAACGCCATGGCCTGCAATATGCTGAGCGCGGACGCCGGCGAGGGCATCGATGCCTTCCTCACCAAGCGCACGCCCGTGTGGCGCGGGGCCTGAACCGCTCTGTCGCTAACCCGGCCTTCTCCTGAATATCACGCAAAAGTCGTCGCGATGTCACGAAAGCGTCACGGACTATTTGCTATGTCCCCTGTGGCGGGCAGATGGAGCAACAAAGTGAATGCTTCGAACCCGAATTGTTGATGTAAATAGGAGAATCAAAAATGAACAGGGGAAAATATGGGCTGCTCTGCGGTGTTGCCGCTCTGGCACTGAGCACGATGGCGGGGACGGGCAGCGCCACTGCCGATGACAGTGCGATTAAAATAAAGTGGAAGGGTGCACCGGAAATTGAAAGTGCCGATGGCAAATGGAAAGTCAAGATGCGTGGCCGTCTGTTTGCTGATTATGCGCATGTCAGTGGCGACAAAACGCCAGGCAGCACCCATCAATATGTCAGGGCCACTGAGTTCCGGGCGGCGCGTCTCGGCATCGAAGGTTTGATGTTTGGCAATACCAAATATAAATTTGAAGTCGATTTTGAAGGCAATGAAGCCACTATCAAAGACGCCTATATTCAATTGAAAAAACCTTTCGGTTCGCCGGTTGACTTCAAGGTGGGGCAGTTCAAATCACCTAATTCTCTGGAAGAGCAGACGAGTTCGCGCTTTATCACCTTTATGGAACGGGCCGCGTTCACCGATGCTTTCGGCTTTGCCCGTCTGACCGGTATCGGGGTCACCACGCATGGCACCAACTGGACATTCAATGCAGGGGCGTTCGGTGAAAATATAAATACAAAGAAAGCACAGGAAGGCCACACACTGGCCGCCCGGGTGACCTTTGCGCCCATCGCCACTAAAGACAAGGCCATTCACTTTGGCGCCAGCATTCGGTACCGCAAATTCAGCAATTCCGATAAGACCGTGCAATATCGCCAGCGCCCGCAAGTGCATCAGGAAACGCGTTATATCTCCACACCAAAACTCAGCGCCGATGGTGACCTGCTCTATGGCCTGGAAGCGGCCGGTGTCTGGGGCCCGTTCTCTGTTCAAGGGGAATACGCCCGGACAAAAACGGATCTTCTGGTCGGCAAAGATCCAAGTTTTCATGGGTATTATATCAGCGCAAGCTGGTTCCTCACCGGCGAACACCGCACCTACAAAGGCAGCAAAGGAGCTTTTGGCCGCGTCAAGGTCAGGCACCCCGTCCAGGAAGGCGGATACGGCGCCTGGCAGGTTGCCGTGCGCTACGACACGATTGATCTCAATGACAGCGGTGTCATAGGCGGCATGCAAGATGCCATCGTGACCGGCGTGAATTGGTATCTCAACGATCACACGCGGGTCATGTTCAACTACATTAACGCCAGGGTGGATGATGTCCCCACCACGATCTTAGGTGAGTCGACCATCGTGGCTGGAACGCCCGGCAATAATAACAACATCAATGCGGTTCAATTACGCGCACAACTCGATTTTTAAAACCTGTGACCTCAGGACTCCTGTGTGTTTGATTTGTGGTGATAGGTTTTTGGGTGGCGGACCGCTGGAGTCCAGGTCTACCACCCGCATTCCTTTGGATACATAAAGGATTGCTTAGCCCCCGCCCTCAATCTTCCTCGAAAATAGACTCAAGGCTGGTCAGGTTCATGCCGTGTTTGGTGTAGTTATACGGCGTGATATTGACGGCCTTGATCATCTTACGCTCAATTGCCGTGCCCACGCCGCCGCCCTCGGCGGGAACCATATCGACGTCGAGAATATTGATGCAGGCCACGTCCTGTTCAAACGCTTGAATTGCGTTAAGGTCGTTGCCCGTGGCCCAGCCGAGCAAAATGCGGTTGATGCCCTCATGGGCAACAATGAGCGCGGTGTGCCAGCCAGGTTCGGCCAGCAGCGATTCCGCTTCGGCGCTGGCGCGCTCATAGGCGCTTGAAAAAAATTCGCCCTCCTCCATCATGCGCGCGCCGGGCTTGGCCGCGGTTTCAAAATGAAAGGCCATGAGGGCCGCAAGTTGCGCCCGGCTGTTGATGCCCACCGGACGGCCGGAACCAATCTCCCTAAAGTTGCTGCGCACCTCCAGATCCGGCGCGGCGCGTTGCTGGAGACCGCGCACAATTTCCGCCGTTTGTACGGTGCGCGGCAGGCCGGAGCAGATCAGCCGGTCAAATTGAACGCCCGCCAGTGCGAAACCCGCGGCGCGCGCCTGTTCCTGGCCCAGCGGCGTCAAAGGAACATCGGTCAGCCCCATCTTGCCCGCGCGCACGTCTTCGCTAAAATAATCAACGTGTCCATGGCGCATCAGATAAAGCCGGCGGCGGCCAGTGGTTCCAGGAAGTGCTGTCATAGGACGTCAGTCTCTTTCAGTTTTTGAATGTCATTGCCGCTCAAGCCCGCAGCTTTCAAGATGTTTTCAGTGTCCGCACCGAGCGCGGGCGGCGCCCCTTGAACGGCCCCCGGCGTGCGGCTGAAGCGCGGCGCGGGGGCGGGCTGTGCGACGCCACCTATTTCAAGAAACGTCTTGCGCGCCGCATTGTGCGGGTGGCGGGGCGCCTCTGCCATTGACAGAACGGGCGCGAAGCACACATCCGTGCCCTCCATCAGCACACACCACTCATCGCGGGTTTTGCTTTTGAACACGGCCTCGAGTTTTTCTTTGAGCGCAGGCCAGTCTTGCGCCCGCATCTGATCGTCCCAAATATCTTCCGTCAATCCGGCTTTCTGTCGCAGCAGGGCATAAAATTGTGGCTCCAGCGCGCCGATGGCCACCCATTTGCCGTCGGCGGTTTCATAGGTGTCATAAAAGGGTGCCCCACCATCCAGCAAATTCGTGCCGCGCTCATCATTCATCACGCCCGCTGCGCGTAAACCGTAAGGCATTGTCATAAGCGAGGCCGCGCCATCCGTCATAGCGGCATCCACGACCTGACCTTTACCGGAGTTTTTTGCCTCCAGCAACGCCGCCAGAAGGCCAAGAGCGAGGAACAGCGATCCGCCGCCAAAATCCCCCACCAGATTCAAAGGCGGTACCGGTTTTTCCCCCGCCCGGCCGATGGAATGCAAGGCGCCGGTGAGCGCAATATAATTGATGTCATGCCCGGCGGCGGTTTTCAACGGGCCGGTCTGGCCCCAGCCGGTCATCCGCCCATATACAAGTTTAGGGTTCGCCGCCAGACAAACATCGGGTCCCAGGCCCAACCGTTCCATCACGCCGGGGCGAAAACCCTCGACCAACGCATCCGCCCATTCGATGAGTTTCAGACAGACGTCTATCGCGCCGGGGGCCTTCAGATTCATCGCCACAGATTTGCGGCCCCGGTTCCAGATGTTAAACTTGTAATCCGGCGCCGCTTCTCCGGGCGACAAGGCACGCGCCTTGCGGTCGATAGTGATCACTTCCGCGCCCAAGTCCGACAGCAGCATGCAGCAATAGGGCGCGGGCCCCAGTCCGGCAAATTCAATGATGGTCAGTCCTGTGAGTGGTCCCATCTTTCCGGCGCGCCTTCCGCATCTTATTCATGAATTATCGCACTTTATCCTTAGTAGCATTTAGAGTAATTTGCCGTGATGGGGAATAACCGCTCACGCTTTTCTGCCCGGCCCGGCACGTATTCGGGGAAAATTGAATGTTTTGACTGTCCAGCACGCATGAGCGATCTGTGTGTGGGCCTGTCAAATACAAGTCTGCCGGCGCTCTATGAGCAATCCACCCATATCAATCTGGACAAAGGCGAAACACTTTTTCTCTCCGATCAACCCTCTGAACACATTTTCAATGTACGCGAGGGCACCATGACCCTGTATCGCATGGGCTCGGGGGGCCAGAGACAGATTCTCGGCTTCCTCTTCACCGGCGATCTCATCGGCATCACACCCGATGCCGCCTATAATGTCAGCGCCCAGGCCGGGTCAGCGGTGAGTCTGTGCCGCTGGGACAAAGACAAATTTGACGATCTTCTGGTGCTCTACCCGGCCATGGCCAAACAATACCGCCTGATCACATCGAAGCTTTTGACGCAATCGCTCAATCTCGCTTTTGCTTTGGGCCAGCTTACCGCAGAGCAGAGGCTGGCCGGGTTCTTGTTGCATATTTCGCAGCGCCAGGCGCGTATCGGCGGCATTCCGGGATTTGCCGCTCTGCCCATGTCCCGCATGGACATCGCCGATTACCTTGGTTTGACCATAGAAACGGTCAGCCGGGGACTCACCCGGTTGCGCAAAAAGGGCTTTATTTCGCTGGTCACGCGAGATCTCATCGAATTGTCCGAATTGAAAACGCTGCTCAGACTCAGTCAGGGTGACGACGCCTGACCTCCTTATAATTTTAACCTTCTGGTTACCCTGGTGCGCTCAGGGTGCGCATGACGCTTGATTCTTGCACTTTAACACCGGATTTTTCCCATGCCTTATTCCGCGCGCGTCCTTGTCATCTGCGGCGAAGAAAAGCCCCGCGATGATCTTTGCGCCACGCTGGAGGCGCGCGGCTATGAGACATTGAGCGCCGATTCCCGGCAAGCCGCCCTTCATCAGGCGCGCAGCCACCACCCGGATGTGGCGGTCATCCGGCCCGGCGCCGGCGACGTCACCGCCGATATGGCCGAGGAACTGGCCGTACATCTCAAATCAATCGATTCTGTGATCCGTTACCCGGTTATCCTGCTTGGCGACCGCAGCGCCGCCAGCATCAATATCGAAGCGCGCATCGCTTATGCCTATCACGACATGCAGCTTTTCAACCGCATCGAATCACTGGTGCGCCTCGACACCATGGGACGAGAATTGAAACGCCGCATCAAGACATTAAGCAGTTTTGGAGTCACCGATCTTGAGCCTTTTGATCCGCCGGTTGACCTTAAAAACCTGAAAATTCTCATTGCCGGAAATCCTAACACCGCGTTCAGCCAAATTGAATCCATACTGGACCATAACAGCACCGAGATCATCGCCGCGCCCAAGACCTCGCTTGCCCTGGATTATCTAAATGCCGATGCCTTTGACGCCGTGATTCTCAACATTGACGGCAATGCCGCCGACCTGCTGACTTTAAGCGAAACCATGCGGCACAATCCGCGCCTCTATAACCTTCCGGTCATCGCAGTGAGCGACCTTACCACTTTGGGACCACCTGAAGAGGCATACCGCGACGGTGTTACCGATATCCTCAGCCTGCCTCTCAACGAACAGGAACTTAAAAACCGCGTCGAAACGCTGGTGCGCGAGGCACGCTTTCGAAACGCACTTCAGGATGTCTACGCACACAGCCGGCACACCTTCACCAATGATGCGTTGACAGGACTCTTTACTTATGGATTCCTGCGCGCCCACATAGAAAAAGTGGTGGAAGACAGCATACGCACCAACCAGGATCTCAGCGTCGCGTTTTTCGATATCCAAAGCATGAAAACGATCAACGACACGCATGGATTTGGCTTGGGCGATTCAATCATCCGCCAGACCGGCAGCATGCTCGGCATGTTGGTGCGCGGCGAAGATATTCCAGCACGCTACACCGGTGCTGAATTCGCGCTCGTGCTGCCCAACACGTCTTATGATATCGCACAAACTGTCACGCAACGGGTGACCGGCGTCATCAATAACACGCTGTTTCCGTCCGGTCAGGAAGACGAAGCCATTTCCGTCATCCTAAAAACAGGGCTGGCCGCTCTGTGGCCCGGCGAAACCGGCGCCAGCCTGCTGATCAAAGCGCGCCGGGAAGCCAAGAGCGCGTGAGCATTGCACTTTCAGTCTGACGCGTTACACTTTCCCGGCAATGACTCAAACCCTCACCCTTGATATCGTTTCAGACGTCGTCTGCCCCTGGTGCTATGTCGGCAAAAAACGCATGGAGAAAGCCCTGGCGCGCTTTGGCTCGAAGCACGTGGCCCTCGTCTGGCGGCCCTTTCAACTTGATCCGACCATCCCACCGGAAGGCATTGACCGCAAAACCTATATGAAAAAGAAATTCGGCGATGGCGAAGGACCCAAGCGCATGCGCAACGCTCTGGTAGCGGCGGGACAGGAGGAAGGCATCCATTTTGACTTTGCCGCCATCACGCGCGCGCCCAACACCCTGGCCGCCCACCGCCTGATCCGCTGGTCTTTAAGCGCCGGGTGCCAAGACGCAGTGGTGACAAAACTGTTTGATGCCTATTTTATTGAAGGAAGGGATATCGGCGATCCCGCCGTGTTAACGGAAATTGCGGGCTGTTCAGGCATGGATTCTGACCTTGTCTCTAATCTCCTGAACTCTAATTCGGATTGTGATCTTGTCGCCCGCGAGATCGAAAATGCTCAGAGCATGGGCATCAGCGGCGTCCCCACTTTCATCGTCAACAACCAGTACGCCGTCTCAGGCGCGCAAGACCCCGAGACTCTGGTGCAACTCCTGCAAAAGGCCGCGGATTAACGGGTCCCCCTCACCTTTCTAAGGAGCTTCCGCCGCGATCTCCGCCAGCAGGCTCAACAGGTGTTGCACGCCCTTCAACTTATGCTCCGGCGCGGGCCAGTTCTTGCGCACCACCAAGGTGTGATCGGGCCGCAGCTTGGTGTCAGAGGCGCTCTGGGAGATATATTCAATCAGCCCCGCCGGGTTGGCAAAATCATCATTGCGGAAAGCAAATGTCGCGCCCTTGGGACCGGCATCAACCTTCGCCACACCGGCCAGACGGCACAGGGTCTTGATTTCAACGATTTTAAAGAGGTGTTCGACTTCTTGCGGCAGAGTGCCGAAACGGTCAATCAGCTCAGCGGCGAAACTGTCGATCTCGCTTTTGTCCGTCAACGTGGAGAGCCGCCGATAAAGCGACAAACGCAGGTCAAGATCGGGCACATAAGAGCCAGGGATCAGAACCGAAGTGCCCATATTGATTTGCGGCGACCACTGGCTGTCTTCTTGCGTGTCCCCCCCGTCTTCGCGCAAGGCGGCGACTGCCTCTTCCAGCATGTTCTGATACAGCTCCAGTCCCACTTCCCGGATGTGGCCGGATTGCTCATCGCCTAGAAGATTACCCGCCCCGCGAATATCGAGATCATGGCTGGCCAGCGAGAACCCGGCGCCCAAAGTGTCCAGCGATTGCAACACTTGAAGCCTTTTTTCGGCATTGACGGTCAGCGTGCGCCCGGGTCGCATGGTGAAATAAGCATAGGCGCGCGCTTTGGAGCGCCCCACCCGCCCGCGCAATTGATAAAGCTGTGCCAAGCCGAACATATCGGCACGGTGCACCACAAGCGTATTGGCGCGGGGGATGTCCAACCCGGATTCGACGATGGTCGTGCTCAGGAGAACATCATATTGCCCGTCGTAAAATGCGTTCATCACTTCATCGAGCTGGCCTGGCGGCATTTGTCCATGGGCGATGGTGAATTTCACTTCCGGCACGTGGTCGCGCAAATAAGCCGCCGCCTGTTCAAGATCGGCGACGCGGGGGCAGACGTAAAAACTCTGGCCGTCCCGGTAGTGCTCGCGCAAAAGCGCTTCGCGGATCACCAGCGGATCAAAAGGCGTCACATAGGTGCGCACGGCCAGCCGGTCCACCGGCGGTGTGGCGATGAGAGAAAGCTCGCGCACCCCGCTCATGGCCAATTGCAGAGTGCGGGGGATGGGCGTGGCGGTGAGGGTCAAGACATGCACATTGCTCTTTAATTGTTTCAGGCGTTCTTTGTGCACCACGCCAAAATGTTGCTCCTCATCAATCACAAGCAGGCCTAGATCGCGAAATGCAATCGACTTTGCCAGAAGCGCGTGTGTGCCGATAGCGATATCGACCTGGCCTGAAGCCAAACCCGCGCGCACCTCGGCCGCTTGGGCTGACGAAACAAAACGCGATAATTGCCGGATCTCAATGGGAAACCCGGCAAAGCGTTCCGAGAAGGTTTTGAAATGCTGGCGGCAGAGCAGGGTCGTCGGCGTGACAATGGCAACCTGACGCCCGCTCATCGCGGCAACAAACGCGAGCCGCAACGCGACTTCCGTTTTGCCAAAACCGACATCGCCGCACACCAGCCGGTCCATGGGTTGCCCTCTGGCCAAATCTTCCAGGGCTTCAGCGATAACTCTCTGTTGGTCTTCCGTTTCCTCGAAAGGAAAGCGGGCGCAGAATTCTTCATAGATTCCGTGGGGCGGTTCGAAGATATCGGCTTTACGCAAGGCGCGGGCAGCGGCGACCCTGATCAACTCTTCCGCCATCTCCCGGACGCGTTTTTTCAGTTTTGCTTTGCGCCCCTGCCACCCGGCGCCGCCAAGCCTGTCAAGCTGTGCGTTTTCGTTTTCTCCGCCATACCGGCTGAGAAGTTCGATGTTTTCAACCGGCAGATAAAGCTTGTCACCGCCTTGATAGACCAGGAGCAGGCAATCATGGGCCGCGCCCGAAACGGTCACTGTCTCCAGGCCCTCATAACGGCCGATGCCGTGGTCGACATGCACCACCAAATCCCGGCTTGACAATTGCGTGGCTTCGGCAATGAAATCCGCGGCTTTTCTGGATTTCGCCGCAGAGCGCACCAGCCGGTCGCCCAGGATATCCTGCTCTGCAATCACGGCGATATCGTTGGTCTCGAAGCCGTGCTCCAAACCCAGAATGATCACGCCGGTAGCGCTGCGCGGCAGGGCCAGCGCCTGATGCCAGTCCTTAACAATGTTCAGGCCCGGCAATCCGTGGTCGGACAAAACGCCTGCCATGCGCTCCGCCGATCCGGCACTCCAACAGGCGATGAAGGTGCGTTTGCCTTTTGCACGGAGCGCCGCTTCATGCACCGCAACCGCATCGAACACATTCTCCCCCTGCGCCGCCCGTTCCGCCGCAAAATTGTGTCCCACTCGCGCGCCGCCATCGACCACATCGGCAGCGGCGGGAAGCTGAAACGGCGTGAAGACACGCACAGGATAAGCCTCGTTCACATGGCGCCATTCTTTCTCGGTCAAATAGAGATCAGGTGGCTCAAGCGGTTTGTAAGGCGCGGTTGCAAAGGTTTGCGCGGCGGGCGCGTTCATGCCTTCGGTGCGCGCCTGATAATAATCTTGAATGAGTTCGCGGCGGCTCTGATGCGCCTCCTCCGCCAAATGATCAAAGGCAATAAGAGCGCCCGCGCCCAGATAATCGAAAAATGTCTCAAGGTGGTCATGAAACAGCGGCAGCCAGTGTTCCATCCCGGCAAAACGCTGGCCCGCACTGACAGCCTCATAAAGCGGATCGCTGGTGGTCACCGCCCCGAATGCCGCAACATAACGGCTGCGAAAAAGGGCAATGGCCGCTTCCGTCAGCAGAATTTCGCTCACGGGATCAAGATTCAGATGATCCAATTGTCCCAGGGTGCGCTGGGTCTCCGGGTCAAATTTACGCAGGGAGTCAACGCAATCGCCAAACAGATCAATGCGCACCGGCTCTGAACTGCCGGGCGCATAAACATCGATGATGCCACCGCGCACGGCAAATTCGCCAGGCTCACGCACCGTGCCGATCCGGTGATACCCACCCCGCGTCAAAAAGGCCATGAAGGATTCCATATCCAATACGGCGCCGGGACGGATGTGAAACGACGCCGCGGCAAGGGCGCCTTGGGGCGGCACACGCTGCATGAGCGCGTTCACCGTGGTCAGCACCACCAGAGGCCCCGCCCTGCCTTGTCGATGAATCAGAGCGCTGAGGCACGCCATGCGGCGGCTCAAGATTTCAGATTTGGGTGACACCCGGTCATAGGGCAAGCAATCCCAGGCCGGAAACTGAAGCTGTGTAATGTCCGGCGCAAAAAAGGACAGAGCGTTTCCCATGACCGCCGCCCGCGCATCATCCCGGGCCACGAAAACCGCCGTCTCCCCTTTGCCCTGAGAGGCCCGCGCCCGGACCAGATCCCCCAACACAAGCGCGTCCACCCCTTCGGGCATCGCGGCCAGAGTCAACCGGGACTTGAAGTTGATTATCTTTTCGATATCAATGCCTTGCGAGAACACGTTCACACACCTTGACCGCCACCTCATGAAAAGAGGCTAGGTGTATGATGATTTCCCCTGAAATTCAAAGGCTTTCAGCAAAGTCATCATTTCCGTGTCAAAGCGCGCCGGCACGGCCTCGCGGCCGGTCAGCCACGCGTACAGGGCTTGATCCGGGGCATTCAGCAAATCTTCAAACTGATCGAGCTGTGCCCCGGTCATCGAACTCAGGTGTTTTTCACAAAAACTGCCTAAGATCAGGTCCGTCTCTTTCATACCCCGATGATTGGCCTGAAATTTGAGACGTTTGCGACGGTCATCCATGTGATGATATCCCCCCTTTCCCGTGTTACATAAGAGCAGGAAGAATTGACCTCCACCCTTCATTGGCTATCACTGTTTTATGCGACCCGAGATTCTTTTTCCACTGTTTGACTCTCCCTTGTCGCTGCCCGGCGTGGGAAAACGCCTGGCGCCTCTGATCGAGCGCGCTGCAGGCCCGCATCTGGTGGATCTCCTGTGGCATTTGCCCATCAATTTCATCGACCGTAGAGCGCGCCCCAAAGTGAGCGAGGCCAGAGAAGGCGCCATTGCCACGCTGAAGGTCACGGTGGACCGGCATATCCCGCCCGCCACCAAGCGCCTGCCCTACAAAGTGCGGTGTTTTGATGACACGGGCTATCTGACCCTCGTTTTCTTCCATCCCCATGTGGATTATTTGAAACGCGTTCTGCCTGAAGGCGCCCCCCGGCTGGTGAGTGGTCCTGTCGCTTTTTATCAGGATGAAATTCAGATCACGCATCCCGATTACATCGTGGCGCCGGAAGAAGCCGACACCCTGCCTCTTATTGAACCCGTATACCGCGTGACAGCCGGCCTCACCCCCAAAACCATGGGACAGGCGGTGACCCGGGCACTCGAACGCGTGCCTGACCTGGCTGAATGGCAGGATTCCACACTGCTGAAACAGAGGGGCTGGCCCTCCTGGGGGGAGGCCGTGCGGCGGGCGCATATGCCCCAGGCCCGTGAGGACCTGGCCCCTTCAAGCCCAGCGCACCAAAGGCTTGCCTACGACGAATTGCTGGCCAATCAACTGGCCCTGGCGCTGATGCGCGTCCATTTACGCAAAAGCGGCGGGCGGTCCATCAGAGCCAGCGGCGTGCTGGCCAAAACCATTTTGTCCCATGTTGGGTACACGCTCACCTCTGCCCAAGAAAGGGCTTTTAAAGAAATCACACAGGATATGGAAAGCCTCACCCGCATGATGCGCCTCTTGCAGGGCGATGTCGGAGCCGGCAAAACCGTGGTGGCGTTGCTCGCCCTGTGCAACGCCATTGAGACGGGGGCGCAGGGCGCCTTGATGGCGCCAACGGAAATTCTTGCCCGCCAGCATTTCGCTTACATTGCGCCGCTCGCCGAAAAGGCCGGACTCAAAGTCGCTCTGCTCACCGGGCGTCACAAGGCCGCCGAGCGGCGCGCCATCGTGCAGGAACTCGCCAGTGGCGACATTCAGCTTCTGATCGGCACCCATGCACTTTTTCAGGAAGGCGTCACTTTTAGCGATCTGGCGCTGGCCGTGGTGGATGAGCAGCATCGCTTTGGCGTTCACCAGCGTCTCAGCCTGCAGGGCAAAGGCGGCGCCACCGACATTCTCGTCATGACCGCCACCCCTATCCCCCGCACTCTCACCCTCACCGTCTACGGCGATCTCGATGTCTCGCGTCTCGATGAAAAGCCGCCCGGCCGCCACCCCATCGCCACGCGCGTGATGCCCATCGCGCGTCTCGGCCAGATTGTCGCGCACCTTCAAGCGGCGATCGCGCAAGATCACCGTGTTTTTTGGGTCTGCCCCCTGGTGGAAGACTCGGAAGTGGTGGACGCCACCGCGGCTGAAGAGCGCGCTGCCCATTTGCAGGAGATTTTTGGCGATTCCTTTGTCGGCCTCATCCATGGCCGGATGAGCAGCGCGGAAAAAGACTCGGTCATGGCCGCTTTCCAAGCCGGTAAACTGAAAATTCTGGTCGCCACAACGGTCATTGAGGTCGGGGTGGATGTCCCGGAGGCCAACATCATGGTGATCGAAGGGGCAGAGCGTTTCGGTCTGGCGCAACTCCACCAATTGCGCGGGCGCGTCGGACGGGGCGCGCGTGAATCCTCATGCATTTTACTCTATCAAGGGCCGTTAAGCGGGGCGGCGAAGGCGCGTCTCACCATGATGCGGGAAACCGAAGACGGGTTTCGTATTGCTGAAGAGGATTTGAAGTTACGCGGGGCCGGAGAAGTGCTGGGCACAAAGCAAAGCGGCATGCCGGACTTTCGCTTGGCCGATCTTCAGGCCCATGCCGATCTCATGGCCATCGCCCGAGATGATGCCACGCTGATCCTGAAAAAAGACCCCGATCTGTTGGAGCCCCGTGGCCAGGCCCTGCGCACACTGCTCTATCTGTTTGAACGGGAAGAGGCGGTGCGCTACCTCAAAGCTGGATAAGTCACACCGGGTCTTTCGATAGTTTTTGTTTCACTTTCATCTTGTTGCGGGCCATTGCAGGAACGCCATGAGCGCCAGGTTCCACCAGACCTGCAGAAATAACCATCTTAGCCGCCTCCTCCACCGTCATGTCGAGTATCGTGATTTCCTGGTGCGGCACGAAAAGAAGAAAACCCGATGTGGGGTTGGGGGTTGTTGGCAAGAACACGCTGTAGAGTTCATCCTCACTCAGATCGCTGATTTCGCCTTTGGTGTGGGTGGTGACAAAGCAGATGGCGTAGAGCCCCCTGCGGGGATATTCGATCAGGCCGACTTGCTGGAAAGTGCTGTCGCTTTGCGCAACCACTGTCTCAAAGATCTGCTTTAACGTGTTGTAAATGTTCCGCACGACCGGCATCCGATCGACAATTCTCTCGCCATAGGTCAAAAGAGAACGGCCGAACAGATTGGCGGCCGCGGCGCCCAGCAACGTCAGAGCCACAGCCATCACAATCACCCCCATCCCCGGCAGCGAAAATGGCAGATAGGTCTCCGGGTTATAGCTGAGCGGAATGAGCGGGGTAACGTGGTCGTCAACGAAACCGATGAAAGCCAATGTGACATAAATTGTGATGCCGATCGGCGCGGCGATGACGACGCCGGTGAGAAAGCTGGTGCGAATCCAGCGCAGAACACTCAGTTTCCGCCCCTTGCCGGCCTCTGAAGACGGCCCCTGTTCCGGGTTCTTTGGAAGACTCGTATGCGTCATTGCTGCTCAATTTCGTTCTTTTTTAGAAATATAGCGTCATTAGACCCGGCGGGGATTTTGTGACACTTTTAGTGTCCATGATAGATCACGTTTTCCCGACCAACAAAAGACCTTTGCTGCCGTTTTGCCCTGCTCTCACGCCCACCATACAAAATCTGTACTCTGGCGCCCGGTCTCTGCTTCCATAAATATTATATCTTTGAAGCAGGCAGCCCCCGCGACATGGTTGACCCCGGTTCCACGATGAAACAATCTAGGCTGTTGAAGACCCGTGACACATCGCATCCGGCCCCTGGCCGGACGGGACTCGTGGCGATCTATACCGGGGGGATGTCCAACATGCCGAAAACCAGAGACAGGGCAACTGGATCCGGAAAGAAAAGGCCTGTGCACTCGTGAACCGGCCCGTTCTTTATACGTCTTTGGGCCTGGTCGCGCTTCTCATCGCGGCCGGTATCACGGCCTATTCCCAAAGGGAGAAGATCGGGCGCTTTTGGGTCAACCCACGCACACCCTATCAGACCTATGTACGCCCGCCGGCGCCGCATTATGAGCGGGAGGAAGCCTGGGCGGCCCTGCCGGGAAAAACATCACGTGCCAATGTCGTGCCTGAAGGACTGACCGCCAGCACACAAATCCCGCAAGCTGATGTTTTTTATGTGCATCCCACGACCTATTATAAAGCGCAGGAATGGAATGGTCCGATCGACAGCCGTAACGCCACCCGGCGCGTGGATGAGATCGCGCTGCCAGTGCAGGCCAGCGCGTTTAACGGTGCGGGCCGGATCTTCGCCCCGCGTTACCGGCAGGCCACACTCTATGCCTTCTTGACGCATATCCACGATGGCCGCCTGGCGCAGCGCGCTGCCTACACAGATGTTGCGGATGCGTTTTCCTATTATCTGCAACACTATAATGAAGGACGCCCGCTGATTATTGCAGGCTATGGTCAGGGCGCTCTTCATATTATCCGCTTGCTCCAGGAATTTGTGGTTGGAAAGGATCTGCAACAACGTTTTATCGCGGCCTATATCATTGATTTCGCCCTGCCGCAGGATCTGTTCGACGTTTCTTTAAACACTCTCAAGCTTTGTCAAACGCCGGACGAAACGCAATGCATCGTGACATGGAACGCCTTGGAAAACGGGAAGAAACCTCACGAAATTCTGGACCGCTCCCAGGTTTGGAATATTTTTGGAAGCCTGCGCAAAACTGAAGGCCGGCCCCTCGCCTGCATCAATCCGCTCACCTGGGCGGAAAACGAATTGCCCGCACCCCGGACACTGAATCATGGCGGGGTGGCCTTGCAGGAAGACAGGTTCATCGGTCCCGTTCCCGAAATCACAAATGCTCAATGCCGCGGCGGCATTCTTTATTATGACGCCCCCAAAGATGCCCGTTTTCATCACTTTGAATGGCCGGGCGCACGCCATCGCATCGTTCCGTATAATTTTTTCTATATGAATATTCGTGAAAACGCCTCAGTGCGCACGCGCGCTTTCATCACTGCACACATGCAGCCCGGCCGCACGAGCCAAGCGCCACAAACCCATCCTTTGCCGTTTAATGCTCATGACGATCCACCCGTCCGTTGACAGTCCCCTTCGACCCGCCTTGCCCATGACACAGCCTGGTAATGCTCTGCCATTGCGCCGGGGTCAATGACGGAGCGCTGCCCTGTGTGGGGGTGCGTAAAGCCAGTTGCGCCCGCTCGCTGGCAAAAGGATGCGTGCGCAGAAGGGAATTCAGATCAAGGACATCAGATGCGTTTGCCAGCTCTTTTCTTTCCTTCTCAGTCAACCTGACAAAGAGATCAGCATAGCCTTGGGTGGAGATTTGCGCCCGGTTGAGGATTTTCAGACCCAGTTGATCCGCCTGTCTTTCATAGTCACGCGTGTACGAAATCGATGCGATCATGGTTCCTATATTGACCAGTTCCGTCGAGCCCCCTCCTGAAATCGCATTGAGAAACAGAGCTACACCCATCTGGCTGAGTACACCTTCCAGAGGGTGGCGCAACACCAAATGACCCATTTCATGCGCCAGCACGCCGGCCAGCTCATCGGGCCCTTCCATGAAATCAATAAGACTGTCCGTCACCAGCATATAGTCCCCCGGCATGGCGAAGGCATTGAGGACTTTTGCCCGCACCACATAAATTTTAACGGTGGATCTGACACCCGCCACCCGCTCCAGGCGCTGACTTAACTCTTGGAGGGCCCGGGTGCCCTCCCCCTCACAAACGGGCCACTTTTTGGTCAGGGAGTGGAGCGTTGCTTTTCCGATCTCCTCTTCCCACTCAACCGGCACCGACTGGGCGATCGGCTTGGCGAGTCTGGGGATGGTCAGGAACAGCACGGCCACGATGGTCGTTGTGAACAGCGCCAGAGTGAGCGCGCCATGCAGAAGACCTCTGTTGGCATGCTGGTCCTTGAACAGCCGGGGCAGACGTTCAGCCATAACCAGAATGACGGATTCATCTGACAGGACCAACCGGGCATTGGGTTTTCTCTTGCACCGAAGCCGCAGAGGAAAATGCTTGCCGACGGGCTCCACACGCTCCAGACGCCGGAACGGCCAGGAGGCGATCTGGCGGTTGGATAACATACAAATATCCAGCTTGCGGCGCTTAAACCGGATGATCACTTCCTGGCGCTCTGCTGTGCTGCCGTCAAAATATATGGCTCTGTAACTCATGAGCGCAGGCGCACCCTTTCCTGTTTACACCGATCCAATCTCAAAAAATTCAGCCAGTCCTTCGCCCACAACCGGATAGGGCGCATCGCTCTGCCCTATGGCCGCAATATCTATAGTGCCTTCAGCCGTTAAGCGCTTGAAAAAAAACTTGAATGTGCGCATTTGAGCGAGCGGCAAGGCAAAACCCAAAGTGAGGAGCAGCAGTAAGCTGTTGCCGACATAAAGCCACATGACGGCCAGCCCGCTGGCGCGAAAGCGAAACCGCAATCCGTCCAGGCTGGCGCATTCGGCAAAATAAACCAGTTCCGCAGCGCGATACCACGACAGAGTGACCGCCAGAACCAGTCCAACCAAACGGTAAAACAGCAGCGTGGCAATGCCCAAAATGAGAACAGTTTTTGGAGATGCTCTATTGGCGCCCACGTCTGCTATGTTGATTCCAAAAGGCAGAAAGCCGGAGTCTTCGGCGGACGCCAAACCGCTCTTGAGCGCAAAGAGAAGTCCCACGACACCCACTATCGAAAAGACCCAGGCAAAAGCAAAAGAGGGATAGAGCCGTGAGGCGGACCCTTCAAAGCGTAATGGCCTGTCGCCGATCATCGTGTGGCGCATGATATCTTTCATCAGCACAAAACGCTGAATGGGATAAACAAGAAAGAGACTAAAACCGGTGAGGTAGGACAGAACCAGCGTGCGCGCGCCATAAAGAATCCAGGAGCCTTTCAAACCGAAACGGATACCCCGCCACAATGTCCGGCTGAGCCGATAGCGCCGTGCCCGGTAACGCGCCACACCGTAAAGATAAAAGACCCCCACATAGATCACGAAGGCATAAAGCGCCACGATCGGACTCTCAGGCGGCACAAATAATTGCAATGACAAACTGACGCTCACAAGAGGCACAACAAGCAGCGCTACGATCAGGATAAATCCCGCAAAGAGTTCCACGCCCCTGCCGTCATATTCCAGTGGATCGCCCAGGACAGACGTCCGGCTCCACAAATACCGCCGCACCCGCGTGCGCGCCCAGAAGCGAAAGAGTGATAAGGTCAGGATGTTGAGCACTGCATTGCGCAGGGCAATGATCACAACTTCATTGATGCGAAAATCAACGTCAAATTCAAGTACGTGGTGGGGCGCCTCTTCATCGATAAGGTCAGCGTCCGAATCTGCGTCCTCCTTCTGCACACCCGTCAGAAAGTCCAGCGCGCCTTCAATAAATTTCTCAACACCGGCAATCCCATGCACATCCCGCTGGGGATAATCCACTTCGGCAAAAATCTCAGCGAAATCCGCCGGGTGATGATGAGAACGGAGACTCTTTCGACGATTTAAAATCGCCCGAAAAGTCTTCCGCCCTGACTTTGGAGACACCTGTTTAACTCCCCCTCACACACTCAATCCTGAAGTTTAAGCGTCCACTATCACCACTTCTAGGCCATGGACCTGTTTTCTTTCTGCCGTGTGGCAGGAAAACTACTTATCCACAGAAAAAATGGCTGTTTTACGGCCTTTGGCCGGTCGCGGAGAGAATCCATTTTTTTCACCCTAAATTAGGTGATGTGAGGGATTGTATGACTTGCCCGGTGGGATGCGGGTTGTCACAAGCGATGAAAAACAAGGCGAAAATTGGCGGATTTTGGACCTTCTTGCTTTACTTACCCCCCCATGGCAGACACGAAGGAAACGGCTTGGCGCCAGTGATTTTGAAAGACATATGAGCAAAATGGGACAACAGAGATGAACACGATCCGTAAAGCCGTGTTTCCCGTGGCTGGGCTGGGCACACGTTTTCTGCCCGCCACGAAAGCCATCCCAAAAGAAATGCTGACCATCGTCGATCGTCCGCTGATTCAATACGTGGTGGAAGAAGCCAGAGCGGCCGGAATTGAAGAATTCATTTTTGTCACCGGACGGGGCAAAGCGGCCATTGAAGACCATTTTGATCACGCCTATGAGCTTGAAAAAACATTGGAATCTCGCGGCAAGAGACTAGCGCTGGAAGAGTTGCAAGCCTGGTTGCCGGAAGCTGGATCGGTGATGTACACGCGCCAGCCCGAACCTTTGGGATTGGGTCACGCCGTATGGTGCGCGCGCCATTTGGTGGGCTCTGAGCCGTTCGCCGTTCTGCTGCCCGACGAACTCGTGCTCAATGACGAGCCCTGTCTCAAGCAACTCGTCGCAATCCACTCACAGACGGGGGGCAATGTTTTGGGCGTCTTTGATGTGCCGCGCGATCAGACCAACCGCTATGGCATTCTCGAAGTGGGCGCGGATGACGGGGAACTTGTCGAAGTCAAGGGTCTGGTGGAAAAACCCGATCCCGATTCAGCACCGTCCACTTTGAGCATCACAGGCCGTTATATCCTCATGCCGGACATTTTTGACATTTTGTCGGAACAGCAAAAGGGGGCTGGCGGAGAAATACAGCTTACCGACGCTATGGCGCGCATGATCGGGCAGGGGCCGTTTCATGGACTGCGTTTTAAAGGAGAGCGCCATGACTGTGGCAATGTGAACGGATTCCTGCGCGCCAATATTGCCTTTGGGCTGGCACGCGGCGATGTGGCGCCGGCGCTTAAGGACTATCTGGAAGGTTTAAATTTTGAGGAATAAACCCCATCAAAGACGGCACAGGCATGGAGGACATAAAGTCTCTTCGTGGATTCCCGCTTTCGCGGGAATGACAAAAGGGGAGTATTATTGCACCCTCACTGGTCATTCCCGCGAAAGCGGGAATCCATATCAAATTTAACCCCCGTATTTTGACTGTATTTATTCTGTATTCGAACTCTCTTAGTAATTTTACTGCCGAGGAAAATTTAAAATGCGTGTAGCAATGATTGGCACAGGGTATGTCGGCCTGGTTTCAGGCGCCTGCTTTTCTGAATTCGGGCATGACGTGATTTGTGTCGACAAGGACGAAAGTAAAATCGCCATGCTGAACGCTGGTGACGTGCCCATTTTCGAGCCCGGACTGAAAAACCTGGTCGCGGATAACGTGAAAGCCGGGCGCTTGTCCTTCACCACGGATCTGGCGGCGGCGGTGCCGCACTGCGATGCGGTGTTTATCGCCGTGGGCACGCCCAGTCGCCGCGGCGACGGCTTTGCGGATCTGTCTTATGTGTACGCCGCTGCTGCTGAAATCGCCCAATCGCTTCAGGGCTATACTGTCATTATCACCAAATCGACCGTGCCTGTGGGCACCAGTCGGGAGGTTGAGCGCATTATTAAAAAATCCAATGAAAAAGCCGATTTTTCCGCTGCCTCCAATCCCGAATTTCTGCGCGAAGGGGCCGCGATTGATGATTTCAAACGCCCCGACCGCGTGGTGGTGGGGACC